>OGGQ01001439.1_pt1 | contig 30726 bp, 32 predicted proteins | sample 1571191 | NCBI WGS metagenome assembly OGGQ01 (sample SAMEA2582061, study PRJEB24529) | metagenome | biome: Human gut stool | place: China | collected 2011
ATGTATTTTCTTTTTTTGAGGATATATGTAATATCCCACATCCATCATATAAGGAAGAAAAAATCAGATTTTTTCTTCTCTGCGGCACAGATTCAGGTATTGATTGCGGGCGTCTTTCAGGCTGGCCAGCAGGGCACGCTGGGTCAGGGCGAAATACCGGCTGCGGATGATTTTTTCCAATTCTTCCATGTCTTCTCCCAGGCGTTTGCCCACGATAAGGGAGTGGACAAACCGGTCGGTCATGGGCAGAATGGTGTTGCACTGGGCGTCTTCGATGCGCCCTGTTTTCCGGTTGACGATCAGCCCCAGGTAAAAGACGCCGTGGACCAGGGAGATGGCGTCTTCCTTGGCGGGGCGGGCCTGGCCGGTGATGAAAACGGTATCGGGGGAATAGTCCATACAAAATACCCTCCAAACCCCGGCAGGGCCGGGAAAAATCAGATATAGTATACCACCATCTTTCCCTCCTTGACAAAGGTCTTTTGCGGGGGCTATAATAACGGCGGAATCAAATAGAGTTTTACCGCTGGGGCGGGCCTTTGCCGGCCTTGCCCAACGGCGGTGAGATCCGTTGGAAGCGTCTGGGCGACCAGGCGTTTTTGGCGGATCTTTTTTTATGAAACATGGGGGATATTGGTATGGAAAAGAGCGAAGAGCTGGCGCAGATTCTCACCTGGGACCCGGGAGAGCGGGGGCTTTTGGGGAAATTGCCTCTGGCCGATCTGAATGCCATGGTAGACGAGATGATAGGCGCCCAAAAGGTGATGATCCTCACCGGATTTCCTGTGGCGGCAGCTGAGGTGGGAGAGACCGATGGCCCGGTGGGAGCGGCCCATATTGCCCATGGCCTGACCCAGCTGGGAAAAGAGGTGACGGTGGTCACCGACCGGTGGAGTATGCCTTTGGTGGAAGCGGCCTGCCGGCACAGAGCGCCTGCGGCCTCCTGCCGCTGTGTGGAGCAGGAGCGGGCCAGGGAGGACTGTGAAAAGCTCCTTTCGGAAAAGCCCGATCTGGTCATTGCCATCGAGCGCCCCGGCAAAGGAGAGGACGGCCACTACCACAATATGCGGGGCCAGGTGATCGACCATCTGGTGGCTGATACCGATCTTCTGCTGGAAAAAGCTCCCCGCTCCATTGCCATTGGCGACGGGGGCAATGAGCTGGGCATGGGCACATTTTCCCGGCAGATCCGGGAGGGCGTGCCCCATGGGGAAACGATCTGCGCCAAGGTGGGAGCCGATCATGCCCTGGCCTCCGGCGTGTCCAACTGGTGGGGATGGGGTGTGGAAGCCCTTCTCAGCCGCCGCACCGGCCGGTGGCTGCTCCCCGATGACGAGCAGGAAAAGCAGCTGCTTTCCCAAGTGGTAGAGGCCGGGGGTGTGGACGGCGTCACCGGAAAACGGCAGAGCAGTGTGGACGGGCTGAGTCTGGATGAAAATCTCCAAGTGCTCCGTCAGCTTCGCCAGGCAATCCAGCCGGTTCAGGCGGCACTGTAAAACTGAAAAAGGGAAGGAGCGGGACAGATGAAACTGGAAGAAATGGGCGGCCTGACGCCCCGAGAGGGGCGCCAGGTCATTCGGCGAGGGGAGTATGATGGCCCCACAGCAGGGCTGTGCATGGGGTATGCTCAGTGCAATCTGGTGGTGCTGCCCAAAGAGCACGCCTATGATTTTTTGCTCTTTGCCCAGCGGAACAGCCGGGCCTGCCCGGTGCTGGAGGTCAGCGAGGTGGGAAGCCGCAGCTTGTCCTTTTTGGCACAGGATGTGGATATCGCCCGGGATTTTCCCCGGTACCGGCTGTATCGGAACGGGGAACTGGCTGGGGAATACACCCAGGTGGAGGAGCTTTGGCGGGATGATCTGGTGAGTTTTCTTATTGGGTGCAGCTTTTCCTTTGAAGCGGCCCTGCTGGAGGCCGGAGTGCCGGTGCGCCATATTGAGCAAGGGCGGAATGTGCCCATGTACCGCACCAACATCCCCTGCCATAGTGCTGGCGTTTTCCATGGGAACATGGTGGTGAGCATGCGCCCCATGCCCCCTTCTCAGGTGGTGCGGGCGGTGACCGTCACGGCAGCTATGCCCCGGGTCCACGGCGCGCCGGTTCACATCGGTTCTCCGGCGGAGATTGGCATTGCGGATATTGCCCGGCCCGATTACGGCCAGGCGGTGGATATCGCCCCAGGAGAAGTTCCGGTGTTCTGGCCCTGCGGTGTCACCCCCCAGAATGTGCTGACAGAGGCCAGACTGCCCTTTGCCATCACCCATGCACCAGGGCATATGCTCATCACCGACATCAAAAACAGCCAGCTGAAAGACTGAATCAGAAAAAGAGCGCCAAAAATTCCCGATGCTCTCAAACTGTTGGGAAATTTATTTGGTCAGGGAGAAGAGGCAGCCTTACCCCTCACCAATCCGCAAAAAGTTGTGACCAGTGCGCAACTTTTTGCACTTCTCAAGGGGCCAGTGTGCGCCAAGGGCGTGCATGCAGCCCCTTGCAAAAATTCGAAAAAGTGGTTTGAGCCACTTTTTCGACGCAGCAAGAGCGCCGAAAATCCTCGGTGCTCTTGCTTTTTGGTAAGGGTTCGGAGTACACTGATTGTAATCAGAAAAGGAGGAATGCGCCATGCTGTTCGGATACGACAAGGAACATTTTATCACACTTCCCACACCCATCCAGCATCTGCCTGCCATTTCGGCCATGACCGGCTGCGAGTTTTTCATCAAGCGGGACGATATGACCGATCTGGGGATGGGCGGCAACAAATTACGGAAGCTGGAATACCTTTTGTGGGACGCCAAAAGGCAGGGGGCCACTTTGCTGCTCACCTATGGCGGCGCCCAGACCAATCACGGCCGGCTCACAGCGGCGGTGGCCGCCAAATATGGCATGAAATGCGCCATTCTTTGCCTGGACGACCATCCCGAGGGCATCAATGCCAATATTTTGCTGGATCGGATCATGGGGGCCGAGGTATGGGTCAAGCCCAGCGATGGTTCCGATGAAGGAGAGCAGAACAAACTCTTTGGCCAGCAGGTGCGGGAGCACTATGAAAAGCAGGGTGAAAAGGTCTATGAGATCCCGGTGGGCGGTTCCAATACCGTGGGACTGCGGGGATATTTCGAGTGCGCCCTGGAGATGAAGGATCAACTGGCGGAGATGGATCTTTCTCCGGATTATATCGCTTGCGCCGCCGGAAGCCTGGGCACCTACCTGGGACTTTTCATGGGAGCGCGGTATGCAGGACTTTCGGCCAAAGTGCTGGGTGTGGCCATCTCTCCCTTTGGCGAAGTCAAGGAGAAGCGGCTGATGGAGTATTACCGGGAAGCCTGCCAGGAGTTCGGTTTGCCGGAAGATGCCAAACGGGAAGATTTCCTCATTGAAAAAGGCTATGTGGGAGAAGGGTATAACTCGGTGGACGAGAGGGCCCGTCAGGCCATTTACACCATGGGCCAGAAGGAAGCCATTTTGCTGGACCCCTGTTATACCGGCAAAGCCTTCGGCGGTCTGCTGGATATGACGGAGACGGGAAAAATCCCCAAGGGCAGCAAGGTGCTCTTCCTCCACACCGGCGGCACACCGGCCCTCTATAATCCCAAGCACCGCAGGGCCATGGAGCAGGAGCTGAAAGAGGGCCTCCACCTGCTGTAAGAAAGGGGAAAACAGATGGAGTTGGGGCTCTGTTTGACTCTGTGCGCCTTGGGAGGTGCCTTTTGGATTCCTGCGTTGCTATTGACTTTTATTGCGGGCAAAAGAAGGAGAAGCTGCACTGCATTGGCCCAGGGCGTGGTGGTGGACATCAAAGGCAGAAGCACCTCTGACGGGCTGACTTTTTATCCGGTGTATCAATATGAAACGGAAGGGATGGTCTACCAGGGAAAAGGGGCGGGGAAATCCCCCATGCCTTTGAAACAGGGAGATCGAATCACAGTTTGTTACGATCCTCGCCGCCCTCAACGATCCTATATCAAAGAGTATGACAGCAGAGTGTATCGCGTACTTAGTATCTGCTTTTTGGTGATGGGGGCCATACTCATTCTGATCTGTCTGGGCATTGCGTTGCTGAACTAGAAAACTCCGGCCGGATCAGTGTGAAGAAAGAAGAGAAAAGGGAAAACTTTTGCTTTATTTTTCACCAATCCGCAAAAAGCCGCGACCTGTGCGTGGCTTTTTGCACTTATCAAGGGGCCAGTGTACGCCAAGGGCGTGCATGCAGACCCTTGCAAAAACTCGAAACAGTGGCTTTGGCCACTGTCTCGATGCAAACCCCCGGCCGGAATTTTCCGGCCGGGGTTTTGTATGCGAGAGGGGAAGAGGGCATACACTTCTTTTGAGGTGATGGGATGAAAATGCTGTGGTCTTTGCTCTTTGTGTGGGTGGTGGGAAGTGCCTCCCATTTCTTTTACGGGTGGTCGGGAGAAAATCCCCTAGTGGGACTGCTGTTTGCCAGCAGCGAAAGCGTGTGGGAGCACAGCAAGCTGGGGTTCTGGCCGCTGTGCCTGGCGATTCTGTGGCTGGGAAAGGGAGTGGGGGCAAATTGGAGTACATTGGCCTGGGCCATGGCCTGCGGCACTTTGTTTTATCTGGTGCATCAGATCGGGGCATTTTACGCCTATACCAGTGCCCTGGGCATCACAAGCTGCCTGCCGGTGGATATTCTGATCTATCTGCTGGCTTCGGCCGGAGGTCTGTGGATGGGATATCGGATCCTGAGCCAGCCCCGGCCTTTGTGGCAGGGAGCCTTGGGAGTGGGAATTCTGTGCTTTCTGGCCCTTTCTCTTGTGGTATTCACCAGGGAAAGCCCCTCTTTACCCTTGTTTTGGGACCCGGCAAAAAAATAAGAATGGAAAAGCGGTGCAGTCTGCGCCGCTTTTTCTCTTTATAATCTTTATAATAAAAGAGGATAATAAAAGAGGAGAAGGCGGCAAGGAATTGACTTAATACTGTAAAACAGCGTATAATGTCTCTGATTATGGAGGAGACACTATGGCAGAGATCACAGTCAATCAACTGAACAAATATTACAGCGATTTTCATCTTTTGGAGGACATTTCCTTTGAGCTGTACTCCGGCCAGCGGGTGGGCATCGTAGGCCCCAACGGCTGCGGCAAAACCACCCTGTTCAACATTCTCATGGGCAAAGAGGGCTATGACACCGGCGAAGTGAACATCCGGGATGGGGCACGGATTGCCCTTTTGGATCAGCTGCCGGAATATTCGCCCGAGGTTACCGTGCGCCAGGTGCTCATGCAGGCCTTTGAGGATATCCTGAATATGGGGGAAAAGCTGCGGCAGCTGGAAGGGCGTATGGCCGAAGGCACAGCCACCCCTCAGGAGCTGGATCAGTATGCCCGGCTGCAAACCGCCTTTGAGACCGCCGGGGGTTATGAGCTGGAGGTCAAATACAACCGGATGACAAACGGCCTGGACATTCCTCCCGAGATGCAGGAACGGTCCTTCATGAGCCTGTCCGGCGGGGAAAAGACAAGAGTCAACCTGGCCCGGGTCATTTTGATGGAAACCGACATTCTGCTTCTGGACGAGCCCACCAACCACCTGGATCTCCATTCCATCGAATGGCTGGAGGAATACCTCAATTCCTTCAAGGGGGCCGTGCTCATCATCTCCCACGACCGGTATTTTCTCGACCGGGTGGCCCAGAAGATCTTTGAGATCCAGGAGGGAAAGCTGACGGTCTATCCCGGCAATTATAGCTATTATGTGGATAAAAAGCAGGAACTGATGGAGCAGCTAGAGGCTGCCAAACGCCGCCAGGACAAGGAGATCGCCCGTCTCAGCTTTACCGTGGAGCGGATGAAGGGCTGGGGCATGGGCAACGCCAAGCTGATGAAGCGGGCCTTTGCCATGGAGCGCCGTCTCCAGCGGATCGAGCGGGTCAAGACCATCCGCCAGGAACACAAGATGAAAAACCGCTTCAAGGAAGCGGGCCGTTCGGGGGACGAGGTCTATCAGCTCTCCGGCCTGCAGGCGGGTTATGACCATCCATTCCACCAGCCCTTGGACAAAATCATCCTCCGGGGCGAACGGGTAGCGGTGATCGGGGACAATGGCTGCGGCAAAACTACCCTGGTCAGCACCCTTCTGGGCAAGCTGCCTCCCTTTGCCGGCCGGATCTATGAAGGGGCCGGGCTGCGGGTAGGGTATCTGCCCCAGGTGGTGGAGTTTGCCCATCCGGAGCGGAACATCCTGGATACCATGCTCTATGAGACCAACCTGGATGTGCAGGACAGCCGGGACCGGCTGGCGGCCTATGGTTTTCAGGGGGAGACGGTGTTCAAGGAAGTGTCGGTGCTCTCCGGTGGGGAAAAAGCCCGGCTGAAGCTGTGTATCTTTATGAACAGCGAGATCAATACCCTGTTTCTGGACGAACCGACCAACCACCTGGATATCCTCACAAAGGAATGGATTGAGGATGCCATCGACGATTTCAGCGAAACCATGATCTTCGTTTCCCATGACCGGTATTTCATCAACCGGTTTGCCACCCGGATCTGGGCCTTTGAAAATGGAGAGATCCAGGATTATATCGGCACCTATGAGGAATACCAGCAGGCCAAGAAGCGGCAGCAGGCTCAGATGCAGAGCATGATCCCGGAAAAGACAGAAAAGCCGGAGAAGGCAGAGAAAAAGGAAAAGAGCCGCAGCGGAGGAAAAGAGACCCGGGAAAGCCGGAAACTGCGCCGGGAAGTGGAAAAGCGCATCGGGGCCTTGGAAAAACGGCTGGAAGAGCTGGAAGGGGAAATGGAAGAGTGCGGCAGCGACCATGTGCGCCTGGCCGCTTTGTACGAGGAAAAGGAAGAGGCGGAAAACGAGCTTCTGGAGCTTTATGAAAAGCAGGAGGAGCTTGCGCTTTTGGCGGAGGAATAAACCATGTTGCAGATTGAGCATTTTACCAAAGAATATGGCAACAAAATCGCGGTGAACGATTTATCCCTGGAGATCCGAGCCGGGGAGATTTTCGGGTTCATCGGCCACAACGGAGCCGGAAAAACCACCACCATCAAGGCGGTGGCTGGAATTTTGCCCTTTCAGAAGGGAGAGATCCGGGTGGACGGCATTTCGGTGCGGGAAAACCCTCTGGAATGCAAAAAACGAATGGCCTATATTCCGGATAATCCGGATCTGTATGAGTTTTTGTCAGGGATTCAGTATCTGAATTTTATCGCCGATATTTTCCAGGTCCCCAAACGGGAGCGGGAAGAGAGGATCGGTAAATACGGGGATCTGTTCGGTCTCACCGGGGATCTGGGCAGCACAGTGAGCACCTATTCCCACGGCATGAAGCAGAAGCTGGCCCTGATCGGTGCGCTGATTCATGAGCCCAAGCTGCTTTTGATGGACGAGCCCTTTGTGGGATTGGACCCCAAGGCCGCCCACGATCTGAAGATGATTATGGCGGATATCTGCCAAAAGGGCGGCGCCATCTTCTTTTCCACCCATGTTCTGGAAGTGGCGGAAAAGCTGTGCCACAAGGTGGCCATCATCAAAGAAGGCAAGCTGGCCGCCTGCGGTACCATGGAAGAAGTGAAAGGGGACGAATCCCTGGAACAGGTATTTTTGGAGCTGGTGGACGATGAGAAATCTTAAAATATTGCTGGCTGTCAAACTGCGGGGAGCGCTGTATGCCCCCGGACGGCGGGGAAAGAAAGCCTCTTTGGGGCGGAAGATCCTCATGGGCTTTTTGTTCCTCTATGTGGTGGGAGTGATGATGGTTCTGTTCGGCGCCATGACCGCAGGACTGGTGTCCAGCCTGGAGCCTTTGGGTTTGTCCTGGATGGCATTGGCCGTGGGGGCTTTTTCTTCGGCCGCTCTTTGCTTTATTCTTACGGTGTTCAGCATGCAGTCCCAGATCTTCCAGGCCAAAGACGGGGATCTGCTGCTGTCTTTGCCGGTGACGCCGTTGCAGATTGCCGCCAGCCGTCTGCTCAGTCTGCTGGTGCTGGAATATGCCTATAACGCCTTGGTGATGATCCCCACCGTGGGCGTCTATTGCTATCTTGTGCGGCCGGGACTGTCCTTCTATCCCATGCTTTTGGTGCTTCTTCTGGCTCTGCCGCTGCTGCCTTTGTCTCTGGCCGGGGCAGTGGGGTATCTGCTGGCCCAGGTGGGGCGGCTTTTGGGCCGGGGCAAGAACATCATCATGCTGCTGCTCACTACTGCCGCATTTCTGGCCTATCTTTATTTCTGCATGAATCTCAACAGCTATATCACCTTGCTGATTCAGCGGGGAGAGGAGCTGTCCCATGTGTTCCGCAAGGCCATGCCGCCTTTTTATCATTTTGCCATTGCCTTGGAACAAGGATCTTTTTCTTCCTTCCTTTGGGCGGTGCTGTGGGGAGTCCTGCCCGCCGGTGTGTTTCTGTGGCTGGTGCAAAAGGGATTTTTGGATCTGCGGAGCACATCCGGCGTCAAGACAGTTTATCGGAAGAAGCCTTTGCGGGTCAGCCGTCCCTGGATGGCGGTGTGCCGCAAAGAGGGCGCCCGGCTTTTGTCCATGCCCACCTATCTGTTTAACTGCGGCATCGGCGCCTTGCTGATGGTGGCTATGGCGGCGATGGTGGCCTGGAAGGGTACCGATGCTTTGCAGGCTATGGCGGCAGTCCCTCAGATTCAGGAGCTGATTGCACCGGCTCTCATGGCCGTGATGTGCTTCTGTGCCGCCACCACCTGTACCACATCTCCCAGCATTTCTCTGGAAGGGGACCGGTTGTGGGTGCTGCGCAGCAGCCCTCTGTCTCCCCGGGATGTGTTTCTGGGCAAGCTGGCTGTCAACATGATCCTGCTCCTGCCCGCTGTGGCAATCAGCGTGATCATTCTGGCCTTTTCCGCAGGGCTTTCGCCCTTGGATCTGGTGCTGCTTTTCCTGCTGCCCAGTTTGTTGGGGCTGCTGATTGCCTTGTTTGGACTGTATGCCAATCTGCTGTGGCCCCGGCTGGATTACACCAGCGAAAACGCCGTGGTCAAGCAGAGCGCCAGCGTGATAGCGGCCAGCTTTGGCGGTATGGGAGCTATACTGGCGTTGGGCCTTTGCTATTGGTTCCTGGCCCGGAAGGTGATGAGCTACCATGTCTATTGTTTTTGTACCTTGGCGCTGCTGGCATTGGGGTGTATCCTGCTTTGGCGGCTGCTTCTGACAAAAGGCGCGAAAGAGTACGAACAGCTTTGAAAAATAGATCTCTTTTTGAGTTGACAAAGCGGGAAAACGGGACTATGCTAAAAAAGAAAACAACATAACGAAACCGTTGAAGCGGAGATAACGGCAATGATGCCTTTACAGAGAGCCTGGGGAGCTGAGAGCCGGGTGAGAAACAAGTTGTCAAATGGACCGCTGAGGGCGCAGTCAAATGGGGCAAATCTGTTCCAGAGTATTCTGCGACGGGAAGGCATCCGTCAGTTGCCGGGGATATGTTGGTATCCTGCAAAGTGCATAGGGTCTCCTATGAATCAAGGTGGCACCGCGGATAAGATTTTTATTCGCCCTTGACAGAACATCATTCTGTCAAGGGCGTTTTTTCGTTCCTTTGGCAGAAAACACAGAAAAAAGGAGCGATGGAAATGAGCAAAATCATTTTGACGGGGGACAGACCCACTGGCCGGCTGCATTTGGGTCATTATGTAGGTTCTCTGCACCGGCGGGTGATCCTTCAGGATTCCGGGGACTATGATAAGATTTTTATCATGATTGCCGATGCCCAGGCGCTGACAGACAATTTTGACGATCCGGAAAAAATCCGGCAGAACATCATTGAAGTGGCGCTGGACTATTTGTCCGCCGGATTGGACCCCCGGGTTTCCACTTTGTTCGTACAGTCCCAGATCCCAGAACTGACCGAGCTGACATTTTACTATTTGAATTTGGTCAGTGTTTCGCGGCTTTATCGCAACCCTACGGTAAAGGCCGAGATTCAGCTGCGGAATTTTGAAGCCAATATTCCAGCAGGTTTTCTCTGTTATCCAGTGAGTCAGGCGGCGGACATTACCGCTTTTCACGCTACCGATGTGCCGGTGGGACAGGACCAGCTGCCCATGCTGGAGCAGACGCGGGAAATCGTGCGCCGGTTCAATGCCATCTATCAGCCCATCCTCACAGAGCCCGAGGCCCTTTTGGAGGAAAACAGCGTTTATCAGCGGCTGCCGGGCACCGATGGCAAGGCTAAAATGAGCAAATCCCTGGGCAACTGTATCTACCTGGCCGATCCGCCCCAGGTGGTGGAGGAAAAGATTATGAATATGTACACCGATCCCTTGCATGTGAAAGTATCGGACCCGGGACATATTGAGGGCAATACTGTCTTTACCTATCTAGATGCTTTTTGCCGCCCAGAGCATTTTCCGGAATTTCTGCCGGAGTATGAGAGTCTGGAGCAGCTGAAAGCCCATTATCAGAAAGGCGGGCTGGGCGATGTGAAGATCAAACGGTTCCTTAACCGGATCTTGCAGCAGGAGCTGGAGCCCATCCGCCGGCGGCGGAAGGAATACGAAAAGGATATTGGGGCGGTGTATCAGATTCTGAAAGAGGGCAGCCAGAAGGCCCGGAACACTGCCGGGGCCACGGTGGATCAGGTGAAGCGGGCCATGCGGATCGACTATTTTCGGGACGAGGGACTGATCAAAGCCCATATGGATAAATATGAGAACGGAAACCGCTGATAAAAGCAAGAGTCGTCCCGGAGGACGGCTCTTGCTTCAGACTGTCGAGAAACCTATATAACGAAAAAGATCGTTTGCCCTACCCTTCATCAATCCGCAAAAAGCCGCGACCTGTGCGTGGCTTTTTGCACCTATCAAGGGGCAAGTGTGCGCCGAAGGTGTGCATGCAGCCCCTTGTAAAAACTCGAAAAAGTGGCCTAGGCCACTTTTTCGACACGCGCAGCAAGAGCCGCCCCGGAGGGCGGCTCTTGCTTTTGAAAAGAGAGGTATAAAGAGGGAATGGACAGGGTCTTTCACAGGGAAAGCCCCTGTCAGGAGAAAGCGATAGGTTAGGGCTGCACAGTGGTATCGTCCGTAGTGGCGGAAGAATCATTGTTCAGCGAGGAATCACCGGTGTCAGTGGTACCGGTGGTATCCGAGCTGGAGTCATCTGCCAGATCGGACGAGCTGTCATCGCTCAGAGAGCCTGTGCTGTCATCTGCATCGTTGAGATCATCGGATACCGTGCCGGAGGAATCCTCATTGGTATCGGTGATGCTGGAGGAATCGGAGCCTTCGGTATTGTCGGAGACATTGCCGGACACATCGCTGGTATCACTGGTTTGGCTGGAGGTGTCCTGGGTGTCGTCCTTGCTGGAACAGGCCGCTGCCGACAAAAGCAGCGCGGAAGCCATCAGCAAGGCTAAAAAGCGTTTCATGCTGTGTTCTCATCCTTTCTTCACTGAAGGGGTTGTGTCTCCTCAAGGCGTCCCCTGAGGATGTTATCACTTTACCAGTGATTTATGAACAAAAGAGCCCCTAAAATATGAAATAAGGATGAAAGAATTGTTACATAAAAAGAAGGCGGAAAAGACCGCCTTCTTTTGCCCGGTTAGTTTTTCTGAGCGCTGTCGGTGTTGCTCTCGGTGGCCTGTTTGCCTTCTTCGATGGCATTGTCCACCATGTCTTTGCCCTCGTCCATCATATCCTTGCCTTCGTCCATGATGTCGTTTCCGGCGTCTTTCAGATCATCGCCTGCATCCTTGAGATCGTTTTCGGTGTTGTTCATATCATCCTGGACAGAATCCTGAGTGGTGTCAGTGCCGGTGTTGGCATCGTTTTTGCTGGAACAGGCCGAGGCCATCATCAGTATGGCGCAGGCCATCATCAGCGCAAGCAGCTTCTTTTTCATAAAAGCATTGATCCTTTCTTTCGCGGTCTGGCCGCGTTATTTCTGGTTTTCCATCACCCAGTGCATTTCTTCCCGGACGCTTTGCTCATCGGGGAGAGGCGTGTGGGTGAGGGGACGCACCCGATCCTTCCGCATTCCTGCGGATGTGCAGACCGTTTTCACCGGGACCTTTTTGCCCCGGGTGGCACGCTGTTTTTCATTCATGTGGAAAACCTCCTTTGCAGGCAGTTGTATTTTCTCCGAAAATGCGTATACTATTCCTGCACTCATGGGAGATCGATGATGGGAATGACTGTATTTTGCCCGGGAAAACCCCCGCTATGCAGAGAGAAAGTTTTGTTTGACAAGGCCGCTTTCTGTTGGTATAATCATCTCGTAATATTCTGGAATGAACGATCGTCTCACATTTTTTTGTAAGTCATTGTCCTGATCCTGATGATTTGCAAAAGGGTGTGAGATTTTTTTTACACCGGAATTATTCAAACAGAAATGGGAGGTACCTATCATGACCGGTACAGTAAAATGGTTCAACGACGAAAAGGGCTACGGCTTCCTGTCCTGCGACGAGGGCGGCGAGGATGTGTTTGTGCATTTCTCCGCTATCCAGGCTGAAGGCTTCCGCACTCTGAAGGAAGGCCAGCAGGTGAGCTTTGATGTGGAGCCCGATCCCAAGAACAGCGAGAAGCTGCGGGCTGCCAATGTGGTAGTGCTCTAAGAGCCATAAAAAAGGGCCGTTGCGGAAGAAATTCTGCGGCGGCCTTTTTGTCATATGCCCAAAAGACAAGTGGGGAGATCTCTGGTGGCGAAAGCAGGGGGAAAAGGGTAAAATCTTTGGAAAAGCAGGGCAGAGAGAGGGAGGCTCCCCCTTGCAAGCAGGCGGGCTTTCGTCTATAATTTAAGGTAGCTTCCGGCCATGGAGAAAGCCGGAGCCTGGAAGGAGACAGGGAAAATGGGAAAAACCAATGTTCGCATGCTGGTCATCGCTTCGGTGTTTACCGCTATGATCTTGCTCACGGTAATGTTCCCCTTCCTGCGCATCCTCAATGAGTATGCCCATATCGGCGATGGGGTGATTTACCTGGCCTGCGTCATCCTCCCCGCGCCCTATGCCATCCTGGCGGCTTCTGCCGGGGCTGCGCTGGCCGATATTTTCCTGGGCGCCATGCTGCCCTGGGCCCCCATGTCCCTTGTGATCAAAGGGCTGATGGCCTATGTGATGTGCCGTCTGGCCGGAGGGAAAGAAGCCAGCCCCTGGCGGATCGTACTGGGACTGCTGCTGGCCTCGTTCATCAATGTGGCCGGGTATTTTCTGGGAAGCTGGCTGGTGTACGGCCTGGGGGCCGCGGCAGCGGGAATTCCCCTCAACCTGATCCAATCCGCCGTGGCGGCCGCACTTTACCTGGCGTTACAGAAGCTGGTGCGCCGTACAGCCGGAAAATATGTGAAATAATCATGGAGATAAAGGAAAAAGAAAAGTATGCTTGAAAAGCTGGAACTTGTGGAAAAACGATTTGGCGAGCTGGAAGAAGCGCTGGCCCAGGGAGATCTGTATGCCGATCCGGAAAAAGCGGCCCGTCTGCTGAAAGAGCAGAAGGAACTGACCCCGGTGGTGGAGGCCTATCGGGCCTATCGCCGCACCCAGAAGGACATGGAGGATGCCCAGGAGCTGATGCACAGCGAAGAGGGAGAGATGCGGGAGCTGGCCCAGGCGGAGTTTGAAGAGAGCAAAGACCGTCTGGAAGAGCTGGAACAGCAGATCCGCCTGCTCCTTTTGCCCAAAGATGAAAACGACGATAAGAATGTCATCGTGGAGATCCGCGGCGGCGTGGGCGGAGAGGAAGCGGCGTTGTTTGCCCATTCCCTCTTCCGGATGTATTCCATGTACGCCGAGCGAAAGCGTTATACGGTGGAAGTGCTCAGCAGCAATGAGACCGAGCTGGGGGGCATCAAGGAGATCAGCTTTGAGGTGCGGGGCGCAGGCGCCTTTTCCCGCTTCAAGTTTGAAAGCGGCACCCATCGGGTGCAGCGGGTGCCGGAGACCGAGTCCTCCGGGCGCATCCATACCTCGGCGGCCACGGTGGCCGTTCTGCCCGAAGCCGAAGAGGTGGAAGTGCAGATCGATCCCGGTGATTTGCAGATCGATACCTATCGTTCCGGCGGCGCCGGCGGTCAGCATGTGAACAAGACCGAGTCGGCCATCCGCATCACCCATATTCCCACCGGGCTGGTGGTGGAATGCCAGGACGAGCGCAGTCAGCACAAAAACCGGGACAGAGCCATGAAAATTCTGCGCACCAAGCTGTATGAGATGCAGCAGCAGGCCCTGGACAAGGAGCGGGCCAGCGAGCGGCGCAGCCAGGTTGGTTCCGGCGACCGGAGCGAGCGGGTGCGCACCTACAACTATCCCCAGGGCCGGGTCACCGATCATCGCATCGGCCTGACCCTCCACCGGCTGGACGCCGTGCTGGACGGGGATCTGGACGAGATCATCGACGCTCTCATCGCCGCCGATCAGGCGGAAAAGCTGCGGGCGGGGACAGAAGAATAAAGAACCGGTGATGAAAGAGACAAAGCCGGCATAGAATAAAGGAAGTGTATCAAATGAATATTTGGCATGACATCGATCCAGGCAGCATCAAACCCGAAAAGTTCATGGCAGTGATCGAGATCCCGGCAGGCAGCAAGAAAAAGTACGAGCTGGATAAGCGCACCGGCCTTTTGCGTCTGGATCGGATCCTTTATACCTCCACCCACTACCCGGCCAACTACGGCTTTATCCCCCGCACCTATGCCGATGATGGCGACCCGTTGGATGTGCTGGTGCTGTGTAGCGAGACACTGGACCCGCTGGTGGAAGTGGAGTGCTACCCCATCGGGGTGGTGCGCATGGTGGACGGGGAGGAATATGACGACAAGATCATCGCCATCCCCCTGGAGGACCCCACCTGGAATTACTATCAGGATGTGAACCAGCTTCCTCCCCATATCCTCAATGAGATCGCCAATTTCTTTGAGGTGTATAAGAGCCTGGAACATAAAAACACCACTTTGAGCAACACTCTGGGCCGGGAAGCGGCTTTGCAGATCATTCGGGAGACTTTGTATACCTACGAGTGTCATTTTTGCGGAAGAATGGAATAAAATCCACCACCGGGGCCAGCGGAAGGAGTCAAAACATGATGGAAACACTGCTTTTGAAGGCAAATGAACAGGAAGATGTGCAGCGGGCGGGGGAGATCCTCCGTCGGGGAGGCATTGTGGCCATCCCCACCGAAACAGTTTATGGCCTGGCCGCCGACGCCACCAGTGGGCAGGCGGTGAGCAAAATCTTTGAAGCCAAAGGCCGGCCCCAGGACAATCCTCTCATTGTGCATATCGCCTCTTTGGAGGATCTGCCGCCTCTGGTGGAGCAGGTGCCTCCCATGGCAGAAAAGCTGGCCCAGTCCTTCTGGCCCGGCCCTTTGACCATGGTGTTTCGCAAAAGCCCCCGGGTACCTCAGGAGATCACCGCCGGGCTGGAGACGGTTGCTATCCGGATGCCCCAGCATCCGGCGGCCCGGGATGTGATTCGCGCTGCAGGTGTACCTCTGGCAGCTCCTTCGGCCAACCGGTCGGGAAAACCCAGCCCCACTACGGCTCACCATGTGATGGAAGACATGAAAGGCCGAATCGAAGCGGTGCTGGATGGGGGCGAGTGCTCGGTGGGCGTGGAGTCCACCGTGGTGGATATGACCGGGGATGTGCCCCGTATTCTCCGGCCCGGCGCCATCACCCAGAAACAGCTGAAGAGGGTGCTGGGGAAGAATGTGGAGATCGACGAAGCGGTGTTCCACGAGGTGGCCCCCGGCCAGCCGGTGCGCTCCCCTGGGATGAAATACCGTCACTATGCGCCCAAGGCGCCGGTGCTGCTCTTTGTGGGCGCACCCGATGTGACCGCTCGGGCCATTGAACAGGAGATGCAGCCCCACGATGCAGTGCTGTGTTTTGACGAGTACCACGATTTCTATGACGATGAAAAGGGCCCTGTGCGCACTTATGGTCCTTCCTGCGACAAGCAGGCCCAGGGCCAGCAGCTCTTTGCTGCCCTGCGGGATCTGGACGCTACCTCCTGCCAGCGGATTCTGGCTCAGGCTCCCCGTCCCTTTGGAGAAGGGTTGGCGGTGAGCAACCGCATCCACAAAGCGGCAGGATTCCAGGTGGTGCATCCGGTGAAATTCCAGGTGGTGGGCATCACCGGCACCTCGGGCAGCGGCAAAAGCAGTGTGGGCGCCTGTCTCCAGCAGATGGGCTGGCAGATCATCGACGCTGACCAGGTGTATCACCAGCTGCTCAAGCTGGACCGGAACCTGACCCGCACGGTGCTCAACCAATTCCCCGCTGTGGCTGGCCCTGATGGCACAGTGGATCGGAAGGCCCTCAGCCATATCGTCTTTGAAGACCGGATGGAGCTGCGCAGGCTCAATGCCATCACCCATCCGGCGGTGAAGCGGGAGATCCGCCGCCGTATCCGGGTGCTCACCAGCCAGGGCTGTAGCCGTATTGGTCTGGATGTGCCCCTGCTGTATGAAAGCGGCCTGGATCATGTGTGCGATTTTGTCATCGGCGTGGTGGCTTCCGAACCGGCCCTCACCGAACGGATTGTCCGCCGGGACGGCATCAGCCCCGAACAGGCTCGTATCCGTCTGGCCTCCCAGCCGGACCGGCAGTTCTACGAGGCCCTGTGCGATATCCTCATCGAAAATGATGGGGACGAGGAAGCCCTCTGCCGGAATCTGAAGGAGAGCCTGCCTCAAATGGAAGAAGCAGAGAAAAAATAAGTGCATAGTTTGGCACCCCCTGGGCACACTGAGCCCAGGGGTGTTTTTTTGAACAAAAAAGAGTATACCATCAAAAACCATCAGCAAGGGGAAGAGCAGGAGGGAAAGGTGCCGGAAGAACAGATGGATGCCATCCGCCAGATCGGCTCGCTCACTTTGGAAAGTGACAAAAAGAAGTCGTCCATCCACTGTCTGACCATTGTAGGGCAGGTGGAGGGACACATGATCCTGCCGCCCCAGAACAAGACCACCAAATATGAGCATGTGATGCCCCAGCTGGCGGCCATCGAGGAAAGCGATGAGATCGATGGGCTGTTGATCCTGCTTAACACCGTGGGAGGGGATGTGGAAGCCGGGCTGGCCATTGCCGAGCTGATCGCCGGGATGAAAAAGCCCACCGTTTCCCTGGTGCTGGGAGGTGGCCACTCCATCGGGGTGCCTCTGGCCGTTTCGGCCCGGAAGAGTTTTATCGCGCCCACTGCGTCCATGACGGTGCACCCGGTGCGGCTCAGCGGCACGGTGATCGGCGTACCCCAGACCATGACCTATTTCGAAAAGATCCAGGATCGGATCGTGGATTTTGTGGTGGAAAACAGCCATGTGTCCGCGGAGGATTTCCGCAAGCTGATGATGAAAACCGGAGAGCTGACCACCGATGTGGGCAGCGTGGTCTATGGCAAAGACGCGGTGGACATCGGTCTCATTGATAGCCTGGGAAGTCTCAGCGATGCATTGGAATGTCTCCATGCCATGATCGACAAGGAAAAAGGGAGGGAAACCGATGCTGCACACCATCATTCCGGAGGATCAGATCTTCGCCAGTGAGTATACGGTACCTCAGCAGGCCCAATATGGAGGAGCCATGGCGGAGATTCATGTGGATGAGTACGGCCGTCCCCGTTTGGGCAGGCTCTATACCACCGATCTCAGTGCCTATCTTTCTCTTTCCCAGCTGGAAATTCAATAAAAAGTCCCGTCTGGCATCGCCAGGCGGGACTTTTTTCGTCAAAGACGGACTGTCTTTTTTGAAACAAATGTGCTATACTGTATCCTGTAATGTTATGCGCAAAAATAAAGTACAGGTGATCACAGTTGGCCAATACCCAGAATCGAAAAACTTCATCATCCTCCTCCAGCGGAGGGAAAAAGCGGAGCACTTCTTCTTCCTCAACCAGTCGAAGCGGAAGTAGAAGCAAAAAGAAAAAGCCCACCCGGCAGCAGGTGGCCGCCCGGCGGGAGATTTATGCCGGAGTCTGTGCCGCCTTGGCGGTGCTCTGCTTCCTCAGCCTGCTGCGGGTCACCGGCTTTTTGCTTTTGTGGCTGGAAAAAGGCATCGGTGGGCTGATTGGCACCGGTTTTGTGCTTCTGCCTTTCTGCCTGCTCTTTGCCGCAGGGCTCTTTATTGTTAAACGCCGGGGAAAAGTGCGTTTGCGGGTGTTCTGTGCCCTGCTGCTTCCGGTGCTGTGGGGCAGCGCCGCCCATATTTTCCTCTGCGCCAAGGAATTTCCCTTGACCATGGACGGGCTCATCGATTTGTGCCTCACCGGTGCTTCCCGCACCTCTGGGGGCCTTTTGTCCGGTGGGCTGGCCATGTTCTTATCGGCGGCCCTTTCCGATGCAGGAGCTATTGTGGTGATCTTCCTGGCGGGAGTAGTCTGCCTGCTGATCTCCACCAACACCAGCCTTTCCATGCTCTTTGAGCGGGTGCGGGATCTGCCCCCGGAAGAAGAGGACGAAGAGGAAGAACGGCCCCGCAGCCGGAAGAAGGCACAAGCGGCACCTCCGCCTCCGCCCGCCCCGGCTCCCATGCCCCAGCAGGCCGCTCCGGTCCGCTCTTCGGTGCTGGGAGGGCTGTTCGGCGGAAAACGGAAGAATATCGACATTCCTGTGGGCAAACCCCAGGAACCGGATTATCCCAAAGGGGAGCCCATTTCCATCTCCCCGCCCAATGTGCAGACACCGGATCAGGTGATCGGAGCCGCTCAGCCCAAGCAGAGACCGGAGGCCACTGTAGCCCAGCCGGTGAAAAGCGGAGAAGTGCCCTCTCCGGTGATCCCGGAGATGCCTCAGGGCGAACCGGTGGTGCCCCCGGCCATTCAGAGAGCCCGGGAGTTTGCAGCCAAAAAGGCGGCCCAGATGTACAAGGCCGCAGCCCAGGAAGAAGAGCGAAAGCAGGAAGCGGCCCAGGACCCCATCCCATTTCCTCCGGCGTCTCAGGCAGAACAGGCAGAACAGGCAGAACAGGCAGCGAGCCTGCCCTGGGAGGAAGAGGAACCGGCGGAGTCTGTGGATAAGGCGGAAGAGCAGTCCTTCGAGACTCCTTCCGCTCCGGTTTTCCAGGAGCCGGAGGTGGAAAGCCCCAAAATGCCGGAAGAGTCTTTCCACTCAGATGCAGAACAAACATCTCAGCCCTCTTTTGACGGGGATGAGACTTTGGCCGCCGCTGCGGCCATGGCGGCCACCCAATCGCCCCGGGAATCCTTGGGCCGGGAAGGCCCGGAATGGGATGAAAAAGACCCGGAACAGGCCGGCAAGCGTCAGCAGGTGCTGGAAGAGGCCCTGGAAGAATACGCCCCCAAGGATATCTATCTTTATCCCCCTGTGAGCCTGCTGAACAAAGGCAGCACTGTGGAGATGGACCACACCCAGGAGCTGGCGGAAAACTCCGCCCGGCTGGTGGATACCCTCAAGAGCTTCGGCGTGGAGGCCACCCTGGTGGATATTACCCGAGGCCCCACCGTCACCCGTTATGAGCTTCAGTTGAAACGGGGAACCAAATTCTCCAGGGTGACCAATCTGTCGGACGATATCGCCCTGTCTCTGGGAGCGGCCAGCGTGCGTATTGCCATGATCCCCGACAAGTTGGCGGTGGGCATTGAGGTGCCCAACAAAAATGTGGAGCTGGTGCCCATCCGGGATATCATCGATTCCCCGGAGTTTACCGGCAGCAAATCCAAGATCAGCTTTTCAGTGGGCAAGGATATCACCGGCCACAATGTGGTGGGTGATATCAAGAAGATGCCCCATATGCTCATCGCCGGTACCACCGGTTCCGGTAAATCGGTGTGCATCAATTCCATGCTTATCAGTTTGATCTACAAGGCCACCCCCCAGGAAGTGCGCCTGATCATGGTGGACCCCAAAATGATCGAGTTGGGAGTTTATAACGGCATTCCCCATCTGCTCATCCCGGTGGTCACCGATCCTCGGAAAGCGGCAGGAGCACTCAACTGGGCAGTTTCCGAAATGATGCGCCGCTATAAGTTGTTTTCTGAATACAATGTGCGGGATCTGGAGGCTTACAACGAGGCAGTCCAGGAGAAAGACGGGGAAAAGCTGCCCCAGATCGTCATTGTCATTGACGAGTTGGCCGACTTGATGTTTGTGGCGGCCAGCGAAGTGGAAAATGCCATCGTCCGTATTGCCCAGATGGCCCGGGCTGCCGGAATGCACTTGGTCATTGCAACCCAGCGTCCCTCGGCCGATGTCATCACCGGTATTATGAAAGCCAACATCCCCTCCCGCATTAGCTTCGCCGTGGCATCCCAGATCGAGTCCCGTATCATTCTGGACACCACCGGCGCGGAAAAGCTGCTGGGGCGGGGCGATATGCTCTATAATCCGCTGGGTGCGCCCAAGCCTCTGCGTGTGCAGGGCTGCTTTATCACCACCGGTGAGATCGAAGCGGTGGTGGAGTTTGTCAAAAAGACCGGTACACCGGATTATTCCCAGGAGGTCATGGAGCACATCGAGCGCCAGGCCGAAGGGGCCGACAACGGCAGCGCAGCTGCCTCTGGCGGCGGGGAGGAAGAAGAGGACGAAATGCTCCCCAAGGCCATCGAAGTGGTGGTGGAGACCGGACAGGCTTCGGTGTCCATGCTCCAGCGCCGGTTGAAACTGGGCTATTCCCGGGCGGCCCGGCTGGTGGATCAGATGGAAGAGCGAGGCATTGTAGGGCCTTTTGAAGGCTCCAAGCCCCGGCAGGTGCTGATCACCCGGGACGAATGGCGGGAAATGGTGCTGCGGCAAAGCGACTGATTTTCCCGAAAAGCAGATAATACCATAGAAAGAACCAGGATGGGCTCTTACATACCATCCCGAAGAAGGAGGAGCTATGACAGAAAAGGAAGTAGCGGAGCTGCGCCGCCGGTTTCGCCAGGATAAAAACAGCATCACCCACATCAGAGGTTGCTATGTCAACGACCGGGGAGAGATTCTCACTCAGTTCGATCAGCCCCTGTCCACCTTGGGCCAGGAGGAAGAGGAAAAAATGCTGGCTATTCTCAAGGGGGCCTTGTCCGGCTCGCTGGGGAAGAACCTTGTGGATGTGGCCTTTTCCAATGAGCAGGTGATGGAAGGAGAAGAGCATAAGCTGTTGATGGAGCTGCGGGAAAGCCAACTGCAGGACGAAAAAGTGGCGGAGCGCTTTTTCCAGAAGGTGATAGAAGGCGTGATGTTGGAGGAGAATTACCTGATCCTGCTGGCCTATGACACTTATGATGTGCCCGACCGTGGCAAGGATGGAGAGAAGATAGAGGACAGCTCTATCGATGTGTACCGGTATATTCTCTGTGCCATCTGCCCCGTCAAGCTGACCAAGCCCGGCCTTTCCTATTCACCTCATGAAAATCTGTTTCACAACTGCAAGCTGGACTGGGTGATTGCCCGCCCGGTTCTGGGCTTTTTGTTCCCCGCTTTTGATGAGCGGACGGCCAATATCTATAACGCCCTCTATTACACCAAAAGCCCGGAGGACAACTGCCAGAGCCTGGCCGATGTGCTTTTTTCCACCCAGCTGCCCATGCCTGCTGTGCAGCAGAAGGAAATCTTCCATGGCCTTTTGGAGGATAGTTTTCAGCAGCAGTGCAGCATGGAGCGGGTGCTGGAAGTGGATCAGAAATTGCGGGAGACCATCGCTCAGCACAAGGCGGAAAAGCAGGAGGAGCCTCTTATTTTTTCCCAGAAGGAAGTGGGAATGCTGCTGCGGGGCTGTGGTCTGGAGGAACAGGAGGAGAACCGTTTTGAAGAGTGCTATACCCAGTCCTTTGGCCAGGAAACCCTGCTGTCTCCCAAAAATGTGGTGGAAAGCAAGATCCAGGTAAAGACCCCGGCGGTGACGGTGCAGGTGGACCCGGAACGGGCCGAGCTGATTCAGACCCGGGTGATCGATGGGGTGAAGTACATTCTGATTCGGGCCGATGAAGAAGTGACGGTGAACGGAGTACATATTCACATTTCCTGACCCTCTTTTCCATTGGTCTGCATCGTGCTATAATAAGAGCAGTTCGAATACCCATCTTTGAGGCCGTTTTCAAAACGGAACAATCTGTTTTCAGGAGGGACTGTTATGGGATTTAAAAAGCTGGAAGCCTGGGATATGCCGGGCAACCCCTTTGAGATGATCGAGCATCAGGCGGCGCTGTTTACCGCCGGGACCAAAGAGCATTTCAACACCATGACCATTGGCTGGGGACTGATGGGAGATCTGTGGAATGTGCCCGCTTTTCCCGCCTATGTGCGTCCCAGCCGCTATACCTGGCAGTTTGCCGAGGAAAACGATTGCTTTACCGTTTCCTTCTTCGGCACGCCCCGTCCTCAGGCTTTGGCCGTGCTGGGAACAAAATCCGGCCGGGACATGGATAAGATCCATCAAAGCGGCCTGACCCCGGTGGAGTTGGAGGGTCAGGTGGCCTTTGAAGAAGCCCAGGTGGTGCTCATCTGCAAGAAAATCTATGTGGATGATCTGAAGCCGGAGAAGATCCCTCAGCAGTGGAAGGATAAATTCTATGGAGACGGGGATTATCACCGGATCTACACCGGCCAGGTGTTGTCGGTTTATGTGAAAGAATAAAACAGCGCAAAAGGGCGGCCTTGAAAGCCGTCCTTTTATGCACAAGGAAAGGAACGGGACCATGGCGGAGCGATATGAATTTTTGCCCATCTCCAAGGAGGATATGGTGGAGCGGGGCTGGTATTATTATGATTTCCTGCTGATCACCGGGGATGCCTATGTGGATCATCCCTCCTTCGGCACGGCGGTGATTTCCCGTCTGCTGGAAAAGGAAGGATTCCGGGTGGCCATCCTGTCCCAGCCGGACTATCATTCGGTGGAAGAGCTGCTGGCCATGGGCAGGCCCCGTTATGCGGCCCTGGTCAATGCAGGCAACATCGATTCCATGGTGGCCCATTACACCGTGGCCAAGCGGCGGCGGGAAAAGGATGCCTATACCCCCGGCGGGATAGGTGGAAAACGCCCCGACCGGGCGGTGATTGTCTATTCCAATCTGGTGAAGCGGGCCTGGCCCGATCTGCCCATCGTCATTGGCGGCATTGAGGCGTCTTTGCGCCGGTTTGCTCATTATGACTATTGGGAGGACAAAGTGCGCCGTCCCATTCTGGTGGACAGCGCCGCCGATCTGTTGATCTATGGCATGGGAGAGCATCAGATGGCGGAAATTGCCCACCGCCTGGCCAAGGGGGAGGACATCCACCAGATCCGGGATGTGCGGGGCACTTGCTATATGACCAAGGACACAGAGGACTGTGTTTTCCCCTTTGTGCAGGAGCCTTCCTTTGAAGAAGTCAGCCGGGATAGGCACGCCTATGCCAAAGCGGCCCTCATCGAGCACGATGAGCAGGATTTCGTCCGGGGCCGGGCCATCATCCAGGGGTATGAGGGGCGGTTCCTGGTGCAGAATCCGCCGGCTATTCCGCTGAATACCCAGGAGCTGGATCAGGTGGCCGATCTGCCCTATACCCGCACCTATCACCCCTCTTATGAAGAGCAGGGAGGCGTGGACGCCATCCGGGAGGTGGAATTTTCCATCATCCACAACCGGGGTTGTTTCGGCGCCTGCAATTTCTGCGCCCTCACCATGCACCAGGGCCGGTTTGTCACCAGCCGCAGCCACCAGTCGGTGGTGAAGGAAGCCCGGCGCATGACGGAAAATCCCCGGTTCAAAGGGTATATTCACGATGTGGGCGGTCCCACCGCAAACTTTCGTGGGCCCGCCTGTCCGAAGCAGGCCAAAGTAGGGGCCTGTAAGGACAGACAGTGTTTGTTCCCCTCTCCCTGTCCTGCACTCAAGGGAGATCACAGCGATTATCTGGCCCTTTTGCGCAAGCTGCGGGCCATCCCTGGGGTGAAAAAGGTGTTCATCCGCTCGGGTATCCGGTATGACTATATGGCCTGCGATCCTTCCGGGGAGTTTTTCGCCGATCTGGTGCGCTATCATGTGAGCGGCCAGCTGAAGGTGGCCCCGGAGCACATCAGCCCCAATGTGCTTTATTACATGGGCAAGCCCCCTAAGGAGATCTATGAGCGGTTCTGCGACAAATACAAGCGGCTCAACCAAAAATACGGTTTGGAACAGTATCTGGTGCCCTATCTCATGTCATCCCATCCGGGCAGCCGGTTGGACGACGCCATCTATCTGGCGGAATATCTGAACCAGACGGGCTACCGGCCGGAACAGGTGCAGGATTTTTATCCCACACCGGGCACACTTTCCACCGCCATGTATTATACCGGCCTGGACCCCCGCACCATGGAGCCGGTGTATGTGGCCAAAGATCCCCATGAAAAGGCCATGCAGCGGGCGCTGCTCCAGTGGAAAAATCCGAAAAACCGGGCACTGGTGCTGGAAGCGCTGCGAAAGGCCGGGAGAGAGGATCTCATCGGCCATGGCAAGCACTGTCTGGTGTGGGACGATACCCATTCCCGCCGGAAAGAGGGGAAGGGGAAGAAAGAGGCGCCGCCTATGGTGCGGGAGCACAAAAAAGTGCGTGGCGTAAAAGCTCCCCGCCCCCAGCATACAAAAGGCAAAAAACAGTCCTCCCGTTCGGGGAAAAAAGGCCGATAAAGAAAAAATCCCTGCTTCAAAAGAAGCAGGGATTTTTTATGTCATCAGACTTTCCAAGGTGATGGGCCGGGCCTTCAATAGTTCTGCGTCCTTGGGTTCATGGGAGATCACCAGAAGTTCTCGCCCTTCCTGATGCTCCAGAATACACTGGATCGCTTTTTTCCGGCTCTCTTCGTCCAGGCCCTGAAAGGGTTCATCCATCAGAAGGGCATCGCAGGGAAATACCAGTGCACGCCCCAAGGCACCTCGCCGCCGCTGTCCGCCGCTGAGAGCGGCAGGGTAGTGGGAGAAAAAATCCAAAAGCCCCAGTTCTTCTCCGATCTGCCGGGCCAGAGCCGGGGTGCGACTCACAAGGCATAGGTTTTCCTCCAGGGTCAGTGTAGGCAGCAACCGGTCTTCCTGAAAAACCACTCCTACGCGGGAAGGGCGCTGGATCGTTCCAGCTTGAGGTTCCAGCAAACCGCAGAGCAGCCGGAGAAAGGTGGTTTTTCCCTGGCCGGAAGGGCCTAAGAGCAGCAGTCGTTCTCCCTTTTCCAAAGAAAAGGACAGATTTTGCAGCACCGGTCGGTTTCCATAGGAAAAAGAAATGTTCCGGGCGCTCAGCATGGCGTATCCTCCTTTTTCGGGGGAGTGTACCGGCGGGAAAGATACTTCACCAAGGCCACTGCTCCTTTTTCCAAAGCCAGAGACAAAAGAATGATGGCTGCCGTCCAAGCAAACAGGTCGGTGGTTTCCAATGTCACTTTGGCGGTGTGGAGCTGGGTTCCCATGGCTCCCATGGGGATGGCCAGCACCTCACCGGCGATTCCTGCTTTCCAGGCAAAGCCCAGGCCGGTGCGCACCGCCGCCAAGGCATAAGGCATGAGGGCGGGGAGATAGATGTAGCGAAAGACCTGAAAGGGAGTAAAGGCGTAGACCTTTCCCATTTCCAAAAGCAGCGGATCGGCGTTTTTCAGCCCTTCCAGCAGGTTTTCATAGCACAAAGGCAGCACCATCAAAAAGGCGATAAAGGCCGACAGCCAGGGAGAGGGCAGCCACAAAAGGGCCAGCACAATAAAGGAGGCCACCGGCGTGGATTTGATGATGGCCAGCGGGGGCGCCAGAAGGGAAGCCAGCGGCGGCAGGAAGAATCCCGCCACCGCCAGCAGGGTCGCACTGAAAAAGCCCAGCAGGAATCCGGCCACGATCCGCCGCAGGCTGAAGGCGATGCTCTGCCAGAAGGGGAGAGTCATTGCCAGTTCCCCCAGCCGCCGTCCCACCTGGAGAGGAGAGGGCAGCAGCAGGGGCTGATTCAGCCGCCAGGCTCCGATCTGCCAGAGCAGCAGCCAGAACAGAGCGATCAGCCCCCACCGCAGCAGACGCGGTTTAGCTTTCCAGGTAGTAGAAGTCATCGCCGGGGAGAGCACCGCCCACCGAGGTGGGATCGGCATTCATCAGAATTTCCAGGAAGCCCTGGGTCATGGTTTTCATCTCATCGCCGGTGATGCAGACGATGTTGCACTGGGGCAGGGCCTTCTGGGCCACCGCCTTTGTGATGATGCCCTGTTCTTCAATGAGGGTGGACACTTCGTCCAGATTCTTTTCATCGGTGACATAGTCTACGCTCGCCTGGTATTCCTTCAGGAAAGTGGCCAGGGCCTGGGGATGCTCCTGAGCAAAGGATTTCTGCACCAGCAGACAGCCCATGGTCAGAACGCTTTCACCCTGGGCAGCATCTTCCCACAGCTGGGTCAGGTCCAGAGCTACCCGGGCGTTTTCATTCTGGGTGAGAACGCTGGTGACGAAGGGCTGGGGCAGAAGGGCCAGGTCGGCCTGCCCGGCGGCCAGCAAAGCAGCCAGCTCGCTGTGTTCGGTTTTGTATTCCACCTGCACATCCTCACCAGGGGTGAGGCCGTTTTGGGTCAGCACATAGTTGAGGGCATATTCCGGAGTGGAGCCTTTGCCAGTGGCGTAGATGGTGCGGCCGCGCAGATCCTCTACCGACTGGATGGAGTCGCCGGTTTCCACGATATACAGAACGCCCAGCGTGTTAAGGGCGGCCAACTGCACTTTGCCCTGGGTCTTATTGTACAGGGTGGAAGCCAGGTTGGTGGGAACGGCGGCAATGTCATATTGTCCTTGGACGATGGGGCCGGTGAGCTCTTCCGGAGCGCCAGCCAGAGTGAAATCATAGTTCCCCTGGGCTTCGCCCTTGGCGCTGTCGTCCATCATCTTCACCATGCCCATGGCCGTGGGGCCTTTCAGCCCAGCTACCCGGATGGTCACATCGTCGGTATTTTCTTCAGGGGTCTTTTCTTCCTCCTTCTGCTGCTCCTGCTGGGCAGAGTCCTTGTTGGCATCATCTTGGGAAGAGGAAGACTTCTGGCATCCGGCCAGAGTGAAAAGCAGCAGCAAAGCGAGGAAAAGGGATAAAAATCTCCGTTTCATGGAATGAACTCCTTTTTGTGATATGGTGTGGGCGGTCAGTTTGCATGGGCCAGTGTTTCCAGCTCCTCCGGGGACAAAAGATGGATGCAGTTTCCCTGCCGCCGGATGATCCCTTCTCCCTCCAGGGATTCCAGAGCCCGATAGAGAGAAGCCCGGCCCAGATTGAGCTCCCGGGAAAGCTGGGTGTAGTTTTCCACCTGGGGCTGGGGACTATGAGCCAAAAGCCACAAAGCCAGCCGGGCTTGGGCGGTGGGGGCGGTGAAACTGCCAATTTTGTCATTGAGGAATTGGATGCGCTGAGAGAGAAAAGAAATATAATTCCGGGCGGTGAGGGGACAGCGGACAAACATCTTTTCCAGCGTTTCCCCGGAATAAAACAGGATGCCGCTTTCCTCCTGGGCGGTGACGGTGCTCACATATCGCTGTGTGGGATGAAATAGCGCAGCCACCCCAAAACAGCTTCCCGGATGCAGCGTGTTCAGCAGCACACCGCCCGGACTGTGCACCTGCACTTTTCCATACAGGATCACCCCGATGGCCTGGCGGAAATCATGGGCGGAATAGATGGTCTCACCAGGGGAAAACAGCCGTTTTTCCCCTTGCTCCATCAAATCGCGCCCCAGCTCTTCCTCCACACCCTGGAAAAGAAAGCACCGGCTGAGAATTTCTTGTTCTTTTGCAGTTAGCTCCATGGCAAACCTCCCGATACTGTCTCATGTGAGACAGGTAGAGTATACCCCACTGGACAATGGGTGTCAATAGAAAAATGACAAAAATTTAACAAAAATCCCCCAAGCTTTGGGAGTTGGGGGGAGGGGATTCAGTTGTGGAAATCCGCCAGCAGCCGGGTCAGGAGAAAATCCGAAGCCTCGGTGGCCCGGGAGCGGGCTGTGGGCAACAGACCCAGAGGGCGGGAAGGAGGCGGCGCCGATGCAGCCGATGCCAGGCGGAAAAAATCGGTGAGAGAATAGATGGCAAACCGATGAATCTGAGCCCGCTGGGCCCGGTTTTCCAGCATGGCGATGAGCAGGCCGGTGTAATCGGCGCTGTCGGGCACTTCCAACTCATGGGCGATTTCGGGGAGAACCTTTTCGAACAGGGCTCGGAGAGAAGGATTCTCCACTTCTTCCCCCAGCAGGCGCAGAGCTTCACTCAAATCCTTGGAGGAGAGGGCACAAAAGCGGGAGAACGCCCAGTCCTCTACCGGGCGGCGGACATAGTACAGATGTCCCGCCAGATTTTCCAGCATCCGGCGGGCGTCATAATAGCCCATGTGCAGATTCCGAGCAGAGACCGAAGGGTCAAAGTTCATGATGGGTCCCAGGGATTCGGAAGGCTCCAGCACCCGGACCCGTACATTTTTGCCCTTGGGCAGACGGAAGATCCCAGGGCCGAAGGTTCGCACCGCGATGATATCAGTATGGCCCCGGGAGACCAATAAATGCATGGGGCAGTTGTCATAGAGTCCGCCGTCGATAAAGGAACGGCTGCCGATACGGGTGGGCTGAAAGCCAGGGAAAGTGGCACTGGCCATGATGTAGGACAGGAGAAGCTGGGGCGGTACCTGATCTTTGAACACCTCCACCGGTTTCAGATCCCGGATGGACACGGTGACCAGACCGAAATCCACTGGGCTTTCCAGCAGCCGCTGGGGGTCTACCAGCTGGGAGAGCAGTTTTTGCATTCGCCCGGTGTCCACGCCGCCATCTTCCCGCATCTGGCGAAGGGCATCTTTGTAATAGGACAGGTCGGAAGGGTCCACCTTCCCGGTGAAGAGCTTTTGGTAACGGGCGTTGTCGATGTCGAAGAGATCTTCATTGGACAGGGTGAGCCATTTTTCCCGGGCTGTTTCCCAGTCTCCCTGAGCCAGCAAGGCGGCGTTGACCGCCCCGATGGATGTGCCGGTGATGGCGTCAAAGGTCATCCCGGCTTCCATAAAAGCCTGGTAGGCGCCGATGTGATAGGCGCCCCGGCTGCCGCCGCCCTCCAAGGCAAGACCGACCATAGCACGGCCTCCTTTCGCTGTTTTAACTATTTTTAATCCTATCATCTGGGGGAGTTTGTGTAAATACCCTTTTGAACCCTCTGGAAGTTGTGCTATAATATGGAGAAAGCATTGCTGCATCTATTGTATGGGAAAAACACCCTAGTATGAAAAATGCCCGGATCAAAGGAGGAAACGAAGATCATGTACACTTGTGCCAGCTGTCAGATACACGCCTGTGTATCCGGCGATAAGGAGAAGATGCCCAAAAACTGCCCCATGCACAATGAGGAGCTGATGGAGCGGGCCAAGGCGGAGTACGCCAAGCCGGAATACCGTGATTTCTATAAAAATTCCTGCTTGGTAGAATCAGAAGGCTATTGCCAGTGGCCTCGGGTGAAGGAGATTGCCGAATTTTGCAAGAAGAACGGCTTTACCAAGATCGGCGTGGCATTTTGCACCGGCTTGCGCCAGGAGGGCAAGGTGGCTTGCGAGATCTTCCGCAATCACGGCCTGGAAGTGGTGTCGGTGATGTGCAAAACCGGCGCTATGCCCAAAGAGACCGTGGGAGTCACCGAAGAGGAAAAGGTGCGTCCCGGCACTTTTGAAGTGATGTGCAACCCGGTGGCCCAGGCCATGCTGCTCAATGAGCAAAAGACCCAGTTCAATGTGGTCATCGGCCTGTGCGTGGGTCATGATTCCATGTTCTATAAGTATTCTGAGGCCATGTGCACTACCCTGGTCACCAAGGATCGGGTGCTGGCCCACAATCCGGCCGGTGCCCTTTACTGTGCCGGTTCCTATTTCAAAACACGGGTGTAACCCCTTTTTTATGGCGAAGGAGGCCGATGGATGAAAGAAAACAAACCTTCCCACTGGCGGAAAATTTCTGCCATTGCAGGCGGCCTGGGCGCCGCCGCAGGCTTTGCGGCCTTCTGCCGGTGGCAGAACAGCAGCCTGGGTGTGACCACTTACCGCTGCGGCAGTCATAAGCTGCCCTCCTCCTTTGAGGATTTTGTTCTGCTGCAGGTGTCCGATCTGCACAACAAAAGTTTTGGCCGGCATCAGCATGGCTTGCTGGACCGGCTGGCCGCTGAGGAGCCCAACGCCATCCTCATCACCGGAGATCTGGTGGACTGCCACCGGACCAACATCGCCCGGGCCATGGAGTTTGTCCGGGGAGCGGTGCGGCTGGCTCCGGTGTATTATACGCCCGGCAACCACGAAGGACGGCTGGCCGTCTATCCCCGTCTGCGGGAAGAGCTGGTCAAAGCCGGTGTTCGGGTGCTGGAAGATCAAAAGGCCTGTCTGGCCTACCGAGGCGGCTTTATCGAGCTGATCGGATTGCGAGATCCCCGGTTTTTGCCGCCGGAGGAGCGGCACAACAGTCAGGTACTGGAGAAAAAATTGGCTCAGTTGACCGAGGGGGACGAAAAAGTCTTCCGTCTGCTGCTTTCTCATAAGCCGGAACTGTTTCCAATTTATCAAAAGAGCGGCGTGGATATGGTGCTTTGCGGCCATGCCCACGGCGGCCAGTTCCGCCTGTTTCATCAGGGGATCTTTGCTCCCGGGCAGGGGGTGCTGCCCAAATATACTGGTGGCGTCCATGTGCAGGGAGCCACCGCCATGGTGATCAGCCGGGGCCTGGGCAACAGCGAATTTCCGCTGCGCCTGAACAACCGGCCTGAGATCGTCAAATTGATTCTTTCCCATGAAGAATAAGAAAAGACCTGGAGAAGAATTGAACCGCCCCAGATTATGCGGACAGCACAAAAAAGCCTCTATGTAGGGAAAATA
>OGGQ01001442.1_pt1 | contig 30691 bp, 25 predicted proteins | sample 1571191 | NCBI WGS metagenome assembly OGGQ01 (sample SAMEA2582061, study PRJEB24529) | metagenome | biome: Human gut stool | place: China | collected 2011
AACCTGTGACCCTCTGCTTGTAAGGCAGATGCTCTCCCAGCTGAGCTATGCTCCCTCATTCGCAGCGAGCTTCTCTATTTTAACAGAGAGATCAGTGTTTGTCAAGAAAAAAGTTTTTCCATTCTTTTTCTTGTCACACACCTTGCGGCGACGATAGTTATTATACCGACTCAAACTGCATCTGTCAACCTTTTTTTGATTTTTCTTCAAGATTTTTTAAAAAGGGGGCAACGCCCCCTTTTCATCGATCCCTCAGGGCCGTTTGGCCTGTTTCAAAAGGGCCGTCAGATCCTCTGTGGAAAATACATATTCCGCATCGCAGAACTGGCAGGTGATATGCGCATCCTCGCCACTGTCCCGCAGCTCCCGCAGTTCCTTTTCTCCCATACTGATCAGGGCCTGCTCCACTTTCTGCCGGGAACAATGGCACTCATAGGCCACCGGGTGCTTCTCCAGCACATGGAATCCCAGCCCTTCCAGAGCCTGATCCATGATCTCCTCCATGGTCTTTCCCTGGCTGAGCAGGCTGGTGACGCTGGGCATGGAAGTAAAGCTCTTTTCCAGCTGATCCACCAAACTGTCCGGCACACCGGGCATCAGCTGCACCAGGTAGCCGCCAGCAGCGGTCACCTGCTGATCCCGTCCCACCAGCACACCCAGTGCACACACCGTGGGCGTCTGCTCGCTTTCGGCATAATAACCGGCGATATCTTCGGCGATCTCTCCAGAACGAAGGGCCACTTTCCCAGAAAAAGGCTCCCGGGCGCCGATGTCCTTGATGACTGTGAGCAGTCCCTGGCGTCCCACGCCAAAGCCTACATCCAGCTTGCCGTCGGCGCGCAAAGGCAAGTCCACCGCCGGGTTCTGGAGATAGCCCCGCACATTGCCTTTATGATCGGCCACCGCTGTGATGGCCCCCAGCGGACCGCCGCCCCGGATCTGCACGGTCACCGAGCCGTTATCGCTCTTCAGGCCGTCGCCCATCATGGATGCCGCCGCCAGCGTACGGCCCAGGGCCGCCGTGGCCAAAGGCAAAGTGTGGTGAATCTGACGGGCTCTCTCCACAAGACCGGTGCATTCCACTGCACTCACCGATACAAAGCCGTCTTTTGTCATACCGCGAATCAAGTAATCTGTCATATTTCCTCCATGGAATGGTGATTTTCTGCAAAAATCAGGGTTTTTCCGCCACAAAAAAGAGGCGCCGGGTCTGTTCTCCCACCCGCTGCCCTCCTGGTGAACCATAGACATGGCGCACCCGCAGTCCGGCCTGCTGGAGGGCCTGCTCCAACTGCTCGCGGGTATAGGCCCGCTGCTCATGCCATTCGGTGTTCCGGCTCCAGGTTCCGTCTTCTTCCTGAAGGAACACATCCACTTGGTGCTGGGCCTGACGGCTTTTCCGGTCATAGCCATACTGCCAGGCGCAAAAAGCCCCCTCCAGCTCTTCCACGCTGGAAAGGCCGCCCATCTCCTCAAAAGCCAGAGGCGTTTTTACATCAAACAAAAACAGGCCCCCCGGTTCCAGAAACAAGGAAACCCGGGCGAAAGCCTGTTTCAGCTGCCGCAGCTGGGTGAGATAGTTGATGCTGTCCAGACAGCAAACGGCGGCGTCGATGGTGCCGTACAGATCCAACTGGCACATATCCTGGCAAAGAAATACCGGAGGGCAGGTAAGCTCTCCGCATTTCTCCCGGGCCACGGCCAACATATCGGCGGACAGATCGCAGGCGATCATCTCATAGCCAGCCTGCCCCAAAAGCCGGGTCAGACTGCCGGTGCCGCAAGCCAGCTCCAGCACCAGCTTCACCGGCTTTTTCCCCTTGGCAAAAGCTTTTTGGGCAAAAACGGCCCACTGCTCATAGGGCACATCTCCGGTCAGAGCATCATACACCGCCGCCAAAGCGGAATAGGCGATCATTTCTCCAGCTGCTCCAGAATGATGTTATAGCCGCCCTTGCCATAGCTGAGAGCCCGGTTGACACGGCTGATGGTGGCGGTGCTGGCCCCGGTCTTTTCCACAATATCGCTGTAAATACAGCCTTTTTTCAAAAGCTTTGCCACAATCAGACGCTGCTGCATGGCCATCAGCTCGGTAACGGTGCACAGATCGTCAAAAAAAGCCCGGCACTCATCCAGATCTTTCAGCATCAAAATAGCCCGGAACAGTTCGTCCATGCTTTCTTCTTTGGGTCTTACATGCATCTTCCCAGTCCCCTTTGTCTTTTATTTTCTCCAAATTTCAAGCGGGAAAAACCTTCAAAAAGGTACTTATAGTGTATCACATCGCTTCAATGATGTAAAGCCCGCATTTTGTTTTCTTTCCGTCATTTTCCAAAAATAATATCCCATTTCTGCTGTTTGGGCAAAAATATTTCAAAATCTGTAAAAGACAAAAAACGCCCCTGGTACCGGTGACTGTCCCGGCGCCAGGGGATCGAGCAAAATCCATGCAAAATGGCTATGCGTTTCTTTTTATTCCTGAGGGGCTTCCTCCGCTGTCCGGCTTTCCGCCCGGGCTGCCTGACGGAACTTCACCCGGGAAGAGCGCACTTCCTCCAAAGCCTGGGCAATGGCCTCCTCGGTGCGCTTCATAGCATCATCGCAATAAGCATGGGCAGCGCCCATCAGCTCTTTGGCCCGTTTTTCCGCTGTGTTGATGATTTCCGCGCTACGGCGGCGGGCTTCGTTGGTGATGTCGTTGTCGTTGACCTTCTGCCGGGCCAGCTCCTCCGCCTGCTTGCGGATGACTTCGGCCTCCCGCTTCCCCGCAGTGATCATCTCATTGCGCTTCTCCACGATCTCCCGGGCCATTTTCAAATCAGAAGGAATATTGGCCCGGATCTCATCCAGGATATCCAAAGCCTTTTCCCGCTCAATGACGCACCGATCCCCCATCAGAGGGATTCCGCCTGCATCCTGGATCATTTCATACAGCGTAGTTACCATTTCGTCGATTGTGTTTGCCGGCATTGTTCCATTCCCCTATCTTCATTATCGGTGGGTGTGACACTGTGCGCCCAGCTTTCTTTCCAACGCCTGCAATACAGACGGCGCCACCCAGGCGCTCACATCCTCCCCCGCGAGAAAGGCCTCTTTCACACGGCTGGAACTCACATGATCCCAGCGGGGTTCGGCATATAAAAACAGGGTTTCGGCCTGAGGAGCATGAAGCTGGTTGAAGCGGGCGATCTCACATTCATAAGTAAAGTCTTGTGCATTGCGCAGTCCCTTGACAATGGCATCGACCCCGTGATCCCTGATGTAATCATAGGTCATACCGCCGAAAAAATCGGCTTCCGCCCCGGGAATCCCCGCTATGCTCTCCTTCACCAAAGAAAACCGCTCTTCCAAAGAAAAAAGCGCCTGCTTCCGGTCGTTGACCATCACCAGAGCGATGACCCGGTCAAACAGGCGGGCTGCCCGGCGAATCAGCTCCACATGACCCAATGTGGGCGGGTCATAGCTTCCGGGGATGATGGCCAGGCTCATTTCGTTTCCTCCCGGGTGAAGGTGGTGATAGCGATGGCGCCATAGCGGTACTGCTTTTTCACCCGGTAAGGCTTCTCCAAGGGCTGGATCAAATCCTCCCGGGCACTTTCGCATACTATTATACCACCAGTTTGCAGGATGTCAATTTCCGCAATCTGCCGCAGCGCCTGGTTGAGCAGCTCACCGCCATAGGGCGGGTCCAGCAGAATCAGACCGAATTTCTGTCCCCGCAGGCTGGACAAAGCCCCGAAGGCATCCCCCCGGATCAAACGGCTGCATCCCTCAAAACCGGTGGCGGCGATATTCCGCTCCACCACCTTCTGGGCGCTGGGGTCGCTTTCCACAAACACACAGCTTTCTGCGCCCCGGGAAAGACATTCGATGCCCATTTGTCCCGAACCTGCAAACAGGTCCAGCACCCGGCGGCCTTCGATGTCAAACTGAATGATATTGAAAATGGATTCCTTCACCCGATCGGTGGTGGGACGGGTGCTGCGCCCTTTGGGTGCCTCCAGCTTCCGTCCCCGGGCCGTGCCGGTGATCACTCTCATGGTTTTTCCTCCTTCGCCCCTTGGGCGTCAAAATATTCCCGCACCTGTTTTGCCACATTCCGGGGCAAAACCTGGGCCAGTTCTTCCTCGCTGCACTGGCGGATGGCGGCCAGGGTGCCGAATTTCTTCCGCAGCGCCCGAATGCGCTGCTCTCCCAGGCCAGGAATGCGGGACAGGGTACTCTCCTTCATGCTGCGTCCCCGCAGATTTTTCTGATACTCGATGGCAAACCGGTGGGTCTCCTCCTGTAAATTGCCCACCAGCGAAAACACCGCTGGCTTTGTGCGGATGCCAAACTCGTTTCCATCGCCATCCACCAGCGCCCGGGTGCGGTGATGGTCATCCTTCACCATGCCGAACACCGGGATATTCTTTCCATGCTCCCGGAGTACCTGGTGCACCGCGTTCACCTGTCCCTGCCCACCGTCGATGAGCAGCAGGTCTGGCAGGGGCAAGAAGCCTTTATCCCCTTCCTCGGCCCGTTTGAGACGCCGGTCCATGGTCTCGGCCAGGGAGCCATAGTCGTCTCCACCCAGTGCTTCTTTGATCTGAAAGCGGCGGTAGGCACTTTTGTGAAACCGGCCTTTTTCCATCACCGTCATAGCTGCCACGGTACCGGTTCCCGCCAGATTGGAAATGTCGTACCCTTCGATCCGCTGAGGTGGGGCCGGAAGGCCCAGGATCTCCGCCAGCTGTTCCAAACTGCGGGAGGTCTTTTGCTCCCGCTTGTCCAAAAGTTCCAGCTCCTGACGGGCATTTTCCATGGCCAGCTCCATCTGCTTCCGCTTTTCTCCCCGCTGCGGCACTTGCACATAGACCTTTCCCTTCCGCAATGTACCCAGCCATTGGGAAAGCATCTCCTGATCGTCCAGTTCCTGATTCACCAGCACCACCCGGGGAGAACGCTGGGTCATGGTGTAATACTGCTTGATGAACCCTTCCAGCAGATCTCCCATGTCCTCTGGGGTGACTCCATCAAAAAACTCCTTCTTTTTGTCCAGGAGATTGCCGCTGATGTAGTTGAGCATCACCACGCAGCCCCGGCTGCCCAGCACCTGGCAGGCGATCACATCCAGATCGGAAAGGGCGCCGGAGATGATCAACTGATCCCGTCCCAACCGTTCCACCGCCCGCATCCGGTCCCGCAAAGCGGCAGCCCGTTCAAATTGCATCTCTTCGGCGGCTTGCTCCATTTCCTGGCGCAGTTCCTCCGCCAGACCCTGGTATTTGCCCTCCAGCAAACGGCACACCTGACCGATGAGCCGGTTGTACTCTCCTTTGGAAACCTTCCCCGAGCACACGGCGCAGCACCGGCCGATGTGTGCATTGAGACAAGGGCGGCTTTTGCCGATATCCCGGGGGAATTTCAAGGAGCAAGTGGGCAATTTAAAGGTGAGCAGCGCGGTATCCAATGCTTTTTTCGCTCCGCTGCGGCCTCCATAGGGGCCAAAATACCGTGCCCCATCCTCCGCCGGTTTGGAGACGATGGAAAACCGGGGATATTCCTCCTTGGACAGGCGCAGGAAGGGATAGCCCTTGTCGTCTTTCAGCAGAATATTGTATTTGGGCTTGTGCTTTTTGATCAGAGCGCACTCCAAAAGCAAAGCCTCAAACTCGCTGCCAGTGATGATGGTCTCAAAATCATGGACCTGGGAGACCATTTTCAAGGTTTTAGGCGTATGGGAAGCCAGATTGGAAAAATACTGACTCACCCGGTTTTTCAGCGCCTTGGCCTTGCCGATATAGATGATCTCTCCCCCTGCGTCCCGCATGATATACACCCCAGGCAGAAGAGGGAGCAGAAGGGCTTTTTCCTTCAGTTCTTCATACATAAATCCTGTCCTCCGGCGAAAAAACGCCCACAAAGAGCGAGCGCCGCATGGTTTTTCATGCGGCGCCGGCGATGGGTTCGTGTACGGCCCGGGTCGGTTGCCCGGTATGTAGGCTTATTCTCCGAAGTTGGAAGCCACCAGAGTGCACAGGGCGTTGACAGCCTCTTCTTCATCGGAGCCCTCGGCAGAAATGTGGATCACCGTGCCCTTGGTAATGCCCAGGGACAGCACGCCCAGAAGACTCTTGGCGTTGACCTTGCGGTTCTCCTTTTCCACCATGATAGTGCTGCGGAATTCATTGGCTTTCTGAATAAAGAAAGTGGCCGGTCTGGCATACAGGCCCACCTGATTGTTTACAGTAACTTCTTTGGAAAACATTTAAGCTACCCCGCTTTCTATGCTTCTATTGTAATTATTTTAACAGATTTGTCACGAATGTGCAAGGGGCATTTACACCTAACTCAAAGGCGTCCCAGCACTCCCTGAAAAAGGGAAAAGAGCAGCGGCATAAAGGTGGCTGGGATCAGATTGGCCACATTGAACTTTTTCATATCCCACACATTAAATGCGATGAGCATCAGCACAGCGCTTCCAACCAAAGACATCTGGGTCACCACCGCATCGGTGAGATAGGGCTTGATGAGCACAGCCAGCAAAGTCACTGCCCCCTGGTAAAGGCCCACAGACAATGCACTGAGGGGCACCCCCAGGCCATATACCGTGGCAAAGAGCACCGATACGATACCATCCAGAATTCCCTTGGCAATGAGCATGGTAGGGTCTCCCAAAAGCCCATCCTGCACCGCTCCCACAATGGCCATGGCCCCGGCACAAAACAAGATGGTGCAGTTGGCAAAACCTGCTCCCACATCCCGCTCGCCCGCTTTGCCGCCAAAGCGGTTCTTGATCATTTCTCCTGCTTTGTCAAACAGCCGGTCCAACCGCAGAAGCTCTCCCAGAATACCGCCCAACACCAAAGACAAAATCAGCAATAAGGTGTGCTGGCTTTCCAATGCACCGGTTTCCCCCACTTGCAGCATACCAGTAAAAACCCCTGACAAACCGATCAGAAAAGCCGAAGCGCCCAGGGCCTGAAAAATGATCTTGCTAAACCGATCGGGCACACCCTTGCCGATGAGCATCCCCACAAGGCTCCCGGCCAGAATCATCCCCATATTGATCAGCGTGCCCAATCCGGGCATCCCCATCACCGTTCCTTTCTCTTCCCACTTCTTTTTCTTTTATATGTTCATCTGCACAATGGTCACGCCATTTTCCCCTTCGCCATAGGCGCCCAACCGGAAGGATTTCACCTGCCGGGCTCCTTTCAGCCGGGAATGGACGGCCTGGCGCAGCACACCGGTGCCTTTGCCGTGAATGATTGTGGCCGAGGGCAAACGCAGCCGGAAGGCCAGATCCAGAAACCGATCCAGTTCCATCAGCGCTTCTTCCGCCGTCATTCCCCGCAGATCCAGCTCGCTGCTGCCCCTTGTGGGCTGGGAAGGCGCCTGGGTGCGCACGCTGCCCTTTTCCTTCTTCTGGGCAGGCGCCGCCGAAATCAGCTGCAATTCCTTTTCCTTGGCCGTCAACTTCATGATTCCCGCCGACAGCTGCACCAGCTGGCCGGGCTTGGGAGTCTCCACCACAGTACAGCGCATCCCGTTGGAGACGATCTCCACCACATCCCCCTTCTGCAAGGGACGGGGCAGCGGAGCGGCCTGCTTTTTGATCTTTTTCTGGATGGCCTTTTTCTCCGCTTCGGAGAGATGGCCCATCATCACCGCCCGGGCCTGGGACAGGTTCTCCTCCGCCGGATTGCGGCTTTGCTCCCGCCGCAGACGGCGCAGCTCTTCCACCGTGTCATCGGCGGCCTTCCGGGCCTCGTCGATCAGCTTCTGGGCCTGTTTTCTGGCGTCCTCCAGCAGCTTCTTCCGCTCCTCCTCAATGGAGGCATAGGCCTTTTCCGCTTTCTCCTTGTCCTCCTGGGCTTTCTGCCGCTCTCTTTGGGCCAGCTGCAGCTGATTTTCCATCTGCTGCCGTTTTTCTTCCAGGGTGCGGATTACATCTTCAAACTGGATGTTCTGACTGTCCATGCCGCTTTTGGCCTTCTGGATGATCTCCATGCTCAGCCCCAGCCGCTGGGAAATAGCAAAGGCGTTGGATTTGCCCGGGATGCCGAACACCAGCTTATAAGTGGGCTTCAGGGTGGACACATCAAACTCACAGGAGGCGTTTTCCACCCCCCGAGTTTCCAGAGCATAGGTTTTCAGCTCGGCATAGTGGGTGGTGGCCGCCACCAGTACTCCCTGCTGGCGCAGATGCTCGATGATGGCCACGGCCAGGGCTGCGCCTTCCACCGGGTCGGTACCAGCGCCCAGCTCATCCATCAGCACCATGCTGCCTTCTCCCGTTTCTTCCAGGATCTCCACAATATTCTTCATATGAGAGGAGAAGGTGGACAATGACTGCTCGATGCTCTGCTCGTCGCCAATGTCGGCCAAAATGTTTTTACACACCCGCACCGTGCTCTCGTCTCCACAGGGCAGCTGCAATCCGCACTGGGCCATGAGAGTGAGCAGGCCCAGGGTTTTCAGGCTCACCGTTTTGCCGCCGGTGTTGGGGCCGGTGATGATAACCGCATCGGTCTTGCCACCGATGGTAAAAGTGATGGGCACCGCCGTCTCCCGGGGCAGCAGAGGATGCCGGGCTCGCTCCAAGCGGGTCTGGCCCTTTTCCAGCAGCTTGGGACGGCAGGCTTTCATCTTATAGGCCAATTTGGCTTTGGCAAAGATGAAGTCCAGGGTGCACAAAATGTCATAGTCCTGCTGGATGGTGTTTGCAAAGGCTCCCACCTCTGCCGACAGCTCCATCAGGATTCGGTCGATCTCGTTTTTCTCCTTGGAACGCTCTTCCCGGATGGTATTGTTCAGCTCCACCACCTGCATGGGTTCCACAAACACCGTAGCCCCGCTGGAACTCACATCGTGCACCAGGCCGGGGATGCTCCCTTTGAACTCCGCTTTCACCGGCACCACATACCGGTCGCCCCGGGTGGTGACCACGGTGTCCTGGAGCACCTTGGCATAGCTGGGAGAAGAGATGATCCTGTTCAGCGTCTCCCGGATACGGGAGGCCGCTGTACGGATACGCCGCCGGATCTCCCGCAGTTCCGAGCTGGCTGTGTCGGCGATTTCTTCTTCGGAGAGGATAGATTGCTCAATTTTATCCTCTAAGTATTTATTTCCACTGAGTTGGCGGAAGTAATCGGCCAAAACGGTTTCCACCTGGGTGTCCTTTTCCAGGTACCCTTTTCCGGTGCGGGCCGCCCGCAGCAAGGCGCCGATGTCCAGCAGCTCCTTCATATTCAGGCTGCCGCCCACCTTGGCCCGTTCCAATCCGGCGGACACATCCCGTACGCCGGAGAAGGAAGGACTTCCCAGCATCCCCGCCAGGCGGACAGCGTCCTCGGTCTGCTGCTGCAAACGCTCACAGCCCACCAGATTGTCTTCCGGCTCCAGCATCCGGGCCATTTCCTTGGCCCGCGGGGAGACCGCTTCTTTTTCCAACAGCTCCAGAACCTTGTGCAGTTCCAGAGTGCGGCAGGATTTTTTCTGCAATTCCGTCATATTTCTTTTGTTCCCCCTCCCAGGGATCGGTAAAAATCCAGCGTCTGAAATCCCCGCTCCAGGCGGGTGAGGCAGTAGGCTTCGGCAAAGGCCCCTAACAGCTCCAGGTCCCCCTCTTCCAATCGGAAGGAAAAGAGCTTTTTCAGATCGCACCGCAGCACATACCGGGCCGCCTGCAAAGCGGCCCTGCTCAAAGGAGCGCTGACGCTCCGGCCAAAGGCTCCCCGGCAAGCGGCGCAGTGAAGCTGACCCAGTTCCAAGTTGACCATGGGCTCTTCCGGGTCGGCGCCGCAGGCGGCGCACTTCCACAGATCAGGCTCATAGCCAGTGATGGCCAGAAAGCGCAGTTCAAAAGCCGCCTTGATCTGCCGGATGTCATACAGATGATGGGCCAGGGCATACAGGCTGTTGAGAGCCAGACGAAGCATGCCGGGGGCCGGCACATCTTCTTCCCCTTCGGTGGCCAGCAGCTCGCAGAAATAGGAGCCCAGCGCCAGGGCGTCCAAATCCCGGGAAAGGGAAAAAAACTGCTCCAGCATCTGGGCGTCCTGCAAAGTGAGACGGCCGTTTTTTTCATACAGGGTAAACTGACAGTAGGCAAACAACTGCCCGGCCCAGCCCATACGGCTGCTTTTTCGCCGGATGTTCGGGGCTTTTACCGTGATTTTTCCATAATCTTCGGTCATCACCGTCAGCAGCCGGTCGCTGTCCCGCCAGTCCACCGTGCGGATGACCAGACCTTTTGTGGTCAAATGCATGAATCTTTATGTAAGGAAGAGCCTTTTATGGCTCTTCCCGCTCCTTTTCTATCACATAAACCAAATAGGCTTCCGGCAGGCCGGTGCGGCAAAAAAGCTGCCAGGCCTGCTGGGAGACAGAGTTTTCTTCTTCCTTCACCAGGCATCCCTCCTGTTTTCAGTGTACCGCCCCGGAAGGGGAAAAACACATGAAAAATGGCGCCAGTCATGGAAAAAGATGGCCACACCGGAAAAAGCGTCCGAAAAACTTCTCCCAACTCTTTTATTCATCCTCATAACCAAAATTCCGGATCTGATTCGGGTGATTTCTCCAGTCTTCTTTGACCTTCACCCACAGTTCCAGATGGACTTTGGCATCCAGCAGCTTCTGGATCTCAAAGCGGGCTGTGGAACCGATCTCCTTGAGCATGGCCCCGCTTTTGCCGATGATAATGCCCTTGTGACTCTTTCGCTCGCAATAGATCACCGCATTGATGGCCACCAGACCATCCTCCCGCTCCTGCCATTTTTCGATCTCCACCGCCACGCCGTGAGGCACTTCCTTGTCCAGCTTCTGGAGCATTTTTTCCCGGATGATCTCGGCTACCAGCTGGCGTTCCGGCTGATCGGAGATCATCTCCTCGGGAAACAGGGCCGGAGAGGGCATACACAGCTTTTCCAGCTCCCGGAGCAGCTCCTGCTTGCCTTCCCCGGTGCGGGCGCTGAGGGGGATGACGGCGGTAAAGTCGTGGGCCTGCCCATAAAGCGCCATCACTTCCAGCAATTCTTCTTTTTCCACGGTGTCGATCTTGTTGATCACCAGGATGCAGGGCATCTTCTCCCCTTTGATCCGGTCGATGAGCATCTGCTCCGGGATACCGATGCGGGCCACCGGCTCCACCAGCAAAATAGCGGCATCCACATCGGCCACCGTTTTGTTGACCACCTTCACCATAAAGTCGCCCAAAGCATTTTTGGCTTTGTGCAGGCCGGGGGTATCCAGAAACACCATCTGATAAGGGTCCTGACTGAGCACGCCGGTAATCCGATTGCGGGTGGTTTGGGGCTTGTTGCTCACAATGGCCACCTTGGCCCCGCACAAGGTGTTGGTCAGGGTGGATTTGCCCACATTGGGCCGGCCCACCACCGAAAAGACGCCGGTTTTTTCGATCATAGATTCTCTCCTGTCTCCCGCAGAAGCCCCAGCTCCTGCATGATCTCTTCTTCCAGATTCCGCATGAGACGCCGATCCTCTTCCTCCCGCTCGTGGTCATACCCCAGCAGATGGAGCATGGAGTGAACGGTGAGATAGGCACACTCCCGGTCAAAGGAATGTCCATATTCCTCTGCCTGGGCCCGGGCCCGCTCCACCGACAGGATCATATCTCCCAAAGGCACCAGGCCGGTATCCGGGTCCACTTCCATTTCCAAATCGCCCTCATATTCCCCATTGACCATATCCAGCAGGGGAAAGGACAAAATGTCGGTGGGCACCGGCTTATCCCGGTACTCCCCGTTAATCTGACAGATGCCCTCATCGTTGGTCAGGGTGATATCCACCGAACAATGCCAATCGGGGGCCACCTTCTTCAGCGCCGCCCGGGAGCTTTTTTTCATCAGCTCCTCGGCCTCTTTGTCCCGGCACTCCTTGTCCCCGGAAAAGCGGATCTTCAAACTGCTCACCGGCCTCACTTCCTTTCTCTGGTGCACATATGATTTTATTATACTCCCTTTCCCCAAAAATTACAATCCGGCCCCCATATTGACAGAACCAGCCTCAAACATTATAATATCGTTAAACGATATCGTTTGACGATATTAGGAGGTGAGCCCATGCCCAAAAAATCCCTGGAAGTCCTCACCGAGTCCATGTTTTATGTGCTCATGGCCTTTTGGCGGGAGGAAAAATGCGGGGCGGAAGTGGCGGCCTTTGTGGAAGAAAAGACCGGTGGCCGCTTCCGGCTGGGGCCGGCCACCCTGTACACCCTGCTGGCCAAGTTTGAAAAGGAAGGGTATCTTTCCCCCAGCCAGGTGGAAGGACGCAAGCGCACCTACCGGATCACCTCCAAAGGCCGGGCGGCCTATCTGGAAGAAGTGGAACGGCTGCGCCGCTGCCTGGCGGATGCCCAAAGCGAAGGAGGTTTTCTGCCATGAAAAAAAGCCGACGCTCTACCGTATACCGTCTGCCCCCTTGTCCGGCCTATGACATCGAAGGCACCGAAAGCTGGCTTTCCGATCTGGCGGAAGAAGGGCTGTTTCTGGAAAAAGACGGCTTTCTCTTTGGATTTGCCTCCTTCCGCCGGGGAGAGGGAAAACAGCGCCGTTACCGTCTGGAGGCCGCCCCTCAACCCACCGGCCTGTTTTCCGATCAGGACCGCCCTGATGAAGAGGCGGAAGAACTGAGCCGCCTGGCCGGATGGGAATATATCGCCAGCCGGGGAGATTTCTATATCTTTGCCACCGACGACCCCCAGGCCGCCGAGCTGAACACCGATCCCCAGGTACAGGCCCTGGCCTTGGAAAAGGTGCGCCGCCGCCAGCGCCAGACCCTGTTTCCCACCTTTTTCTGGCTGGTCATTTATCCCCTTTTCTCCATAAAAGGGGGTGTGCTCCGCTCGGCCATCTACCTAGGCGCTCCCATTTTCCTGCTGGGCCATCTGCTGATCCTGTGGTCGATTTTTTCTCCTTTGCGGGAATTTTTCCATCTGCGGAAACTAAGCCGCCGTTTGCAAGAGGGCCTGCCCGTCGATCATCACAAGAACTGGAAAAAATCCGCCCGGCGGCATTTTGCCGCAAAAGGCATTTTTCTCATCCTGCTGGCCGTGTGGATCGTATTGGTACTGACAGCCTGGCAGCAAGACACCGACAAAGTGGATACCGTGTCCCTTGCGGATTTTAAAGAGCCCGTGCCCTTTGCTACCATGGCCGACCTACTGCCCCAGGGTCAGTTCACCTTGGATGACATGGGCTTTGGCAACGAAGTCACCCTCCGCTCTTCCTGGCTGGCCCCTTCCTTCATTGAGTTTGACCAGACGGGAACGGTGAAAAATGAGGAAAAAACCGTCCAGGGCGGCATCAATGTAGAATATTACCACACCGTTTCCCCCATCCTGGCCCGATTTCTGGCCAAAGAACTGCAATGGTATGACAAAAAAGGCCCCTCCCACTACGAAGCCCTCTCTACTCCCTCAGCCGCAGAATTGGGTGTGGACTCGGTCACAGGCTACACTGCCATTTTCCCCACTTTGGTGATGGTGAAAGGAGAAAAAGTGCTGAAAGTTTCCTTTTATCAGACTTCTCCCAGTTACACCATGCCCTTGGAAGAATGGGCTCCCATCTTCGCCCAAAGCCTGAGTCAGTAATAAAATCAAAAAGGGAAAGCGCAAAGTGCGCTTTCCCTTTTTCTTATTTTTTGAAATTCCGCCGGTTTTTCTCTTTGCCCTCCCGGCTTTTCTGCTTCTGCTCTTCGTATTTGGCATAGGCGGTAACGATCTTCTGCACCAGTTCATGGCGCACCACATCCCGGGCCGTCAGGGTGCACTGACCGATGCCTTCCACCCCTTTGAGCACCCGCATGGCTTCTTTCAGACCGCTCATTTTCCCGTCGGGCAGGTCGATCTGAGTGATGTCACCGGTGATGACCACCTTGGAATTAAAGCCCATACGGGTGAGGAACATCTTCATCTGTTCCGGCGTGGTGTTCTGGGCCTCGTCCAGAATGATAAAGGAATCGTCCAGGGTGCGTCCGCGCATATAGGCCAGAGGAGCCACTTCGATGCTGCCCCGCTCCAGATACCGCTGGAAGGTCTCCGGTCCCAGCATATCAAACAAAGCGTCATAGAGAGGACGCAGATAGGGGTCTACCTTGTTTTGCAGATCCCCTGGGAGAAAGCCCAGCTTTTCCCCGGCCTCCACCGCCGGACGGGTGAGGATGATCCGGTTGATGGCCTTTTCCCGGAAGGCCACCACCGCCTTGGCCACCGCCAGATAGGTCTTGCCGGTACCAGCAGGCCCCACGCCCAGGGTGATGGTGTTTTCCTCAATACAGTCCACATAGGCCTGCTGGCCCACCGTCTTGGCCTTGATGGGCCGGCCTTTTGCGGTGACGCAGATGACCCCGCCCCCCATCTGGCTCAGCTTATCCTGCTGGCCGTCCTTGATGAGGGACACCACATAATTCACATTCTGGGGGGTGATCTGCTCGCCTTTGGCCGCCAGGCGCAAAAGCTCGGTGATGGCATTCTGGGCCCCCAGTACACCGTCCGGTTCGCCGCAGATCTTCAGATGATCGTCCCGGCAGACGATGCTCACCTGATACTCCTGCTCCAAAAGCCGGATATTTTCATCAAAAGAGCCAAACAAGTTGACGATCTCTTCCATGCGCTCAATGCTGATGGTCTGTTCAATCATTGCCTTCCTCCGTTGTTTTTCGGGAAATGCCCGATACTTCCTGCAAAACGCCCGCCTGCTCCCGGCATTCCACCTGCAAAGCACTTCGGGCAAAAGGGACTTCATATTGGCATTGGAACTGACGGCTTTCCACCTGGGCTTCCGGCAATGTCAGCTCCAATAACTCTTCCAAGCGCTGCTCCATCACCTGCTCCGCCGTCTCCTGAGTGACAACATAGTCCTTGGGGGTATATTCCACATACCGCTCGGTGACCAGTTTCACAGGAAGAGGAGTGTTTTCGGTGAGTTTCAGCTGCTTTTCTTCCATAAGGATATCATAACACGGGAAAGGCTCCTTTTCAACGAAAGAAAGCTGGATGCGCCGGGAGCCGATCACCAGAAATCGGCGCACCTTTTCCCGCCCGGTGGGCACCTTTGTCTGCATCTTTGTGGGCATCACCTGCTCCAGGGTATGCCAGGTGCGCAATGTCACATTGGCCATGGCGTGAACCTGGCGCACTTCGTCCAGGGCGCTGACCATGGTGCCGGTGACCAGGATATCCCCCTGTACCACAGTATCCCCCACCTTTTTCATTCCCAATCCGGCCTTGATCTGAATGCTCTCGATGATTCCGTCTTTATCGGCCACCACATCACAAGGTTCATCCACTGGCACCATCTCCGGCGTCTCCTTCCGCCCATAGGCCAAAACCTGGGCCTGACTTCCGTTGATGTTCACCGCCACAAAAGAAAAATTGTCGCTGTGGGTCATCACATAGCTGCGCACTTCCTCGCTGTCCACCTTGTTTTTCCCTACGCCGGGGCGCAGACCGGCTTCCTCGGCCAGACGCAGGGCCTCCGCCTGGAGCGTATGATCGCAGCCGGTCACATCCACCACCCACAAAAACCGGGTGGCCGCCAAAAGGGCCCCGGCACACACCAAAGCGCCTCCCCACAAGGCCACCCGGGGCAGCAAACGATGGGTGTGAAAGGGTACGCCCCTTTTTTTGACGATATGCACCGAGCACATCATTCGCCGGGTGAAATGCCGCAGCTGCCGAAAGCCCTGGATGCGCACGGTGGCCTGCACCACATCGGGGGCCAGACGGCGCACATCCCAAAAGGCAATATCATTCTGGGCGCAGAGATTGAGGAATCGCTCAATGGCCGCTCCCCGAATCTCCACCCGCACCCAGCCCCGCACATAATTGATCAGCCCAAGAAGCATCAGTCATCCCTCACGATCGGATAAATTCCACCGCGGCCACCTGGCCCCGGATGTGCAGCGCCCCCTGGCTCATGGCCCCCAGACGCAGATCCATGCCCCGGATCTCCACCGTCACATCCCGGGCCGCCACCCGGATGCGCTCATCGGTGTATTCCAGCACCCCATGGTGGCGCTCCAGCAGCACCTCCCGTGGGCTGCATTCCAGTTCCGGGATATCCAGCACCGTAGAGGCGGACAGCTCCAGCTCTTCCGCCGCACGGGCCAGGCACTCCCGCAAGCTCTCCTGCCGGGGCCGGGGCTTTTTCCATTTTTTCTTTTTCATCCATTCACCCCGCTTTTGCTCATTTGCCACCTATTCCTATGCGCCAAAGGTGCTATTTTTGCCTGTCCCCCTCATATATCTCAGCGAGGTGAAGCCGCTATGAAAAAAAATCTCCTTTCTCCCCTTCTTGCCATTCTCCCCGATGTGGGGCTGTGTCTCTTTGCCTATGGCCTGCTCCGCTATGGACGGGAGGCCTCGGAAAGCCTGCGCCAGGGGCTCTCCCTTTGTGCCCAGGTGCTCATCCCCTCCCTGTTTCCCTTCTTCGTATTTTCCGGGATGATGGTGCGCACCGGCGCCGCCGCCAAATGCGGACGGCTGCTGGAAAAACCGGTGAAAGTCCTCTTTCGCTTGCCCGGCGTCTGCGCCCCGGCATTTGCTCTGGGCCTGCTGGGGGGATACCCGGTGGGGGCCAAAACCGCCTGCGCCCTTTATGAGCAAAAACTGTGCTCCCGGGAGGAAGCCCAGCGCCTTCTGGCATTTTGCAACAACTGTGGCCCGGCATTCATCCTGGGCGTGGCGGGCCTGGCTGTCTTCCACAGCCTCCAGGCCGGACTGCTGCTCTGGGGCTGTCATGTGCTGGCCAGCCTTTGCACCGGCCTGCTTTTCCGCTTTTACGGTTCTTCCTCTCCCCGCCGTCTTTCTCCGGTTTCCTCAGAAAAAGCCATGCCCTTCAGCCATGCATTAGTGGAAAGCGTCACCTCTTCCATGTCCTCCCTGCTCAATGTGTGCGCCTTTGTCCTCTTTTTTGGCTTGTGCATCGGCCTGCTGGAGCAGATGGGCATTACCGGATTTCTTCTTTCTCTGCTGGAAACATTGGGAGTGTCCCGTGATCTTGCTGCGCCGCTCCTGTCCGGGTGCCTGGAAATGACCACCGGCATCTGGGGTCTTTCGGAAGTGGCGGGCGCCCTGCCCCTTTGTCTTTCTGCCGCCGCCTTTCTCCTGGCCTTCGGCGGTCTCAGCGTCCATTTCCAGTCTTTGTCTTTTCTCACCAGTAGCGGTCTTTCTGCCGCCCCCTATTTTCTAGGAAAAATCACCCATGGCGCATTGTCTGCCCTGTTTACCTACATTGCCGCCCTGCGCCTTCCGCCTCAGACTGCGGCGGCCAGCGGCCTGTTTTTCCAGACATCTGCTCACTCCCTGTCCCCTCTGTCCATTTTTCTCTTTTCCAGCCTGCTTTGCCTGATCCTTTGGCTTCTCACCGGCCTACGACGGGGAAAATAGAGAAAAAAACCATTGTCACACCCCTCATAAGCCGGTATAATAGAAAAAAGACAGGGTAGGATAACACAAACCGGAAGGAGGAAAAGCCTATGCTCTTTGACCCTGAGATCAAGCGCTGCTGCGCCTTTTGCGAGCACTCCTCCGATCTGGATGACCGGCTGGTGCTTTGCAGTTTGAAAGGACCGGTGGATTTTGATTTCTGCTGCCGCCGTTACCGCTATGATCCGCTGCGCCGCATTCCCCGGCCCCCTGCAAACCCTTCTCAAAAGAAGTTTACCAAGGAAGATTTTGAACTGTAACATAAAAAAGCCGCCTACAAAGGCGGCTTTTTTATGTTTTCTATTTTTCCCGAGCCTTTTCCAAGGCATGGCCCAGAGCCTGATTCTTTCCCCTGTGGCTTTCCTCCAGAATCTGGTCGATCTGCTGCTTCACTTGTCCCACCTGGGCGCGCAATTCGGCGGCGGAAATGCGCAGCGCACCATGGCCCAGAATGATCACCTGCTCCAGATTATCCGAAGTGGCCACCTGCACCTTGTGATGCCGGGCGATGGAATAGGTGGTTTTCTCAATATAGCTGTCTGCCGTCTCCGCTTCCTTAGTATATACCACATGGATGTTATGGTACCGGCTGACGCTTCCCAGATTCCCCGGCACCTTGTAGGCATCAAAAACCAATATCACATGGTTTCCCCGGTAGCCCTGGTAATTGCTGAGGATATCCATCAAAATCTGCCGGGCGGTGTCCATGCTCTTTTGGGCGATGGTCTTCAGCTCATCCCAGGCAAAGATGATATTGTAGCCATCCACCAGCAGATATTCCTCCTGTCGGGAAAGCCCTGGACCAGAAAGAGTTTGCCGCACCGCTGGCTTTTCCTCCTCCGCTTCCTGCTTTGGCTTCTCCGGCGCTTTTTTGGCCCGGCTTTCAAAATCCCGCCGGCGGATGGGGCCATAGGTCCGCTCATAGATGGCCATCAGCTCTTTGTCCTCTTCCAAAGAGCCGGTATACCGGGAAACCGCTGGAGCGGCCGGAGCGGCTTCCACCACTTCCTCCCGCTTCTTTTCCAAAAAAGAGGGCAGGTGCATATATTCCGGCACCTGATCCCACTTGACGGCAAACCCTGCCCCATGAGCACAGAACACCGAATCCGGGCTGTTTTCCAGATCCCGCTGGGGATCGTAGCCCATTTGCTCCACTACCCGCTGTTGGTCGTGGCAGGGAGCATACCCTCCCAGAGCCAGAGAAAGACGGCCCTGGCCTTTGGTGTAGGCCGTCACCTGGGCGGCATAATCCCCCAAGGCGGATACCGGCGCCCGGCCGGTGAGCACGGCCTCTTCCCCCTGGCTTTCCGGCGGAAACACCACACCGCCCATCCGCTGGATGTCGGCCATGGCCCGTCCCACTGCCGTAGGTGGCAGCTCCAGCCGCAGATCATACCAGGGTTCCAACAGCACACTTTCGGCCTGCATCAGTCCTTGCCGCACCGCCCGATAGGTGGCCTGACGGAAGTCGCCCCCTTCGGTGTGCTTTTCGTGGGCCCGGCCTCCCACCAAGGTGATCTTCATATCGGTGATAGGAGAACCGGTGAGCACTCCCAGATGGGTCTTTTCCTCCAGGTGACTGAGCACCAGCCTCTGCCAGGATCGCTCCAGCACCTCTTCCGGGCACTGGACATCGAAGCAAAGACCGCTGCCCCGCTCTCCCGGCTCCAGAATCAAATGGACTTCGGCATAGTGGCGCAGGGGTTCATAATGCCCCACCCCTTCCACTTTGTTTGCGATGGTCTCTTTGTATACGATATTCCCCTGACCGAAAGACACTTCCATGGAAAATCGCTGAGCGATGACCTTCTGCAAAATTTCCAACTGCACCTGCCCCATCAGTTGGATGTGAATCTGCCGCAGCTGTTCATTCCACACCAGATGAAGCTGGGGGTCCTCTTCTTCCAACTGGCGCAGCTGAGAAAGAGCGGTATGGGGGTCTTTGTCCGGCGGCAGGATCACCTGATAGGTGAGCACCGGCTCTAGCACCGGCAAAGTGCTTCCCGCTTCGGCCCCCAGGCCCTCTCCGGCCCAGGTGCGGCTCAGCCCGGTGACGGCGCACACCGTCCCCGCCGGAGCCTGATCCACCGCCTGGTACCGGGCGCCGGAATAGATGCGGATCTGATCCACCTTCTCCTCCCAGGGTTCCTCTCCAGCCCGGCCTTTTCCCGAGAGAAGTGCTTTGACCCGCAGAGTGCCCCCCGTCACTTTCAGATAAGTCAAGCGGGCCCCTTGCGGGTCCCGTCCGATCTTATAAACCCGGGCAGCAAACTCCTGACCATAGGTTCGAGGAGTGGCGTACCGTTCCAGTCCTTCCAGAAGCTCTGTCACCCCTTGCAGCCGGAGAGCCGACCCGAAATAGCAGGGAAACAGCTTCCGCTGGGCAATCAGACTAGATAAATCCTCTGGTTCCAGCCGCCCTTCTTCCAGATAGGCGGCCATTGTATCCTCGTCGCACAGCGCCGCTTCTTCCCACAGCTCTTCCGGCGGACGATGGGGATCAAAATCCACACAGCCGCCATCCAGCTGACGGCGCAGCTGCTCCATCAGGCTCTGCCGGTGCGTGCCGGGCAAATCCATTTTATTGATAAAAAGGAATGTAGGGATGTGATACCGGCTCAAAAGCCGCCACAGCGTGCGGGTATGGCTTTGCACCCCATCGGTGCCGCTGATCACCAGCACTGCATAATCCAGCACACTGAGCACCCGCTCCATCTCGCTGGAAAAATCCACATGGCCGGGGGTATCCAGCAAAGTCACCGGCCTGTCTCCCATCTGAAAAACAGCCTGTTTGGAAAAAATGGTGATTCCCCGCTGCCGTTCCTGTTCCTCGGTGTCCAAAAACGCGTCCTTGTGATCCACCCGCCCCAGCTTTTTCAGCTGACCGCTTTGATACAGCATTCCTTCCGACAGAGTGGTTTTCCCCGCGTCCACATGGGCCAACAAACCAACGCAAATCGGCCTGCGGCCCTGCTTTTCTTCCTTCTGTTCGCCCATATCCACACCTCCTCCCATGAAAGCACATATATAAATCAGCATATCACAAAACCAAGGTATCGTCAAAATAGGATATACCGGAGCAAACTTTTCCCAATTCCACCATATATGTTGACAAAAGCCACGAAATGGAAACGATTGACTCTGCTTCTCACTTGTAGTAAAATCATAAGAACCATAGGAGAAGAAAATGTTCTGCCGTGATGGGACAAATGGGTAATTTTATCCGGCCTGTGGCGCGATCCCGCAGCCATCCTGGCTTCACGGCCTGACAGATAGAGAGATATGGCCTATGAAATGTATGAAAAATTTGATAGCCGCGCTGATCCTTGGTGTTATATTATTCTGTGATTTGATTCCCATCCATGCACAGGAGGCATCGGAAAAGGTCATTCGGGTGGGTTTTCCCATTCAGCCCGGCATGTCCTATATCGATGAAAACGGGAATTATGCCGGCTATATGGTGGACTATCTCAATCAGCTGATCTTGTTTACCGATTGGGAAATTGAATATGTGCAGGCAGAGGGGGATTTGAATACCCAACTTTCCACCCTGCTCCAGATGCTGGAAGATGGTGAAATCGACATGATGGGCACCATGAACCGCAATGCCGCTTTGGAAGAGATGTACCTGTATCCCAATTACAGCTACGGCTCCACCCACACTGTGCTGGCCGTTCGGGACGATTCCAGCTACATTTCCGAGGATTTTTCTCAATGGGACGGCATGACGGTGGCCTCCTATCCTGGTCTGTCCAACCGGATGCAGCTGCTGGAACAGTATGCCCAGATCAATGGCTTCACCTATCAAGTGGTGAATTATGACACATACGATCAGGTCATCGATGCTGTTTATAACGGCGAAGTGGATGCTGTGACCCAGGCGGACATCTCCCTTCCCGAAGGCTGGCGGAGCATTGGCCGTTTTTCCCCTTCTCCCTACTATTTTGCCTTGGCTCCGCAGCGTGAAGACCTTTTGCCCGAGCTCAACAATGCTCTGGATATCATGACTACCTCCTATAAAAATTTGCCGGACGAGCTGTATGAACGCTATTTCCTGGATGCAGATGTTTTCCGTCTCTCCAAAGAGGAAGAGGAATACATTCAGTCTCTTGGTTCTCTGCGCGTGCTGTTTTTCGCTGGAAATGCACCATTTCAATATATGCATGACGGCCAGCTAACCGGTTTTGCCGTGGATTATTTCAGCAGCTTTGCCGAAAATGTAGGTCTGGAATATCAAATCGTGGTGGAAGACGATCTGGAAGACGCCATTGAGCTGGTGCAAAACGGTCAGGTGGATCTGATCGCTTGCATTGCAACAGACTCCCCTTTGGCCTACGAAGATGGTATTCGTCTGTCGCTTCCCTATTTTAGCAGTTATGCCATTCTCACCTATTCGGAGAAGCGCGATGCCACCGATCAGTGTGTTCTAAATTTCGACATGAACACCGAGGAAGCCTTGGAAGACATCCTGTCCGAGCATTGTTCCGCTTGGATCGATGGCTATTCTCTGAACTACTATCTGCGCAAAAAGACAGTCTATGACCAAATCGTAACAGACTGGGCTGATACCAGGGATTTCTCCTATGCAGTGGCTGTGGCCAACACCATCCCCAATTCCAATATGATGGTGTCCCTTCTGAATCAGTATGCCAGCTCTATCCACAGTGAGGATATCCAGGCCCATTTGTCCACCTACCTGCTGGATCGGGTGGAGTATACACCGATAGAATGGCTGCTGGCCAACCGAGCGGCTATTATTGTGATCTTCGTCAGCATTCTTTTTGTCATCGTAGGCTCTTGGTTTTATAACTATCGCAAAAAAATGGAATATAAGACCCTGGTCAACGAAAACAAATTGCTTCATCTTTCCATTTATGATGAATTGACCGGCGCCTACAACCGCAGTTATTTTTACAAACTGATGGAGCAGAAAGCAGAACAACCGGAATCCGGTGCCCTTGTAGCTTTGAATGTGCGCAACTTTAAGTATATCAACGATACTTATGGTATGCAGCGTGCTGACCAGCTTCTTTGCAAAATCAAAGAGATTCTGGATGCCAATCTGCGGGAAAACGAGCTGCTCTGCCGTCCTACTGCCGACTGTTTCTATCTTTTCATTTCGGAAACCCAACCTGCGGATATTCAACGCCGGCTCAACAGTCTGCAAGCCCACCTGAAAATCATGGCGGAAGATTTTCTGGATGGGTACCGGATCTCATTCTATTGTGGTGCGGTTTCTTCCATCACTTCTCCCAATCTGAACAACATCCAATCCAATCTGAATAGCCTGATGGTTGCTCTGTCTCACGCCCGCCAAACGGGAGATTCAGCCGTGTGTATCTATGACCAAGAGATGCACAAAGTAGAACAGTTGCGCCAGTATATCGAAGCCAATATGGTCCGGGCTTTGGAAGAAAACGAATACCTGGTGTATCTGCAACCCAAAATGAATCTGCGCACTGGGAAAATCGACAGTGCGGAAGCGCTGGTGCGATGGCAAACCAAGGAGCGGGGCCTGCTTTTCCCCAATCAATTCATCCCTCTGTTTGAGCAAAATGGTTTCTGCAAACAGCTGGATCTGTATATGCTGGAAAAAGCATGCCAACTGCTACGCAACTGGATGGATGAGGGAATTGCACCCATCACCATTTCCATCAATCAAACCAAATCTCTGTTCGTCAGCGATGATTATGTGGAGAAACTACTGGAAATCACCTCCCGCTATAATGTTTCCCCCCAGTATATCGTGCTGGAGATTCTGGAAGGTTTGGCTTTTGAAAATCTGGCCCAGCTCAATGATACCATTTCCCGTTTAAACCGGGCCGGTTTCCGCGTATCCATGGACGACTTTGGTTCTGGCTACTCTTCTTTGAATACTCTGGGCAAACTCCATGTGGACCAGATCAAGCTGGATCGTATGTTCCTGATGGATCTGCGAAGAGAACAGCGAAGCTCTCAATATGAAGTGATGTCTTTGATTTTTGCACTGGCTAAGAAATTGGGGACCGAAACGGTGACGGAGGGTGTGGAAACAAAAGAAGATGAAGATCTGATTTTGTCCATGGGCTGCGATTATGGGCAAGGCTATTGTTATAGTAAGCCCATTCCAGCCGAAAGCTTTCTCACTACTTTCCTGAAAAACAACGAATAACATAAAAGGCACTCCTGGCGGAGTGCCTTTTATATACATTGGCTCCATTACGCAATAGAAGGACCCATGCAGAAAACGGCGTTTTGCCTGTGATATTGGCAAAACACCTTGCTTTTTCAAAAAAAGGGTTACAATAAAATATGAATTTCCTTGTTTTGGCTCGTTGCATCCTTTTTCCACAAAAGGATGTACTTTTTTCAGGCTCCTCTCAATGAATGATTGCAATAATCGCGGGGGTTTGCGTATATGAAAGCAAAATGCATCCATCGCCTGTTTTCCCTATTGCTTGTAGCCGTCTTTTTGTGTGGCAGCCTTCCAATCCGGGCCAACAGTGGGAAGAATACGGTTGTGCGGGTAGGATTTCCCATCCAGGCCGGTACTTCCTACATCGATAAAAATGGAAATTATGCCGGTTATTTGGTGGATTATCTGTCTCAACTCTCTCTGTTTACCGACTGGGACATCGAATTTGTACAGGTGGAGGGAGACCTGGACACCCAGCTGGAAACGCTGATGGCCATGCTGCAAACAGGCGAAATCGATATACTGGGTACGATGAACCGAAATGAACAGTTGGAAGAATTGTTCCTCTATCCCAATTACAGCTATGGTACCCGATATACGGCGCTGGCTGTTTTGGAGGAAGACCCCCGGTGGATTGAAGAAGCATTTTCCGACTGGGACGGCATACGCATTGCCACTTTCCCTGGCTATCAGAGTGAAATGCCTCATCTGACATATTATGCAACTGTCAACGATTTTACATATGAAATCATTCGCTGTGAGAGCTATGAAGAAATGATCCAAGCCGTTAAAAACGGCCAGGCCGATGCCATGATCCAATCGGATATCTCCTTGACAGAGGGCTTTCGCACAATCGGGCGGTTTTCTCCTTCCCCTTACTACTTTGCCCTTTCTCCGGACAATACTCAGCTGTTGCAGCAGCTGAACACCGCTATGCGGAGTCTGGCTACTTCTCAACCCAATTTACAGACAGAACTGTACGATTTTCACTTCCGATACAACGATAATTTTCAAATCTCCCAGGAGCATCAGGACTTTATTCGCTCTTTGGGCACTTTAAAAGTGTTGTTTTTTGATGGCGATGCTCCATATCAATATAAAAGAGATGGGAAATTGGTGGGCTTCGCCCCGGAATATTTCCGTCGTTTTGCCCAGCATACTGGTTTGCAGTATGAGGCAGTCATCGTGGACACATATGCAGAAGCATTTTCCATGGTAGAGCAAGGTGAGGTGGATCTGGTGGCCTGTGTGGCCACCAATTCCTCCATGGTCTCCTTGGACAATGTGGCTTTCACCATCCCCTATCTCAACAGCTTCAGCGTCACGGCCTGTACCAATTCCCTCCCCCATAATCATTCCAATGATCTGGAATTTCGCATCAATACAGAGCGGGGGCTGGAAGAGATCCAACAGGAAGAAAGCAAAGGAATTCGAGCCGACTACTACTCCTTGTCCTACTACCTGCGCAAGGCCGTTATATATGACAAGGTGGCCGTAGATTGGGCAAACACCAAAAATTTCTCCTATACTGTGGGCGTGACCGACAGTGTCCCTGCTGAATTGGTTACCATTCTAAATCAGTACGCCAGCTCTATGAGCAATGACACCAAACAAGCCATATTGTACCATTACTCTGGCGATCCGGTAAAATATACATTCTCCGAATGGTTTCTCATCAACCGATCGGTGATTTTGCTTTCTAGCCTTGTGATTTTTTGTCTCACAGCCCTTCTGCTGCTCCATATGCGCAACAGACGAAATGCTTACAAGGCGCTGCTTGCGGAAAATCGTTTGATGCATCTGACGATGTATGACGAAATGACAGGGGCCTACAACGAAACCCAATTCCGCAAGTTGCTGGCAGTATTATGCGAAAACCGGGAAAACATTGCATTGGTGGCTTTCAACATTCGTGGATTCAAGTATATCAACGATGCCTATGGCATAAAATGTGCCAACGATATGCTATGTCAGATCAAGTCCGTTCTGGAATCCCAAATGGCCAAAGACGAATTTTTCTGTCGTCCTTCTGCCGATCTATTTTATCTGGCGCTTCATGAAGAATCTCCCAACAGTCTCACCGCTCGGGTAGACAGCATCTTTTCCACAATCAGCAAAACGGTGGCTGTAACAATGGATATGCATTCTCTTTCCTTCTATTCCGGAGCGGTATTTGTGGGCGATTCCCCTACTCCTTACGATGTCTCTACCAATATCAGCTATATGATGGTGGCTCTGGCCCGCGCAAAACAGACAAATTGCCATTCTGTATATATTTTTGATGAGACACTGCATCAAACAGAGCAATTGCGCTATTACATTGAGACCCATATGCAATCTGCTCTGCTGCGGGAAGAATATCAGCTCTATTTACAGCCCAAAATGAATCTTCAAACCAACCGTATCGATGAAGCAGAAGCGCTGGTCCGCTGGCAACCCAAAGATCGGGAAATGATCTATCCCAACCAGTTCATCCCCTTGTTTGAAGAAAATGGCTTTTGTGTGCAGCTGGATCTATACATGGTAGAGCAGGTGTGTAAAACCCTGCGGAGCTGGATAGATGCAGGGATTTCTCCTGTGGCAATTTCTGTCAATCAGACCAAATCCCTTTTTATCAAAGAGGACTATGTGGACCGTCTGTTGGCAATTACCAACAAATACCGCATTTCTCCTCAGTACATTATTTTGGAAATTTTGGAAGGTCTTGTTTTTGAGAAATTTCAAATATTGAATAGCACCATCCAAAAACTCAATCAGGCAGGCTTCCAGGTTTCCATGGATGACTTTGGCAGCGGCTACTCCTCTCTCAACACCCTTGGCAAACTGCAAATCAACGAATTGAAATTGGATCGAGCCTTTTTGATGGATGTGCTGAATGATCCCACCGGCTCACAAAGCGAGGTATTGGCCTCCATTCTGGTGCTGGCCCGAAAATTGGGCATTAAAACGGTGGCGGAAGGGGTGGAAAACAAGGAAAGCGAAGATATCATCCGCAGTATGCATTGTGATTATGGGCAAGGCTACTATTACAGCAAGCCGATCCCGGCCCAAGATTTCCAGGAGAAGTTCCTTTCCTAGTTTTCATTTTCCACAAATAAATGCAAATAAAAATGTGGGCGTTTTCAAAACGCCCACATTTTTTATCACCATTTTGCGCCTGGCTATCCGCGAAAGATGTTTTCTTCCCATCTGTCCAAGATTAATATTTTATTGGGAATCCGTCTCCCTTTCCTTCTCCAAAAAGGATTTGGTAAACTCCTCTGCAGAAATGGGTTTGCTGTAATAATAACCCTGTCCATAATCGCAGTGCATCTCCTGCATCATCTGCACATGGTCAGCGGTTTCAATCCCCTCAGCTACTGTGGAAATCTCCAGGCGTTTAGCCACTTCAATTACCACTTCCAGGATCTTGCAATTGTTATCTGTGCTCTCGTCGGCCTGGAGCAGGAACGAACGGTCCAGTTTCAGCTCGTCAATGGGAAGCTGGCTGAGAGTAGTGAGCGAAGCATAACCGCTTCCAAAATCGTCCATCGACACCCGGAAGCCATGATCGTGCAAACGCCGGATCTGCCGGGAAACCCGCTTGGGATTTTCCAAAGCCAGTCCTTCCAAAATCTCCAGCACAATAAAACTGCTGGGCACATCGTAGCGCTCTGCAATGGCACAGATGCGCTCCACATAATCTTCCTCATAAAAGAGCAACTTAGTCTGGTTCACCGAAATAGGCACAGGCGACAACTGAGCATCCATCCAGGAGCGGATCTGCTTGCAGGCCTGTTCCATCATATAGTAATCCAGCTGAATGCAAAATCCATTGCGCTCAAAGACGGGAATAAACTGATCGGGGAAAATAATCTGTTTTCCACCTACCAGCCAGCGCACCAACGCCTCAGCTCCGCTGAGCTTTCCGCTCTCCAAATCCATTTTGGGCTGGAGGTACATCTGGAATTCTCCGTTTTGAAGCGCCTCCTCCATATGGTTTTCAATGTAATTCTGCATTTTTTCTTTTTCATGGATGCTGGCGTCATAAAAAGCAATATTGGCTCTTTGTGTCTTTTTCACATAGCTCAGCGCCAGCATCACATGGCTCATCAATTCTTCATTGCGGCTTTCGCTGACGCAATCCACCGTGGAAGCACAGCCGCAATAAAAGGTAATGGGATAGTTGGAGGGGATGTTTGTGTAGCAGTAGCCAGCCTCTTCACAAATGCATTCCAGGCGGCGGATCACAGCTTCTCTCTCCAAAGTTTTCAAGGCCAGCACAAAAGTATCCGCTGTATCCCGGCAAAAGAACTCTCCCGGCTCCATATGGCTCTTGAGGACACCGCAGATATTTTTGAGCAGTTGATCGGATCGCTCTGAACCGAAAAGTTCATTTATATATTTGAATTTGCGTATGTTGATAGCAACTGCTGTATATTCGGTATTTTTCTTCCAGTTTTGATCCAAAAGCTGAAAAAATCTATGTCGATTGTATGCTCCTGTCAATCTGTCATGGTATGCAATGCGGAGAAGCTGACTATTATAGCGGCGATTGATCAAAAGCATCGCCATGACAAACAGCAGCGCCGTGCCGACAAAAAGTGCCCCGATCATCCGGGCATTGCGAACCATCCCCGAAACAGCATTGCTGATGCCCTGATCGGTATCCACAATGACAATGTTATCCGAATAGGCATCCATAGCCATGACACAGGCATAAAAGGTCATGCCATGCATTTCAAATTTGAAAAATTGAGTATCGTCCGTCAGCAGAGCTTGGGCAAATTGATCTTTCAGGTCATTGCTCATATAGGCAGACCCCTCTAGTTCATAGAGCCCTTGGGTCTGATGCGTTCTTGTGGATGCCAGCACCTTCCCATCTCTGCTGAGCACTGCTGCCACACCGCCATCGCTAACCGAACCCACAGATGACAAAATATTGGCATACGATTCTGTACTCACCGAACAAGCCAGTACGCCACTGACTTCATCCCCAGCCAATATAGGTGCAGCATATCCCAGGGTATTATACCCCAGCGACGGATCATAAAAAGCCTGGGAACAATAGGTCTTTCCCTCCATCGCTTGTTGGATAGCATACTGCATCTCTTCTGTTTCTTTCTCCAATTGGAGTGGCACCAGTTGTCCCTGGGCATTCAGCTGCATTCCGCTTCCTTCCGGAGGAAAATAACACAAACGGACAAAATCTGCGGCTTTTCCTGCATCCCAGAGGTTCCATAACAAGTATTCTGCGTCTTTGGATGCGATATTTCCCGTAGTCGCATCTTCCAGCATACAAGCCATGGCTCGAAGGGTCTGCAAATCGGCATTCATTTTAAACACAAAAGATTCATTGTATTGCACCGCCCGCTCTGCCAACCGGCCTTGCACAGATTGCTCATACAAATCGGTCACCGATTGGAACAGATAGCTGGAAACAAGTCCGATCAGCAAAAAAACGGCAATAAAGGCCAACGCCATTTTTTTGAGATTGGATTGGATTTTCTGCTCGTTCATCAACATACCTTCTTCAGCAGATCGGTTATCTGGCCTATCCTGGGAAAACACCAGTTTGTCAGCCAATATAGCTAAAATCAATATTTCACAAAAAGCAATTCCTATTTTATAATTTTTCTTGGGAGTGTCAAGGCCATTTAATCTTTTTTACACTTTTCCTTGAAAATATACACATCAGAAAGCCCCGACCGATGGCCGGGACTTTCTGATTTCCTCTTTTTTACATGGATATCTCAAAAATCTTACAAAAACAGAACACTTCTGCTCATTCTATTTCTGTAATTTCTTGATCTCCTTCAAGCACCGCTGCATGGCGGTCTCACCGGACTCGATCTCGATATCGGGGTGGGTGCCTTCCAGATCGTTGCAAGTGCCGTCCTCGTTCAGGAAGTAGAAGGCCCCAAACCGCACCAGCATGCCACAGTTGGGCATGGGAGCATACATATTGGCTGGCTCTGTCATAATACCACTCTTGCCAGCTGTTTGTCTGCCGATCAGAGTGCAGAAATCCTCACCCTTCAAATACTGGACCATCATCTCGGCCGAAGAAGCATTTTCTCCATCGGTGAGAATCCACAGTCTGCCCTCAAACTCTTCCCCATTGGGATTTTCCTCCTCTGTGTAGTCGATGGTGGCGGTGCTCACGGCCACACCATCACAACCTTCCAGAGAATCCATATTCAGCTTGGGATAATCCTCTGTGCTCAAGGAAGAAAGCTCCTGCAATTCCACCTCCGGATCATTTTCCGGCCATCCATCCCACATCGGTACATTCACCGAACCATTTTTATAAGCGGCCACCATGGGACAGGTAAGGTTTTTCCCCACAAATAAGGGAGCAAATCCTTCTGTCCAAATATAAGCATTGCCGCCGCTGTTCCGGGACAGATCGATGATAAAATCCTGAGCGTCCAGATTTTCCAGGCAAAATTCCTGGAGCATTTCCACTACGGTGTTATTGGATTCTTCCCCGTAAAAATCAAATCCCCGCACCATAGCAACAGCAGTATCCCCCTGGCGGTACAGGTTGATTTTTTCAGAAATCGCCTGACTGATCGCTTCCTCATCTTCGCTTTTGCTGACCTCATTGTTTTGCTCCAATGCCTGAAGGTCCTTTTGGTATTGGGGAAGCGTGCCCATCCATTGATAAAAAGCCCGCACCTGATCCGACAGCAACAGTTCTTTTTGGGTGTCGCTTTCCCACTCGCTGCCGCCTTCCACATATCGATAATATAACTCGGCTTTTGCCACCTGAATGTGAGCAAATCCACTGAAACGCCTGGACAGCTCTCCCATCACGCCAATGAATCCTTCCGCATCCCCATCTGGCAATGCAGCTACTTTTTGCCGGCATTCCTCTTTCCACTGATCCAAATCGACCCCGCCCGCTTCCCGAAGAGCTCCCAATGGAGCGCAGTTTTCCTCCAGGGTGGTCCAGAAAAAGTCGTAATCTTCCAGCATCATGGCGTTGGTATAGGAGGCCGGATCAAAGGGCTCCACCGGCTCCAGGGGAATTTCTTCCTGCTGCTGTTCCTCTTGCTTCTCCGGCGCTGTATCCTCCTTAGGGGCTGGGGCGCTTTTTT
>OGGQ01001444.1_pt1 | contig 30657 bp, 24 predicted proteins | sample 1571191 | NCBI WGS metagenome assembly OGGQ01 (sample SAMEA2582061, study PRJEB24529) | metagenome | biome: Human gut stool | place: China | collected 2011
ACCTGCGACCTCTGCGTCCCGAACGCAGCGCTCTACCAAACTGAGCCACGCCTCGCAACGGAATCTCCGTAGCGAACTCATTTATAATACCACAGATTTTTCCAAAAAGCAAGCAAAATGTAAAAAAATTACTTTTTTCTCCGTTCCACTCCCTGACATTCCTGTTTCTTCTCCCACATTTCCTTTGTCAGAAAATTAACATGGTCTGTGCGGACTTCTCCCAGTAGTTCCACTTTTCGGTCCGCATCTGAATGATGATAGACAAAGCCGCACTTTTCCTGTACCCGCTTTGACTTTGTATTTCCGTCATAATACGCACACCAGACAGTCATCATGCCCAGCTCTTCAAATCCACGGCGGAGCAGTTCCTCCGCGGCTTCCGGCACGTATCCGTATCCCCAGAAAGGACGGCCGATCCAGTATCCCAGTTCACATTCATCTTCCCGGTCTGTCAGGTCTGTTTTCCCGTTCAGTTTCAGTTCTATGGCTCCCACAGCAGTCCGGCCCTGTCTGAGACAGATCGCATAGCACTCCGGTCCGTTGAATACGTTTCTTATGACATCAAGACTCTCCTCCACATTCCTATGGGGCGGCCATCCGGCAGCCGGTCCGACCAGAGGATCTTTCGCATACTCAAATAAGCTGTCTGCATCCGTTTCCTCCCAGGGACGCAGAATCAGTCTCTCCGTTTCCAGTACCATGGTTCTTCTCCCTTCCTCTCTTCCGGTCCCCATGCTCTGTCTGCATCCGTTCTGCAGTTCCGCCGGGACCCTCTGTTTTATATATACCCCCGTATGCCGGATCTGTCAACAGCCGTCTTTGCTCTCACAGGGGAAGGCCGTGGATTCTGACAGGGCAGCTCAGGACAGAAAACACAAGAGTGTCATGTGGACGAATATATCTTAAAACTCATCGCAGGCCATGCCATCACAGACATTGCAGAAAAGACCTACACTCACAGAACACTGGAACAGCTCCAGAATGAAATATGCAAGATAACAAAATAAGAGATGTTTCGCAAGAAAATCTCAGGGAAACATCTCTTATCCATTCAATCAACAATCCATTCTATTTGTGCGCTGCGTATGTGTGCTATGTGTGCGCTGCGTATGTGTGCTATGTGTGCGCTGCTTGTGTGCTGCACACGGATTTTCACACCATTTCAGCACAACTCAGAACTTCTTAAGCCCTTATAAAACGGGCATTTCTTAGAACTTTCCAGCCTTCGCAGCTTCCTCAATCGAAACAGCTACAGCTACCGTAGCACCTACCATGGGGTTGTTGCCCATACCGATCAGCCCCATCATTTCCACATGCGCGGGAACGGAGGAGGAGCCGGCGAACTGTGCGTCGGAGTGCATGCGGCCCATGGTATCTGTCATACCGTAGGAAGCCGGGCCGGCTGCCATGTTGTCCGGATGAAGGGTACGGCCGGTGCCGCCGCCGGATGCAACGGAGAAGTATTTCTTGCCTTTTTCCACACACTCTTTCTTATATGTGCCGGCTACCGGATGCTGGAAACGGGTGGGGTTGGTGGAGTTTCCGGTGATGGAAACATCAACGCCTTCTTTCCACATGATGGCAACGCCTTCTGTTACGTCATTGGCGCCGTAGCAGTTAACTTTTGCACGGGGGCTTTCCGGATCTGCGGAATAGCATTTTCTGAATACTTCCTTCACTTCTCCGGTGTAATAATCCATCTTGGTCTCCACATAGGTAAAGCCGTTGATACGGGAAATGATCTGTGCAGCATCTTTTCCAAGGCCGTTGAGGATGACACGAAGCGGTTTTTTACGTACCTTGTTTGCCTTCTCGGCGATGCCGATGGCGCCTTCTGCGGCTGCGAAGGACTCATGTCCTGCCAGGAAGCAGAAACACTCGGTATCTTCTTCCAGAAGCATCTTTCCAAGGTTTCCGTGTCCCAGACCTACTTTTCTCTGGTCTGCAACAGAGCCCGGAATACAGAATGCCTGAAGGCCCTCTCCGATGGCTGCTGCTGCGTCTGCGGCCTTGCGGCAGCCTTTCTTGATGGCGATGGCTGCGCCTACGGTATATGCCCAGCATGCGTTCTCAAAGCAGATGGGCTGGATCTTCTTTACCTGGTCATATACATTGAGACCGGCATCTTTTGTGATCTTTTCTGCTTCTTCAATGGAAGCAATTCCATAGCTGTTCAAAACAGAATTGATCTTGTCAATTCTTCTCTCATATGATTCAAATAATGCCATGATTCTATTTTCCTCCTTCAAAATACATGTAACTTCACTCAAAACCGCACCGGAAACACGTCCTTTTTTCCGGCTGCATCTCATACGGAAAGCTCAGTCTCCGCCCCGTCTCCGGGCTGACTGCCGGGCCGGGGATAAAATTTCTTTTTATTCCTGACGCGGATCGATGATCTTAACAGCGTCCGCAACACGGCCGTACTGGCCTTTTGCCTTCTCGTATGCAGTATTGGGATCGTCGCCTTTTTTGATGAAGTCTGTCATCTTGCCAAGGTTTACAAACTGATAACCGATGATCTGATCGTCTGCGTCCAGAGCAATGCCGGTCACATATCCCTCTGCCATTTCCAGATAACGGGGACCTTTCTTCAGGGTTCCGTACATGGTTCCGATCTGGGAACGAAGGCCTTTTCCAAGGTCCTCAAGGCCTGCGCCGATGGGCAGTCCTTCTTCAGAAAATGCGCTCTGGGTTCTGCCGTATACGATCTGGAGGAACAGTTCTCTCATGGCTGTATTGATGGCATCGCAGACAAGGTCTGTATTGAGGGCTTCCAGAACAGTTCTTCCCGGAAGAATCTCAGCTGCCATGGCTGCGGAATGTGTCATTCCGGAACATCCGATGGTCTCCACCAGGGCTTCCTGAATGATTCCTTCCTTCACGTTCAGAGTCAGCTTGCATGCGCCCTGCTGCGGTGCACACCAGCCGATGCCGTGAGTCAGACCGGAAATATCCTTGATCTCCTTGGACTGTACCCATTTTGCCTCCTCCGGAATCGGAGCGGCGCCATGGTTCACGCCCTGAGCCACTTTACACATCTGTTCTACTTCATGTGAATAAATCATGATAAAACTCCTTTCAATTTATCGATCATGGATGGACGGGTATCGTTAAAAAAATCACACAACACTCTCACTTATTCTCTCACAAAACCTCGGTTTCGTCCAGACTTTTTTATGACATTTTTTACGGATTTGCGATTTTCTGCGCCTTTCTCTGCTCTTCATTTTTCTGCTTCAGTTCCATGAGGACACTTCTCACGATGACCGCTGCCATAATGCAGGTACATACGTCTGCCACCGGCTGGGACAGCTGAAGTCCCAGAATCCCCCAGACCTTCGGCAGGACCATAAGCGCAGGAAGAAGGAACAGTCCCTGCCGTCCTGCTGCCACAAGGGATGCCCGGAAGCCATACCCGATGGACTGAATCAGCATGTTGGACATGGTGATCCAGGCCATAAACGGCAGGGCCAGGCACTGGAACCGCATGGCCCAGGTGCCCACCTGAATCACCTCCAGGTCCTCTTTCCGGAACAGGGCCATAATCTGACCGGCGCCGATAAAGCTGACAACTCCCAGCGCCGTCAGAAGAACCAGGGACACCTTGACGCAGAACCAGAAGGACTCCAGTACCCGGTCAAACCGTCCGGCTCCGAAATTGAAGCCGCATACCGGCTGAAAGCCCTGGCCGAATCCGATCATGGCTGAATTGATGAACATCATGTATCTGGTTACAATGGACATGGCCGCGATGGCCGCATCCCCGAAGGGATTGGCCGCCACATTGAGAGCCACCGCCGCCGCACTGGCAAGCCCCTGGCGGCAGAGGGACGGAAGTCCCGCGTGAAGGATCTCACCATACAGACTCAGACGAAACGTAAACCGGGAGGGTTTCAGGTGAAGACATCCTTTCCGGAAATTGCACTGTCCGAACAGAATGCAGAAGCTGATGCACTGACTCAGCACGGTGGCAATGGCAGCCCCCGAAATTCCCATGTCAAATCCGAAAATAAAGATCGGATCCAGAATCATGTTGAGGATTCCGCCGGTGGTAATGCCGAACATGGCATAAAAGGCAAATCCCTGGGATCTCAGCAGGTTGTTCATGACAAAGGATCCTGTCATCACCGGCGCGCCGAACAGGATATACTGGGCATAGTCCTTCGCATAAGGGGCAATGGTTTCCGTCGCCCCCAGAAGGCGCACCAGCTGATCAAGAAAAAGCAGGCCCAGAACCGTAATCAGAAGGCCGGCCGCAATGGCCGTAAAAAAAGCTGTGGCTGCCGTTCTCTCGGCAGTTTCATCATCTTTTTTCCCCAGAGACCGGGAAATGTAGTTTCCGCCTCCCATTCCCAGCGTGAACCCCACGGCCTGAATCATGGCCATCAGAGAAAAAATAATCCCCACGGCCGCAGAGGCGCTGGTGCTGAGCTGGCTCACGAAAAATGTGTCTGCCATATTATAAATGGACGTCACCAGCATGCTGATGATGGTGGGAATCGCCAGTCTCGGAATCAGCCGTGATACCGGCGTCTCTGTCATCTCCCTGTATCGTTCTTCCCTCGTCACGGACTTTGCCATTTTGTACCCCTCCAGTCTTTCTCTTCTCTGCCGCCCGGGCGCATCAGGCCGATGCCGGCATCTTCTTCATGGTAGCCGAAAAGCTGATGATGTAAATGATTCCTTTTACAATACTGGAAATGGTGATTGCCCACCAGATTCCGTTAAGTCCCAGCGGTGTCCCGAGAAGCACCAGCGCCAGAGGAATCCTCGCCGAAGTAAGAAGAATGCTGATGACCGACGCCTGCATGGTTTTTCCCAGACCCGAATAAGCGCCCACCGTCAGAAGTTCCTCACACATGAACATCTGGGAAACCCCCAGGATTCTCAGATAGTCCACACCCTCAGCCACAACATCCGCTTCATGTATGAAAATCCTGAAAATCGGTTCCGCACCGAAAATCAGAAGTGCACTGCAGAATATTCCCCAGAGAAACATGATCCTGACCGCTGAAAAATACCCTTTCTTTACCCGGTCATTCTGTCCGGCGCCGAAATTCTGTCCCACAAAGGAATTGATGGCAGCTGCAAATCCGTCTGCCGTCATCCAGGAAATGGATTCGATCTGACCTCCCACTCTCTGTACGGCAATGGCCGTATCACCGAACGACGTTACCATTCTGGTGATCACCATGGAAATGCTGCTGTAGATCATAGTCTGCACCGCTGCCGGAAGACCGATGCGCACAATGACCGCCAGACGTTTTTTTCCGGTGGGCCGGAACAGATGTACTTTATCAAACAGAATCCTGTCTTTCCGGATGGATACCAGAAACACCAGTGTCACCAGCATCTGGGCAGCCACTGTGGCGATTGCCGCGCCGGCCACTCCCATGGCTGGAAACGGTCCGGGGCCGAAAATCAGCACAGGATCCAGCACCATGTTCAGCACCAGTCCGATGACATTGGCAAGGAACGGCGTTCTGCTGTCTCCCGACGCCGTCAGGATTCCCGTGAAAATTGCATTGAGAAAGGAAAAAAGGATCAGACCGCAGGTGATGATAAGATAGATCTCAGCGTCAGAAATGATATCCGGATTCTGCATATTGAAAAAGCCGATCAGCTCCCTGTGGAAAACCACAGAAATCAGTCCGTACAGGACTGCAAAAAGAATGCCGATCTGAATGGCCCCCTGGGCGTATTCGGCGGCTTCCTCCCGCTTTCCTTCTCCCAGGGCATGGGCCACCTTTACCTGGCCTCCCATTTTTGCCAGGGCGCTGACTCCCTGGGAAAACCATGTAAACATGGCCGCCGATCCCACAGCAGCCACCGCTTCGGCTCCCACCTGTCCGATCCAGGCCATGTCGGTCAGATTGTATGCCATCTGAACCAGGGAAGTGGCCATGATCGGGAGCGCCAGCTTGGTAAGCGCCGGAAGGATCGGTTCCTTCAGCAAATCAATATTTCTTTCCATGTAACTGTTTCTCCATAAAGTGAGGGGCTGTCCGGCGGATCAATCCGGCAGACAGCCTCACACAAGTTTCTGTTTCACGGGTTTTCCGTCCCGTGATATACGGCCCCGTCATGGGGAAATCCGTTTTTATTTCTCTTTCGCGGAAAGATATTCATGGATGCCGCGGGCACCGGCCTTTCCGGCTTCCATGGCCAGAATTACCGTTGCAGCGCCTGTTACGGCATCACCGCCGGCAAATACGCCTTCTCTGGTGGTCTTTCCGTTGGCCTCATCGGCAACAATACACTTATGGCTGTTGATCTCAAGCCCCTTGGTGGTGGCGGAAATCAGCGGGTTGGGAGAAGTTCCCAGTGCCATGATGACTGTATCCACATCGATGGTGAAGTCGGAGCCTTCCACTTCCACCGGACGTCTTCTTCCGGATGCATCCGGCTCGCCCAGTTCCATCTTTCTTACAACCATTCCCTTGACCCATCCCTTTTCATCGGTGAGGATCTCCACCGGGTTGGTCAGCAGATTGAAGATGATGCCCTCTTCCTTTGCATGGTGAACTTCTTCTGCTCTTGCAGGAAGCTCAGCTTCACTTCTTCTGTATACCACATGTACCTCAGCCCCAAGACGAAGAGCTGTTCTGGCAGCATCCATGGCCACGTTTCCGCCGCCTACCACAACAACCTTGCTGCTCTTGGCAATGGGGGTATCATAGTCATCACGGAATGCCTTCATCAGATTGCTTCTGGTAAGATATTCATTGGCAGAGAACACGCCGTTGGCATTCTCTCCGGGGATTCCCATGAATTTCGGAAGTCCTGCGCCGGAGCCGATGAATACTGCGGAATATCCTTCTTCATCCATCAGTTCGTCAATGGTCACGGATTTTCCGATGATTACGTTGGTTTCGATTCTGACACCCAGTTTTCTCACATTTTCGATTTCCGGCTGAACCACTGCCTGTTTGGGAAGACGGAATTCCGGAATGCCGTATGTAAGAACGCCGCCCGGCTCATGAAGGGCCTCGAAGATGGTCACTTCGTATCCCATTTTTGCCAGATCGCCGGCACAGGTCAGGCCTGCAGGGCCGGAACCGATGACAGCCACTTTCTTTCCGTTCTTTACTTCCGGAGCAGCCGGAACGAATCCATGCTCTCTGGACCAGTCAGCCACAAAGCGCTCCAGCTTTCCGATGGAAATAGCCTCGCCTTTGATGCCGCGGACACACTTTCCTTCACACTGGCTTTCCTGCGGGCATACACGGCCGCAGACTGCCGGGAGGGCGGAGGATTTTGCGATGGTATTCGCAGCGTCCGTATACTTTCTTTCCTTTACCTGCTGAATGAAAGTGGGAATGTCGATGTTAACAGGACATCCTGCCACGCATCTTGCGTTTTTGCAGTTGAGGCAGCGCTCTGCTTCCATGACTGCTTCTTCTTCATTATATCCATAGCAGACTTCTTCAAAATTCGTCGCTCTTACTTTCGGCTCCTGTTCCCTGACAGGTACTTTCTTCATAACGTCCATGTCTTTACCTCCAAAAAAGTTCCATCCTATTTGCCGTCACAGTGGCCGCAGCCGCCATGATGGGTATCGCCTTCCTGAAGTTTCAGGAGGGCCCGTCCCTCTTCTGTCTTATACATCATCTGACGTTTCATGGCCTCGTCAAAGTTCACTTCATGGCCGTCAAATTCCGGTCCGTCCACGCAGGCGAACTTCACTTTTCCGCCTACGGTCACACGGCAGGCACCGCACATGCCGGTGCCGTCGATCATGATGGGGTTCAGGCTGACAACCGTGGGGATTCCCAGCTCTTTTGTCAGAAGACATGTGAATTTCATCATGATCATCGGTCCGATGGCAACGCAGACATCATAGTGTTTTCCCTGGTTCTGAACCAGATCCTTGATCACTTCCGTTACCATGCCTTTTCTCTCATAGGATCCGTCATCGGTGGTGATGTAGAGATTTCCGGCAACGCTCTTCATCTCATCTGTCAGAATCAGCAGGTCCTTTGTCTTGGAGCCCACGATCACATCCACATCAATGCCATGTTCCTTCATCCATTTTACCTGCGGATATACAGGGGCAGCACCTACGCCGCCTGCCACAAACAGATATTTTTTATTTTTCAGTTCTTCCGGATCCTCTTTCACAAAATCGGACGGATTTCCCAGCGGTCCCACCACATCATGGAAAGCCTCTCCGGCCTTCAGATAGGACATACGCTCTGTGGATGCACCCACTGTCTGGAATACGATTGTAATGGTGCCTTTTTCTCTGTCATAGTCGCAGATGGTAAGCGGGATTCTTTCCCCAACCTCGTCGATCTTCACAATGACGAACTCGCCCGGCTGACAGTTTTTTGCAATACGCGGTGCTTCCACGACCATAAGGAAGATTTTATCCGCCAGCTTTCTGGCCTCAATAATCGGATACATATACCTTGACCTCCTGTATAATGCCCGGTCCGGCCGGGACCGGTTGATATATTTCAGTTTACCACTGCTTGGGGCAGATGGCAACCTGATTTCACTTTTGTTTTCTCTCGTAACGGCGGAATTCATAACAGAGACTGAAGTACGTCTGCTCATCACTCTCCGCGGTGATTTCCCAGTCTGGATCCCTGTCCAGGTCCGGGAAACGGGTATCCGCCTCATAGACATAGTCGATCCATGTCACGTGGGCGGTATCACAGAATGGCAGAAACTGACGGTAGATTTCCGCTCCGCCTATAATATAGATATCATCGGACGGAAACTGGTTCAGGAATTCCATGGCTTCTTCCATGCTGCGTACCACTTCCGCTCCCTTTGCACGGAAATCCGGATTTCTGGAAAGCACCAGATTTTTCCTTCCGTAAAGGGGCTGTCCTCCGGGCAGGCTCTCAAAGGTTTTTCTTCCCATGACGATGACCTTTCCCATGGTTTCCTCACGGAACAGCTTCTGATCTCCGGGAATGGACACCAGAAGTTTTCCTTTTCTTCCTATGGACCAGTTTCTGTCAACCGCAACCATCAGATTCATACACTGTCCTCCATACACTCTCTCTGCACCACTTTCAGCGTGGCCGCCGCATTCAGCAGAAACGCAAAATCCGGCTGGGCTTTTTCGGGAACTCCGGAATGATATTTTTCCATCATGGCCTGAAGCCGTTCCTCTTCCGTTCTGCAGGTCCGGATGATTTCCGCAATCTCATCTCTGGTGTTTTCCAGCTCCTGTTCCAGATAATCCCAGACCTGTCCAAGGTTCCGGTCCGGCAGGATTCCCCGGTGGGAAATGAACAGCCGCCTGGCCGGTACTTTTCTCAGCTTTCTGACGGCATCCACCGCCATCTGATATCCCACCAGATAGCAGGGCATATAGGTCTCTTCCGTAAAAACTCCCACGGTTTCGCTGGCCATGAGCACATCGTCATCCACCAGAAAAGACAGGGAACATTTCGTATGTCCCGGCGTTTCATATACTGTGATCCTGTGTTCTCCGGAACGGATCACATCGCCTTCCCTCACAATCACGTCTGCCCGGAGTCCTTCCTCGTCATATTCCGGGGCAGCGGGAAATCCGGCTCCTCTGGCGGCGGCATCGCTGAGTTCGGCCATGGTCTTTCTGGCTGAGGCCTTTTTCAGAATTTCTGCCGCATGCGCACTCCCGTATGCCTTTAATTCCGGCCATTCGTTCCGCAGAAAAGGAAGTCCCGCCACATGGTCATAATGGGAATGGGACAGAAGCACGGTTTTCAGCGGCTGTCCGTCCAGCTCTCTTTTCAGGTTTTCAATGGTTTTTGCAGCTCCATAGGCCATTCCCGTGTCATAAAGAACGGGATCCGGTCCCTTGATGAGGAACGCACTCCTGCATCCGTCCCCGCTGACATCCACAATGAAATCTTTTTCTGTCATTCTGTCTTTTCCTCCGCTGTCTGTTTTCTGCAGAAACTGCAGACAATCAGTTATATTATACTATATCCGGCCGGGAATAATCAAGCAGATAACGCCCTGTCCGCACCTGTACGCAGGATCCGTCCGCCCGGATTCCCTTGAATATCCGGAAATTTCATTGTATAATGTCCACACAGCGGACTGTCAGAATGTCCCGTTCCTGCGGCCGGCCCGCGCCGGGGAACCATTTTCGCTTTACGCATTTCTAAAGAAAGGATTTGTCCAGCATATGATCAGATTAGAACGCACCAGTGTGATGAACTTTGAAAACGCCATCCGCGGAGCCAGGAACCCCATGAACAGCTGGTCCCGGATGGACAGCTACTATAATGAAGACGGAGCTTTCGTCCTGGGCCCCAATGACCTGGATCTGGCCAGACGTCTCCGGAAAGCCGGCAGCGACCACCGGAAATACATCCGGCAGATTTTTGTTTCCGTGGACATCACCGCCCCTCTGTACTGGTGGAAGGAATATGACACATATAAAGTGGCCACTGTTGCCAACTCCACAAGCACCATGCATAAAATTCACAGCAAACCATTTTCCATGGATGATTTCAGTCATGACCATATGACGCCTGAAACTCTTGCTTTCATGGAGACTGTTGTAAACCGGCTGGAAGATATCCGTCTGAAATACATCAACGAAGGAAAGCGGAAAGAAGACTGGTATGACCTGATCCAGCTTCTCCCCTCCAGCTATAATCAGATGCGGACCTGTACATTCAATTACGAAACCCTCATCAATATTTATTATGCCCGCAGGAACCACAAGCTGGCTGAATGGCATTCTTTCTGCGACTGGATCATGACTCTTCCCTACGCAGAAGAGCTCATTGCAGCAGAGGACTGATGTTCCGGCTTGGGGGCCGGAAAAAGCCGGTATCGTCCGGGCGGCCCGGATGATCCGGCACGGCATATTTTATACAGACAGAAAAATCCGGGGCAGACGGCTTTGGCGCTGCCCCGGATTTTCTTTATTTTTCTTTTTTCCGTTGTGTTTTTTCAGGCATATTTCCGGTATTTTTGTATTTCTGCCGTCCTGTTTCCGCTCTTTTATCTTCTTCCGTCAAACATATGCAGATGCATCATTGCGGACAGATATTCCAGCATATGCCTTCCGGCAATGCTGTTTCCCTTCCCGTCCAGGGAAGGTCCGTAGATGCCGATGCCCATCCGTTTTTCCACCACGGAAAGAATTCCGCCTCCCACGCCGCTTTTGGAAGGGATTCCCACCCGTACCGCAAATTCTCCGGACCCGTCATACATGCCGCAGGTCAGCATGATGGTTTTTACCACCCGCACCGCGTCCGAATCCAGGAGGCGTTCCCCTGTCCCCGGATGGATCCCGTCATTGGCCAGCACAAGTCCCAGTCCTGCCAGGCTTTCCGCGGTTACGCTCAGAGAACACATGCGGATATAAAGATCCAGGCTCTTCTCCACATCGCTTTCCAGAATTTCCTTGCTCTGAAGAAGATAGGCAATGGCCCTGTTCCTGGCACAGTGGCTCATTTCCGACTCATAGACTTTTTCATCAAGGCAGATTCCGTCGTCCATGCAGATCCGCCTCGTATATGCCAGCATATCATCAAAACTCACTTCCCCCACCAGATATCCCGCTGTGGTGATGGCCCCGGCATTGATCATGGGATTAAACGGTCTGTCGCTGGTCAGGTCCAGCTTCACCAGGGAATTGAAGGCATCTCCCGACGGTTCCATGCTCATCTTTTCAAAGACCCTGTCAAATCCGCAGTGTTCCAGGGCTACCGCCAGAGAAACCACCTTGGAAATACTCTGTATGGTAAATCTTTCTTTTACGTCCCCCGCTCCGTACCGCTCCCCGGATTCCGTAAACACGCAGATTCCCAGTTTCCGTTTGTCTGCCCGGGACAGCTCCGGAATATAGGAAGCAACCTCCCCGCTGTCCACATACTGTTTTCCGATCTCCAGTGCCTGCTCCAGAAATTTCTGCATACCCCCGTACCTCCATTGCAATTTTATCCTGATTTCAGTATAATCAATGGGGTTATAACTGCATAATACGAATCTGTTATAACCCTTATATCTCCGGAGTTTAAGCATACCCGTTCAGGAGGAAAGGACATACATGAATTTGGATCTCAATCTGAAACATCTGGAATATTTTCTTAAAGTGGCCCAGACCGGGTCCATCAACAAAGCTGCCCAGGCACTTTATATCTCCCAGCCCTATCTGGGAAAAATCATCACCGAACTCGAAAACAGCCTGGGAACCGTGCTGATGCAGCGGACCAGAAGCGGAGTCATTCTGACCGATGACGGCAGCCGGTTTCTGGTCCGGGCGGAAGCCGTTGTCAGAGAAGCCAGGAAACTCCGGGAAACCTTTTCCAAGGCCCCTGCTTCCCAGACACCCCTCATCGTTTCCAGCACCAAATGGTCCCATATCATGGATTCTTTTATTGAGGTGGTTCAGGCCCACGAGCAGGAGCCGTCTTTTTCCCATCAGCTGAAAGAAGGCAGCACCGAAGAAGTCATCGATGACATGTTTTCCGGCCAGGCCAATGTGGGAATCATCCACTTTGACAGCCGCCGTTCCGGAGAAATCAGGGCCAGTCTTGCTTCCAAAGGGCTGACCTATCATTTCCTGGCTTTTATCCGCCCTCATATCATCATTTCCGGACGCCACCCGCTGATTCAGGCCGGAGAAAAGGTCTGTCCGGAAAACCTGGCCGGCTACGGTCTGGCCAGATATACCGGCCAGTATGAGGATTTTTCCTATCAGATCACCTGCGGCAGCACCACGTATAACCTGAACGCCGGTCCGCGGATCGTCTATCTTTCCGACCGTGCTTCCCTGCTTCATCTGATCTCGGAAAGTGATTTTTACAGCATCGGAATCCACGATTTTTCCGGCCAGCGTTCTCTTTATGATGTGGTTTCCATTCCCGTGGAAGACTGCAGCTCCATGCTGGAATTCGGCTATCTTCTGCCTGAAAATGCCGCAGTCAGTGCCATAACCGGTGATTTTCTGGAGGCCGTGTCAAAGCGTCTCAGATCACTCTGATTTCTTTCTGCAGCGACAGGGAATAGATCACGGCCTCTTTGACTCTGCTTCCTGTAATCTGGGACAGTGCCCTTGCATAGTAAATCATCTGGGTCCGGTAACGTTTCAGAAGAACGGATTCCCCGTCTCCGGGAACCCGGTCGGTTTTATAATCCACCAGAACAATTCCGTCCTCTTCCCGGAACCAGGCATCCACGATTCCCTGTATCAGCACCAGTTCATCGGAATCCGCCTCATCCATTTCCCGGGCGGAGATCCCTATGACAAACTGCCTTTCCCGGAACAGATTTCCGTTCCGGTCTGCCTTCCGCATCCGGGCCGCCAGATCCGACTGCATGAACCGGAAGATGCGGTCCGGATTCACCAGCTTCAGAGCCTCGCTGTCCATCCGTCCTTGTCTTCCCAGCTCCTCCAGCTGGCGTCTCACGTCTTCCGGCGTTTCCGCGTCTGAAAAATCCAGCAGTTCCAGCGCCCGGTGAAAGGCTGTTCCCCGGAATGCACCTCCGGCACCGGAATCTTTCTTTCCCGGTGCTGCCGGGCCCTTTTCCTGTTCCCGCTCTGTCCGCGGAATCTCCGGAAGAAAATCACTTTCCGCATCATCCGCAAACTGCCCCCGCTCCTTCAGTTCGGATACGGACAGTTTCGCATGCAGGGTCCGGTCCGCCTCATGGGGATAGCAGAATTCCAAAAACCGCTGGCGCCGGAGTTTTTCTTCCTGTTCCGTTTTCCTCCGGAGTTCCTTTTCTCCGTCCGCCTTTCCGTTTTCCGCTTCCTCCCGGAGCATCCGGAGAAACATTCTGAGATCTGCCTTTTCCTCCTGAAAACGGACTTCCTCCTTCAGCAGATCCTCGGCTCTCACAAGTTCTGTCCGGATGCTGTTCTTCGTACCGGATGCCGCCATCAGAAACCATTCCAGACAGGAACCGGCACTGCTCAGAAATGTAAAAGGAAGCGGACCTGATCCTTCAGGCAGGTTTCTCCACTTTTCCATCCTGTTTTCCAGATACCGGTCGGACGCGGTGACAATCAGTTTTTCCCTGGCCCTGGTCATGGCCACATAAAGGATTCTCAGTTCTTCTCCCAGGCTCTCCAGTCCCATCCGCCGGCTCAGAACATTCTTTTTCAGCGTGGGCGCCCGGAGTTTCCGTTCCGTGTCAAAATAATCGGTTCCGATGCCCAGCTCGTCATCAATCAGAAGTTTTCCTCTGGTATCCTGACGGTTGAAATTTTTTCCTGCACCTGCCAGAAATACCACAGGGAATTCCAGTCCCTTGCTTTTGTGGATGCTCATGATCCGCACCGCATCCTCATTCTCGCCGAACCGTGCGGCTTCTCCGAAATCCGTATCGTATTTTTTCAGCTTTTCTATGTATCTGATAAAGTCAAACAGCCCCTGATAGCTGGTCTTTTCATAGGCTGCCGCCTTTTCCACCAGCATGTTCAGGTTGGCCTGGCGGGCCTTTCCCGCAGGCATCACGGATACATAATCATAATATCCCGTAACCTGAAAGATCCGGTACAGCAGCTCATGAACCGGAAGGCCGGCTGCCTCCCGGCGGAGTTTTTCCAGACGCGCCCAGAAAATTTCCAGCTTTCTTCCGGCTTCGTTTTCTTTTTTAAGGGACAGATAGTACCGGACTGCGCCGTAAAGCCCGCGGTCCTGCCCTTTTTCCGGATTTCTGCGGAATGCGGCCATGACGGAGGAAATCTCCCGGTCAGTCATGCCGGCCATCGGGGACCGCAGCACTCCTGCCAGCGGAATATCCTGCATGGGATTATCCACCAGCGCCAGCATATTCAGAACTGTCTCCACTTCTATGGCTGAAAAATATCCTGTCCTGGACTCGGCAAATGCCGGAATTCCCTCGGAACTGAACACGCTGAGGAACTCTTCGGCCCAGCCTGACATGCTTCTCAGCAGAACCACCACGTCTTTTTTTCTCAGCGGTCTCCAGGTTCCCGTCCCGGAATCCCACAGCTTCATTCCACGCTCCGGATCCGTAAGTTCCCGGATCCTGGATGCGATGAGCCTTGCCTCTGCTTCTTTTGCCGTATAGTCCGCCCGCTCCTCATCCAGACCGGCAAAAAAACTGTCTCCTGTATTCATAAGAAGCAGTTCGGTCTCCGGATTCCTCCCGCCTTCCATATCCGGAAATGACGCACCGGGATAGAGGGCCGCATCTTCCGTGTACGCGATATTTCCCAGATTTTTTGTCATGATGCCGCGGAACAGGTCATTGACACTGTTCAGGACCTCCGGACGGCTTCTGAAATTTCTGTGGAGCTCGATTTTCTGAAAAAGTCCTTCCTCCTTCGGATAGGATTCATATTTTTCCAGAAACAGCTCCGGCTTTGCCAGACGGAACTTATATATACTCTGTTTCACGTCTCCTACCATGAATACATTGGGCGTTCCGTACCGTTCCCTGGACAGGTACCGGATCAGCATTTCCTGTACCAGATTGCTGTCCTGATATTCATCCACCAGAATCTCCTCATAAAACCGGCTCAGTTCATCGGCCGCCGGCCCCGGGGAATGGTCGGCTGATCCCCCGGTCAGGATCTTCAGGGCAAAATGCTCCATATCGTAAAAATCAATGAGATTCTTCTCTTTTTTGGCCTCCTGATACCGGCGTGAAAATTCTTCTGCCAGTTCCAGAAGCACTTCCACAGGCTCCCTTGAAGCGGCCAGATCCGAAAGAATCTCTTCCTCCGGCCCCGGCATATACAGATCCTTCATTTTCCGGATTCCGTCCTTGACACGTTTCCGGATGGCGGATACATATTCTTTTTTGTCCGCATCCGTCTGCTTTCCTCTCACCGCAGCCAGCCGGCCGAACATAGGTGCCTCCATGATGCGGCAGAACGCATCATAGGTCTCGGCTTTTTCCAGAGACCTGACTGTGTTCAGGTCTTCCCTGAGCATCGGAAGATATGCCTGAGGACCGTCTTCCTCCTCTGCCGTGAAAATCGCTTCTTCCAGCTGGCCGGCATACTCTTCTGCCTGCTGTCTCACATCTTTCAGAAGAAATCTCATCCACTCCGTGCCGTCCAGGCCGGACGTTCCCTTTTCCCTGTCCAGTTCATCCCTGCACCTGGAAATCCATTCCTCCGGCCAGGGACTGCTCTGGGAAAAATGCCATACCTGCAGAATATAGTCTTCCAGACTGCGGTCACTTCTTCCGGAAGAGTATGTATCTGAAAATCGCAGGAACCGTTCCTCCCCTTTTTCATAGCAGTCTTCCAGAAGTTCTTTCATGACATCCGCCTGGAGCAGCATCAGTTCTCCTTCGTCTCCGGTCCGGAATCCCGGGTCCAGATCCAGCTCATTGAAATGTTCCCGCAGAAGACTCAGACAGAAACTGTCAATGGTGGTGATTCTGGCGTGATTCAGAAGAGTGGACTGACGTTCCAGATTTTCATCTCCCGGCGATTCCTCCAGACGCTTTTCCAGAGCCGCTCCGATCCTTTCTTTCATTTCCGCCGCAGCTGCTCTGGTAAAAGTCATCACCAGCAGCCGGTCGATGTCCACCGGAGCCGAACGGTCCGTAATCATCCGGATGATACGTTCCACAAGGACTGCTGTCTTTCCGCTGCCGGCCGCCGCGGAAACCAGAAGATTCCTCTTTCTGGATTCAATGACCTGTTTCTGTTCTTCCGTCCATGTCATTTCAGCCATGTGTCCTTCCTCCCTTCCCATCCGGTTTCCTTCCGGCGCCTTCTTCCTGTGCACTGTTTTCTCCGGGCTTTTCTTTTTCGTTCCTTGCTTTCATGTCTTCACCGCCGGCTGTATCTTCCTCTTTCTCCGGTGTTTCCCCCTCGTCGTCCGTGTCTTCCGTGCCTTCAATCTTTTCCCATATTTCCTCTGCCTTCATCGGACGGAACCTGCGGAATCCGTATCCTCCGGTCTTCAGATCAAATCCGCACACGCTGTGGTACGGGCAGTAATCGCATGCCGTTCTGCTGCCCTGTTTATACGGGTTCACGGATATGGTGCCGTCCAGAATCTCCCTTCCCATTCCTGCCAGCCTGTCCCGGACAAATTCCGTAAGATGTGCGAAACGTTCCCCGCCGGCAGCCGAAGATCTGGCCTCCTGCAGCAGACCGTTTTTCAGCGCCACCGGAATCACATCGGATTCCGTCTCGATTTCCCGGTCCATGCGGCGGATCACCTCCAGCGTGCTGTTGACCAGCCCGTTCATTCTCAGCTTTCTTAAAATCTCCGCTTCAATCTCCTGATCCGTAAGCCCCTCCTGTTTTTCCACCACCGGATCGTCAATATGATAATAGAAAATTCCGGCAGGCACAGTCTCCTTGTCCGGATGCTTCTTCTTTTCCATCTCCATGGCGGCGTCCAGATAGACCACCAGCTGCATCTGAAGCCCATGATACAGAAGCGCCAGGTCAAACGAAGTGCTGCCTGACTTGTAATCCATGATCTTCACATAAACCCGGTCCCCGTCCTCGCAGATATCCATCCGGTCAATTCTTCCCCTGAGATTCAGGGCACTTTCCCCGTCCAGGGGAATCCGGCGGTTCACTTCCATCTCAAACGCGGCCGGTTCAAAATCCCCTTTCCGTATCTGATAGATCAGGGCACGGATGGTCCTGTCCGTGATCTTTTCCACCTTCTTTTCCAGATAGGCATTTCTGGCAGTGCTCTTCAGAATTGTATTCCGGTAACGCCCGGAAACCTGCTCCACACAGGAGCGGACCAGTTCTTTTCTCTCCCCGTCTTCCAGGCACCTGAAATCCTTTCCGCGTTCCCGGACGGTCCTGAAAAAAAGGTCCAGAGACTGGTGAAACAGATTTCCCATGTCAGACAGGTCAATTTCATATTCTCTCCTTTTTTTCAGTTCCAGTCCGTAGCTGAGGAAATGCGCATACGCGCAGGCTGCATACTGTTCCATCCTGGTGACGCTTCCGTTCAGAATCTGTCCGTACAGCTCTTTCGCCGCTGCCTTTCCGATTCCATGATCCTCATAGGAATAAGACACGGCCTCTGCCAGCCGTTCCATCTTTTCCGTTTCCTGTCCTTTGCCCGAAAGCCAGCGGTATAGGTCCTGAAAAATCTGATCCCGGGGAATACTTCCCGGATTCTGAAGGGCCCGGATCACGGTTTTTTCCGCCGCAGTCCTGTTGACCGCCGGTTCTCTTACGGCCTCTGCTTCCAGTACCGGCTGATCCGGAAACCGTTTCCTCAGCTGGTTTACCACTGAGGAAGGACGCAGGGTCTTTCCGTCCGCAGAAAGCCCCGACCAGGACAGATACAGTCTCTCTCCCGGCCGGGTCATTGCCAGGTAAAGATAGAATCTCTGCATGAACCCCTCTTCCCTGGCCGTGGGTGCCAGTTCCATGGACCGGCTCTTCAGCATCTCCCGTTCCTGATCTGTCAGAATGCCTCCCCGCTCTGAGACTGCCGGTACGATTCCTTCATTGACGCCCACAAAAAACAGCGCCCTGATCTGATCCAGGCGGGTCCGTTTCAGATCTCCGGCCACCACCCGGTCCACACAGGCAGGAATCAGCCCCACCCGCAGTTCCGAAAGTCCGGCCGAAAGAATGGCCGCATACTCTTTCAGAGATATGGCTTCCTCTCCCAGAAGCGCATGGAACTGCTCAAAAAGCTCCATGACCAGTGCATGAATCTGTCCATATTCTCCGGCAGCCTCATGATTTCCGGAATTCTCAAAATCTGCGCTCAGCTTCCGGAGCTTTTCCTCTGTATCCAGTTGTTTCAGAAGTTCTTCCAGGGCGCTTGTCATGTCTCCGGCCGTGGATGCCTTTCCGGCACGTTCCTTCCACTTCCTCAGCGGCTCCATGATTTCTTCCCGGAACCGGTTCATTTCTTCCAGGTTCAGGTACTCTCCGCCTTCATAGGTCTTTTCCCACGGCGAATCCCAGCGCCGGAACCCCCGGATGCCCAGTGCCCGCACGTAGTTTTCCATTCTGTCGATCCGTTCTGTCTCTCCGCTTACCAGTCCGGTTCTCAGATACTGGAACATGCTCTCATAGTCAAATCCCTTCTGAAGCATTGCCAGACTGCTTTTCATCAGCCGGATCAGGGGATTTCCCGTAACGTCTCTGGTCTCATCCAGAAAAACCGGAATGCCGTTTTCCCGGAACTGACGCAGAATCTCCCGCGAATACCGGTCCGGATCTCCGCTTACCACCGCCACGTCCCGGTACCTGTATCCCTCTTCCCGGACCAGCCGTTCAATTTCATTGGCCGCAAATTCAATCTCACCGGCAGGATTTTCTCCCCGCACAAAAATAACGGAATCCGTTCTGCCCGCATAGGGCCGGTAAGGATAACGGAAGACGGTGCGCTCCAGATAATCCAGAGCCGGGCTTTCCGAAAACCGCGGCAGCGGTCTTTTGGAGACACAGATTTCCGGCTCCATTTCAATTCCCTGTTCTCTGCAGACAGCCCGGAGTTTTCCGGCCATTTTCCGGCTCATGTCAAACAGGTCTGATTCCCGGCCTTCCCGGAACATATCTTCCTGTTCCGGGAAGGTCACTGTCACCATCATGGTCCTGCATACACCCAGAAGCAGTGCAATCAGCCGGTACTGTACCGGCGTAAATCCCGTATACCCGTCCAGCGCAATGACGCTGTCTTTCAGAAGCCTGGACCGCGGCACTTCCCGGCACAGGGCGTCCAGAAGTTCCTCCGCCGTCAGGTAACGCTCTCTGGTATATTCCCGGAACGCCTCAAAAAGTGTACACATATCCTGCAGCTTCCCTGACAGCACCCGGCTGATGCCGCCTTTTTCCGTCTCATTCTTCAGCATGGACGGAGTCACTCCATACTGGCAGAATTCCGACAGCATGGATTTCACTTCGTTCAGGAATCCAGGCTGGTTCAGATGAGAGGAGAACAGAATCAAATCTTTCTTCCTCTCTCCGGCCAGTTTTCTGAGAACCATGACCTTTCCCGTGTCATCCAGCACCTGCGGCTGGGGAATGGACAGTTCGGAAAAGACCCGGTATGCCAGACGCTTGAAGCTCAGCACATCGATATTCATGGTGCCGTGCCTCGGATGGAGCTGTATGAGTTCCTTCTGGGCCTGCATGGTGGCCTGTTCCGGAACAATGATGAAATACTGTCCTTCCGGATTTTCCAGGGACATTTCAATGATCTTATGATAAAGGGCTCTGGTCTTTCCGGAACCCGAGCCTCCTGTAAGCAGCTGAAGAGCCATGTTCTTCCTCCTTTTCTGCCTTTCAGTTTACCATACCTTTCCCGGTCTTGGAATATCTCCTCCTGATTTTTCATAAACTGTACCAAACTCTTACCGAAGGAATGAACCATGAGCTCCAAAACCAGAATTGTCGTTCTGCGAATGAAGGAAATCATTTACACTGCCATTTTCATCGGCCTCGCACTCCTCCTGATTCTTCTGTTCCTTTTCATGTTCCGGCCGGATGATGAATCGGTTCCCTCCTCCAGCAGTGAAACCGGTTCTGTTTACACACCGGGACTTTATTCCGCGTCCATAGTCCTTGGCAGTCAGAATGTCAATGTGGAGGTGGCCGTGGACCGGGATCACATCAATTCCATTTCGCTGGTACCATTAAGCGACTCCGTGACCACCATGTATCCCCTGATGCAGCCGGCCATGGATTCCCTGGCGGAACAGATCTGTGCTTCTCAGTCTCTGGAAGGAATCGAATATCCGGCCAACTCGCAGTATACCTCCATGGCACTCATGCAGGCTGTGGAAACCGCTCTGGACAAAGCCAGAAACTGAATCTTTTCCTGCCTGCACGGGGCAGTCCGGAATTTTTCCGGGCTGTCCCGTTTTTTTAAAAAAATATCTTGACATTCCCTTCTCTGTCCGTTATAATTTCACTAAATTATCACTTTACCATGCTACCAAATGAAATCAAACAGATTTCAGAACCATGACACAAGGAGGAATATCCAATGAAAAAACCAGGTTCCGTTTTTGCACTTGCCGCAATGCTCACGTTTTCCGCTGCAGCCCTTACTGCCTGTACCGTTGCCGAGGCTTCCACTCATACTGCAGAAGAAACGTCTTATACTGCCGGTGCTTCCGTCCATTCCTCCAGCCGTCTGGAAGAAATTCTGGAGAGAGGATATATAGAAGTAGCCACCGAACCCTCTTTTGCTCCCAATGAATTCATTGACCCCACCAAAACGGGAGACGAGCAGTATGTGGGATCTGACATTGAACTGGCCAGATACATCGCCGACAGCCTCGGCGTGGAACTGCGTCTGAAGCCCATGGATTTTACCAGTGTGCTCGGAAGCATCACCGCCGGCAAATACGATCTGGCCATTTCCGCCCTGGCCTATACGCCGGAACGCGCCGAAACCATGAATCTTTCCAAGGCCTACTATTACGGCAGCGAGGATCCTCAGAAGGCATACGGACTTCTGATCCGGGAGGAGGATGCCGATGTGATCCGCTCCGCAGACGATCTGGCAGGAAAAACCGTAGTGGCTCAGAATGGCTCCATTCAGGAACAGCTTGTTATGGAACAGCTTTCCGGATATGGAAAATATAACCGCGTCTCTTCCACCAACGATGCCATCCTGATGGTAAAAGCCGGCAAAGCCGATGCTGCCGCCGTCGCCACCAAAATGGCCCGTCTGTATCTGGAGTCCAATCCGGACTGCGGTCTCACCATACTGGATGATTTCTATTTCACCGTGGATGAAGCCACTCAGGGAACCCGCATCGGAATCGGAAAAGGTGAGGATGAACTGACGGAGAAGATCAATGAGATCATCGATGAAGTTGTGGAGCAGGACCTGTACAACCAGTGGTATGAAGAATACCGGGAATATGCCAAGACCCTGGGAATTCAGTCCTGATTTCTTCTTTCAGGCTCTCCGGCCCCAAAACCGCAATAAAAAAGATGTTCCTGAAGAAACAGATTTTCTGTTTCCAGGGAACATCTTTTTATTTTTCTTTGTATGTCAGGCTTCCCATTCGGAATCCAGGAAGCCCTCTCCGTACACTTCTTTTGCTTCGGAAACGATTACAAATGCATTCTGATCTATCTTATAGATAATCTTCTTGGCCCTGTAAAACTGCTTTCTGTCCACCACGCAGATCAGAGTTTCCCCATCCGTTTTCGAATATGCCCCTCGGCTCTTCAGAAGGGTACAGCCGCGTCCCAGCTGCCGCATCAGTTCCGAGGCAATCCGCACATTTTCCGATGACATGACGGTTACCATGGTGTTTTTGTTGAGTCCGTAGATCATCACGTCGATCACGTAGGTGGCCACCACCATATTGATCAGTCCGTAAAGACCGGATTCCAGGTTCCGGAACACCACAATGGACGCTCCGATGATCACCAGGTCCGTGGCCATGACGGCACTTCCGGTCCGCATATGGGGGCGGAATTTCTGCAGAAGCTTCGCCGCAATGTCTCCGCCTCCGGTGGTGGAGCCACGCATGAATACCAGTGCCAGACTGGCTCCCACCAGAACCCCGCCGAACAGACAGGATACCATTTTATCCCCCTGGTAGACCGGAACATAAGGCGCCACAATGAAATCCAGGATCACAGTCATGACTGCCACGGTCTTTAATGTCTTTATGGTACGGAGTTTTCCCAGCCAGAGCCATGACGCAATCAGAAGCGGAATGTTGATGAGAAATGTCAGCGTACCAATGGGCAGGTCCGTGAACCGGTTTGCCAGAATTGCAATGCCGGTGGCACCCCCCGGCGCAATGTCTATGCTGTCGATAAAACAGTGAAGTCCTATGGCCTGCAGAAATCCGCTGGCCACATCATATACGAAATCAATCCAAAGATCTCCTGCCTTCTCTCTTACTTCATCCATACTCCCGCTCCTTTCGCTGCACTCTTTCCCTGTGTCAAAAAAGTCCTCCAAGCAGTGTATGGCATTGCTCAGAGGACCTCTTTTTTGCTTCCTCCGCCGGCCCATCAGGAACCGGCGGAAGTTTATCTGTACTGTCTGTTACCGTTTTCTGGAGTCCACGTATTTTTTGATGTTGGAAGCATTGACAAATTTCTCAACTTTTCCGTCCCGGATCAGCACCAGTGTGGGAGCCTGCATGATTCCGTACTGATCGGACAGCTCCGGATTCTCTTCCGCATCCACCACCTGATACTCTTCGTCTTTCAGGAATTCCTTGGCGATCCTGCAGTTGGGGCAGGTTTTGGTGGTAAACAGAAGTGCTCCGCTTCCGGCCGGCAGTGCCTGTCCGGAAACCTGGTTTTCTTCTCTTTCTTTTTTCTGTTCTGCCTTTGCTTCCCGGATCTTCTCTCCTGCTTCCCGGACTGCTTCCGCCACTTTCCGGGAGGCCTCCGGATTCCGCTTCAGTACGGAATGGCCCACGTCATAAAGCTTTCTCTCCTTATATTCCTGAGTCTTTCCGTCGTTCCAGTTCTGTACCGGACGGTAATATCCCGTAATACGGCTGTAAACCTCTGCCTTTTCTCCGCAGACCGGACAGGTAAAGTGTTCGCCGGTCAGATATCCGTGTTCCTTGCAGATGGAATAGGTGGGAGACAGTGTGTAGTAGGGCAGCCGGTAGTTTTCCGCAATGGTGCGTACCAGTTTTGCCGCCGCCTTCCAGTCCGGAAGCTTCTCACCCAGGAACGCATGGAACACGGTTCCCGATGTGTAAAGAGTCTGCAGTTCATCCTGAATATCCAGGGCATCAAACACATCTGCCGTGTATCCCACCGGAAGATGGGAGCTGTTGGTATAGTAGGGCGTTCCGTCCTTTTCACAGCCTGCGGTGATGATGTCCGGGTATTTTTCCTTATCATGTTTTGCCAGACGGTATGTGGTGGATTCAGCCGGCGTTGCTTCCAGATTGTACAGGTCGCCGTACTCCTCCTGATAAATCACCAGACGGTCTCTCATATGGTTCAGAACGTCTTTCGTGAATTTCTGTGCCTCAGGGCTTACCAGATCCTTCCGGATCCATCTGGCATTGAGGCAGGCCTCGTTCATGCCGATAAGACCGATGGTGGAAAAGTGGTTGGCGAAGGTTCCCAGATACCTCTTGGTATAGGGATAAAGACCGCCGTCCAGCAACTTGGTGATGACTTCTCTTTTGATCTTCAGGGAACGGGCTGCCACATCCATCATATGGTCCAGACGATCATAGAAATCCTTTTCGTCTTTTGCCAGATATGCGATTCTGGGAATATTGATGGTCACCACGCCCACGGATCCCGTACTCTCTCCGGAGCCGAAAAATCCGCCGGTCTTTTTTCTCAGTTCCCGGAGGTCCAGTCTCAGACGGCAGCACATGCTGCGCACATCACTGGGCTGCATGTCGCTGTTGATATAATTGGAAAAATACGGAGTTCCGTATTTGGATGTCATTTCAAACAGAAGTCTGTTATTTTCCGTATCGGACCAGTCGAAATCCTTGGTAATGGAATATGTGGGAATCGGATACTGGAAACCGCGTCCGTTGGCGTCGCCTTCCACCATGGTCTCGATGAAGGCTTTGTTGATCATATCCATTTCCTTCTTGCAGTCTCCGTAGGTGAAATCCATTTCCTTTCCGCCTACGATGGCCGGCATATTGGCCATGTCATCCGGCACGGTCCAGTCCAGGGTAATATTGGAAAACGGTGCCTGGGTTCCCCACCGGCTGGGGGTATTGACTCCGTATATGAAGGATTCAATGCATTTCTTTACTGACGCATAATCCAGATGATCTGCTCTGACAAAGGGGGCCAGGTAGGTATCAAAAGAGGAAAATGCCTGAGCGCCTGCCCATTCATTCTGCATGATTCCCAGGAAGTTTACCATCTGATTGCAGAGTACGGAAAGATGTTTTGCCGGAGAAGAGGTAATCTTTCCGGGAATTCCGCCGAGTCCTTCCTGAATCAGCTGTTTTAAGGACCAGCCGGCGCAGTATCCCGTCAGCATGGACAGATCATGAAGATGGATATCTCCGCTTCTGTGAGCATCAGCAATCTCCTGGTCATAGATCTCAGACAGCCAGTAATTGGCAGTTATGGCACCGGAGTTGCTTAAGATCAGACCGCCCACGGAATAGGTGACCGTGGAGTTCTCCTTGACACGCCAGTCTTCCACTTTTACATAGCTGTTTACCACATCCTTATAGTCCAGGATCGTATTCTTCATATTGCGGATCCGTTCCCGCTGTTTTCTGTACAGAATATATGCCTTTGCCACATCCGTGTATCCGGTCTCCTCCAGAACATGTTCGGCACTGTCCTGAATCTGTTCCACGGAAATTCTCCCGTCTTTCATTTTTCCCTGGAAGTCAGCCGTCACACGCAGGGAAAGCAGCTCAAGGATCTCGTTGCTGTATTCTTTTTTCGTGGCCCTGAATGCTTTTTTGATGGCCTCCGTAATTTTGCTTAAATTGAATTCCGCGATCTCGCCGTCGCGTTTGATTACCTGAATCATGGCTTTACCCCTTTCTGAGCACTGCTTATGTCGATAGGACCTATTATAGCAGACCCATATAAAAAACACAATATCTGCAACCGACATTTTTTTCGGAACTAGATATTGTGTTATTTTCTCCCGAGTATACAGAATTATCCGCCAATATTCCAGAATGTCCGGCCAATCATCTATACAACTCCTCAAATAACTCCGCCGGCACATACGCCTTCACATGAATTCCATCTTCTTTATACTCTTCCGAAAGAAGCCTTCCCATGCTGCGTATTTTCTGAATTTTCCCCGCCTCCTGATAAGAGAAAATCTTCTCGAGATAAATTCTCCGGTTTCTCAGAATGGTCTCAAAAACCTCCAGCAGGTCCTCCATTCCCTCTCCGGTCCTGGCGGATATCTTCACCCGGTAATCGGAGTTTGTATCTCTGACCAACAGATCCGCTCCCGGCCTGTCGATCTTGTTGAACACCGTAATGATCTCCTTGTCCCGGATCTCCAGACGCCGCAGGGTTTCATAGACCACATGCATCTGTATGTCCATGGCCGGATTGGAGCAGTCCACCACGTGCAGGATCACATCACAGTATCTGGCTTCCTCCAGAGTACTTTTAAATGCGTCGATGAGATGATGGGGCAGTTTCCGGATAAAACCGACGGTGTCCGTCAGGAGCACTTTATCGCCTCCCGGCAGCAGAAATGTCCTGGTGGTGGGGTCCAGGGTTGCAAACAGCCTGTCCTCTGCCAGAATACCTGCTCCTGTAAGGCGGTTCAGAAGCGTGGATTTTCCGGCGTTGGTGTATCCTACAATGGCCGCCGTCAGGACACCGCTTTCCTCCCGATGTTTTCTCGTGACATCACGGTGCCGTTTCACATCTTCCAGCTCCGCTTTCAGAACACTGATCCGGTTATGAATCAGACGCCGGTCCACCTCCAGCTTCTTTTCTCCCGGGCCTCTGGTACCGATGCCGCCGCCCAGTCTGGAAAGGGATTCCCTGAGACCCACCAGGCGCACTGCACGATATTTGAGCTGCGCCAGTTCCACCTGAATCTTTCCTTCCCTGGTTCTGGCCCTGGCCGCAAAAATATCCAGAATCACCATGGTTCTGTCCATGACCTTGGTTTCCAGCGCATCTTCCAGATTCTTAAGCTGCACCGGAGAAAGCTCATCGTCACAGATAATGCCCGTGGCCTGGCGCAGGCGGATCATCTCTCTCAGTTCATCGATTTTTCCTTTTCCCAGATAGGTTCCCGGATGGATCTTTTCCCTGTTCTGAATCAGGGTTCCCACGGTAACGGCTCCTGCTGTCTCCGCCAGCTCCTCCAGTTCCTTCAGAGACCGGACCGCATCATCCCCGTCGCTTACGCTGACGGCGGTCAGAATCACCCGTTCCTCCTGTTCTTTCAGATCGATCAGTTCAGCCATATGGACTCCTTCTTTATATATTATCTTGTCTCAAGAAAGGCAATTTCATGCCTGACCGTTTCATCTTCTCCGAATTTTTCCGCATAGGTTCTGAAAAGTTCCAGCGCCTGTTCATATTCTCCCAGATATTCCCTGCAGACCGCCTGATTAAACAGAAGCTCCCGGGCAGCGTCTCCGTCCTGGCCCAGGGCCAGTCCCTGTTCAATGTATTCCAGCGCTTTCTCATAATTCCCGGCTTCCATATCCGCCAGAGCCAGACGGTTGTAAACTCCTGCATCCGCCTTTCCGGAATTCAGAAGTTCCTGATAAACAGCCTCTGCCTGCTCCTGATTTCCGGCAGACAGCCATGCTTCCCCCAGGGCCTCCATGGCCTCTGTATATCCCGGTGCATTTTTATCGGAATCCAGGGCTGCAGCCTGTCCGATCTTTTCTGCTGCGCCTTCCGCATCCCCGCTTCTGGCCAGATTCAGTCCCCAGAAATAAAAATATTCCGGTCTTTCTTCATCGATCTGGCTCAGGATTTCATATGTATGGGCGGCGGCGCCGTAGTCTTTCAGCATGAACTCCGCTTCCGCCCTGTATTTTAACACATCTTCCTCAAATTCTGTCACCCGCCTGCTGTCCGTCACCGCCTGGTCGAACTGTTCCACGGCTCCTGCATAGTCTCCCTGTTCCATACAGGCGATCCCCTGTTCCCGGAGCGCCAGCTGCTCTTTTGTCACTGCCTGGCAGCCGGAAAGAAAAAAAGCCGCGCCTGCCGCCAGAACCCACAGTCTGATCCGTTTCGTCATATATTCCTCCGTTTTCCGTCTCCGCGCACCGGGGCGGGAGCTCCGCCTGCCGGTCCTTATCTGGTGGTGCTGCCAAAACCGCCGTTTCTCTTCTCAACGGCCTCATCGTCCACAGTGATTCCGTATTCCACAAAAATCCCCTGTGCAAAACCGGTACCGGCGGAAACTTCCATGCTTTTTCCGGTTCTGCTGTCATTGGTCAGCTTGATCTGAATATGTCCCTCATTGTCGGAATCATAATAATCACTGTCGATGATTCCCACGGTGTTGTCAAGCTGCAGCCGGTATTTGAAGCCCAGCCCGCTTCTGGGATACATCTTGAGGACCCATCCTTCTTCCATCCGCACCCGGATCCCGGTGGGAATTTTTGTCCCTTCCCCCGGCTTCAGGCTGAACGTTTCCGGAGCGAAGAAATCATATCCGGCAGAACCGGAAGTGGCTCTTTTGGGGAGCCGGATGGATTCATAGATCCGGTCAGTTTTTTCCCTGCTGTCTTCCGGAAACTGTTCCATCCAGTCTTTCCGGAACTGTTCGGGACTTACTTTTTCAAATTTTGCGATTTTCTGCATGCAGTTCTCCTCTGTGCTTTCTTTTTCACGGCACATTCTGCCGCCCGCCCAAAAGGCGGTCTGTGGCTATTGTATCACAGCCTGATAAAAAAAGCCATATGGGAAGTCTGCCTCTCCGGCAGTTTCCCATATGGCGTTCTGTTTCCGTCCGTTTTTCTTTTTCCCGGATTTCCTTTTCCCGGTTCCGTTTCCGTCCCGCTTCCTGCCTACACGGTCCTGGTATATTTTTCCTTATGTTTTGTGGTGACCGCCTCACAGATCCGTCTTAAGCCTTCTTCCAGCACTGCCTTCGGGCAGGCCAGATTCAGACGGATAAAGCTGTCGGAATTCTGCACAAACATGTTGCCTCCTTCCAGAAGCACTCCGGCCTCATAGGCAAAAAACAGCGGCAGATTTTCATCCGGCCCGAAATAAGCCCCCAGATCCACCCAGGCCAGATACGTGGCCTCGGAAATCCTGTATTTTGCCTCCGGCAGATGTTCCTTCAGATATTCACCGGTGAACCGGAAATTTTCATCCAGATACTGCTTCAGTTCCGTAAGCCAGGGCTCACCCTTTTCATAGGCTGCCTGGGCAGCCGCAATGCTTAAAGGATTATCAAAATTATAATGCCTGGACAGCCATGTTTTCTTTAACTCTTCATTGCGGATCAGTACATTGGAAATCATCAGTCCCGCCATGTTGAAGGTCTTGCTGGGAGCCATGCAGGTCACCAGCCTGTCATAGTCCGGCATTACCTTTCCCATGGGAATATGTGTATTTCCCGTACGCAGCAGGTCGCAGTGAATCTCATCGGAGATCACCCAGAGATTATGACGCCGGATGATGTCCGCCATTTTCTCCAGCTCCTCTTTTTTCCAGACCCGTCCGCTGGGATTATGGGGATTGCAGAGAATAAACAGCACAGTCTTTTCCTCTGCTGCCTTTTTCTCCAGATCCTCAAAATCAACCGTGTAATATCCGTCCTCATTGTTAAGGTCACAGCACACATACGCCCGCCTGCTGAAATCCGCCGCATACTTGAAATATGCATAAGACGGCGTCAGAAACAGGACTTTCTCGTCAGGCCGGCAGATGTATTCCACCATCTCATACAGAGCCGGAATGATTCCGTTGGACATCACCAGTTCCTTTCTGTCAAAAGTCCAGCCGTACCGTCTCCGGCACCATCCTTCGAACGCATCATAATAGCTCTTTTCAAACACTCTGGTATATCCGAAGATCCGCTTATCCAGCCGTTCCCGGATCCCGTCAATCACCACATCCGGTGTGGCAAACTCCATGTCAGCCACCCACATGCGGATAAATTCCTCATCTTTATAAGGAAATGTCATGGTTTCGTCCGCATGAAAGATATAGTCCCTGAAACCGTCGGTATTCATGGCATTGGTGTGGCGTCTGTCGATGATCTCATCAAAATTGTACATATGGCTTCTCCTTTCCTGCCGTCTGCTTTTCCGCGTTCCTCTTTCCGGATCTCTTTTCCTTGTTGCTGCGTGCAGTTCCGTTTTCTCTCTTTTCCTCTACCTTATCAGCCTCGCAGGTTTCTGTCAAAGCCCCCTGTGTTTCTCTGCAGTGGAAAAAATGCAGATTTTGTTTCTTCACAGTTGATTTTCTCCGGAAAAGCTGGTACTATTTTTTTAATTTTTTAAAAATCTCCGGAAACCACAGGAAAATTGGATTTTCAGGAAACCCCTCAGAAAGGAATGATTCTCATGTCAGAGATTTCCGTGGAAACAGGAAAACAGATCCGGCTTTACAGAAAACTCAGAGGGCTGACTCTGGAAGACCTGTCCCGTATCATATGCAAAAGCAAATCCACTGTATCAAAATATGAAAAAGGAGAAATCGCCATGGATATTGAGACTCTCTGTGAAATTGCGGAGGCACTCCATATCCAGCCGGGGCAGCTCCTGTACACACCCCCGGAAAAATCCGGTTCTCCGTCTGCTGTCCGCAGACCTGCTTTCTTCCGGGACACGTCCCGCCTGTTTTCCTATCTTTACGACGGAAGAGCCGGACGTCTCCTCCGTTCTGCCCTGGAACTTCTGCCGGACACCGGGGAAAACCAGTGCAGTGTCATGATGTATATGAATTTTTTTGACTGGGACCAGGTTCAGAACTGTGAAAACACCTATACCGGTTATATGGAACACTTTGACGCGGTCACCAACATCCATCTGGTCAACAGAGACCTTCCCATGGAAAAGGCCAGCATCCAGATCCTGACTTCCCGTCTGGATTCCGCCACCAAATGGGGGCTCTGGAACGGACTTTCTTCCCGTCCCATGATGCCTGTGGCCGCCAAGATCCTGCTGTCCAGAACTCCGCTGAAAGAGGACGCGGCTCTGACAGAGAAGCTGAAGATTTCCAAAGAGGACATACGGCTTTTAAAACTGTACAATATGCTGTCCGTCACATGACAGCCGGCCGTTTCCCGGATTTTCCATGGCGGTCTTCGCAAGCAAAAGAGGCCGTTGCAAAATAGATGAGTAATCATCTATGGAGCAGCGGCTCCGTTT
>OGGQ01001446.1_pt1 | contig 30580 bp, 18 predicted proteins | sample 1571191 | NCBI WGS metagenome assembly OGGQ01 (sample SAMEA2582061, study PRJEB24529) | metagenome | biome: Human gut stool | place: China | collected 2011
GCCGCCATGCAGAAGACGCAGGTGCGGTGCGCACGGCCCTTGAGCCACTTGTCCGTCGCCCAGCCGGCGAAGAGCATGCCGAGGATGCCGGCAATCTCGAACATCGCCACGAGCCATCCGGCGTGCGACATCGAGACGCCCTTCGACTGGCTCAACAGCGAAGGCCCCCAGTCGAGCACCGAGAAGCGGACGATGTAGACGAAAAAGTTGGCGAAGCCCAGAATCCAGATCAGCGGATTCTTGAAGACGTATTTCATTAGGAACGCCTTGTGCTCGGCGCCCTTCTTTTCGGTCTTCACCTGCCTGGTCTCGGTTCCTTCCAGTTCGGGAAGCCCCACCGAGGTCGGGGTGTCGCGCAGGAAAACCACCAGCCCGATGGCTCCGGCGAAAGCGATCGCCGACGGAATCCAGAAACACCATTTCCACGCCCCGACATGCGCCGCGGAGGTCATCACGCGCTCCATGCCCGCAGCATCGTCGGGCGAAACGCCCAGGTTGGCGGCGATGGAAGCCACGGCGTCGGGATCGCCCGCCATGTTCGTGCCCAGCGTACCCATGATGTAACCGCAGAGGATCACCACGAGGCCCGCGCCGATCGAGTGCGAGGTATTCCACACCGACATTTTCGTCGCCAGCTCCGTAGGCGGAATCCAGTGGGTCAGCAGACGCGCGCAGGGCGGGAATCCCGTACCCTGCAACAGCCCGTTGACGACCCACATGACGCCCATGAAGAGGATCATCGTGTTGCCGAACTGGTCGCCCGAATGCTCGCCCGTGATCCAGTAGGAGACGTCCTCGCCGAATCCGAACGCGAAGTTGGCCAGCGCACACAGCGCCAGACCGACGGCCATGTACCAGCGGGCGTTCATGCGGTCGGCCAGAATGCCGTTGGCGAAACGCGAAAAGCCGTAGATCAGGCCGTTCAGGGTGAGGAAGATGCCGAGGCTCGTCTTCGAAATGCCGAGATCGGCTTCCAGGCCGGGCATGGCCAGCGAAAAGTTCTTGCGCACGAAGTAGAAGAGCGCGTAACCGACCATCGTCGCGATGATCGTACGCATCTGCCAATACTTGAAACGCTTGGTTTGTTCAGATGTCATTTCGAAATGAAAGTTAGTAGTTTCAGAAGCCAAATATACAACTTTCGGAGCGATATTCTAAATTATTTTCGTGATTTTTCCGTTTTATCGCCCGGAAGCCGCACACGGCTCTATGCGCCCGGGGCCGGAGCCGCGGCGGAGCGAGCCGGTTCGCCAGAACCCGGCGCAGGGCTTCCGACCTCCCAGACGCCGCCCTTGCCGAACAGCCGGTCGAGCCACTCCTCCATCCAGCCGCAGCGGAAGGCGGTGTCGATGACCGTATAGCGGCTGCGCATGTAGGGAATCTTCCCGAACGCCTCGCGGAAACGGGTGCGCGAAACGCCGATCTGTTCGGGCTCATAAGGCGCCCCGACGAGTTCCAGGCGGCGGCGCACCTCGTCGAAAGGAATGATCTGCCGGCGGATGCGTTCGCGCAGTTCGGGCCACGCCTTTTTGAGCCGCGTGAGCTGGTCGCGCAAACCCTCCCTGTCGACATATTTGTCGCGGGTCTCCTTCAGGCCGCGGGCCACGAATTCGGGATCGTCGTTAAAAATGGCGCGGATGTCCCGCTCGGTCTCGTCCCACGATTTCCACGCAGCGACGCACCTCTCGATGTCCAACTGCTCCACGGGGGCGTCGAGCAGCATTTCGAGAAAGGCCGTCGAGGCCAGCGTGCCGATACCGACCTTGAAGCCGTGCGACACCGAAGCGCCGTTGTATTTCAGGTGCTCCATGTCCCACAGATGGCTGAACTGGTGTTCGGCGCCCGAAGCCGGGCGGCTCGACTGCGTGGCCTGCATGGCGAAACCGCTCAACAGCAGCCCTTCGGCCAGCTGTTCGACCTTCTCCACATTGCCCGCATGCACGCCTGCGGGATCGGATAGAGCCTCTTTCAGCCCGTCCTGCACCAATCCGAAGGCGAAATCGTCCATCGGCTCCGACCCCACGGCGTCGGAAAGCATCCAGTCGGCCCCGGCAGGGATCTTGGCGATCAGGTCGGCGTAGCCCGAAGCCGACATTCTGGCGGGCGCAGCCGCCGAAATCGACGGATCGAGAACCATGCCCAGCGGCGCCGGACAGTCGAAGGTCTGCTTGTTGCCGTCCTTGGTGATCGAGGCTCCGTAGGCCGTGTAACCGTCCATCGAAGCCGCCGTGCCGACCACCATGTAACGGCGGCCGTTGTGGTGGGAGCAGAGTTTGGTCAGGTCGTTGATCACGCCCGAACCGACGGCCACGGGAACGGCATCGGTCGCAGCCAGCACACCGTCCAGCTCCTCGACGAACGACCATTCGGCGTAGAGTTTCGGATCGGCGAACACGTGCGGTTCGTCCTGCCCGATCCCCGCATCGGCGAGGATGCGGTGCACCTCGCCGCCGGCGACGCGCCACGTATTGGTGTCGGCGACCACGACGGCGCGGCAGCCGGGAAACAACTCGTTGAACATCTCCGCCGTCCGCGGAAGGGTTCCGACGCCGATCACCAGCGCTTTGGTGTCGGTCGTGCGCTGAAGGGCGCTCTCTACCTTATTCATAGAATATCTGCTTGATTTTACCGTTTCCAATTTTTCACAAACGAAACCCGCAGGAAAGCTCCCGGGTTTCCCAAAACAAAGGCAAATATAGATATTATTTTCCTTTCGACAGCCAAAAGCGACGAAAAAATTTTCCTTTCACGATGCATTTTATTTCTTTTCGGATTAATAAAACGAAAAATTGGATAAAAGAAAATAAAAACATACCTTTGGATTTCGAACCGATACAACTTTCACCATGAAACGACTTACCCTGCTGCTGGGCGCGCTCCTGCTGACGGCCGCCGCCCTCGCCCAAACCGCCGTGCCGCCTACGGTACGCATCGCACACGGACCCTATGTACTGAATGTCACCGAAGACGGCTTCACGGTCGTCTGGGACGCAAAGGCCGACGCCATCGGCTGGGTCGAACTCGCCCCGATGGACGGATCGCACTTCTACTCGGCCGAACGGCCCAGGTATTACGACTCGCATCTCGGACTTTGCCGCGTCGGACGCATGCACCGGGTGCGGATCGAAGGACTCCAACCCGGCACGACCTACCGCTACCGCATCATGCAGCGGGGAATCGTCCTGAACGAGGGCAACCGGCGCGTCATCCTCGACGACGGGGACGGCAGCGAAGTGTACCGGCGCAAGCCCTACACCATCAGAACCCTCGACCCTGCACAGGAAAAGGTCGATTTCTGGATGGTCAACGACATCCACGCCCGCGACTCCGTTTTCCAGTTGCTGATCAAGGAGGCCCCCGAAGCCCAGCCGGACTTCGTCTGCCTGAACGGCGACCTGGCCAGCCAGACCGAGACCGAGCAGACGCTCTGGGACGCCTGCCTCGGGTCGGCATCGAAGATACTCACGCCCGCGGGCATCCCCCTCGCCGTGACGCGCGGCAACCACGAGAACCGCGGCGCCTATGCACAGCACTGGCTCGACTATTTCCCCACGCCGACCGGCGAAACCTACTACACGTTCCGCCGCGGCCCGGCCTTCTTCATCGTGCTCGACGGCTGTGAAGACAAGCCCGACAACGATCCCCGCTATTACGGCATGGGCGACTGGAACGAATACCGCCGGCAGCAGGCGGAATGGCTGAAAGGCGTCGTCAACAGCGACGAATTCCGGGCGGCCCCCGTGCGCATCGTGCTGATGCACATGATCCCGGGCAAGGAGGACAGCTGGTACGGCGAGCAGCAGATCCGCAGGCTGTTCGTACCCGAACTCGCCGGCAAAGGCATCGACCTGATGCTCTGCGGCCACTACCACCGCTACCACTGGATCGACGACGGCAGCCGCGGGGTCGACTTCCCGATCCTCGTCAACTCGAACAACGACTGCCTCCGCGTGTCGGCCGACGCGAAGGGCATCGACCTGAAGGTGGTCAACACCGCGGGCGCCGTGATCAAACAACGCCGCATCGACAAAAAGAACAAATAACGACATGGAAAACAAACCCTTTCACAAGTATCGCTCCGTCTGGGAGCACGCCGAACTGATGGAACGCCTGCGCCGCATCCGCCACGTGGCGCTCGACATGGACGGCACGATCTACATGGGGATGTCGCTGTTCCCCTACACGCAGGCCTTCCTGCACGGACTCAAGGAACAGGGGATCGGCTACTCGTTCCTGACGAACAACCCGTCGAAAAGCATCGCGGACTACCTCCATAAACTCGACACGCTGGGCATCAGGGCTTCGCGCGACGAGATGTACACCACGGCGCTGGCCACGATCGACTACATCAAGACCCATCACCCTGCGGCCAAGCGGCTGTTCCTGCTCGGCACGCCGTCGATGATCTCGGAATTCGAGGCTGCGGGATTCGAGTCGTGCGCCGACTCGGCCGACGACGTGCCCGACGTGATCGTGGCGGCGTTCGACATGACGCTCCGCTACGAACGGCTCTGCCGCGCGGCCTGGTGGATCAAACAAGGAGTGCCTTATATCGCCACCAACCCCGACCGGGTGTGCCCCACCGATCAGCCGACCGTATTGGTCGACTGCGGCTCGATCTGCGCCTGCCTCGAACACGCCACGGGACGCCGCCCCGACATCACGTTGGGCAAGCCCGACCCGAACATGCTTTCGGGCATCCTCTCGCGCCACGGGTTGCAGCCCTACGAGATCGCCATGGTCGGCGACCGCATCTACACCGACGTCCAGATGGCCCACAACGCCGGGGCGATGGGCGTGCTGGTGCTCTCGGGCGAAACGACGCTCGACGTGGCCGACAAGGCCGACCCGCAGCCCCATATCACGGCCGACAGCATCGAAGTGCTGGGCGAACTGATCCGCGAAGCGAACAGGTAGCGGCAGCCGGAACTCCACGACCGGACGTCCCGCCTCCGATCCGCCGCCCGGAGAGGGGCAAACAGAAACGCCTGATAAGCTACGACAATAGCGCTATCGGAAAATACCGAATCCTTGCGGGTATGGGATTAAAGTAATGTAGCTACCTGATATATCAGGTAGTTACATTTTTGTATAGAAGAATAGGTAACGAGAAGGCAACGGTTTGTTTTCAGTCTGTTGCGCTGAAATACCGCATTTCAAATAACCTACTGCAAGATACGAAAAATTTTCCGACCGGGAAAATTTACTAAAAACGGCGGCATGTATCCGTTTTCGGCATTAAAAAATTCGGACGGCAAAGATAACTTTTTTCCAGAAAATGCCCACACTCATCCTTGTTTTTCTTGGAGAGCGACTGCGATAATTTTGGATCGGCCTCGATGCGAGTGATCTCCCGGAGGACAAGCTCCGCAACGTCGGCCTTGACCCGGTAATAGGCCCCCAATAATTCTGAGGGATTAAGTATATAGTCCTGTAAGTCTGGAGAGTAAGAACCTAATAATTCGTCACCCCTCTCAGCGAAGTCCTAAACGCTTTGATTTTAGCATTAAATGATTCTGCGAATGTGTTTGTAGCTCTGTTGACAAAGAAATTCAAGACCTCATCATAATGCTTGTACAAAGTGGCAGCAATGACATTAAAGCTTTTGAAGCCGGAATCGTCCACTTTGTTGTACCATCGTACAAGCGACAGCCTCGCAGCGTCTTTAATGGTGCTTCTGGAGAATATTATCAGAAGAGAATGCGTGAATGAATAAACTTTCTTCAAATCCGGATATACTTCAAAGAGAACCTACGCCCTTTGCCTCTGACTTTCCGTCTATTTATCGGCAGACTTGAAAAGCAGGTATCTGCAACGTGCCAGTAGCTACTTGTGCGTATTCTCATTTGCAAGTATGACCGGGGTGTATGTCTTCCTCAGGCATTTGGCCTCCTCTTTGGCATCCGTATCGGCCTGAATGGCATCCCATCTATGGGTTCCTGCTGCCTTGTATAAGTGCCTGAAATACCGGTTGCTCTGTCTGTCATACCATCTGCACCTTCTGACAACCAAATCCACGCCTTTGTCTCGGATCGGGGAATCACGAATGGTCACGGCATCGCAGAAACCCTTGGATTCCACATTGGGATTATCCTTGTATTCTTCCTTAACAGCCTTGTCAAGGTAAATACGAATTAGGGAGACTTCTTCCTCTACACGTACCACTTCAAAATTTGAAAGCATCTCTAATGGCAGAATTAACTACACCAAGGCTAATAGGTCTTGATTGTTCATACGGCAAAGATATGGCTTTGCGGTTGATTGAAAGAATCATTTCCCTATATTTATCGGGTGTGCCCTAATTTTGTTTTAGCTCAAAAATGTTTAGCGGATAGTAATAATATTGAATAAGGTTATAACTTAAAAGTTACATTGTGTAAAAAAATAATTCAGGAAACATTGACTGTAAGAGCGTTAGATCGAATTCTCGGAAACGTTGCTGGCGAATGCCGGTCTGATCCGGTAATGGGAGACGCTTTTCGCCGACGGGTGACAGGAACTTTTTTTAACATCACTGAATAGGCCGCTGACCGTCCCGCGAGAATGCCCGAAGACAAGACCCGTTTTTTTGTCATTTGATCGGTACGGGGCAAGGCGAGGTAGTCGGACCGAAAACCTTCAGATGACCGTCCTCGGTTACCTCCATAGGATCGATGAAGACCATACGAGCATTGCCCGTCGGAATCGTCCTGCCATGATAGACACAATACATTCCGCCACCAGGAAGCTTCAGGACCATATTGTGCCCCGTTCCCGTGACCTTGCCGCCCTTGTCCGTATTCTTTTCGAGAACCGGATTGTCCGGGGATTTCACGAAGGGACCCAGCGGCGAACCGGCCGTAGCATAGCCCACCGCATAATGCTGTCCGCCGTAGAAGTTGGTGGAATACATCATGTAATACATCCCGTTTTCCTTGAAGGCGTACGACCCCTCGGTCCAGCGCCGGTTGACCTCTCCCGCGGTGACCGAACGGCTCTCCCACCGGGTTTGCGGGTCAGAAATAGACTGCGGGGGTGTCAGCAGTGCGACCGGCTCGCCGATGACGCCGCTGAAGTCGGGCTTCATCTCCACGCCGTATACCCAGCTCTCCTCGATCTCGTCGAAAAGCCCCTTGTCGCGTGCCCACGCAGAAAGTTCGCTTTCGACAGGATGCTTATAACAGCAGCGCGAATAATAGAGATACACCCGGCCGTCATCGTCCCACAATACATTGGCGTCGATCACTGGATAGCCGGGATCGAAGACCGGATGGTCATACAGGTCGGAAAAGGGGCCCGTCGGCGAATCGGCAATCGCCACTCCGATGCGGAACGTTTCGGAGTCGCCGTTCGGGTTATGCCGCCAGTTGGCACTGAAAAACAGGTAATACCGGCCGTCACGTTCGTACACTTCGGGAGCCCAGAAACAGTCGGTCCCCCATGTCGAGGCATTGCCGTCATAGATGACATCGCCCTTTTGCCAAGTAACGAGGTCGTCCGAGACGTAGACGCGGAAGCCGTTGATATCGTCGCTCGTGCCGTACATGTAGAATTTGCCGTCGGCGGCATGAAGTACGAACGGGTCGCCGAATGCCACATCGAGCGGATTCCGGTACGTGTGCGAACCACATCCGGCCAATACGACCATGAACAGGAAGAGAATCGATTTTTTTAGGAGAGACATTTTGAACGGTACGATAAAAAATCGGGGCATGCGTACGGTCCGGATCGTCCGGCTGCATGCCCCGATAAAAAACTATTCGAGAATCAATTCGATAACAGGCAGTACGTCGTCCGGCTGCTTCACGGGAACGGGCATGATGAGGTCGCCCGGACGGGAGGTCTCGACTGTGTGCGCTCCGGGGTCTGCATGCGTCTGCGCATAGAACGTCAGTTCGGAAGCATCGTTCAGCAACTGAGCGTATTTGACCTTGCCTTCGTATCCCGGAAGATGGAGCGACTTGAACGGCCATTCCAATACATGGATGTAAAGCCGGCGGGTTTCCGGATTATAGGTGAGCAGACAGTTTTTCGGAACTTCGAACTCTTCGGGAGCTTGCGTACAACCATAGATCGAACGCGAGTGGTACTTCATCCACTTGCCGATGCCCGCCAGCCGGTCCATGGCCCGTCCCTCGAACGTGCCGCGTCCCGTAGGTCCTACGTCCAGCAGGAGATTGCCTCCCTTGCTGACCGTTTCGGCAAGCATTACAACCAGTTGCCGGACCGATTTCCACGCTTCGTCATCGCGGTGGTAGCCGAACGACCATGCATCCAAAGTCTGGCAGATCTCCCAGGGAACCCGCTCGCCGTTGAATTTGGGCCATTCGTAGGGGACATAGAGCTCGGGCGTCATGAAGTCCCAGCCCCACGTGGTGTGGTGCATGTCGGCACGATTGTCGACGATAATCTGTGGCTGCAATTTGCGCACCAGCTTCAGGATGCCTTCCGAATCCCACTCCTTGTGCCCCTTGCCGTTCTCGCCCGGATAGGAGTAGTCGAGGAATAGTTCGTCGATCTGTCCGAACTCTGTCAAGAGCTCCGTCAACTGGTTCTTGATATACTGCTGGTATTTTTTCAGGTCGCGGTGTTTGTTGGCCTCGATACGCTCCTCGTCAGACCGCGGGCTGTTGGGATGCAGCCAGTCGTAAGGAAAATCCGGATGGTTCCAGTCGATCAGCGAATAGTAGAATCCGATGCGGATGCCTTCGGCGCGGAAAGCGTCGACGAGTGGCCGGATGAGGTCCTTGCCATAAGGAGTGTTGGTTACCTTGAAGTCCGTGTATTTGGTGTCCCAAAGACAGAATCCGTCAAGGTGCTTGGTCGTGATGACAAGATATTTCATTCCGGCAGCCTTGGCTGTTGCCGCCCATTCGGCCGGATCGTACAAATCGGGGTTAAAATTCTCGAAATAACGCTGGTATCTCTCGTCGGACATCCATTCGCTGCGTTTGACACCTTCGCCACGCGCCGGGAGGCTGTAAACGCCCCAGTGGATGAACAGTCCGAAACGGTCGTGTGTCCACCAGGCCATGCGCTCGGCTTTCTGTTCCTTGGTTTCTCGGGCCCATGACGGAATCTTCTCCGTTTCTTGTCCGAACGCCGGACAAAGCGCCGCGAAAGCGAGCAATGCAATCAAAAATTGTTTTTTCATCTCTCGTGATTTTGGTTTGAAGTAATTATTTGGGTTGTTTAATCGGAGTCGGTTCAGTTGCTCCACAGTTCGACATAACTTACGTTGAAATCGGCATCACCGCCAAGTGTTCCCACGAAGCCGAAAGCGACCTTCATGGGTTTGTCCAATGTAAAGGATACGGAAAGCCGATTATCCGTCACATCATCGGGACATTTTGCCGACCCGATCGCTTTGGTATGCACCTCGGCTACATCGGGCAGCCCCTCCGTGAGTCCGGTTGCCACGGCTGCGTAAATTTCATAAGGAGACCCGTTCGGATTGAAGCTGTTCATGTAGACATCGAATCGGTAACTGCCTGCCGGGAGTTCGATTTCCTGGTATATTTTGCCATTTTCGATGGTGCCTACCGGCGAGTAATTCGGGTAGGTCCACAAACTCAGCGAATTGCGTCCACCCCACGTGTCGAATGTTCCGTTGGCCTCGGCGGCGGCATTTGCAATCCACCCTTTGACATAACCGAAGCGCCCGAGTATGGCCAATCCCCGGTCATCGTGCACAAAGGGATTTCCGGCGTTCACGACCGGTATCCTGTACTGCGTTGTGCTCCGTTGCGAGCTCACGTCCGAACGAAACATGTCGATGGCAAGCGAATCCGGTTTGTAGACGGTATACCATTCGAACTCGCCGCCCGGCTTCGCACCGGTAATGACGCTTCTGTTATCGCCGGTGTTCACTTTGATGCTTTTTTGTCCGCTTCCGTCGGCCAGTTCGTAGGTCAAGCAAGTTTCCTGCGCCTCTTCGTAATTGAGGGGCAACCACTTAATGGTGGCGATAAACTCCCCGTCCTCGTAGGAGGTGACGATATCGCCTTCGATGCTCCGGTTTACCAACGACTGCTCATACAGATCGCCGTATACATAGCCGTTGGCCGTAACCGGTATCGACTTGTTGCCCAGACCGTCGTAGGTGATGACCGTAAATTCGTAGGGGCCCTCCTGCATGTCGGTCAGGACGACGTCGAATTTATCGTCGGGCGACGTGCGTACGATGTCGATGCTCTTGCTTTGCTCCTCCCCAGAAGGGTGTAACCAAGAGATCGTACACCGGGTCTGCGTGAGTCCGTAGCGCAAATCGCCCCGAAGTCCGATTCGTTCGCGGCCGGGATAAAGTTTCAGGGAATCAACCTTGCCCACGTAGATGGTTTCGCCCTTGTCAATATACTGTTCGATGTTTTCGAGCATGTCTCCGCAGGAGACGAGCAGACATCCCAGCACTCCTGCCGAAAATAGTTTCAGTGATTTCATAGCTGTCTCTCGATTAAAAACAGATTTGTTTATTCCACTTCACGCCCCCAGAACCACATCTGTTGGAAACAGATAAACTGCGTGTTGCTCCAGTTGGTCAGTACATTTATGCGAATGTATCTGACGGGTGACAAGCCTGCCGGAAATTCGAATTCCTCCCCTTTTTCGGCATACTCCCGATCCTCGGCATTCCACATGCCCAATCCGAGGGGAAGCCCCGACGGCTTGACACTCTCGCAGGTCGTCAGCAGGATCCATCCGTCCCATTCGCTGTTAGGATCGGGCGCATCGGCCCGCCCCCAGATCTCGAATATCCGCGGGTTTCCGTGTGCATAGAGCCATCCTCCGCCGGAGTCGAGCCGCTGCCAGTATTTTAGGCGGCTCAGCTCGGCTTGTACCCCGAGATCGAACGTGAAATGGGCCGGCCATGTATTGCCCTGTTCCGGGGAATGGAGCATGTTCCATACGCCCCAGCCGTAATTGCCATTCCAGATATTGGCCATCCGGAATCCGAACTCGTCGACGCGGATATCCCCCTTCTCGAACCGCTCAGAGAATTTGGACCGGTCGAGTTCCTGTTCGAAAATCGGGGTAATTCTGGCTTTGATCGTATCCGTGCTGTTCGACCACGGATCGCGCACGAATGCGCCGAACTCTTGCTCCTCGATCTCCATGCCGCGCACTGCGAAGCGGATATCCTTTCGCGACGTATATTCCGTGTGAAGGCTTTGCCACTCCCCGAATTTGTCCTTTTGGAGCAGTTCGATGATGAGGTTTCCGTTGTCGGGGTTCGACAGCGAAACGTAGACTCCGCCGAACGTACTACCGAGCTGCATCGACTCGAAGGCGTCGAGGTAAACCGGCCGTCCCGGAACAACGGTACACGTGCTCGCCGGACCTTCGTTCTCCATCCGGTCTACGGCCGAAAGGGTGATCTCCTTCGGTTCCGTATTGCCGAAACCTTCGATCACGAGTTTGTTGGTATAGGCGGAAGAGATTGCCTCCCGGCGTTCGCCGGTATCGAGGGTGTAGGTGGCTTTCGCGTACATGAAATCTTCATCGGAAGGAGCCAGGAAGGTGATTTCAACGCCCCCGGGCAACTGCTCGTAAGAGACCATCGATACTGCGCCGGGCGCCTGGCTGTCGTTCGGGCCAAAAGGTTTCAGGTGGTTGTGCTCTTCGCACCCCGAAAACCAGACGGCAGCCCCGAATATCACATATAACATGCTATTTTTCATGATTCTTCTGATTTTTAAAGGTTTGGGCCTACCATCCTTTGGTCTGAACCAGGTTGGGGTTAATCACCAGATCGTACTCTTTTATCGGCCAGAGATAATCCCGTTGATAGAACCGTTGGTTGAAAATATTCCTTACATTGTAATACCCTTCGACGGTCTCCTGGTCCACCGACCAGCCGCTCACAGGTTTGTTGAACTCTTTTACGGCCGTTTTCCAGCGTCTCACGTCGAAGTAATGCTGTCCTTCCAATGCGAGTTCGATGGAACGTTCGCGCCGGATGATCTCGCGCATCCCGAGCGAAGTCAAGGGCTTCGAAGGATTCATGGAATAGTTCTGCCACGACTCCACAACCCCTTTCAGCCCCGAGCGGGCGCGTACCTTGTCCACATAGATATATACATCGTCGGGGACGTTCTTGTCGATGTTGGCTTCGTTCATCGCCTCGGCGTAGAGCAGGTAGAGATCGGCGAGCCGGATGATCGGGAAAGAATACTCCCGGACTGAAACCGAAGATCCGTAAGTATTGTCGTAATAGATGAGTTTCTTCGCATAATAGCCCGTAATCGAATAGATGCCCATCTTAGTCTGGCCTGCCCGCTGGTTCTTCTTTGCCTCCACGTAATTGCGCGTATCCACATCGTCCGGATTTTTCCAACCGTTGCCGTACCACGTCGAGCCGTCGAATCCGAGCGAACCGTAGAAACGGGGTTCCCGATTGAAGTGCAGGATCGCCGTCTCGTAATTCTGCTTGAATAGGTATTCGCTGTAACCGTTTGTGCTCTGCGTTTGGTAACGGCGGTTGTAGTAATCGTTGGCCGGATCGTTCCAGACCTTGTCCTCTTCGATCGGCACGCCGTTCGAAGAATAGAAGCGTTCGGCGACTGCCAGCGTAGGTGCATAGTTTGCCTTGCAATAACTGTTCGCATTGGCCGCGTTGATATTGTTCGTGCCGGGTGTAATCAGCGGCATCACATTGATTTGCAGGTCGAATGTCGACTGTGTACCGACGCTCCATATCAGTTCTTTATTGAATCGTTCAGTAACGGCCTGGCGGGTGTTCATACCGTACAGCAGTTCGTCCGGCATTGGGTACGTCGCATCGAGTGAGAAATCGTACAGGTCGTGCTTTCCGTCGTCCACTGCCGACCGGATTGCGTCCCGGCAGGCTTCCGCTGCACGCTCCCATTTCTCCGTGCTTTGTTCCTGGCTGATAAACGGCTTGTGATCGTGGTCGAGGAAGTTGGCATAATCGGTATTGCCGTTGAACAATGGGCTCGCCGCCAGCACCAGCGTCTTGGCTTTGATGGCCAGCGCCGCAGCCTGGGTCAGACGGCCGAGTTCGACGGCCTCCATCTGTATCACTTTCGGCAGGTCGGTATAACATTCGTCGATCGTCCGGACGATGTAGTCTACCACATCGTCCACTTTGTTGCGCGACACCCGTACCTCTTCGACTGACGCATCGATGGGCAGGCTCTTGTCGATAATCGGAATCGGACCGTAAAGCTGAAACAGGTAGTAGTGGAAGAAGGCCTTGAGCACCTTTGCTTCGGCGAGCCACCGGCGGCGTTCGGTTTCGTACAACCCCGCCACCCGGTTACGGTCGGAAACGTATTCGATGAAGATGTTGCAGTCGCGTATAGCCTGGAAGAGCGGCATTCCGCGCTCTTCCCCGTCCCAATAGTTGTTGAGCGGAGTTACGATGTTCTGCAATCCATTGGCAATCCCGAATGCCCAGAGATTCTGGACATAAACATTGTCGTCCATCGAATAGTACCAGATCTCGTTCCCTGCGGTGAGTCCGGGATTCCAATCCTGGTCGCCGTAGAGCGGTACGTAGGAATAACACGTCGTGAGGTAACGTTCCGCGCTGGAACGGTTGTTGAACGCAATGTCGAGCGTCGCAATGTTGTCGGGGACCACGTCGAGATAATCCACGCACGAGCAGAGCGAGCCTAAGCAGATCAGGGCGGTAAATATTCTTTTCATTTTGTGCGTCGTTTAAAAGTTCAGGGTAAGTCCGATGTTGTAGACTTGCTGGATGGGATATCCCAGTCCGTTGTCGCCCATTTCGGGGTCCCACATCTTGAACGGACTGCTGGTAAACAGGTTGTTGGCAGAAAAATAGATGCGCAATGCGTCGATCCGTACCTTGTTGAGTGCCTTGGAAGGAATGGAGTAGCCGATTTCGAGTGATTTGAGGCGGAAAAAACTGCCGTCCTGCATCCACCAGGTGCTCGGCTGCGAGTTGTTCTTGACTTCGCGGTCCGAAAGACGCGGCCAGAAGGCGTAGCTGTTGCGATTGGATTCGGACCAGTGGTCGTCGGCGATCCTGCGGAGCAGGCCGTTCGAGAGGCGGCTGTTCGACGGAATGAGCATTCCGCTCTTCTGCCCCGCCGTGTGCGGGTCGATGAAGGGGGCGATGGTGTTCGGATTGAGCCAGAACGAAACCTGGGCGTTGCCCTGGAAAAAGACCGAAAGGTCAAATCCCTTGTAACCCATCGAAACGCCGAATCCGTAGGATATTTTGGGAATCGTTGGGTAGCCGATGAAGACCTGGTCGAGGTCGGTTATCTGGCCATCGCCGTTAATGTCCTTGTACTTGATGTCGCCCGGCTTGTATTCGCCGAAGTTCTGGCGGGGCGAATTGGCGATGTCCGCCTCGTCGACGAAGAGCCGTTCTGCGATATAGCCCATATGCTGGGAGATGCTCTGCCCGATGTGGGTGCGGTAGGGTGCTCCCTGTCCGGCATAGTCCGGCTCTTCGTATTTCTCGTAGCGGCTCGTGGCATAGGTGAAATTGCCGCGACCGCTAATCCAGAAACTTTTGTTGTTGACGAACGAATAGTCGACCGAAATATCGACGCCCCGCGACGAGGCCTCGCCCAGGTTGGCTTTCACGCCGGCTGTCAGTCCCATGGTCGAGGGAATGTATGTGCGGTCCATCAGGATATTGCTGCGGTATTCATGAAAAAAGTCGGCTTGTATCTCCAGTTTGTTGAAAAGCTCCAGTTCGATACCGATGTTAGTTTTGCGGGCGGTCTCCCACGTGATCTTGTCGTTGGCATAGCGCACCACGGAGATCCCGTCGGGGGCGAAAGCATAGTCCTGGCCAAAGTACTGCTTGCGATTGCCGTTGTTCATGTTCAGATTCGAGAGGTAGAAAAAGCGGTCATTCGCGCTTCCGATGGCGTCGTTGCCGACCAACCCGTAGGTTGCCTTGAATTTCAGCTTGCTCACTACCTTTTCGAGCTTTTCCCAGAAGGGTTCGTTCGAAATGATGTATCCCAAACCGACCGAAGGGAAGAACCCGTAGCGTTCGTTGCGAGAGAAGCGTTCGGAGCCGTTATAGCCGAAGTTGAATTCCAGGAAGTAACGTTTAGCATAATCGTAGGTTATACGGCCTGACAATCCCTGGTTCCGGTAGGGGAGCGATTTCTGCAAGTCGCCGGCATTGGAATACTGCGACGATTTCAGCGTATACACGAGCATGGCGCTTACGCCATGGTCGCCGAACTCCCGGTTATAATTGGCCGACGCTTCGATGTAGTTCGTCGTAGTTACGTCCTTCGCACCTTCGTGGTAACCGAGGTAGTCGGTTCCCCCGTCGGGATTCAACTGCGTCAGGCGGTAAGAATTGGTAACCGGCTCGTACCCGGTGGCCATGTAATAGAATGGCTCGTAATAGCGCATTACGTCGGAATAGGAGTAGCGCGTCGTGTTGAAAAGCACACGGGCGCTCAGCCCTTTGGTGATGAAGTCGAACTGCTGCTTGAGTTCGCCCTGAGCCAGAATCAGCGTTCGGCTGTACTCCTTGTAGCCCTTGACCATCTGTGCGTAAGGGTTCAAATAGAGCCCGTTGTCATAATTACCGAAGAGCGTGTGCGTCGCATCCTTGTATTCGCCCTCCTTGGGATAGTATTTCGGGAAAAGGACCGGATTCGACTTCATGGCGAGGGAGTACATCACATCGCCGCCGTTGAGCGGTCCGATGTAATCGTCGAAATTACCCTGGACCTTGATCGCAAGTTCCGTACTCTTCGTCAGGTTGATATTGACATTGGAACGTACCGAATACTTTTTGAGATCGATGTTGTTGTTGAAATTATTCTGTTTGTCCACTTTCAAAAGCCCGTTGTCTTTGGAGAAAGCCGCTGCGACGTAATACCGGGCAACCTGCCCGCCGCCGCTCACACTGATATTGCCCCGCTGGTTGACGGCCACTTTCGAAAAGAGTTCGTTGTACCAGTCGGTTGCTGGGAACATGTAGGGATTCGTACCCTTGGCCGTATTGGCGATCTTTGATTGCGAATACGGCGCTACCCCCAGCGGGTTGCGGGCGATGACGGCTTCGTTCCCCAGTTTCATGTAGGTGATCGGGTCGGCCATATCTACCATGTCGGCCGGCATAGAGAACGAATTTTCCAGACGCAGGGACACTTTGGCCCGTCCCTCGCGCCCCTCCTTGGTCGTTACCAGAATGACTCCGTTGGCGCCGCGAGCCCCGTAAAGGGCTGTGGCGGTAGCGTCTTTCATGATCGAAAAACTGGCGATGTCGTCCACGTTGAGCCGCGCCAGGTCATCAGCCGACAATTCGATGTTGTCGATCAGTATCAGCGGGTCTTTCTTGTAGCCGAATGTCGTAACGCCACGGATGAAGAATTCCGCATTGTCGGCACCCGGTTCCCCGCTCTTCTGGTAGGAGATCATACCGGCCATACGGCCGCTGAGGGCTGTGGTGAGGTTGCTGCTCGGTACTTTCAGATTCGTCGGATTGATGGTGGTAATCGAACTGATGACGCTCTCCTTTTTCTGCTTGGCGAAGGCCACGACGGTTACCTCTTCCATTTCGTTGGCTTTCGGGGTGAGCGTGACAGTCAGTTTTTCGGTTCCGGAAACCGTCTTGATTACCGGCTCATATCCCAGGAAACTGAATTCGAGCTGTGCGCCGTCCTCCACCTCGATGGAGAACTGTCCTGCCGTGTCCGTTATTACGCCTTTAGTGCCGCCCTTTATCTGAACGACCGCACCGGCCATCGGGGAACCGTTGTTGTCGACGACGGTTCCCGTCACGGTATGGAGTTCGGCCTTGGCCTGCAAAGCCGCCCCAGACGTTGTTTCCGCAACCGATACAGCGAATAAAGCCGTGTTTGGAGAAAACAACACGCACAACATCACGAATCTGCATACAGGCCGCGCCAACCGGCTGGTGCCGAACTTAAAATCCTCGTTACGTTTCATGTGTTCGCAGATTAATTATTTTTATCAGTAAAATCGGTAAAGTACGGCCCCGTGTTTCGGAACGTTGGTTTTGAGGCTGCTGCTGTCGAACGGCACATCCGTCCGTCGCCAGAGATCCCGGACCCTGCTAATGCCTTCCAAACCGGCCTCGCCAGGATTCCATTCCAACTCAACATCGTGCTCCGCCCAGTTGACGATTCCTACGGCATGGCTGCCATCCTCCATCTCTTTCACCCAAATGTCGGTCTCACCGACTTTTTTCCGCACCCGGGCCTGTTTTCCGAGCGGGTCCTGATTCACCTCGTTCACTTCGGGGTTCGTAAGCAACCCCAGCGTGAAGTCGTCTATCTGGGCGAGATCGCATCCGATTAACAACGGGGATGCAAGTAGGTTCCAAAGGGTTACGTGCAGGTATTGTTCGTCTACCGTCAGCCGTGTCGGATGGAGGTTCGGGCCCCAACCTACTTTTCCTATGACCAGCATGTCCGGATCGTTCCAATGACCCGGCTTGGCGAAATCGGCCAGATCCCGCTGGCGCATGGCGATACTGCGCAGCGACTCCCAGGTATCGACGATATCCTCGGTCGTCCGCCAGCAGTTGCCCCCGGCGGCTTCGCCCCATTGCCATACGTCCCGCATGCCGTACTGGCAAATGCTGTAAACGATGTCGCGGTCCTGCTTTCGGAGTTCACGCTCCATGACCAAATAGGGTTTCATGAACGCCGTGATCGACATCTCTTTCTGCTGATGGAAAATCTGGTCATAGCCGCACCAGTCGTATTTCAGGTAATCAATCCCCCACTCCGCATAAGTCGCGGCATCGAGCGCCTCGTAGCCCCACGATCCGAGTTGGCGTGCACATGTCGTCGGGCCAGGTGAAGAGTAGATGCCCAGTTTCAGTCCTTCGGAATGCAGCCAGTCGCTGATGTCTCGGATGTCGGGGAAATGCGGTCCCGGAAGCAGTCTGCCGTCTGCCGTCCGCTTTTTCGCTTGCCATACATCATCGATGTTGATATAACTCCAACCGTAGTCAATAAGCCCCTTATCGATAAGCGCACGGGCCGAGGCAGCCACTTTTTCCTGCGTTACGCTCTCGCCCCAGCAGTTCCATGAGTTCCAGCCCATCGGAGGAGTCAGGCTCAGTTTGTCGCCTACTTTCAACACAAAATGCTGAACTGCCTTGCCACGGGCGTTGCTGACCTCTACCTCAATGTCATAATCGCCTTTCTGAGCGACACTTCCTTCCAAAACACCTGTGGCGGGATCTATTGTAACGTTCTCGGGCAGATTCCGGGCGCTGTAAACAAGGGGCTTTTCGCCCGATGCCGCTACTTTGAACATGATGGGAGAGGAAGGGCGTACGCCGAACACGCGCGGACTATTGATCCGAGGTTCGGGAGCGGGCGGCGGCGTCAGGATATACGGAGTGATGATGCGGGTATCGGTCTGCTTACCCGTCCGGCCATCGGTATACTGGACCCGCACTTCGATTCGCTCGTTTTTTGGATAGGATATGCGGCGCACCAATTCTTTGCCCGGCGTGAGGTTGAGTTTCCCGGATACGGAGGCCAGCATCTTGCCGGTATTGGTGTCGGTCGTGACGATGCGGAATTGGCCTTTCTGGTTCTCGGCAGCATCGTTCTTCATTACGATCCGGCACTGTGCAGCATTGTCCGACGATTCAAATTCGGACGATACCGTCAGCATGTCGATTAGGTCGTTGATGTAGAGACGCGGTGTGCCGTTCCCGATACCTCCGATGCCGGAGTCGTCGTATACCCGTACGGCAATCACATTCTCTTCGCCCCAGCGGAGAATGGGATCGTCCACGGCGATCTTGTAGTTACGCTCGACGGTAAACGCCGTGGTATAACCACCAGAATCGCCCGGGAAAGCGCCCGTCTTGCCGATAAGTTTGCCGTTAAGGTAAGTCTCGTCCGCATCGTCGATCTTCGCCATATAGATGTGTAGCCAATCCTTATAGTAGGATTTATCTAGCATCTCGCGGGGCAGGGTAAATCGGATCCGGTACCAGGCGAAACCGTTGTAGTCATATCCCTGCGTCTCCCAGGAATAGAAAGTGTTGATCGAGTTCCATCGGCTGTCGTCGAAGTCTGGAGAGCGCCAGACCATGTCATCCCCGACTTTGAATTTTGCCGTCGGAAATTCGAGTTTTTGTTGCGCGAAAGCAGATGCCGCAAAGCATAATGCCGCAACCAAAAGTTTAGTTTTCATGAAATTAATGGTTAGTAATTAGTGCTGTAAGTTATCATTTCAAGCGGGCGGAAGCGACATCCGATACGTGTATGACCGGAATGGAGTCGTCGCTGAACGAAATGTCGGCCGTGTACATGGCCCGGGGATGAAACCCCTTATCGTCGTGGTGTGCATGGAAGACGATTTTCAGCCGACCGCGTTTATCCCGGAACAATGTGCTGTGTCCGGTTCCAAGCAGGTTGCCAGGTTTCTGCAACACCGGGTTCTGGTCGTACTTGGTCCATGGGCCCAGCGGCGAGGTCGCGGTGGCGAACCCGATGCCGTAATATTGGCTGACATGGCTGTTGCCCGAATAAATCATATAGTAAATTCCCTTGTGTTTGACGACGAAAGCGCCTTCGATGACTCTCGGCCACACCTCTTCCCAGGTCTGGGTAGTACATAGACAGCGTGTGAGCGTCTCCTGGCGGATTGTGACCAAGTCGTTTTCCAATTCCGCGCCCCAGATGGTCATTCCGTCGTCGAATTTGTTGAAGAAAATGTAAGCCTGCCCGTCGTCGTTCATAAATAGCGTGTTGTCGACACACCGTTCGTCGAGCATCGTCTTTTTTTCATCCTGCACGAACGGTCCCAGCGGGGAATCAGACCATGCGGCGCAAATCCGGTCGTCGGAAGAGTAATACATCAGGAAGCGTCCCCGCTCCTTTATATAATAGACTTCCGGAGCCCAGAAAAGATGCTCGCCCCACATCCCGTCGGTGGGTAGCGCCTCGTGCGCCGTTTTCCAGGTGCGTAGGTTGCGCGAGGTATAGACGCCGATCTGGTTGTCGGGATTGGTTCCGTAGGCGTAATAGACGCCGTCGTACAGCAGGATGTTGGGGTCGGCGAGCGGGACCGAAGAGGGAGCGATTGTCTTCTCGGACGCAGTATCGCAGGAGACGGCGAACACCGGAAGCAGACACAGCACGAAAAAGTAAAGTTTGCCCATAGGCCGGTTGATTTTGGTTAAGTCAAAATTAATCGCCGGGAGCCGTTCGGGGCTAATATTTTTTATTCAAATCTTGTAATAATCGACTATTTAGGCCCTTTTGCTTGCGATTAACTTAAATTTTACTGAATTTTACCATTGTTGATGAAAAATTACTACATGTCCCGTATGAAGAAACTCTTTCTCCTCTTATTCGTATCATTTTTTACTGTCGGAGACATCTACTGCCAGAAGTTGTTCCCGTTCCAATTCCGCAAGATCGATGTCGACGACGGACTGTCGGAGAACAGCGTGCAGTGTATTATCCAGGACTCGTGCGGCTTCATGTGGTTCGGCACCAAAGCGGGACTGAACCGCTACGATGGGACCGAGTTCCGGATATACCGCAACGATCCCAACGAAAATCTCTCCTTGGGCAACAACTACATCCGGAGCCTGTTGCTGGGGCCCTCCGACGTTCTGTACGTGGGTACGGACGCCGGACTTTATATCATGCGCATGGCAGACGAAAAGTTCACGAAACTGAACGTCAAGACCGCTGACGGGATAGAGGTAACCTCCGGCGTCAACAGCATGCAATTCGACGACAAGGGCCGTCTTTGGCTGGCGACGATGATCCAAGGCGTGTTTACGTTCGACCCCGGCACGAATACGTTGAGCCGGGTCGAATCCGTCGGGCTGGACCTTAGGCAAAATGCTGCATGGTGCGTCATACGCGATCGTTCGGGCGTTATGTGGGTCGGAAGCCGGCTGGGGCTGCTGCGGTATGATTCCGGTCGCGGGGTACTCAATCCGGAGTCAGCGTTTTCGGGCGAAACCAGAATCGAGATACTGAATATTTCCGAAGATGAACGGGGCCAGTTGTGGCTGGGAACCTGGGAGGACGGGGTGCTCTGTTATCATAAGGATACCCGAACCTACGCGTCTTACGGCGGCAAGGGGGCGGAAAACTACATTACCCATGTCCGGGCCGTCTTCCCGTACTCGAAGGAGATAATGCTCATCGGGGCCGATGACGGGTTCTATGCTGTCACGTCTGACGGGCTCCGGAGGATCGACAACCCCCGCAGTCAGCAAAGCCTGAGCGACCAGAATGTTTATTCGATTTTCCAGGACCGGGAGAACGGTTTGTGGATCGGAACTTATTTCGGCGGCGTTAACTACTTCAACCCGTTACTTTCGTCGGTGGAGACCTTTGTGCCGGGCAATGTCCCGGGGATGCTTTCGGGCCGGGCTGTAGGGCAGTTCTGCGAGGATCCTGCGGGCAACCTCTGGATTGCCACCGAGGACGGCGGCGTGAACTATTTCAACACGAAGACCAACTGGATCACACAGCCTATCGAGACCTCCTACCACAACATCCAGGCCTTATTGCTGGACGGCGACGACCTCTGGATCGGCACACTGTCCCGCGGGCTCGATATTCACAACCTGAAAAGTGGACATGTAAACCATTTGCGGCACGACCCGGCGGACGAACACTCAATCGACAACGACTGTATCTTCTCGCTTTACCGGACGCGTAGCGGGGAGATTTTCGTAGGGACGAGCGAGGGAGTGAACCGCTACGATCGACAGCACCACCGTTTTGACCGGATTCTGGGAAACGCCGGGTGCGTACGCGATATGCTGGAGGACGAATACGGCAACCTGTGGCTGGCATCACTGAACGCCGGAGCTATACGGCTGAAACTCGCCGAAGGCGAATGGATCCACTACGACTCCGTGAACTACCGTAGCAATCCCATCGTGGGCCAGAAACTTTGCAGTGTATATATTGACGCCCACAAAAATCTCATCTATACCAGCCAGGGTGGCGGAATATTCTTCTATGATCACCAAACAGACAGTTTCCGAAACATCTCGCTTGCCGACGGACTTCCCGACAACGTCATCTACGGAGTGCTGGACGATCAGTTCGGCAACTTGTGGCTGAGTTCTAATGTAGGCATTATCCGCTTCAACCCGAAGGCCCCGCACGATAGCCGCATCTATAACAAGACCAGTGGAATGCAGAGCGCTCAGTTCAATTTCAGGGCCAGCTACAAAACTCGGGACGGCAAATTCTATTTCGGGGGCATCAACGGTTTTAGCTGTTTCTATCCTGAAGAACTGGCCGACGTGAAAAACCAGTTCGTGCCACCGGTCGTAATTACGGGAATAACTTTCTTGAAGGGAGGTAAAAAAGCCTTGGAGACGAAAACAATCTCAACATCGTTCTACCACGGGAATCCCATCGAAATTTCCTATAAACAAGCCTCGTTCACCATTTCTTACGTCAGCCTGAGCTACGTGTCGCAGGCAGACAACTGCTATGCCTATATGCTCGAGGGCTTTGACACCGACTGGCACGATGTCTGCAACAACCGGAGCGTCTCCTATTTCAACCTTCCGCCTGGCAAGTATACCTTCAAGGTGAGAGGTTCCAACAATGATGGGATGTGGAATACGGAAGCTGCCCGTATCGACATCCGCATCCTGCCGCCGTTGTGGCGTTCCGCCTTTGCGATAACGGCTTATATCCTGGCTTTTATTCTGGCTTGTTTCCTGACAATCCGCCATCTGTTACAGAGGCTCCGACGCAAACGGGCCGCCGAATTGGAAAGCGTCACGGCTGAAGCGGAGAAAAAAACGTTTCAGTCTCAGATTGAATTCTTCGTCTCCATCGCACATGAAATACGGACCCCGTTGAGCCTCATCAGCGCCCCGCTCGAAGAGATCATCGCTTCGGGGGATGCTTCCGGCCAAATGCGCCAGAACCTGCGGATCATCGACAAGAACCGCGAACGGCTCTCGACGCTCGTCAATCAACTGCTCGACTTCCGAAAGATCGATTCCCGCAAACACATCGCCATGCGGCAAGAAATCGACCTAAAAAAACTTCTCTCTGATATATACGAACGTTTCCTCAAGACCTCCTATACCAAACACATCGAAATGCTCTTCGAACTTCCCGAAGGCGATGCTTCCGTGATTTCCGATTCCGATGCGCTGATCAAGATAACCGACAACCTGCTGGCCAATGCCCTCAAATTCACCTCGGACCGTATTCTTTTGCAGTTGCAGCGCAATGCCGACCGGTCGTTTACTATCCGTGTAACCGATAACGGCAAGGGAATCCCCGACCGGTTGAAGAAATTGATCTTCGACCCCTTCTACCAAATCGACAAGCAAGACGAGAAACGTGGGTATGGCATCGGGCTGTCGCTGGTGAAAAACCTTTCCGAAGTGCTTGAGGGGCAGATCAGGGTGTCCGACGCTCCGGGCGGAGGAACTGTTTTCTCGGTCACATTCGCCAACCTCTCGTCCGTAACTTCCCAAAGCCCGTCATCCGTATCCGTAGACGAGGAATCCCTTCTGAAGGGCCCGGCGGCGGAGCACCTGCCGCGCCTGTTAGCCGTCGACGACAATCCCGATATGACCCTTTTCATCAGCCAGAACCTTGGTGGAAATTATCACGTCGACGTAGCGGACAATGTCTCCCAAGCCCTGAAATTACTGGAGAAAAACTCTTACGAACTCATCATCTCGGACATCATGATGCCCGGCACTGATGGAATATTATTTGCTCGGCAACTTCGTAACAATATAAATTTCAGTCATATCCCGATCATCTTGCTTTCGGCCAAAACCGATAATGTTTCAAAAGCCGAAGGGCTTTATGCCGGCGCTGACGTCTTCATCGAAAAGCCGTTTTCCATGAAGTACCTAAAAGCCCAGATCGCCAGTCTGCTCAATAACCGCAAGAGCATTCTGGACGCTTTCAACCGTTCGCCGCTGATGCCCTATTCGGCGCTGGCAACGAATAAAAGCGATGAGATTTTCCTGAAAAAACTGAATGAAGAGATCGAGAAGCATATGGCCGACGAAAACTTTTCAGTGGAATCGCTGGCCGACATCTTCAGCCTCAGCCGTTCGAGTCTTCAGCGCAAAGTCAAGATAATCAGCGGAACGACTCCGGGCGAATACCTTCGTAATTACCGGTTGAAACGGGCCTGCCACTTGTTGCTGGAAAGCAACATGCGGATCAACGAAGTGGCTTTTGAAGTGGGGTTCAATTCTGCCTCCTATTTCACCAAAGCTTTTTTCAAGGCCTACAACATGACACCGACGGACTTCCTCGCCGAGCACGCTCCGGAAAAGGCCGACCGACAAATGCAGGGGACGGCCTCCGGAAAATCGACCGACCGGAATTGACCGAATAGTTACAGATTATGGAACTATTTTTCCAGTTTGTCCGGGAGTGCCCGCCTATCTTTGCATCACCGGGAAAACGGCGGTACGCCGTTCGATGGCGGTAACCCGGACCGAACTCAAAAAACAACTTTAAATTTTATTCGCTATGAAACGACTGTTTTTGCTGATTCCTACCCTGTTCGCTATCGCCTGTTGTACGGCGTCTGGACCCCGCTCGGTGGATGCTCCGGTAAAGATTCCTTTGGCCGACCCGTTCATCCTACTTTACGACGGGGTTTATTATGCCTATGGCACGGGAGCCGAGAATGGCATCGAGGTGTGGACCTCCTGCAACCTGGTTTCCTGGAAGAGAGCCGAAGGTGGCGCCCGCGACGGACTGGCTCTGTACCGTGGGGATGTCTGGGGCGATAAATGGTTCTGGGCGCCCGAGGTTTATCGGCTGAAAGACAAATTCTACATGTATTTTACGGCCGAGGAGCATATTTGCGTCGCCACTTCCGATTCTCCGCTGGGGCCTTTCGTGCAGCGGGAGAAGGCGCCGATGATCCCCGGTGAAAGGTGTATCGACAACACGCTGTTCATTGACGACGATGGCCGGGCGTACATGTATTTCGATAAGTTCAACGACGGCCTGAATATCTGGGTTGTCGAGATGGAGGACGATTACGTGACGATGAAAAAAGGGACGATGCGTCCGTGTATCCATGTTTCGCAGGCGTGGGAAGAGGTGTGGCCCCGCGTAAACGAAGGCTGCTTCGTGATCCGGCAGAACGGGACTTATTACATGACCTATTCGGCCAACAGCTATGAAAGTCCTTTCTACGGTATCGGATGCGCAACGGCCGATTCTCCGCTGGGCCCTTGGACCAAATACGATCACAACCCCTTGTTGCAGAATCCCGGCGAGTTGGTCGGCGTCGGGCACAGTGCAATGTTCCGCGACAAGGCGGGTAACCTGAAGGTCGTCTTCCATGCCCACAAAAGCAAGGATTCGATTCATCCCCGTGAAATGTATATCTCCGATGTGCGCTTCCGTTTGCAGCAGGGACGCTCTCTGATGGAAATCGCACCTGAATACGCGACGCCGCGGATTGCGGAATAGATACAATAAACCTGTTAATTGAATTAGATCAATGCACATTTTATTTAGTCAATCGGGCAATGGTTGACCAATTTGTGCAACTTTTTCATTTGTAAATGTTTATAACTTTAATTCAACCAACGAGTTACGAATCATGAAAAAATATCTATCCCTTCTTGCCTTTTGCGCCTTGTTGACGGTACCGTCCCAAGCCCCTGCTACGCAGACCCGCTGGACCATTGCCAACGACCACGCCATTCGTTGGTCAGTAGACGGCAGCCGACTGCCCCATAACGACCATGTGGAGATGAGCGGAGAACAAATATCCGCACGACTGCACTATGGCGTGGAGAGTGACGGACGCTTCACGCTGACCCGTACGCTCGTATGGCCCATGCTGCGCATGCTTCCCAATGACACGTTCGGCGGACTGACCCGCGATTTCCCGCAGAATTTCCTCGACGCCGTACGCATCGACGGGAAAGCGCTCGCTGCCGAGCAGGTCGAATACCTCCGGTTGGACGGCCTGCTGACCGTCGTGAGCCGATACGGCGACATCGAAGTGACGCGCTGCCTGTTCCCCTCACCCGCACGGGCGGCATTCTGTGAGCAATACACTCTCCGCAACGCCGGACCGATCACCGTCGCCGTCGAGCTGAACCCCGTGCGCGACGAAATTCGCACCGACGCCGACGCCGGAGTCGAGGGCAGTTATACGCTCATTGCGGCGACGGATTTCGTCCGCAGCAGAACCCTCCGGCTTGCGCCGGGCGAAACGTGCATTTTCGGAGCTTCGGTGCGCGGGCTCAAAACGCCCGAAGTCGAACTGCCCCTCGACATCTCTGCCGAACGGGCGCAACGCGAAGCCTTTGTCGCCGAGGTGTGCGGCAATCTGAGTTTAGAGTCGCCAGAACCCGTGCTCAACACGATGTTCGCACTGGCCAAGGTCCGCGCCGCAGAGTCCGTTTTCCGCACACGCGGAGGACTCCTCCACGCTCCCGGAGGCGTCTACTACGCCGCCATCTGGTGCAACGACCAACCTGAGTATGTGAATCCTTTCTTCCCGCAGTTAGGTTACGCCAAAGGCAACGAAGCGGCCCTGAACAGTTTCCTGCATTTCGCCCGCTACATGAATCCCGAATACCGGTACATTCCATGGTCGGTGATCGCTGAGGGATACGACACCTACGGTCCATTCGACCGCGGCGATGCAGCGATGCTGGCTTACGGCGCAGGGCGCTATGCCCTTCAAATGGGCGACATCCGCACGGCGGAAGCCTTGTGGCCGCTCATCGAATGGTCGCTCGAATACTGCCGGCGCAAACTCAACGAACACGGCGTCGTCGCTTCCGAAGCCGACGAACTGGAAAAACGTTTCCCGGCCGGCGATGCCAATCTCTGCACCTCGTCGCTCTACTACGACGCCCTGCGCTCCGCGGCATGGCTCGCCGAGCAGACCGGACGGCCGCAACGGCTGGCCGACGAATACCGCCGCAGGGCCGAAACGCTGCGTGAAAACATCGAACGCTTCTTCGGTGCGACGATCGAGGGGTACGCCACCTACCGCTATTACGAGGGCAACGACATCCTGCGTTCGTGGATCTGCATTCCGCTGGTCACGGATATTTTCGAACGCCGGGAGGCGACCGTGGCGGCCCTGCTCTCCCCGCGGCTCTGGACCGAAAACGGAATGCTGACCGCAGCCGGAAGCGACACGTTCTGGGACCGCACCACGCTCTATGCCCTGCGAGGCATTTATGCCGCGGGCTTCCGCGAAGAGGCCACCGAATGCCTGCGGTTCTACTCGCAGACCCGGCTCCTCGGCGAGCATGTGCCTTATGCCGTCGAAGCGTGGCCCGAGGGCGATCAGCGCCACCTCTCGTCTGAGAGCGGACTCTACTGCCGCATCGTCACCGAAGGCATGTTCGGATTCCGGCCGACGGGATTCCGCTCGTTCACGCTCACACCCCAACTGCCCGACGCATGGAACCAGATGGCCCTGCGCCGGATGTACGCCTGTGCGGAACGGCCTTACGACATCGTCGTGAAGCGCGCCGGGAAAAAACTCCATGTACGCATCGAACGCGACGGCTCCTGCATCCGAAAATACACCGCAGACAACGGCACGACGATACGAATCGAATTGTAACAACAACGACATTGGTTGGAAAACCCAGACGCGGATGCCCCCTGCGACCAAATTGAAATGCCCCTCTGAGCCAAAAAAAAGTTGATCCCTTTGGCCCCAATAAAAATACTCCCTGTTGACAGAGTGTCAGCAGGGGATTTTATATGTATTCTTGAATTTCGTTTTGGCCGACGGGGGATAAAATCCAAAGAAACATGAACATAAAGTTAAAAAATATTCTCCTGTGTCACGCATCGGAAATGGAATAAAAAGCACAGCAGTGTATTCGACATTTCCCGGAACACGGTGCGCCGCTATGTGAGAATGTATCAGGACAGCGGCATACCCGCAGAGAAACTGCCGTCGCTGAGCGACGCGCGGCTTCAGGAACTGTTCGCCATACCCGGAGCGAGAGAGCCAGGCCGTCAGAACGACAAATCCGGCTCAAGGCCCTTTTGCCGGAATATGCCGCAAGGCTTTCCCGGAAGGGTATGACGGTCAACAAGCTGTACGAAGAGTATCACACAGAGCATCCGGACGGATATCAGAAAACGTCATTCGGAATGAAACTGGGGCAGTTCATGCTACAGACCAACGCTATAAGCCATGTCGAGCACTGTGCGGGAGACCAAATGTATATCGATTTTACCGGAGACAGACTGAAGATAGTCGACAAGACTACAGCTGAAGAGAAGAAAGTGGAAGTGTTTGTCGCAATACTTCCATGCAGCCACTACACATACTGCGAGGCGGTGCGGACACAGAAGAAAGAAGATCTGATCAGGGCATGCGAGGACGCCATCCGTTTCTACGGCAGAGCTCCGTGTGCGATCGTGCCGAACAACCTGAAATCGGTCGTGACGCGCAGCGACCGCAACGAGCCTGTGATCAATCCGGACTTCGAATCCTTTGCGGAGCATTACGGCTGCGCCGTGGTTCCGGCCCGTGTGCGTCATCTTAGGGACAAAGCGCTCGTGGGAAACGCGGTCAAGCTGATGTACCGGTCTGCGTATGTATATCTTGAAGGAATGGTGTTCCATGCTCTGGAATCGCTCAACGGAGCCATCCTCAGGTCTCTGGAGAAGTTCAATGCCCGCAATCTGCCCTGTCGCAGGGAATCACGCAATTAACTCTTCGATTCTGTTGAGCGGGACTGTTTGCGGCCATTGTTTACGAACCGCTATCAGATGAGACAGCGTGCTGTAGCCACCGTCCAGCGCAACAGCTACGTAACACTCAACAAGCGCCATTACAGCGTGCCGATCCAATATGTGGGCAAGCGAGTGGATATGGTCTTTGACACCGGCACAATCGACATCTTCCATGGCTTCACCCATGTGACAACGCATCACCGCAACGACGCCCCGTACGAATACACAACGAAGCCCTCCCACAATCTGCTTGCCCGAACTGGACTGGTACGATGCAATCGGAGATTCTAAGGTGGCGGATGCGATACTTGACCGTATTGTCCACTCTGCACACTGCATAACGCTGACCGGCGAAAGCGTACGCAAACTCAAAGCCTTCAAAGGTAGATAATCCAAAATAAAACTGCCCCCGTCGGCCAAACTTTTTAGGGGGGGGGCATTAATAAAATATTTTCAGGGGCATTTCAACTTTGGTCGCAGGGGGCATCCGCGTCTGGGTTTTCCAGTTAGCTTCGAGGTACGGTCGGAAACTCTCCATGCAGGCATCGATATCCATTCGCCCGTGTTTATCGAACGGTTCGAGCATCTTCTGCCAGAAAAGCACCTCGGCTTCATCCTTATCCACTTTTTCCTTGTTATAACGCAAAGCTCCGCCGGGCGACGATCCCGATCTTATATTCGCAACCATTCCGCAGCTCGTTTTGCAAGGCTGAGAATCTCGATACTGAGGGCTTTCAGCTCGCGGGTCCGTTGCTCCAGCATAGCGATCTGATGCGGGATAGCGACGTTGGAAAAGTGAGAATTGACAGCCTTTACAATCTGATTATAGTTATTAGCCAGTTTCTGAAACTGGAAATAAAAATCGTTCAGTCGGGCGACGAACTGCGTCTTCGACGGGTCGCGTTTGATGACGACGAACTCTTCTCCGAAAATGCGTTTTACGATAAACCGGCTGCGGTTATGTTCCAAACCAGTTTTGCAGAGCAACTCGTTGAAGCGGATGTTTTGCTCTTCATTGAGCCGAAAGGAGTATTTATAACTCGGCGTTGGGGGATGTAGTGTTCTTTTTCGGTCGGTATTCATAATATCGGTTAAAAAGGCGTTCGACTCGGGAGAACGCCCGGCCTCGCAGAGCGAGCACCTTTGTCGGACAAATGCCAATTTGTCGGACAAAGGTACAGCTCGCTACCCTCTGGCGAGGGTAAAAATCCGCAGCAGAGAATTTCTACCGATGGTTTCGGAAGTCCTCCGTTGCGGGGCTTTCGGCCGGGTCGTTTCACGATGCAATATTACAATCGTTCGGAGCTGAAAAAAAGCCTGCCGAACGGACTGGAGCGGACTGGGACGGACACCGGTGCCGAAGCATTCCAAGCTGCTGTATCTTGCAGCATGAAAGGTCGGTTTTCTTATTCCGTTCATTATCCCGATATAAACTGCATTAAACGGAAAACGGTATTTTGAATGGTTTAAGACATAAAACCAAACACACGAGCTTTATGACCGTATAGCGAATATTCAATCTCAAAAACATTGTACCATGGATTCATTAAAAGAAACTGACAAACCTGCAACAAACCTTCCGAAGCATCCCCGTATCGAAGTCGATGAGGAGTTGATGCGTCAGATGATCGCCGGACAAGCTCCTTTGGACTCGAAAGTCGTCCGTAGGATTCCCGAGCCGGAAGAGGAAAATACGGACGCTCCCGAGGGAAACACATCGGCACCAACTGCTGAAAAAACAAATGTCGACACCCAAACGACTACTGTAAAGGAGCCTGCTGGATTCCGACGGAAAAAGATCATACTGCCGGATTTCGAACGCACCTTCTTCGCTCCGGTAGATTGCCGTAACCGCTCGGCGATTTATGTCAGTGCGCAAACCAAGCGCAAAGTGTCGGAAATCCTCCACCTGTTGGGGA
>OGGQ01001457.1_pt1 | contig 30460 bp, 24 predicted proteins | sample 1571191 | NCBI WGS metagenome assembly OGGQ01 (sample SAMEA2582061, study PRJEB24529) | metagenome | biome: Human gut stool | place: China | collected 2011
CCGCATATGTATGCGGCGCCAACGTGCCGTAATGCTCGCCGCACACCTCGCATATTGCCTGTTCCAAGCAAGTTGCTTTGCCGCCGCGATGCGCACAGCCATCGCTCTGTTCCCCGCATGCGGCAATCGTGCAGAACATTCCGAACAACATCAAAAAAGAAAGCGTAGCCGCTGCAACCCTTTTCATACATTCTCCTCGTTTCGATCCTCTCCTGCATGCATGCAAGACAAAAGCCCCCCTGCAAAACGAAAGGGAGGCTTTTTTAACTATTTATTCAATTTATCGATCATATCGACGATATCTTTTACCGTTTTTACATTCACGATATCCTCTTCCGGAATCGAGATCCCGCAGTCGTCCTCCAACGAGATCAAAAGCTCCACAACATCGAGCGAATCCGCCCCCAAATCTTTTACGACATCGCTTTCCAAAGTAATTTTTTCCGGCGAAAGGTTCAACTGCTTTGCAAGCATGTCGCGTACTTTTTCAAACATACTGTAACTCCTCCTGCGTTATGAACATATTTTACTAAATTTGTTGCGGTTTGTCAATATTTTACTGCGCCTTCGCTTCGGGAATTTTTGCAGGGCTCTTCATGGTCAGGGCTATACGGTTCTTTTTCACGTCGACCTCTTTCACCCACACGGTAACAACCTGCCCCACTTCCAAAACCTCGGAAGGATGGCGGAAGCGCCCCTTCATTTCCGAACGGTGCACGAGCCCGTCCTGATGCACGCCGATATCGATAAACGCGCCGAAATCAACCACGTTGCGCACGGTCCCCAACAGCTCCATGCCGGGCGCGAGATCCTTTAAATCCATGATATCGCGGCGCAGCATCGGTTTGGGGAGAGCGTCGCGGATATCCCTGCCGGGCTTTACGATTTCAGAAACGACGTCTTTGAGCGTAGGCAAGTCCATCCCCGCGTCGGCTGCGGCCTTCTCCTCGCCGTACTCCTTCACCTTCTGCGGGAGATCGGAAAGCTTTCCTTCCTTCACGTCCTCCGCCGTATATCCGAACAAAGCAAGAAGTTTTTCCGCCGCGGCATAACTTTCGGGGTGAACGGCGGTATTGTCTAAGATATTTTCGCCGCCTTGAATGCGCAAAAATCCCGCGCATTGCGTAAACGCCTTTTCTCCGAGTTTCGGGACCTTCAATATTTCTTCGCGCGAAGAAAATTTACCGTTTGCCTCGCGGTATGTTACGATATTTTTCGCAATGCCTGCATTCAGCCCTGCAACATATTTCAAGAGAGACACGCTTGCCGTATTCAAATCGACGCCCACGCTGTTCACGCAGTCTTCCAAAACGCCCGAAAGCACGCTGTCCAACCTCTTCTTATCCATATCGTGCTGGTACTGCCCTACGCCGATGGATTTCGGGTCGATCTTGATCAGCTCGGAAAGAGGATCCTGCAAACGGCGCGCGATGGAAACGGCGCTGCGCTCCGCCACGTCGAAATCGGGAAATTCCTCCGCGCCGAGCGGGCTTGCCGAATACACCGAGGCTCCGGCTTCGGAAACGACCATATACGAAACTTCCCTGCCCGTCTCCTCCTGGATCTCTTTGATGAGTTCGGCGACGAAAATTTCGCTCTCTTTCGAGGCCGTACCGTTTCCGATGGAAATTATGTCTACGTTGTATTTGGCGATGAGTTCTTTTAATTTCGCTTTCGCGGCCTCAATATTCTGCTTAGGACCGGGCGTAGGATATACGACCGTCTTATCCAAAACCTTGCCGGTACCGTCGACGACGGCGATCTTGCATCCCGTTCTGTATGCGGGATCGAGCCCGAGCGTGATTTTATCTTTGATCGGCGGCTGCATGAGCAGCGGTTTGAGATTCACTTCAAACATTTTGATCGCCTGCTCGTTCGCGCTGTCGGTCAAAGCGGCGCGCACCTCGCGTTCGATCGAGGGGAAAATCAAGCGGTCGTAACTGTCTGCAACCGCTTCTTCCACGAGCTGCGACGAATACCCGCCGTTCCTGATATATCCCGCCCCGGCAATTCGTCTGGCGATATCGTCGTTGACAACGAACTTTACTTTGAGGAACCCTTCCTTCTCACCGCGGTTTACGGCAAGCACACGGTGGCTCTTCATTTCCGCCGCGTTTTCGGAATAATCGGCGTACATTTCGTACGTCTTTGCTCCTTCCTCTTCCGCGTTGACCAATTTCGTTTGGATCTCGCCGTTCTTCATGAAAAGATTGCGCAGCTTCTTGCGCACGTTCGCGTCGTCCGAAACGATTTCGGCAATGATGTCCTTCGCGCCGGCAATGGCCTCTTCGGCGGAATTCACCCCTTTCTCTGCGTCGATATATTTCTCTGCTTCCGCCTTTACGTCGGCGTCTTTATCCTGCGCCAAAATAAAATCGGCGAGCGGCTGCAACCCTTTTTCGATCGCGACGCTTGCGCGCGTCTTTTTCTTCTGCTTGTAAGGGCGATAAATGTCCTCCACCTCGGTCAGCGTAGCGGCCGCATCCAACGCTTTTTGGATCTCTTCCGTCATCTTGCCCTGGTCGGTGATGGATTTGACCACCTCTTCCTTTCTCTTTTCAAGATTGCGCAGATAGGTAAGCCTGTCGTTGAATTCGCGCAGCACCTGATCGTCGCAGCTTCCCGTCATCTCTTTGCGGTAACGCGCAATAAAGGGAATCGTGTTTCCCTCATCGATAAGATTGATGATGTTCTGTGCCCTGTCTTCGCGGATGGAAGGAAATTCCTCCGTCAGCTTCTTTAAAATGTCCATTGTCTACTCCGTCATTCTTACAAGTCGCCCCGAACCTCTTTTCGGATGCGTCGGTATTATTGTACCATACTTTTTTTACTTTTTCATCCGTTTTTCAAAGATTTTAAATAATTTTTTTGTTCTGCCGTCAAACGGAAACTTTCGCGCGCCTTTTGGATCGCCTTATTCTTCGTCCGACCATCGAGTCCGCCCGCTTTCAGATAGCGCACACCCTCCGCGTAAAATTTGACGAGCATTTCGGCGAGCAGCCAGGCCGCGCCCATATATGTATAATAATATTCTGTTTTTGCCCGATCCAACAGAGAAAAAATTTCAGACAGATACTGCTCGTCCATATAACAGCCCAGCAATACAATGTATGCAAAGCGCTGCGAAAATTCTGTACCCTGCGCAACATAAGCGCGGATATGCGGCAAAAACTCCTCCCGATGTTTTTTCAGATCCTTCAACGTCGCGCAGAACAGATCGCATACCGCCCAGCCGTCGATTACTTCCATGCATCGGTCTATACTCTGTACCAAGTCCGCATAAGGCATCTTTGCATAAGCCGTGCACAAACATTTCAAAAGCCTGATCTCAAAAATATCGTTCGGGAAAGAATACAATTCTTCCGGATCATACCCTTCCGACCTCGCCAATTCCCTTGCGTATTTCCGAAGCAAAGGCGTGCGTACCCCTAAACTCGAACCCGAAGGTACATTGACGATCCTTTCGTTAAACCGGCGGTATTTTTCATCCTGCATCGCGCGGAGCTCCCGCACGATCTCCTCGTAACTTTTCATTCTGTCTCCTTAAAAATATGTTGTTTTGAAATTACAGATCCGCGGCAGAATTCGTCTGCCGCGGCTATCTCTCCTCTTTGTTTTTGCTCCGTCCGCTGCCGGCAAACACTTCATCGAGAGCGGCGTGCCATATCCTTTCCTGGTAACGCGGGTTGGCCGGGCTCGTCGACGGCATCCGAAAAAAGGGCACGCCGATATCGCCGAACGCATCGGCAAAAATTTCATACGCCGCTCTGCCGTTCAGCAATATTCTTTCGATAGGAGCAAACGCCAAAAGGCGCGGAATGTCGGCGACCCTGCTCGCGCGGATCGTCGCGTCGGAAGAACCGCGTATCGTACACTCGGCCACGACGTCCCAAAGCGCAACATTCCTGCGAAGAAGAAATTCCGTTTTTTCCGCGTTGCTTTCTTTCATCTCTTCCCCGAAGTAGGAAAAGAGCATTTTCCAAAATCGGTTCTGTTTGTTGCCGTAATAAAAATCGATCTTTCTGCTTTTAACCGAAGGAAAACTTCCCAAGACAAGCACTCTGCTGTTCTCATCATAAATCGGGGAAAATCCGCATATTTTGTCAGACATAGTACTTTAAAATCATTCAAAAAACTTTAAAACAATGCAGTAATCAGTGAATTTTCAGCGGTTCTTTTATTTTACCGACCACTGAAGCCGCCATGTGCGTATCGTCAAAATTCATCGCCAGCGCCCGCTCGCAGTCCTCCATCGTCATCGCATCGATCGCTCGGATCCTCTGTTCAAAATCAAACACGCGGTCGTTGAACAGCATGTATTTGCCGTACGTGATCATCTGCGACGCCGTATTTTCCTGCGCAAGGATGATGGATGATTTCAACTGTTCTTTCCCCCTTGAGAACTCATCGTTCGTGAGGCCCGTTTTCCGCAGCTGCGCAATCGTCTGCAAAACGGCGTCTTTCGCTCTTTGAAGGTTCGCGGGATTTACGCCCGCATAGACGGCGAGCGTACCTCCTTCCGTAAATGAAGAAATGTACGAATATACCGTATACGCAAGTCCCATCTCTTCACGTACTTTTTGAAACAGCCGCGAGCTCATCCCCCCGCCCAATACGGTATTTACAACGAGCGCCGCGTCCATCATCTCATCTTCCCTTTTGAGCGACGGATATGCCAAAGCAATATGAACTTGCTCGATATCCTTATACTTAAACAAGCTCTGCCCGCACAGCTCGATCACCTTGTCTCTGCCGCGGAACTTCCGCTTTTCGAGCGCGCTTTCAAAGTACTTTTCGACCAGCGCTTCGGCTTCTTCCGGGCCGATATTCCCGGCAAACGAAACGACCAGATTTTCCGGATTATAGCGCTCGCGAATGTATGAATACAGATCTTGCCTTTCAAACTTTCTGACATTTTCCGCCGGGCCCAAAATCGTTCTTCCATACCCTTTGTTTCCGAAATAAGCTTCGGCCAAAAGATCCAAACAGAGATCGTCGGGCGTATCTTCGGTCATCGCGATCTCCTCCGCCACGACCCCCTTTTCGCGCTCCATCTCCTCTTCCGGAAAGACTGAATTCAAAACCAGATCGGATAAGATTTCGAACGCTTCACCCGCATGGTCGGAAGTGGATTTCGCATAATAGCAGGTAATATCCTTGGATGTAAACGCGTTGACCTGCGCCCCGATTCTGTCCATCGCGTCGGAAATTTCAAACGCACTGCGCTTTGCCGTGCCCTTAAACATCATGTGTTCGATAAAATGCGATATTCCGTTTTCCTCTTCCGTTTCAAAGCACGACCCTGTTCCCGCAAGAATGCCCATGCTTACCGAAAGCAACCCGTCGATCTTCTTTACGACGAGCCGAAGCCCGCTGGGGAATTTTTTGCTGTATGTCATAATTGTCCTCCGTATGTAAATTTATTTTATCTCACCGGCCGAAAAACGCTGTCTAAGCTCTTTCTGCGCCCGATATATTTACCGAAACAGGAACCTGCTCCAGCCCCTGTTCCGCATATTCGCGAAGCACGGAAGGAAGCGCCGCCGACGTTTCGGCCGTCGGATGCATCAAAACGAGATCGCCCCCGGAAACATCTTTGGTCGCGCGGCTGTAAATCAGCGTTTGGTCCCGATCGCGCCAGTCGATGGTATCTTTCGACCACATGATCACCTTATAGCCGAGCTGTTCGGCGGCATCTACCGTATTTTCCGAATACGCACCCGACGGAGGCGCAAACAGCGACAACCGCACTCCCGTAAGCTTTTCCACGAGCTCGCCGCAGATGCGGATCTCTTCCGCGTTCTTTTCGTAAGAAAGCGCGTCCTGGTCTTTATGGAAGTACCCGTGGTTTCCCAATTCGTGGCCGCGCGAAGCAATTTCGCGCAAAGTTTCCGCATTGTCGTCCGCCCAGCTTCCGCCGATAAAGAACGTCGCCTTGACCCCGTACTCGTCGAGCGTGTCCAATATCGCAGGGATAAATTCCGTTCCCCAATATACATTGAACATCAGCGAAACATAGCGGCTGTCTTTGTTGCCGCTGTAATAGACGCGGTCCGACAGTTTCCCCGCTGTAGAAACGCCGATCGGGAAAAAGCACACCGCCCCCACGATCAGCAGCACCGCCGCAAGACAGACATTGGTCAAAACCGCAATTTTTGTACTTCCCTTCAATTTAGTTTACCTCTTTTCGAATATAGTTACGCGAAAATTAAAAAGATTTTCTCTGTAATATATTCGCAAGAGACCGGGAATATGAAGAGCCCCGCAGCAGCCACGAGCCTACCGCAGCGCCCGACGCGCGTTCGGCTAAGCCCCCAGCCGAACGCAAACGCGGCAAATCATTTCAATTTTACGATGGTAACGCCCGCGTCGCCTTCGCCGTAAATCCCTTGGCGGAATTCCGCCACATTCTTCATCCCCCGCAAATGATTGCGGATGCCCTCCTTCAATTTCCCCGTTCCGGTGCCGTGAATGATCTTTACCTCTTCCAGTCCCGCAAGCACGGCCCGGTCGATAAACGCATCCACCTCCTGCACCGCTTCCGATACAGTCATCCCCAACAGGTTGATCTCCGTTTTGACGCTCTGAACGGGCCCGATCCTGCGCATGACCTGCACGCACTCCTTCGGCTCCTGCCCTTTTTTGCCGCCTGAGAGCGGGTACAGATCTTTTGCCTTGACATTCAGGCGCATACTCCCGACAAGGACTTCCGCCTCTTTCTTTTTTGTGTTTACGGCAAGGATCTCGCCGTTCGAATTCATCGCAGGCACATACACGCGATCCCCGGGTTTCAGCGCCGAAATATCGGCGGGATGCGCCGCCGGCCTTTCTTCTTCCTCCGCCTGCGAAACAAACGCCTTATCCGCAAGCCGATTTTTCAGCGTGCGCGCCCGAATCAAATCCGCTTCGGCGATATCCCGGCTCTTTGCGATCTTTTCGATTTCTTCCAAAAGTTCTTCCGCCTGCGCGGTCCGCTCGTTTACAATGCGGCGGCTTTCCGCTTTCGCGCCCGCAAAGAGCTTTTCCCTTTCCTTTTTGAGCTTCTCCCGCTCCGCGTTCGCCTCCGCAAGGCTTTCTTTCCATTTCGCCTCGAGCGCTTCCGCACGCCGCTTTGCTTCTTCCGCCTCGATGCGGCTCTGTTCCGCCGTACGGATAATATTTTCAAACTTCCTCCCGCCCTCGGAAAGATTGGCAAGAGCATCGTTCAAAATTTCTTCCGAAAGGCCCAGGCGGCGAGAAATAGCGATCGCATTGCTGCTGCCCGGAACGCCTTTTTTAATGCGGTACAGCGGCTGCAGCGTGTTCATATCGAACTCCATGCTGGCGTTCTCAATCCCTTGCTCCGCATAGGCAAATTCTTTTAAAGAAGTGTAATGAGTGGTTACGATCCCCTTGCACCCCCGCCGAAGCAGATGAGCGATCACCGCTTTGGCGATCGCCTGCCCCTCGTCGGGATCCGTGCCTCCGCCCAATTCGTCGATAAGCACGAGACTGTTCGCATCCGCCTCTTGCGTGATGCCGATGATATTTTTTATATGCGAAGAAAAGGTCGAAAGGTTTTCTTCGATCGACTGTGCGTCGCCGATATCGCAGAATACATTGCCGAAAACGGCGACTTCGCTCCCTTCCGCCGCCGGAAGAAAGAGCCCGCAGCACGCCATGAGGCAGAACAGCCCGCACATTTTCAGCGTTACCGTCTTGCCGCCCGTATTCGGGCCGGAAACGAGCAAAATATTGTATTCCCTCCCCAACGATACCGAAACGGGCACCGCCGTCTTTACATCGAGCAGAGGGTGCCGCCCTTTTTCGATATCAACGATGCCCCGCCGATTCAGGCGAGGGCGCACGCACTTATTTTTGTAGGAATATTCCGCCTTCGCAAAGGCGCGATCGATTTCACTCAGCCTTTCGATGTCCGCCGTCAAACTCTCGCTCATCGCCCCCACGCGATGAGAAAGCTGCGCCAGAATCCGCTCGACTTCCTCCTTTTCCGCAGCCGACAATTCGCGCAGTTCGTTGTTCATTTCCAACACCTGCTCCGGCTCGATAAAAAAAGTCGCACCGCTGGCCGAGCGGTCATGCACGAAACCGCGGACGCGGGATTTATATTCCGCCCGCACGGGAAGAACGTAACGGTTGTCGCGCATGGTTACGATCCCTTCCTGCAAAAGTTTTGCGCCGTCTCCGCTGAGGTATTCCGAAAGTTTTGCGCGAATGCGCTCGTTCAGGGAACGGATCGACCGCCTTATATCGAAGAGCGCATCGCTGGCATAATCGCTCACTTCGTCTTCGGAAAGGATCTTTTCGCTTATATCCTTTTCGAGACTTTCGTCAAAATAAATTCTCTCCGCGATCCCCTTCAGGAGAGGTGAATCGGGAAGGGCCGCAATGCCGCGGTAAGCCACACGCGCCGAGCGGAGCAGCCCGCACACAGCCAACAGCTCCGCGCAGGAAAGAGACGCGCCCTTTTGCGCGCGTTCAAGTTCATCGGAAAACTCCGCAAACGCCTCGACTCTGCCCGCTCCGTACCGGAACAGAGCCTGATCCGCCTCCGCCGTCAGATTCAGACGATTCTCCGCTTCCGAAAAATCCGTGCTCGGTTTTTCGGCAAGAATATCTCGTTTCGTATACGGAAGCACGGCGTACCCGGCTACGCCCGCCAATATTTTATTCAGCTCTAACTTTTCATAAATCTTCGCATTCATGAGAGATTTTTCCTCGCATCAAAATACTACAATAAAACATCTTCCGCAAAACAGGCACGCGCCCCGTTTACAGAATACCCCTCTTCGCCGCACCCGCCGTACGGCCCTTTAACACGGCATCTTCCCGCCCCGTTAAATAAGCCTCCTTCTCTTCCTCGGTCAAAGCGCGGAAATCGTACAGCATTCCGCCGCGCCGCTTTGCAACCAGCGGAACATTGTTAAACAGCTCAAAACGACACCCCGAATTCTCGCCGCGCAAAAGAGGAAATTCCCGCCCGTCTTCATCTTTCAGAAGATAGCCGCTTCGGCGGTCGCAATCTCCGCACTTTTTCCCGAACGGACAATAGCACAGCTCCATGACCTTTACCGAGCCGCCCGAAAACACGAAGGCATCCGAACAGCCCGAACCGCTTATTTCGGAAAAAGACATTTCTTTGGAAAGGACAAAATGCTTCACTCCTTCCCGCCGCAAAACGCGCGCGCTCGTCCCGTTGAAAATATTGAATCCTGTGCCCGCAAACAAAGCAATTCCGTGCTCGCGGCAAAACTCGAGCGCATAGGTTCCTTCCGAATAAACGCCGTCAAAATCGTTTAAATATTTTTCCGTATTCGCCAAGTCCTCACTCGTCATGAATGCAGGGAAATATAGATATTTATGCCACGCATAGTACTTTAAAACATCCAAAAACGCCGATATTTCTTCAATGTTTTTATAATTCATCGGCTGAAATACAGCGAAATCAATGTGCGCACGAGTATAGAGCGATTTATCAAATTCTCTGTCAATCACCGCAATATTTTCTGTTTTGAAAGGTTTTCTCTCCTCTTCCGGCACCAAGATCGTCCGTTCTTCCAAGGATGCATGCCCGCAGGAAAGCTCCTCGAATATTCGCCCGTAAATACTTCTCCGAAAGGCGTTCATGGCCGATTTGACCAAAAAACATTTTCCGTCATTTTCAAATTTTCCGAAAGAAACCGCGAAGGGAAAATGATCCGTTTTTGAAAAGCACTCGCAAAAATCCTCCTTTGAAAAAGCGCGGCTCTTTGCCTCCTGCGCAAGAAAATCCGCACGGAATTCACGCTTCCCGAACGCGCCTCTGATCACGACTTTCGGAGCCTCCCCCGCCTTGAAAACCCCATCTGCAACGATCGGGATCAGCCGCTTTCTCTGCCCGATCCGAGCGGCGAGAGAAGTATCGTTTGTTATATAGACGCCGTCTCCGACCCGGCTGCCCGGCAACCGCGGCAGGCAGAAGCCGCCCTTTGCGCGCGGATAAAAGGAGCGCCATACGCCCCCGCCGATCTCCTCTTTTCCCTCGCGGATCACTTTGAAACCGTCGCCGTCGAGCGGAACAAAGTCTGATCGGATAAATGTATATTTATCATTTTTTTCGATTCTTTCAATATAGCCGACGCGCTCTCCCATATGCCCCTGTACGGAAGAAGAGATCAGCGTTTCGTCCTGCCCGAACGCCAACCCGCGCGTATAATTTCCGCGGTTGAAAGCGCGCTTCAAATCGGAAAAGTCCTGTTCCCTCTCTCCGTTTTTCCCGTCCAGAATATTCCGATAAAAGCGGACCGCCGCCCCGACATATGCCGCGGAACGCATCCGTCCTTCGATTTTAAACGAAGAAACTCCGGCCTCGGTCAGGCGGCCGACATCTTCCCCAACGCATAAATCGGATAGCGACAGCTTGTAAGTCTGCGCTTCATACCCCTTTCTGTCGATGGAATATTTTTTGCGGCAGGGCTGTTTGCAAAAACCTCGGTTCCCCGAATTTCCGCCTGCAAAGGATGAAAGATAGCACTGCCCCGAAAAGCAAGTGCACAGCGCGCCCTGCACAAAAACTTCCGTTTCAATTTCAGAAGCGATCGAGCGAATATCGTCGAGCGGCGTTTCGCGCGCCAATATTACGCGCGAAAAACCAAACCGTTTTGCCAGCCTCGCCCCATAAATATTGCATACTCCCGCCTGCGTGGAAAGATGCAAAACCATTTCGGGATACGTTTCTTTCAGCAGTTTTCCCAAAAAGATATCCTGCAAGATCAGTGCGTCCGCCCCCGCATTCCATGCCTCGCGCGCGCAGCGGAAAAAGGCCTCCAGTTCAGCGTCCTTCACCAAAGTGTTCAGCGCAACATAAACGCGCACACCGAAAGCGTGCGCATACCGCGTATATTCGTTTAAATTTTCCAAAGAAAAATTCGCCGCGGACTTTCGGGCGGAAAAATCCTTCAGCCCTAAATAGATCGCATCCGCGCCCGCATTCAGCGCAGCCATGAACGCCGCATCGTCCCCGGCCGGGGCAAGAACTTCAGCCATTTTCGTATTCCTCAATACCGCACGATCGGCGGATATTCCCGCTATTATTGTACCATTTTTTGCGCAGTTTGAAAAGAAATTTATGCTCTGTTTTTACTGAAGATTGACACTTCCCCATTCCCCGTGATAAAATGCGATCGATATTATCGGAGTGCCATGCGCGATGCTGTTATCCGAACAACTCAATATTTATATCGTCGAATATTTATACAAACAGAAAAGAGACGCCCCATTCGTCTTGAGAGGTGTGCCCGATCGTAAATTGTGCAGACGTATTCGGCCTTTCGGCAAAAAAAATCCGCCCACGCAACTTTCCACCCTCGATCAATTTGAAAAACTTCGCCTGAAAATTTATGAAGATCCCGCGCATTGCGTACAGTATTATGCATCGGAAAGCGGCTTCTCGGTGCGAAGATTCGAACATTATTACAAACAATTTTTCCAAATTTCACCTAAAGACGATCTTACCAAAGCCCGCCTGCTTTCCGCGCAGGATAAACTCTCCTCCGGCTTGCCGTATGAAGAAATTGCCGAAAGTTTGGGCTTCGGAAGTTCGGAATATTTTTATAAATGGTACCGGGCGCACCTCGGCGCATCCCCGAAAACAGTTACGCACAAAAAATAAACCCGCTGCATAACGGAATGCACGGATAAGCAGCAAAAGAGGGGGAGTTCTTCCGAACGGAAGAACTCCCCCTCTTTTGTATTTCGGAGCAACAGCTCTGCTTTTTCCTTTCCTTATTATATTATTATATATATTTTATATAATATATATTCTATTTAACGTGCAAGCATCGGTCAGATATTGTTCAGCGCAGCTCGATCGCAAGCTTTTCGTGCAAAGACTTTAATATGCGCTTGACATACCCGTCGGCATCTTCGGGCGAAATAGCCTTTTCGCGGGGGGTAAAGGTCAGCGAAAACGCCATGCTCTTTTTCCCCTCCCCGATCTGTTCGCCGCGGTAAATATCGAACAGGCGCACGTCGGTTACATATTTGCAGCTTTCGCGAATGGCGCTCTCCACCTGCGCGCACGCCATGCCTTCTTCCGCCACGAGCGCGAGATCGCGCCGCACTTCGGGGAACTTAGGAAGAGGTCGGTATTCGATGCCCGTCTTTCCCCGCGCAGCTATTTTCGCATAATCCAATTCGCCGATATACACTTCCGTTTCCAATGAAAGTTCTTCGGCGATATCGGGAGCGAGTTCGCCGAGATACCCCACACACTCTTCACCCAAAAATACCTCCGCCGTTTTTCCGGGGTGCAGGAACGGCCTCTGCGCGGAACGATATGCAAAATGCAGACCGAACGCCGCGGCCACGGCTTCAAAAGCGCCCTTCGCCGAATAAAAGTCTTCACCGGCGCCGTACAATCCGACGGATACGGTTTTCCTTTCTTCCGGCAGAGAGGCCAGCGGAAGAGATTCGGCAAGGTATATATTCGCCAATTCGTACAATCGGGCGCCCTCGTTTCCGCGGCGGATATTCCGAACAAGCGAGCCCAGCATCGACGGCGCGAGCGTCGTGCGCATGACGCTCATGTCTTCGCCGATCGGATTTTGAATGCGGATAGCCTTCGCCAATTCGTCTTCGATGCGCAGCTGCTCGTAATCTTTGGGAGACACAAAGGAATAGGTAATGATCTCACAAAACGCCTGTCCGCGCAAAGCCGCCTTGGCGCGCTCTTCCGTGCGCTGTTCGTCGTTCAGGCCGCCGTTGGTTACCGACGCGCTCTTTAAAAACGTCCCTTCGATATGGTCGTATCCGTACATGCGGATGACTTCTTCGGCGATATCGGGATAGCCGTCGACGTCTTCGCGATAAGCGGGAACCGTTACGGAAAGGGCGTCTCCCCTTGCCGTTACACTGAAATTCAGTCTCTTCAAAATATCGCAGATATCCGCTTTCGGCACTTCGATGCCGAGCAGCGCGTTGATCTGCCCCACGGACGTTTTGACCACTTTCGGGGTAACTTTCGCTTCCCCGATGTCGTAACGGTCGCCCGCGATCTTCCCGCAATGCAATTCTTCGATCAGTTCGAGCGCGCGGTTCATGGCTATGCCCGTCGTATAGGCATCCACGCCCTTTTCGAAACGCGCGGAAGAATCGCTCTTCTGCCCCAACTTGCGCGACGTTCTGCGGATATTTGCGCGCTCAAACTTGGCGCTTTCGAATAAAACCTCTTTCGTTTCTTCCGTAATTCCGCTGTTGAGCCCGCCCATGACACCGGCGAGCGCTACGGGCTTTTCGCCGTCCGCAATGACGAGATTTTCAGAAGAAAGGGTAAATTCTTTTTCGTCGAGCGTGGTGATCTTTTCCCCCTCTTCGGCGCGGCGCACGCAGATACTGCTTTCCGCTACGCGCGCGAGGTCGAAAGCGTGCATGGGCTGCCCCAACTCCAACAGCACGAAATTGGTGATGTCCACCACATTATTGATCGAGCGGAGCCCTGCCAGCGCGAGGCGGCGGCGCATCCACTGCGGCGATTTTTCGATTTTCAGTTCGCGCACATAATGCGCAACGTAACGGGGGCACAAATCGGGCGCTTCCACCGTTACGTTTACGCGCTCGCTGGTCGTGAATTCTCCCGCGCCGTACGCAAGATCTAAAGGAGCCAGCGGCTTATCCAGCACGGCGGCCACTTCCCGCGCGATCCCGTAAATGCTCTGGCAGTCCGGCCGGTTCGCCGTTACGGAAATATCGAAGATATAATCGTCCAGTCCCACGACTTTTTTGATATCCGTGCCGAGCGGCACTTCATCATGCAATATGAGGATGCCGTTGACATCCGCCCCCTCATACCAATCGTCGTTGATGCCAAGCTCTTCGCCCGAGCACAGCATTCCGCACGATTCTATGCCGCGCAGCTTTCCCTTCTTGATCTTCACGCCGCCGTGCAGAGACGAACCGTCCAACGCGACGGGCACGAGCGCCCCTTCGAACACGTTGTCCGCCCCGGTAACGATCTGTATTTCGCTTCCGAACGCGCCGCAATTCAGCTTGCAAATTTTCAGCTTATCGGCGTCCGGATGCTTTTCGATCTTTTCGATCCTTCCCACAACGCAGCGGTCGATCTCTTCGCCGACGTAAATCAGTTCTTCCACTTCAAACCCGCAGGAAAACAGTTTTTCGGTAAGTTCCTGCGCGGTGATATCGATATCCACATAATCTTTCAGCCAACTGAGAGGTGCCTTCATTTCTTCTTCCTCCTCAACCCTTGAACTGCTTCAGAAAGCGCACGTCGTTTTCAAACATCAAGCGAATGTCGCCGATGCCGTATTTGATCATCGCGATGCGCTCCAAGCCGATGCCGAACGCAAACCCCGTAAATTCGTCGGGGTCGATATTGCAGTTTTCCAAAACGCGGCGATTGACCATGCCCGCGCCGAGCACCTCGATCCAGCCCGTCCCCTTGCAGATGCGGCATCCTTTTCCGCCGCAGTTGCTGCACGAAAGGTCGACTTCCACGCTCGGCTCCGTGAACGGGAAATACGAGGGCCGCAGGCGCGTTTTCGTATTCGAAGAAAACATCCTGCGCGCAAATTCGTCGAGCATGCCCTTCAGATCGTTGAGAGTGATGCCGCGGTCGACGACCAGCCCCTCCATCTGGTGGAACATGGGCGAATGCGTCGCGTCCGAATCGGAACGGTATACCCTGCCCGGGCTGAGCACTTTAATGGGCGGCTTTTTGTTCTCCATCACGCGGATCTGCCCCGAAGAGGTCTGCGAGCGCAGCAGGTACTCTCCCGTAATGAAGAATGTATCCTGCATGTCGCGCGCGGGATGGTCGGCGGGGATATTCAGCGCCTGAAAGTTGTAATAATCCTTTTCGATCTCCGGCCCTTCGAATACGTCGAAGCCCATGCCCGCAAAAATGTCGATCAGCTCCTGCCGCACCAGCGAGACGGGATGCACCGACCCTGTTTCGGCAAAGCGCGCGGGCATCGTAACGTCGATTTTTTCGCGCGCGATCTTTGCGGAGAGCTCCTTCTTTTTCAGCTCGCGCTCCCACTGCTCGAACAGCTCTTCCGCGCGTTTGCGCAGTTCGCCGACCATGCTTCCGACGGCCGGCCGCTCTTCCGGCGAAACGTCGCGCATGCCCTTGGAAAGCGCGGAGATCTTCCCCGTTTTCCCGAGATATTCCATTTTGAGTTCATACAATTCGCGGCTGGAAGAAGCGGCAGGCCCTTCGCCCGCGGCGAGCGCCTCCAATTCCGCACGAATGCTTTCGATCTGCTCTTTCATTGCGTCCTCCGTTCAACGATAATAAAAACGCGCCCCGTGAAAACTCACAGGGCGCGGTATTGCGCGGTACCACCTATGTTCGCGGAACAGCCGTTCCGCCTCCTTTCCGCTTAACGCGCGGCGCACGCCCGAAGCTACTCCTCTCGTTTCGCCGCGGAAGCTGGTGAAGTGAATAACGGGCAAGCGCTTCGGGAAGCCTTTCAGCCGGCGAGCCTCCCTCTCTTGGAACCGCTGCTGCGGCCCGTCTGTCTTCGTCGTCGCTTTTGTATTATGATAATCCAAAAAAGCGGAAATGTCAACGGTTTTGCACCGTTTGCCGCAATTTTTCCGCCGCGCCCGCTACCCATTCCCGAAAATGTTTCCGTTCAGGTATGTTTCGGGCACCTTGCCGACGATCACGCTCTCGCAGATCAGCACCTGCGTAACGGCGCTCACCTCGCGATTGCCCGACGGCATGATGACGTTCACCGTGGCAGTTACGTCCATATAAATGGAATGCACCGTCTGGTTGATTCCCGCCGACTGAAAAGAAGAATCGAACTCGCACGTTACCATGCCTACGGGGATGATCTTAAAGGTTACTTTCGGCCCGAAGCCCGCCAAGACCTCGATGCCCGTGAACGCGCCGACGGGCACCTTTATCCCCTCCTCGCAGGCTCCGTTCAAATTCGCCATCGAAAGCGTTACCGTCTGCCGCGCCAACAGGTTTACGTTCTGCGCGTTTGCCTCGATGCTCAGCACGTTGTTTTCCCCGTCCCGCGTGATCGTAACCAGCTCGCCGTAATCGACGCCGTTCCATTCCAGCGTCTTTGCCACCGCGTCGTTCACCGCCTCGGCGGCAATGGCGCGCACCTCGCTTTCGCTCAGCGATACCAGCACGCCGGAGACGTTCCGCTGAAAAAACACGATCACGCATATGACCGCCGCCAATACCGCCGCGATCACGATATATTTTTTGCTTCCCCAGGGTCTGCGGTACCGTTTGTAACGATACGTCCCCTCGTATTCGTACTGCGCCATAGTATTCCAATATACGCGCGCGCACTTCGAATTATGACGAATTTTCTGAAATCGCCGCCAAAATCCCTCGATTCTCTCACGGCATTTGCGCCTCTTTCCGCCCAAGCCGCAAAGAAAAGGCCTTACTATAATTTTTCGAATAGGCATTGACAACGCCCCTTTTCGGGTGTATAATGCAATTGAAGATACCGATAAAGGAGTTGCCCAAGTAAAAACCAAATGTTTCTCTTTTGCTCGTTTCGGATGTTTCTCCTTCACTGCTTCATAAAACAGGATTAAGGAGGATATGATTATGAACGCAAAAGTAAAAAGAATCAGCATTTTGGCGGTATTGGCGCTGGCGCTTATAAGCGTGCTCGCGATCCTGCCCACGGGCGTGTTTGCAAAGGCAAACGCGGATGAACAAACCGAAGAAGAGAGAGTTTGGACCTTGGAAGACACCTAGGCAGTGGCTGCCTTTATTCAGAACAATTTAGAGACCTTCGTACAGAAGTACAACCAATCGCGCGAAGATGAGAGCGAATACCTGCACGCGAGTTCCGTCGAGCGGACGAAAATCGTCAACCTCATCGAAGACGAAAACTACGGCGCATACATAGACTTCGACGGAGACAACGGGTACGTCGTCGTAACGGGCGATTACACCATTTACGATTTGCAGACCGAGGGCGACCTCGACTATCTCGACAACGCTGCGAATATTTACTACGGCTACGGAAAATTCCACTGGCTTGACCAAAATGGCACCCTGCAATTGTTTGCCGAAGCCGAATCGGTCCCTACCCCTGCCGAACAGCCCGTATACGACGGCAACGCGGGGAAAAACGACAAGGGCGTTATCATAAATTTGAGCGAATACGTAAACGCAAATTATTCAAAGTACACATACGAGGGCAATAAATTCGGCGGTAATAAGGTAGCGTTTAATTATCTTCATCAAGACTATTACAATTACTATCAATGGAATTATTGTGATATAAATGGAACTCTATTAAATGAAGATGATTTCCCTGAAGGAGAACAAAATTGTACTCTGACTGCCATGTATAATATTTTTAAAAGTTGGGGGCAATACGGCAAATTGAATGTGCCTTATGCCACGACGCTCAATTTAAAAGATTCTATTGTAAATGATCCTCTATACGCGACCTACGGGAATAAAGTTATTTCATATGATTCAAACGGAAATACCATATATCGTTACTGGGAACCGGCTAATACAAATCTTCGAGCGATACCCGCCGTCTACGACAAAATTCGTAGCTATACTATTTCGGGTAGTTCTATCCCCGCAACAGATTTTTATAAACCGGACGGGGGATTTAATAGTGAATATGTGCCGACTATCATGGAACTTACTGCGGATTATTATGATTCCGGTGCAAACGTATTTGTTAATTATACTTATACAGAAGCAAATGCTTTGATTTCCATTCAAAACGGTAAAGCGGCTTACTTATCCTTACAAAATGATCCTGTTTACATCAATCACGGCGTCGCTATCATCGACTACCATTATTATACCCATAAATCGGGGTGGTGGATTTTTCAAACAGTCGAGACCGCTACTATTTTAGAAATTGCAAACGGATGGTACGACTTCCCCACTTATTACGACATCGGAAAGAATTTAAATGTTCAAAAGAGTTATTATTCATGGAATCAAGCCTAATCGTTAATTGTGGAGTTCATGAACATGAAAGACTTTAATTCTGCCGATTTCGAGCGCTTAAAAGACGTTTATTATGCCGAAACGTATAACCTCGCTTTCGCCCTTTTGGGCGAAAGCGACTCCGCGGCAAAAATTACCGAACTTTCATTATCCGATGCCGCTAAATACTCTTACAACGAACGCAAGTTCCATAAAAAGCTGATTTCCCTTACCGTTAAAAACGCCAAAGCCGCCACGCCTGCCGGAGCCAAGCGCGCTAAAATCAAACGCAGGATATGCATTATTTTTATCATTGTACTTATTGTCGGAGCAATTGCGTGTATACCGCTTATTCCCATTACTTTAAAGCGTATTAAAGACAGAGAAAACGATTATTCCGACGGAGAACATATATATCTCAGCTACCGTTATATCAGAATCGGCGAAACATTTTCCCACTCCGATAAGAGCGTTACTTTTACAAACATTTCCGCCCGCCGCTCTTTGACGGTTGACGAAACGGTATATAGCGGATATTACTTGATTACTACTGTAGTTTCGTCCTCAGAAAAATTTCTCCAAAGCGGAGCCGCCGAATTGTACTTTTATTCAGAAGAAGATCCGCTTGACGTTGAAGACGTAGAAAAGATAACATGGAATACCGAATTATCGGAAGCTCTCACCGCCTATATGCCGAACTCTCCCGAAGTTTTCAGCGAAAAAGAAGGTTCCGACTCCGTCGAGAATAATGAAGAACTTTTCACTTTTTATTATGTATACGACCTCACACAACAGCTGTACGGACGTTTGTATGAACTGCGCAACACCTGTAGTGAAGAACGGGAGTCCCCTCTGTATTCGCCGGAAATCCAGGTTTTTCTTCGGGAACTCTCTTATCGCGAATCAAATTTACTCATACACCCCTACTTCATTTTTTTCTACCACGAAATAACCTTTGAGGAAGAATTGCAATAGCGGAGGAAACTGCCGTGAAAGATTTTAATTCTGCCGATTTTGAACGCTTAAAAGACATTTATTATGCCGAAGCGTACAACCTCGCTTTCGCCCTTTTGGGCGAAAGCGACTCCGCGGCAAAAATTACCGAACTTTCCTTATCCGACGCCGCTAAATACTCTTACAACGAACGCAAGTTCCATAAAAAACTCGTCAAAAAGGCATTATGTTACTGCCGTGCCCATATAAGCCCGCACCGCAAAACCTCGAATTTCCTGTGGTACACCGCCCTTGTGTTAATTACCTGCGCCGTTATTTTTATCGCTTGCATTCCTTTGTTGGTATATAAAACCACAGACTTCCGAGAACCTTCCAGAGATTTATCCGCCGCGGTTTCTCCGTTTTTGAATAACGAGGAGGAGGGGCTATGAAGGGTTATTCCGTCTTTGACCGCAAAAAAATTATCGCCATTATCTTGGCCGCTCTCATTGCAATCGCTTCGATAATTACTCTGTATGCGACTGTTCTTCCGGCCGGAACGGACAGCAGTAATTCTGAATTGCCATCCGAACCCGCCGAGCCGCTTCCCCCTATTCAGAAATCAAACGGCGCTCCGATTTACCCGCGATGAAGCCGCAGCAGAAAAATCACGCGCGAAGCTCTTCTATACTCTTCCAAATACCTCACTTCGTCTGAAAAAAAATTCTATAAAAAATTTATGCGGCGCACAGGCAAACTTTGCGGTGAATATATAAAAAACACATCGTTTGCAGAGAAGGACGGCTCTTCGGCCAATCTTTCGGAAGCAGCGATCGCCGGTGCTTGCCGCGGGCTGTATTTTACTGAACGGCGCAAAAAATTTTTGTTTGCTGCATGCGCAGTTCTTCTTGCCGCGGCAACCACGGCTTTTGCACTGTGCATCGCATTTATACCGCGGCAACCCGCCGAAACCGCCGCCGAAGAAAAAAATCTCGTTTCTGAAGACAACTATTTGCCTCCCTACGAACCGGCGGAATTTTCTCTGTGTAAACTCGGCGAAACATTTTACGAAAAGCACGCAGACCGTAGAACATACATAACATTTACCGAGCTGACAGCGCAAAAAAGCATAACCGTTGACGGAAAGGCTCTCGAAGGATATTTTCTTGTCGCCGATATTGTCGTAAACTCGGACTGTTTTGCCGTAAAAAACAACCTGTATTCCCCTTCCTGCGCTGTCGTATACTATGAACAAGATGACACTCGCATGATTTCACTCTCTTTTAACCAACAACTTTGCACGGCGCTCAGTTTTACCGACCCGCATGCGGACGGAGCGGAAGACGAAACGCGCGGCATGATCCGCCTTGTATTTGATATGCAAGCGGACGAATACAGCCATCTTTATGAAAAGAGTTCTGAATCCGGGGGCGCTTTCCTCGGTTACCGCGGCGATGTTTATATACGTTTGCCTTATAGCGGAAACAGCGGTCAAATATTTTTTACGGCGCTTGCCCGTGAAATTACTTTTTGACGCAAAAAACAGTACCGAAAGCAAGGAACCGCCATGAAAAATTTAAGTCAAAAAGATATGGAACAAATTTATAGGCGCTATTACGGGGACGGCTATAAGACCGCCTATGCGCTGTTGCAAGACGAGACGGCCGCCGATCGCGTAACCAATGCGGCGATCGAGCAGGCGGCAAAATATCTGCCTGTCCGTTCGGAATACTTATTCCGCAAAAAGCTGCGCAAGCGCATCGTGAAACGCTGCGAAGAACTCCTTTTGCACGCAGACGAACCCGTGCCGGGCGAAGCCATGAAAGCCGAAACCGTATCCCGCATGCAGCAATCGATCGCTGCCGATGCCGCGACGATCTGCAAGCGTAAAAATCGGCGGATCGTCCTGTTGTCTTTTCTGCTTGCCGCCGTTGCTGCCGCTATTGTCCTTTGCGCAGTATTTATCCGACCGCCGCAGACGGATAAGCTTTCCTTTCCGCCCTACACCGAGCAAACGGAATTCCGTTTGGGAGAAACCTTTTCCGGCCTTGACGAAAACGGCGTACCTATCGCCGCAACGTTTACGAAAGTCTCGGTAGCCGACAGACTTTCGGCAAACGATAAACCAAATAGCGAATATTACATTATTTTTGACTGCGTACTGTTTTGCGACGAATATTCTTTCCGCGGCGGTTTCGGTGAAAACAACGTTGCCGTTGCGGTCCGAAATGAAGGAGAAACGGATAGCTTTATATGGTATGTCCCGTTAAACTTTTCAGAAAATGCCACCGTCAATTTGAGCTGCACCGAAATACCGGGTCAAGCGCGCGGCGTTGCTCGCTTTGTTTACTATTTAGAGCAAGAAGAGTACGACTATCTGCGAAGCCGAAAGGATACCGCTGTCGGCAATGAAAATTCTTTCGATATATCCATACTGCTGTACGCGCAAAACCTTAAAACGTCCGTAAATTTTAAGTTTTTCGCCCATGAAGTCGATTTCGGGCTTCTGCCATAAAAGATTGCCGAGGTAATTTAATGAAAAACGACCATAAACCCGCATTCGAACAATTGGCGTCCGCCTGTTTTGATCCTCTGTACCGCCTGGCATACAGATATACGAAAGACGGTGCCGCCGCCGAAGAAATCGTCGGGCGCTCCCTTGCCGAAGCGGCGCGGCACATGCCTTCTGCCGAAGTAAAGTTCCGTAAAAAGGCCGAACGCATCGTGCGGAAAAACTGCGAAAATTACATAATGTACAGCGAAGATATACAGCCTCGGCAGGAGTCCTCGCAAAAAGCGGCGGATAATATGCATCTTATCCGCGAAAAATACAGGCGGACCGGATACCGTTGCAAAAAAGTTGTTTTCATCTGCTCCGCCGTTATCCTTTTCCTTCTGTTGCTTTGGTTTATTCCTCCTTTGATCTTTCCTCCCATTAATATTTAAGAAACTGCCGCCCTGTTCGGAGGTATCTTCATGAAAAAGTTCAGCGAAACGCAACTATCCGATGTCGTAGACGAATATTACGGCGAAACGTTTGACACGGCTTTCCGTTTTACGAAAGAAGAAGCGTCCGCGCAAAAAATCGCCGCGGACTCCCTTGTGGAAGCGGCGGCTTTTCTGCCTTCGGCAAGCAAAGCCCGTTTTCGCAAAAAGCTTCGCCAAATTGCCGTACAGAAGAGCGGAGAGTTCCTCGAAAGTCTGCCGCAGGGCGATATCCCCGCCACTTCCGCCGAAGCGATCCCCAACGCCGTTTCAGCAATGCGCGGGCAGTATACAGCGGCCCGCAAGCACAAAAGGCTCTTATTCGCCGCAGTATGTTGCGTACTTGCAATCGTGCTCGCCTGCATCTCGGTCAATATTGCATTTTCTCTGCTGGGTCGAGAAGAAATACGCGTTTGGCGACACCGAAACAATGCTTATATTTCGCAAAACAACGCGGTTACGTTTACGGATATTTATGTTTTAGACGGGATCTCGGTCGATGAAACGAACCATCCGGGCAAATTTATCGTTGCGGAAGGCGTCTTTCTCTGTGAAAACTTTGCCCTCGATCCTTCCGAAACGACCGCGAGCGTGCGTATCCCCGGCGAAAACGGAGAATTTTTACAGAAATCCGTACAGCTGAACGCAAATTTGACCCAAACCATGAGCATTGCCGATCTGCACATCGGAGAAGACGCCGGGCTTGTCCGTGGAAAAACACGGCTGGTTTATGAAATCGACGAAGAGACGTACAATTATCTTTTCGGGCTTGACGTAACTTATTTCGATATATCGGACCGCATCCTTCAGGGCGACGGAGATATACGCATCCTCTTTGAAAATATCGGAGAAACGCCCGTCTCTTTTGAATTTTTCTCTCTCGACTTCCTTTATACGATAGACTGATCTTCCCTTATCGATCAAACGCGGGCAAAGGCTTTACCTTTGCGCGCGTTTACTCTTTCTCTATTGCTTAATTTTTCGGAGCGTCGGGAATCTATCCCGACGCTCGTCCGTCTTGTTACAAGATATACAGGTTCCATTTCCCGTAATCGTAGGTTTCGCCCGCTTCGCACCACTTCACATAATAGTTCAAACGATCTGTCAGTGTGCCCGTAGTATGATATCCTTGCAGAACCATCTTCCAGCCGTCCCCTTCTGCCGCCGTGCGCAAACTTTTATACGATCCGGTCGCGGGCAACATCAATATCAGGTAGCCGGACTGTTCGATTTTGATTGCCGGCCCTTCCTGTATCGAGCTGTAAGTGAAATCCATTCCGTTAACCGCATCGATCAGCGGCAGCGTAAATTTGTACTGCGGTCGGTCGGTAAAAATCTGCTGTCCGTCGGCAAGAGGGAGCACGCTCGTTTTTTCGTCCGTACTGATCGCCGCGATATTTTCGAACAGAGTTTTTCCCTCTTGAAGCGCGCCGAAAGAACCTGCCAGTTCTTCAAATATTTCCGCCGTCATCGTAACATCGTACTCTTTCAGCGTATTGTCTGCTCCGTAAATGAGGTAATCGAGACTGTTTTCGCGGTCAACTTCCTCTGTTCCGTCCACCCCGATGAGATCGGAACGATTCCAAACATCCCACGTCGAAGAATTGAAATCTGCCGTCATAGAAATTCCGAAATCCGAAAGCGGCCCCACTTCGATGCCCTTTTCGATAAACGCGCTGTACGGGATAAACACGTTCAAGACCGTCCCGTTATCATCCTTGCTTACGCCGAGGACGATACCGTTCAGCTCGGTCGTTTTTTTGCTCGTCCCGGGATAATAAGCGAACGTATTTTTTCCGTTCGTATAACTTCCGATCAGGTACGTATTTTTCGTTCGGTATGCGCTGTAGCGAGGATAATCCATATTCAAGAATACCCCGACGCCGATCGTCGCGCTCTCCGGAACATCGGAAGAGGTAGCAAAGCGGAAATACAGTCCTTCGCTGCTGCGGGTCAGCTCGCCGTTCCAGACATATTCGACCCTTGTTCCGCCCAGCTCTCCCAATTGCACGGGCGTCATCAGAAGTTCCGTCTTCCCGAGATCGAGCGCAAAGTCCGTCCCCGAAAGCAGCATACTTTCGGTAACTTCGATCTCCGCCGCTACATACCCCGCCTTTTCAATAATGACGGTATGATCGCCGTATCCGACCTTCAGCGTAAAAGTTCCGTCGCTCAGGGTTTCTGCCGATGCCCCGTCCGTCCGAACGGCAGCGCCTTCAAGCGCGCCGCGGATATCGCTCACGCTTCCGGAAAGAGTAAATTCCGTATCGCGCGACACGAGGGTTATTTCCATAACGAAACCTTCCGCGGCAAGCTGTTCTGAAGTATATCGCATCTCGAACTTGCCGTAATTATCTGCAGATACTTTGACCGTCAATCCCTGCGAAATGTCGATATTTTGCAGTTCAAAAGCCCCGTCCGGTCCGCTCACTGCGCTGCCATCGCCGCCGTACTGAAGAGTCGCCCCCGCAACGGGCCGGCCGCTTACATAATCTTTTACCGTACCGCGAAGCGTTACGACTTTTCCCTGCAGAGTTACGCTGCCGGCATCGTAATCCACCAAATTTTTTACAAGATCGATCTGGCTGACAGCCGTCTCATAGGCAAGTTTTTCATAGCGGATCTCCAAAGAATCTTTTCCGCCGCTCAATACTGCCAATTCCCAGCCGCCGTCCTCATCGGTTATGGCGGAACCTCCTTCGCACGTTACCGTAACCCCGGGCAGCCCCGCATTTCCGCTTAAAAAGACGTCCGCATCATTATCGTCGTATTCGTACACGACGCCGCCGTACGATACGCGCAGATAATCGGCAAGATTCATGCGATCCACTTCGGCGTCTCCGTCAGCCCCGGGCATATCTTCGCGGAACCAAACGTCGTAGCCGCCCGTTTCAAAATCTTCGCTCGTCAGAGTAAAGCCGATTACGTCGTATTCGCTCGTCGCAAATGTTTCGTCTACTCCCGCGAAGAAAGAATACGGGACGAATACGTCAAGAGTTGTTTTTCCCTCCTCTTTTTCCGACTGCGCGAATATGCCGTTTCCCAAAGGGCTGGCCCCTTCTATGAGCGTCTTCTTTACGTTGTTCGGATAATAACTGATCTCGATCCTGCCAGCAACCGAAAAACGGATCAGGAATGTGGACGCCGAGCGGGAAGTTCCCTGTCTTTTCCCTACGTTCAAAAATATCGCGGCGCCGTCATTGCCCATCGTTTCCTCTGCCGTTTCAAACCGGAAAGCGATCCCGTCCGAATCGCGCGCCACTGCGCTCTGCCATTGCATGGCGTTGGTCCCGCCGAGCGGACCGATATCTGCGAACGCCATTTTCGAAAGATCTTTGCTCGGTTCCTCCCCTTCTTTTACCCAACGCGAGAGGTAAGTGTGATCGCCGCAGATCGGAGCCGCAGGATCAAATGCAACTCCGTCTTCGAACCAGCCCGCAAATTTAAGCCCTTCCCGGTCAGGGTCGGCAGGTTTATTCGCCTTATCCCCTTCCTTTACCGTCTGCGCCGCACCGTCAAAAGTAACGGTGTACGTATATTTATCCCGCCAGACGGACACGAGCTTCAAATCCCCGTTCGGTATCGTCTCCGTGTCGAAAGGCTCTCCGTTTTCCGTCTGCCATTCGACGAAAATTTTGTCGGGATCTTCATTTTTCGGGTCGGGGAAAGCGACCTTTTCTCCCTTCAAGATATAGCTCGTTTCCCCGTCGATGGTAATCGTATACGTCTCGGCCGCTGTGCCGTCGCCCGCGCCGTCGGTTGCGCAGGCAACCGCAAATAACATGCAGAGGGCGAACAGAGCGCTCAATACGATCAAAAATTTCTTTTTCATAGTATCCTCCTTATTCCATGCCCAGCGCTTGTTTGATCAGCCTCGTCCAAATCGCATACCCCTCTTTATTGAGATGCAATCCGTCCTCGTACAGCTCTTCCCTTACATAGGAACCGTCTTCGCAATACAATTCAGAAGCGAGGTCGATAAAGTGCAGATTCTCTTCGCTCTCACTCAATTGCGATACGAGCGCATTCACGGCATCCACCTCTTCATGTCTGTTCCAATAGTTCACGGAAGGGCTCACGCTGATGAAGTATATTTCCGTATCCGGCAATTTATCCTTGAAAAGGCCGAACAGTTCCTGGAGCATGGCAAAGGTATCCGCCCCGCTCGCACCTCCGTCTATATCGTTGACGCCGATGTGCATGACGACTTTTTCCGGCTGATAGCGCAGGATATAATCGTCAAAATTATCGATCCAAAGCTGTACTTTTGTTCCGCCGATCCCTACGTTTACGGCGTCTTCATCCGCAATATCTTCGTAGAACGTTTCCCAATGATACATATCTACAAAGGAATCGCCGAAGAACAGGACCGAGGTTTTCGGCTGCGGGGCGCTTTCGATCTCCTCCAGTTCCGATGCATCGGTTACAAGTTCATAATTGCGGAAAATCGCGCGCGTATTAAAGGTCAAAAAGCCTACGTCCGCAGCGGCGGAGGAAAAATCGGCAAAACTCTGCTCGATCACCGCCCTGCCGTTGACGTAAAAGATAAAATCTGCGCCTTTGCGCAATACGCCGAGGCGAACGAACTCCCGCGAATAATGGACGTTTGCCGGAACTTCGACGGCATTATCCCAATCCCACGACGTTTCGTCTCCCAAAACGACGCCTGCCGTATATTTATGGAACTCTCTCTGCCCGTCAATATAGAAAAACATAGTTTTCTTTTCCGACCGCACGGTGATACCGAATTTCGGATAATCATCGCCATTGGCAATCGACATCGCGCGCAGTTCCGTTTCTGCATAAAACTCGGAAGGCGCACCGTTTTTGAAATAAATATATTGTGAATTTTCGCCCTTTTGGACGACCTGCGCGTTTTCCGTTCCGTCATCGCAGGCTGCGTCAAAGCCTCCGGTCGCCTCAAAAATTGTGCCGTTGCCTAACGTTTCGCCCTCAGCAGCTTCCACCGTAAATTCCGATGCGCTGCTGATCGTACGCAATTTTCCCGCAGGCAACACCGTATTTTCTTTTATATCCTGCTCGGTAAACGTCGCCAGAATGATGTTCCCCGTATTGATGCGGTCCTGATCCCAAATCGCATAGATCGTTCCGTCATCCGCAAAGGCAACATCGGGGTACGATGTATTCTGCCTTGCGTCTAACAGACATTGATATTGCCAGGTCTTCCCCTCATCCTCGGAAATGAACGCCGTCATATTATTGCGGCCCGAAGCCGAATCGTTATTGATGAACAGCAAATTGCCCGAAGGCATCCTGCCCAGGAAGAAGCGCGACGTGGGGTTGTCGATATCGGTATACACCGCGTCTGTCCACGTATGGCCTTTATCATACGAGTAACTTTCCAGCAGCTTTCCGTTGGAATTTCGTATCATCATCCACAGCGTGCCGTCTTTCAGTTCAACGGCCATCGTTTCGTCAAAGTTGAATGCCTGCGGGGCGAACGCTCCGCCGCGTACCTGCCATGTCTGCCCTTTATCTTCCGAGGCGTAGCAAACGGTATTCGTGTCGTCGATAAAGTCGTTCGGGAAAGCCAGCCAGGTACCGTCGCTCAGCACCGTGATATTGTTGCGCAGCAATCCTCCGAACAAGCGCCGTGGCTCGCTGTGTACGAGTTGCGGAGCGTCGGGATCTTCCACCGTAACGCACCAAACGCCCGCATTCCGGTCAAAGCTGCTTCCGGTTTTCGATTGACAGTAGAATATCCAAAGGGTGCCGTCCGGATCGCGCCAAAGCTGTGCATCGTTGATTTTGACCTCATCGTTCGGATGATCGATGATCCACAGGTCGTTCCAGGACTCTCCTCCGTCGTCGCTGTATACGATCACATCGTAATTCTCCGCGCGCGGCTCGCCGTCGCCGCCGGAAACCCAAGTTGCAAACAGCCTTCCTCCTTCCGAAATTTCCAAAGAGGTAACGCCCTGCCAGTTGCGCGTCAAAACTTCATATCCGGTAAAATCGGTCAAAAATTCTGCGGGCTCCGTCATGGAAGGATGCACATAGTACTCGCTTTCTTCTGCCGGCGCGCCGAAAAGAATATAATATTTCCCAAACGAAATCTCCTCTCCGGCCTCGCATTTCTTCACATAATAATCGGCAAGCTCGGTCAAAGCGCCGCCGCCCGGCGTGATGGTTGCAACTGTCGCTCCCTTTTCATAAATCTTCGTCCAGCCGTCCCGTTCGATTTCGTAAACGAGCGATTCATAGCCGCTGTGCGGGGCAATCATCACGACGAAGCCCTCTTCTTCGACGGTAACGCGGCTGCCGTCTATGCCGTCCAATATATATGAAAGCCCGACGAGGTCCGAGGGCATTGTCGCCCCTTCGAACCCGTAAAAGCGGTCGGAAAAAGCGTCGGCGCCCGCCTCGGCCTTTGCCAGCTTCCCGTCTCCTTCCGGAACAAGCGATGCGAGATTCTCCAAAAGCGGTTCCCCTTCCTTGTACAGTGCGCTCGCTTCGAAAGCTTCCGAAAGATCGGGAACGGCCGTCGGCCGAAGCGTAAAGCGATTGTTTTCATCGATGACCAAAAAATTCATCGGGCGCGTCCACGTACAGGAATGTTCTTTGTACGAATCCCAATAGCTCATACCGCCGCTTGCGCTGTTGCGCATCGAGGGGCAGAAGCGGATGTTGCCGTACGCTTCTGCATAGGTAGTATTCAAAAGTTCGTAAGCAAAAAATACGTTCACCGTATATCCGTCTTCCGTTTGGCGGATCTCATAGCGCAAATTTTCCCCCTCTTTGACAAAGAGATCGTATGCGCCGTCTTCGCCGAACGAGCCGGCCCCGCTCGCCCGTTTAAACCAGTATTCCCCCTTAGCGTTTGCGAGAAAATCAAAAGTATATACAGTATCGTAGCGAACGGAGGGAACGGCCTGCAATACGAGTTCCACATTGTCGTTCATACCTTTATCCGCACTGTCCGTATAAAGAGTGTCGTCCGTTACGACGATCGAGAATGCAATGCCATCCCCGGTATATTCGGCCTTCCAGGTTGAAGAAGCGACGCTATTCCCCGCAGCAACTTCAAAAGTTATCGAATCCAATGCAAGTTTTTCTTCGTTCACGGCGTCTTCCCAACTCGATACGATCGTTAAATCCTTTTTCACGGGAGCGTTCCAATCATATTCGCTGCCCTCACACATCCAGCCCGTAAAGGTGTACCCCTGCAAAACGGGATCTTTGGGTTTTACGGCCCTTTGACCGTCAAGGACCTTTTGCTCGACGTCATCCACCGTAACCGTATGGACAGTCGGCTCGGTTTGCGCTTGCTCCGTATTGCACGCGGCAAAAGCACCGCAGCACAAAATAAAGACAGACGCAAGAAATAATAAAATACTTTTCTTCATCTTTTGCCTCCTTAGTTTTATTATAGCACCGCCTATACGCAATTGCAATACCCGCCTCGATAGAATTTTCACGCAAATTGCAGAGCTCAACGGTATATTTTTATCAACAAAATCATTGAATTATTTTTAGTATTGTGCTATAATCCTGTATCATATTTATACGGCGGAGATCCCTTATGGACAAATGCGGCTTACTTCATTATAATATTTTTAACCGAGACCAGCAGGAAAATATCGTAAACATCGCGAAGGCGCTGTCTCTTCCGATCCGCGTCGAAATCCTGCGGCAATTGCATACCAAACCGATGTCGATCGTAGAACTTGCCAAAACCAACGGCATTTCCAACTCGACGGCAATATTTCACCTGAAAGTACTGGAAAACGCGAACCTCATAACGATACAGTACGCGCCCAGCAAAAAGGGAATGGCGCAGATCTGCTTCGATGATTTCATCGACATCCGCTTTTCTCTTTCGGATGAACGGCCGAAAGCAGTCGACGTTTACACGCAGAGCGTTCCCGTAGGGCTCTATGTCGACGCTGAATTCGACGATTATGTGCGTTTTGCCACGAATGAAGAATTTCTGCGCATTTCCTTAAACGATATATACAACGAAAAGCGGCAGGCCGCGCAGCTTTTATGGACAAAAGGCGGCTACGTTACTTACGCTTTCAGCAACGAATTCGCGCAGGGCACGGAGGTCTGCGAACTGAATCTTTCTCTGGAAATTTGTTCCGAAACGACTTATTACCGCGACGATTGGAAAAGCGACATCGATTTTTCCGTAAACGGGATCAAGCTGCTCACTTATACCTCGCCCGGAGATTTCGGGGAACAGCGCGGTCGGCTGAACCCTGCGTGGTGGGCAGATAACAGCACGCAGTACGGCCTTCTCAAAACGATATCGGTTACCCCGAAAGGCACGTTTTTAGATAAAGTTCTCGTAAATCCCGCCGTAACCGTACACGACCTCGCCCTCGCGCAGGGAAACAAAATCCTGTTTACTGTCTCCTGCGAAAAAGGTGCCGAACATTACGGCGGATTCAACATTTTCGGCAAGTCGTTCGGAAACTACCCGCAGGACATCGTTCTTACGGCTTCGTATAAAAAGATCGGCGGTTAGAGAGGGGGTCTCTATCCGCCGCATTCCCATGCTTTTTCGCCGCCGTTCTTTCGCTGTTCGCCTGTCAATTTTTAATATACGGGAAACGGGCGGCCCTGCAATATTGCAGG
>OGGQ01001460.1_pt1 | contig 30454 bp, 30 predicted proteins | sample 1571191 | NCBI WGS metagenome assembly OGGQ01 (sample SAMEA2582061, study PRJEB24529) | metagenome | biome: Human gut stool | place: China | collected 2011
TTGCCTTAATTTAAACTCGAAAAAGTCCCAAAGGACTTTTTCGACACGCTGAGACAGACGAATCGTCTGCCTTTATTACGTATTATTATATATCTCTTTTCGCCTCCGACAAAAGGGCCTGCCTCATCTCTCCAACGGTTCTGACCTTTATGTCCGCCATTTCAAGCTCTTTTTCTCCGCCGTACCCATATAGGCATCCAATTGAGCGGGCTCCGTTTTTAAAGGCTGTTTCCATATCTGAATATCTGTCGCCGATTATCACAAACGGGCCGTTATATCTCCCTTTGATATTCTCAAAAACGGCGTATTTGGGCTTAAAGCTGTAGTCCTCGGTACAGTAGAAGCTATCGAAATATTTTCCCAGATCAAAGGCCTTCTTGTGCGCCTCCATATAGCTTCTTTTGCAGCTACTGAGAAACACGGTCTTTCCGTACACGCCGGTCTGGCGTACAGCCTCCAGCGCCCCGTCATACAGCACGGCTCTTCCGGAGTAAATAAGCTCCTCCATATACTCTCCAATGAAGCCGCTGTATTTTTTCTTCTTATTCTCCGAAATATCCGGCCTGAAATCGCTCCACATGGCATTTACGTCCATGCCTATCCACTTTTCTATTTCCCGGTTCGAATATTCCCTCACGTCCTCGCCGTCAAGACGCATGATCTCGCAGCATTTTCTGAACGCCGGAGCGTATATCCTCATACTGTCGTGTATTGTTCCGTCATAGTCAAACACAAAGGTCATTATAATCCCATACCTTTAATAAGATTTACCATTTCTATGGCTCCAAGCGCACAGTCATATCCCTTGTTTCCGGCCTTTGTTCCAGCTCTCTCTATAGCCTGCTCGATATTGTCCGTAGTAAGCACTCCAAACATTACGGGAACACCGCTGTGAAGGCCGGCCTGAGCTACGCCCTTTGAAACCTCGGCGCATACATAGTCATAATGCGATGTCGATCCCCTTATCACGGCTCCAAGGGCGATAACTGCGTCATATTTTCCGGATTCCGCCATTTTTGAAGCGATAAGAGGTATCTCAAACGCTCCGGGAACCCATGCGATGTCTATATCATCATCGTTTACGTCATGTCTTTTAAGTCCGTCAAGAGCTCCTGAAACCAGTTTCGATACTATAAACTCGTTGAACCTTGCCGCAACTATTCCGACCTTTATACCCTGCGATACAACATTTCCCTCAAATATTCTCATTTCCTGTTCCTCCTGTTTTATATATTTTTGCGCATTATATTTTATTTAAGATGGAGCATATGTCCCATTTTGTTCTGTTTTGTCTTCATATAGAACTCGTCATACTGGGTAACGCCGATTTCGATGGGCACCCTCTCAACGATGGAAAGGCCAAAGTCCGAAAGTCCCTCTATCTTCTTGGGGTTGTTGGTGAGAAGTCTTAACGTCTTTATGCCGAGATCCCTAAGTATCTGGGAGCCGATGTAGTATTCTCTCAGATCCTCGTCAAATCCGAGGGCAAGGTTTGCCTCTACCGTGTCAAGCCCCTTGTCTTGAAGCTCATAAGCCCTCAGTTTATTTATGAGTCCGATGCCTCTGCCCTCCTGCCTCATATACAGAAGGACTCCTCTGCCTTCTCTTTCTATCTGTCTCATTGCCTGCGCAAGCTGCTCGCCGCAGTCGCATTTGAGCGAACCGAAAGCGTCTCCGGTCAAACATTCGGAATGCACTCGGCAAAGCACGTTTTCTCCGTCTCCTATGTCTCCCTTTACAAGAGCCACATGATGCTCTCCGTTGAGCTTGTTAACATAGCCGTATGCAATAAAGTTGCCGTACTTTGTAGGCATCTTCGTTCTTGCTACGCACTCAACCAGCCTGTCGTTGACCTTTCTGTAGCGCTGGAGAGCCTTTATCGTTATGATCTTCATATCAAATTTTTCCGCCAGCGCGAGAAGTTCCGTCCTTCTCATCATCGTGCCGTCGTCCCTCATTATCTCACAGCAAAGACCGCATTCCTTAAGTCCGGCTAAACGCATAAGGTCAACTGTAGCCTCCGTATGCCCGTTTCTCTCAAGGACGCCGTTCTTCTTGGCCAGCAGAGGGAACATATGGCCGGGGCGGCGGAAGTCCTCGGGTTTCGAGTCATCATCCACGCATTTCATAGCCGTTATTGATCTTTCTGCCGCTGATATGCCCGTTGTCGTGCTTACATGATCTATGGAAACGGTGAACGCCGTCTCGTGGTTGTCCGTATTATTTGTTACCATCTGCGGAAGCTTGAGCTTTCTTATATATTCCTCGCTCATAGGCATACATATGAGACCCTTGCCGTGAACGGCCATAAAGTTGATGTTTTCCGTTGTCGCCGCCTCAGCCGAGCATATAAAGTCACCCTCGTTTTCCCTGTCCTCGTCGTCGGTGACAAGGACTATCTTTCCCTTTCTGAGATCCTCAAGCGCTTCTTCAATGGTGTTAAATTCTTTCATTTCCTGTTCCTCCTTAAAATCCGGCTTTCAAAAGAAAGTCCCTCGTTATGCCCGAGCCCTTTCCCCTCCGGCCGTTATTGTTTTCATTATCGTCAAACATAATAAAATGCTCTATATATTTTCCCACGACGTCGTTTTCAAGATTTACCGTGTCACCCGGCTTCTTAAATCCAAGCACGGTTTCCTTAGCCGTATGCGGTATAAGAGATACGGAAAAATCCGTGTCCGTGACCTTAGCTACCGTCAGGCTTATGCCGTCTATGGCTACTGAGCCCTTCTCGATTATATATTTCATTATTTTTCTGTCCGCCGCTATGGTGTACCAAACGGCTATGTCGTCCCTTTCGGTTTTGACTATTCTTCCCGTGCCGTCGATATGCCCGGATACTATATGTCCGCCGAACCGCCCGTTGCAGAGCATCGCTCTCTCAAGATCGACCCTGCTTCCCGAGCCAAGCTCTCCAAGATTGCTCCTTGTAAGGGTCTCGTTCATAACGTCGGCCGTGAACGTATCCTTCGTAAATCCTGTCACGGTCAGGCACACTCCGTTTACGGCAACGCTGTCTCCCAGCTTAAGATCGTCAAATATTTTTGATCCCGACACCGTAAGTCTGGAGGATTTCGCTCCCCTCTCGACCTTGACTACGGAACCTATTTCCTCAACTATTCCGGTAAACAAATCATCTCACCTTCCATTCGATAAGTATGTCCTCATCAAAGCGTGATATTTCGGCGTCTCCCAGCATAAAGGCGTTTGCCGGAAGCTCCACGCCCCTGCCTCCAACGGGCGTTTTCGCGCTATCGCCGCCGAATATTTTTGGAGCGATATAGCATTTTACCCTGTTTACGATTCCCGCCTCAAGGGCGCTGAAATTAAGTCCCGCTCCGCCCTCAAGCAGTACGCTGTCTATGCCGAGTTCTCCCAGCTTTATCATCAGTTCTCTTAGATCCACCCGCCCGTCTTTTGGGGAAGTAGTTATTACGCTGACGTTTCTGTCCTCATATTCCCTGCGGCGTTTCTCGTCGGAGCGTACCGTGGCTATTATGGTCGGTATTTCCCCGGCCGTCTTTACTATATTGGAATCAATGGGCGTTCTGAGGGATGAATCGCATATTATCCTAACCGGGTTGCGTCCTCCTGGCAGGCGGCAGTTGAGCATCGGATCATCGGCAAGCACCGTGCCTATGCCGGCCATTATTCCCGAGTATCTGTGTCTGTCCTGATGCACGTTGTTTCTCGCGTTTTCGCCGGTTATCCATTTTGACGCTCCCGTTACCGTGGCGATCTTTCCGTCGGCTGTCATGGCGTATTTCATTACGACAAACGGTGTCTTTGCCGTTATATAGTGGAAAAACACCTCGTTCATAGCGTCGCATTCGTCCTTCAGCACTCCGCTTATTACTTCTATGCCATGTTCCTCAAGTATTTTTCTGCCCTTTCCGGCCACAAGGGGATTAGGGTCATCCGAGCCCATAAACACCCTTTTTATGCCTTTTTCAATTATAATATCCGTGCAGGGAGGAGTCTTTCCGAAGTGGCAGCAAGGCTCCAGCGTAACGTACAGGTCAGCTCCCCTCGCATCGTCTCCGCACTTTAAAAGCGCGTTCCTTTCGGCGTGGTATTCTCCGCATTTGTGATGATAGTCCTTTGAGATTATTTTCCCATCCTTCACGACTACGGATCCGACCATCGGATTCGGCGAAGTCCAGCCCATACCCTTTTTAGCCTCTTCTATGGCAATTCTCATATAATCATTTTCCGTCAAGTTCTCATCTCCCAAATAAAAAAGCCCTGAAAACAAATTCAGGGCATGCCAGACACATCAAAGCCTGCGCATAAAAAAACCTGAAATGATAAACATTTCAGGGCATATACGCAAACAAAAGAACCATAAAAAATATGGCTTCTCGTCTTCTTTCATCCAGACTGTACTGTCGGTTTTGGAATCGCACCAAATCATGCGCTCTCGCGCTCGCGGACTATACCGCCGATCGGGAATTTCACCCTGCCCTGAAGACCGGTATTAACTTCACAAGTATATTATCACTATGACAAAGTGATGTCAATAAAAAAATTTAACAAATATCCTCATCATTTTTCACAGCTTGCATTGGGACCGAAAATACTGTAAAATTCTAAATAATATTCAGACATATTTTTACGAAGCATAGGAGGAGTTCTTCTTGAATAAATACGCTGTTAAAGCCGCTGTTTTATGCCTTTTAGCCTGCATATCGCTTTCCGGGTGCTCGCGATCCGCGGATGAAAAAGAGTCAGTCGTGACGGCTCGGGAGGAAGGCGTTACGTTTACCGACGACCTCGGCAGGAGCGTTACCGTCTCGTCACCACAAAGAGTTGTGACGCTTATCGGCTCCTTTACCGATGTATGGCTGCTTTCCGGAGGAAGCGTTGTCGGCGCCTGCGACGACTCCTGGTCGTCCCTCGGCCTTGATCTTCCTGACGGCGTTATAAATACGGGAAAGGTTTCGGAGCCTAACCTGGAAAGCATACTCTCCGCCGATCCGGATTTTATAATCGCCAGCGTAAATACGGCCGCCAATGTCGAACTTCTGGACACGTTTGATGAGCTGGGCATCTCTTGCGCCTATTTTGATGTGTCAAATTTCGGCGACTACCTTGATATGCTCAAAATATGCACGGACATAACCGGCAGAAGCGATCTGTATGAAAAAAACGGCCTCGATGTGCAGGAGCAGATAGAAAAAGCCATCCAAAGGTCCGACGGAAGCGCTCCCGAAGTTTTGTATCTCAGAACGTCCACCAAAAGCATACAGGCCAAAAAAAGCGAAGGCAACGTATGCGGAGAGATACTTGCCAACCTTGGCTGCGTAAACATTTCCGACAGCGATGAAACAATGCTTGAAAATCTGAGCCTTGAGGCCATAATGCGCGCCGACCCTGATTATATTTTTGTCACTCCACAGGGCAGCGACAAGGAAGCCGCCATAGCCAATATAGAAGAAACATTTACGTCAAGCCCCGCTTGGCAGACGCTGAGAGCCGTAAAGGAAGGCCGGTATTATGTTCTCGACCCGTATCTTTACAATCTCAAACCAAATGAACGCTGGGGCGAGGCTTACGAGAAAATGGCCGACATACTCTATCCTGAAAATTCAGAAAGGTGAGATCTATGGGATATTTCCCTTTTTTCATTGACATAGAAAACAAAAAATGCCTCATTGTCGGGGGCGGGAACGTAGCCCTCAGGAAAATAAAAAAGCTCATACCCTACCGTCCGGCAATAAAAGTAGTGGCGGAAAAAATAAGCGGCGATATACGTTCCATAGCCTATGCCGGCCTTGAGCTTATTGAAAAAAAATTCAGTCCCTCCGATATAGACGATGTGTTATTTGTCATCGCCGCCACCGACAATGTTTCTCTGAACGCCGAAATATCAAGTCTCTGCCGCGAGCGGGCCATACTCGTGAACTCCGTTGACTCAAAGGACGACTGCGGATTTATTTTTCCGTCTCTCTACAAAAACGGCGGCCTTTCCGCCGGCATCACAACCGGCGGGGCAAGCCCGTCACTCTCGGCGAAGTGCCGGAACATACTCGAAAAAAATCTGCCCGAGGACTGTGAAAGCATATTGGATTTTCTCTCATCCATACGCCCCGAGGCAAAACGCCGCATAGCCGACGGAAAGATCAGGAGCGCCTTTTTAAAGGAGTGTATGGAACTTTGCCTCTCCCTTAACGGCTTGCCGTCATCCGGCGACGTGGAGGCGTTATTTGAAAAATATGCGGGCGGAGACCGCAAGCGTTCCGGCTTTGTACACATTGTGGGCGCCGGATGTTCCCAAGCCGATCTCTTAACCGTAAGGGCTCTTGAGCTTATCCAAAACGCCGACGTTATCATATATGACGACCTTATTTCCGACAAACTCCTTGATATGGCAAAGGAATCCTGCCGGAAAATATATGCCGGAAAGCGCGGCGGCAGACATTATATGAAACAGGACGAGATAAGCGCCCTCATCGTTTCCGAGGCCGAAAAGGGGCAGACCGTTGTCCGTCTCAAGGGAGGCGATCCGTTTGTTTTTGGCAGAGGCGGCGAGGAAATACTTGCCCTCAGAGAAAAGGAGATAGACTATGACGTAACGCCAGGCATAACCTCGGCCATAGCCATACCGGCGGAAGCCGGCATACCAGTCACCCACAGAGGGCTCAGCCGCAGCCTTCATATAATCACCGGCCACACAGACAGCCCGGACGGCATATCGGAAAATTTTGAAAAGCTGGCCGCCCTTGACGGAACATTGGTGTTCCTTATGGGACTTTCTAATCTGGAAAAAATCTGCTCCGGACTTATGGAAAACGGAAAGGATAAAAATACTCCGGCCGCCGTCATATCCGGAGGCAATTCCAAAAACAAAACGACCGTCAGGGCTGCCCTTGGCGAGATAGCCGCGGCCTGCCGGCGTGAAGGCGTAAAGTCGCCTGTGACCATTGTTATCGGCCCCGTGGCATCCCTTGATCTCAGATGTGAATAATATAGATCCCCATTCCGACAATTCACGTCAAAATGGGGATTCCTTATTTCATTATGTATTTTTGACCGGTATTATTTCCTGTGCTCTTTACAGGACAGCTCTTTTATATTCAGCTTAAAAACGCATACCAGATTCAGCATTTCATCGGCGTACTCAAAGGTCTCCCTGTCCGAATAGTGACGCATTATTATGTCAAGAGCGCGTCTCTTTTCGTCCGTATCCTCTATAAATTCGATACTTCCCGTTCCTATGACGCTCTTATACATGGCCGTATATCCGCACGCTGTTTCGCCCTCTACGATCTCACGGTCGGTGTCCATCTCAAATCCTGCGTAAGCGTTGTTTTTCATAAGCTCGACCTTTCGGCCTTCTTTGGCTCCGTGGAAATACAGCGTCCTTAGGCCGCCGTTTTCCTCGTATCCAAAGCTGAGAGGGACGATATAGGGCGCTTCTCCGGTATTCAGCGCTACTCGGCATGTTCCGCAGGCCAAAATGATTTCTTTTATCCTGCTTTCATCCGTTACCTCACGCTCTTTTCTTCTCATTTTGCCGCCTCCTTATTTAATGCTTACCTCTCCGGCAAGTATGCGCTTGTAGTCCTCGTAATTTTTCTCAAGGAGCGTGGGCGTGTCAAGTCCGTAGGGGCATTTTCCCTTGCACTGTCCGCAGTGGAGGCAGTCCTCTATCTTTTTCATCTTTGCCTGCATCTCCGGCGTAAGCTGAGCCTCGGAGGGAGCCCTTCTTATCATAAGGGACATTCTCGCGCAGTTGTTGATCTCTATCCCAACAGGACAGGGCATACAATATCCGCATCCTCTGCAAAATTCTCCGCTGAGCTCCTGCCTGTCCCTTTCTATAACGGCGCTGAGCTCGTCCGTCATCACAGGGGGATTGCCGATATATGATATAAATTCTTCGAGTTCGCTCTCCCTCTGAACTCCCCATATGGGCAGGACATTATCGAAACGGTCAAGGAAGGCGTATGCCGCCGCCGAATTGTTTATAAGCCCTCCCGCGAGAGCTTTCATGGCGATGAATCCCATATCAGCCTCTTTGCACATATTTACAAGCTCGATCTCCTGTTCTCCAGAAAGGTAGGAGAACGGGAACTGCAGCGTCTCGTAAAGCCCTGACTCTATGGCCTCCTTAGCAACGGCCAGTCTGTGATTTGTTATTCCTATATGACGTATTTTTCCGGCTTTTTTCGCCTCCTCGGCAGCTTCATAAAGCCCCGTACCGTCTCCGGGCTTTGGACAGAAGGCAGGATTATGGAACTGATAAAGGTCAAGATATTCGCATCTGAGGTTCTTAAGCGTCGTATCGAGATCCTTTTTAAGATCCTCGCCGTTTTGCGCTTGCGTCTTTGAGGCAATGAAAACCTTGTCCCTTATTCCGTCAAAGGCTTCTCCCAGCTTTATCTCACTGTCCGTATAGGCTCTTGCCGTATCAAAAAACGTAAATCCGGCGTTATATGCCTTTTTTACGAGTTTTACGGCTTCCTCCACCGATATTCTCTGTATCGGCAGCGCTCCGAAGCCGTTTTTGTCCGTTATTATCCCCGTTTTTCCAAGCCGCACATTTTTCATTGGTCATCCCCGCTTTCTTTGTTTTTCTGTATGTGATCGCACAGTCCGGCCAAAAAGCATATTTCGCATTTCGGTCTCCTCGCTATGCATATCTTCCTTCCATGGGCTATTATCTGCGTGTTGTACGCTATCCAGTTTTTTTCAGGAAGAAGCTCCATAAGCTCAAATTCTATTTTTACAGGATCCTGGCTGTCGGTAAATCCAAGCAGATTTGATACTCTTCTCACATGGGTATCTACAACTATGCTCGGTATTCCGTATATGTTTCCCCTTACGACGTTTGCCGTCTTTCTGCCGACGCCCGGCAGCTTGATCAGCTTGTCTATGTCGCTTGGCACCTCGCCGCCGTATTCACTTAAGAGCATCTGGCAGCATCCTATTATATTGGCGGCCTTGTTTCTGAAAAAGCCCGTCGAGCGTATGTCTTGCTCAAGCTCAGCCTGATCGGCCTCGGCGAAATCCTTTACGCTTGTGTATTTTTTGAAAAGCTCCTTTGTGACCATATTCACCCTTTCATCGGTACACTGGGCGCTCAATATGGTGGCTATGAGAAGCTGCCACGCGTTTTCGTGGGTCAGATAGCACTTTGTTGGGCCGTAATGCTCCTCAAGCAGATCAAGCACCTTTATGACCCTTTCCTTAAGCTCCATATCCGTCACTCCTCCAGACAACGGCGCTTTTCGCTTTGTTCAGCAGTTCGTCCCTGCCGTAATAGTCAAACAGCACCGCCGTTTTTTTATCTTCCCCAGTTATGGGGTCTATGTCAAAAAATTCTATCCTGCACATTCTAAGGAGCTGTCTGGGCGTGTATCCGACAAGCTCCGGCAGGTATTTTTCAATGTTTTCGGGATTTTCGTAAAACTCTCTCTCCCATTTTCTTTCTTCCTCCGACTGATCCCTCTCGATGCTTTGAGGTATGTTTTTCATATTGTCGCCAAGAAAAATATCAAATCTCAAAAGTTCTCTTATATGTCCAAGATGCTCCCTGAAGGCGGCCTGTTCCGTGAAAAAATCGAACAGTCTTCCGTAAAGATCCATTTTGCTGTGGGATATCTCGTCATATCCGTTTTTCTCCCACCACAGAGCTAATGTCTCAAAAAACGAAAATGCCCTGCCTTTTTTTTCAACCATATACCTTATGGTGTTTTTCGCCTTTCCCGAATTATAAAACGTCTCCACCATTTCCTCTATTCCCTTTAGCCTGAGCAGGCCGTCAAAGGATATGTCCTTTGTGTAAAGCACCTCGTATGGAGCCTCATCCGCGTAAACTATCCCGTATTTGTCCGCGTCGCGTCTCAGTCCGGAGCCTTTCAGCAGCTTTAAAAACCCGAGCTGAAGCTGTTCCGGCTCAAGGGCGTAAACATCGTCAAAGGAACGGCCGAACGACTCATAATCCTCGTAGGGCAGTCCGGCGATAAGGTCAAGATGCTGATGGATATTTCCCGCCTCCGCGACCCTTCTCACCACGTCCGCTATTCCTCCGAAAGCTGCGTTTCTTTTAACCGCTTCTATGGTCAGGCGGTTTGTGGACTGAACGCCTATTTCAAACTGGAAAAGCCTCTTTCTCGCCTTTTTTAAAAGCTCAATGGCCTCATCCCGCAGAATATCGGCCGTTATCTCCATATGGAAGTTTGTGATGCCGTTGTCGTTGTCCATTATGTATTTCCATATCATCATCGCGTGCTCATGGCTGCAGTTGAATGTCCTGTCAACAAATTTGACCTGTTTGACCTTATTATCAAGAAAAAACTTAAGGTCGCTTTTTACCCTTTCCGGCGAAAGGAACCTGACTCCTTTTTCCACCGATGAAAGGCAGTACTGACAGTTATAGGGGCATCCCCTCTGGGTCTCATAATAAATTATCCTGTTTTTGAACTCATCGGCGTTCGCGTAAACAAACGGTATATCGTCAAGGCGCAGCGGCTCTCCGGCGGGGTTTTCGTGTATTTCCCCGTTTTTTCTGTATGTTATGCCGCCAATGTCCGATATATCCCCGCCTTCCGTCCATCTTTCAAGCAGGCTTTTGTATACGCCCTCGCCCTCGCCTCTGATTACGGCATCGGCGAACGGGTTTTCCTCAAGGAAGGCCGCCGAGTCATAGCTGACCTCAGGCCCTCCGAAAAACAAAACAGTCCCGGGAAGCAGTTTTTTCAGCCTTCCGGCGACAATTTTTATCATCCCAATATTCCATATATAGCAGGAAAACCCGATAAAATCGGGTTTTTCCTTGTAAATATCGCTTACAATAAATTCGATCCTGTTATTTATTGTATATTCCTTTATTATCGTATATCTGCCCTCGGCGTCGGCATAGGCCATAAGGCTTCTGAGCGCCAGAGACGTATGTATATATTTGGCGTTGACCGCCGTAAGCAGAACCTTCATTTTCCTGTGACCTCTCAGATGGCTACTGGCACCTTGCCCACGCTTTCTCCATGCTTATAGTCCACGATATTGAAATCATCAACGGTAAAATCGTAGAAATTTTTGATATCCTTGTTCATCTCGAATTTAGGAGCGGGAAGAGGTTCCCTCTCTATGAGCTTCTTGATTATCGGTATATGTCTGTCGTAAATATGCATATCCGCAATGACATGCACAAGCTCTCCAACCTCAAGGCCGCTTACCTGGGCAAACATATGCACAAGCACGGAATACTGAACCACATTCCAGTTGTTTGCCGCTAAAGTATCCTGCGAACGCTGGTTGAGTATGGCGTTGAGCTTTCCGTCAACTACATTAAATGTCATGCTGTAGGCGCAGGGATAGAGGTTCATCTCGTGGAGATCCTCAAAATTATAAATATTTGTCATTATCCTTCTGCTGTAGGGGTTGTTCTTAAGGTCGTAAAGCACCCTGTCGACCTGATCGAACATTCCTTCCTTATACTGGTGCTTTATTCCGAGCTGATAGCCGTAAGCCTTTCCTATGGTTCCGTCCTCGCCCATCCATGAATCCCAGATATGTGAATTGAGGTCGGCAACCTTGTTTGATTTTTTCTGCCATATCCAAAGCATCTCGTCAATGGCCGCCTTCCAGTTTGTATACCTGAGTGTAAGTATGGGAAATTCCTTTGAAAGATCGTAGCGGTTTACAACACCGAATTTTTTGATCGTATACGCCGGAGTGCCGTCCTCCCATACGGGACGCACCTTTTCGTTTTCGGTTGAAAATCCGTTTTCAAGTATATCTTTACAGTTTTTTATAAATATTTCGTCTGCGTAACTCAATTTGATCCTCCTGACTTTTCATACTTCTCTTCTGCCTTCCAGCGCTCTTGCAAGCGTCACCTGATCGACATACTCAAGGTCTCCGCCAACGGGCACTCCGTTCGCTATTCTTGTGACCTTTACTCCAAAGGGCTTTACCAGCTTGCTTATATACATTGCCGTAGCCTCTCCCTCGACGGTGGGATTGGTGGCGAGTATGATCTCCTCCGGGGCGTCGTCCTGTATTCTTTTAAGCAGCTCCTTGAGCTTTATGTCATCGGGCGTGATGCCTGCCATTGGCGATATTACGCCATGCAGCACATGGTAGACGCCGTTGTATTCCTTTGTTCTCTCATAGGCCGCCAGATCCCTCGGGTTCTCTACGACCATTATTAATTTTTTGTTCCTTTTTTCGCTGGCGCATATCGGACATATATCGCCGTCGGTAAAATTACAGCACACAGAGCAGTATTTTACGTCCTTTTTTGCCGAAATTATGGCGTCGGCAAGTTCTCTCGCTTCCTTTTCGTCCATCCCTATGACATAAAAAGCAAGCCTCTGCGCCGACTTTCTTCCTATTCCGGGAAGCGCCGCGAATTTTTCTATAAGTCTTGTTATTGGATCGCTGTAAAAACTCATTTTACGCCTCTGTCATCAAAACATTCCGCCAAGGTTTCCGCCGGCTATCTTTGACATCGCTCCGTTGGCTATCTCGTCCACCTGTCTGAGAGCCTCGTTTACAGCGGAAAGTATAAGATCCTCAAGCATCTCAACATCATCGGGATCCACAACGTCGGGATTTATTTTTATTTCCTTGATCTCTTTCTTTCCCGTTGCCGTTACCTTTACGGCTCCGCCGCCCGATGTTGTCTCAACGACCTGCTCCGCAAGAGCAGCCTGAGCCTCTTCCATCTGTTTCTGCATTTTCTGTGCCTGTTTCATAAGGGCGTTCATATTCATTCCGCCCATTCCTCCAAATCCTTTTGCCATTTTAATGATCCTCCTGTATTTATCTTATTGTTTCGCCAAAAGTTTAAGGCTCTACTTCTATTCCTGGTATGATCGAGCTCCAGTCCGCTTCTTCCTCCGGCTGGTCGTCTCCGCCTCCGAAAAGCATTTCATACCTCTTTTTAAATTCGTTTCTTGAGATTATCTCGAACTCGACCTCCGCCCCGAGCTCCTTCTCAAAGGCGTCCTTTATATCGTCCATCTTGTCCGAAAGTATCCTGCTGTTTATAAGATTGTCGCTGACAATATACAGCTTATCGCCGTCAAGCTGCCTGAGCTTTGCCCTCTTGATAATTATGTCGTCCGGCGATTTTAAGCTGGACGTTATTTTATCCCATGTATCAAGAGCCTTTTGGTAGTCCTCGCTTATGGCTCTCCTGGCCTGTTTTTTCTTTTTCGGAGTCTCTGTTTCTCCGCCGGAGTCCGGTGCTTTAGCCACAAATGCTCCGCTGCGCAGTTTTCTTTCAAGAGCGGCTAATTTCGCGGCAATCGCTGTATAGTCGGCTTCCACCACCGGTGTACACAGCTTCATCAGACATACTTCCAGCACGACTCTTTTATTTGAGGCGTACTTTATTTCCGAGCTAAGCTCCGAAAATACGCCTATCAGTCTGCTTATTTCGCTTTTGGATATTCTTTTTGTCTGTTCCCTGAGAGCTTCCGCGCTTTCCGCAGATACATTGAGTATTTTCCCGGCGTCGTTCACCGAAGCCGTTATCATAAGATTTCTCAGATGCACAAGATAATCCGACGCGAACTGTCCTGCGTCCCTTCCGTCTGAAATTATGGAATTTACAATGTTCATCAGCGCTCCGGCGTCGCCCTCGGCGATTTTGTCCGTCATTTCAAAAAATACAGAATCGTCCACCGATCCGACTATTTCCAGAACCTTCTCCCTTGTCAGCTTTTCGCCGTAATAAAAGGCGGCGCACTGGTCAAGCAGGCTCAGCGAGTCCCTCATGGAACCGTCGGCAAGCCTTGCCACAAGATGAAGGGCATCGTCGTCAGCCTGTATGCTCTCCTTTGCCGCGTATTCCTTCAGCGTCTGGGCTATGTCCTCCGCGCCTATTCTTTTAAAGTCAAAGCGCTGGCACCTTGAAAGTATGGTTGGCGGTATTTTCTGCGGATCCGTCGTAGCCAGTATGAATATGACATGCTTTGGCGGTTCCTCAAGGGTTTTCAAAAGGGCATTGTAGGCTCCAGGCGAAAGCATATGAACCTCGTCGATGATATATACCTTGTATTCTCCCTCGGCCGGCGGATACTTTACGTCCTCGCGTATCTCCCTTATGTTGTCCACGCCGTTGTTTGAAGCGGCGTCTATCTCTATGATGTTAACGCTTCTGCCCTCGTTGGCCGCGCGGCAGAGCTCACATTCGTTGCAGGGCTCGCCGTCGTGCGGATTAAGACAGTTTATGGCCTTCGCGAATATCTTGGCCGTGGACGTTTTTCCCGTTCCCCTCGTTCCGCAAAACAGATAGGCGTGGGACACCCTTCCGCCGGTTATCTGGTTTTTCAATGTTTTGACTATATGCTCCTGGCCTATGACACTGTCGAATGTCTGCGGTCTGAATTTCCTGTAAAGGGCCTGATAAGAGGACATTCTAAAGTCTCCCTTCCGCATATTGATACTATTTTACTATAACAATTTTGGAGAAAAAAATCAAGATTAGCTCTTAAGCACATTTTCTTTCTCAACAAAGTTTTTTGTTTTCCGTTAAAATTATTTTGCGGCTCGGACTTTTTATCCTTTACAACCATTAAGAAGGGGGAGATTAATATCAATACTAATGTTTACGGATATGCCCGTGTTTCAAGTACCGACCAGAATGAGGACAGACAACTTGATGCTCTCTATGCGGCCGGCGTTGAAAGCAGTCATATCTTCATCGACAAACAGTCCGGCAAAGACTTTGACCGCCCGCAGTACAAAAAAATGACAAAAAAATTGCGCAAAGGCTCTTTATTGTATATTTCGAGTATAGACCGGCTCGGCAGAAATTATGAGGAAATTCAAAACCAATGGCGTATTCTGACCAAAGACATAGGAGCTGACATCTGTGTAATCGATATGCCGTTGCTGGACACACGTCAAGGAAAGGATCTTATGGGCGCTTTTATCGCGGATCTTGTGCTTCAGATATTGTCTTTTGTCGCTCAAAGTGAAAGAGAAAATATAAGAAAAAGACAGGCCGAGGGTATAGCCGCCGCCAAATCCCGTGGTGTAAAATTCGGGCGGCCCCAAAAACCTCTTCCAGAAAACTTTAAAGATTCATATTTTCGATGGAAATCCGGTGAAATTACTGGAAATCAAGCCGCAAAAGAATGCGGGCTGAGCGCTTCAACCTTCTTCTATAAAGCAAAACGCTACAAAATGTAAAATTTTTTAAAAATGTGTACTTTTTTGTAAATATTTTTAGTTTCGTTTACTTTAAAAGTATACCATATATTTTTACTATTTAATATCCAATTTTTAAAAAATATTTCCAAAAAACAAAGGTTTTTCTTTATGTTATTTTAACCAAAAAAGTACACTTTTTTGAAGGAGGACACGCAAAAATGAGAAATTTAAAACGGTTTTTCTGGTCACTTCATATACCGTCTGCTTTGTTTATAAAACAATCAAATTTTAGTCCCGTTTATGCAATCTTATTTCTTTTTTCTGTATCAAATAATATATCCTATACGCCGCATAAGCGCAGGCCAACCCAAGCAGAGCTCCAAATATTATATCCGTTGGAAAATGCACATAAAGATACATCCTTGAAAAGGCAATCAGAATCGCAAGTACGCCAAATATTTTCCAATGCCTGTATTTCATAAAAAACATAGCGCCTACTGCCGCGAATGACGCGGCTGTATGTCCAGAAGGAAATGAATAATCTCCCGGCGGAGCGATCATAAGAATTATATCAGGATTTACTTGAAACGGCCTCTCTCTTGCCACCAGGGGCTTTATTAATATATTACAAAATATAAGGTCAAGCACAAGGGCTATGGCCATAACAACGCCCGTTTTTCTATATTTTTTGGATATAAGGAATATGAGCGTCAGTATGATCCACAAAATGCCGACGTTCCCAAGAGCCGTTATTTTAGGCATAACAAAGTCCAGTATATCCCCTTTTATGACGTTTTGCAAAAAATCAAGTACGGCGATCTCTATCTCGTTCAACGGCCCATCTCCCAGTATTGTCAGTCTTTAAAAATTCCCAATAAACAAAAAACCGCCATATGGCGGAATATTTCAGGATCCATGCGTCCGTTCCTTGTATGGCCTTTTCCGCACGTTACCCGGTTCAAAGACTCGGACCAAGCGACCTCGTGGCACATAGAAATAACTGCTTAGTGCTGCTTCCTTCCGGACCTGACACGGTTCACAGGTTCCTATTGCACAAGACTCAGCCTTTCAACGCCTCATTCCCGGGGCAGCTGCGAATAAACGCATCCGCAGAACGGACATCACCCCCACTGTAGCGGATTGTGGGTACAGGGCGCCGCTGCCTCCCCGGCTAGCATGGAAATTTTTAACGCGAAAGCGTCTTTTGCAATTTGAAATGCGTAGATATTATAATCTATAATCTACACTATTGTCAAGGACTCCTTTTTTGAATATAATAGTAATAATGTATATGCATTTTTATTTGCATAAAAGAAAAGAGGGAATACCATTGAACAAACTTACAGTCGCTGTGATATTCGGCGGCCAGTCCTCGGAGCACGAGGTCTCCAGGGTGTCCGCTTCATCCATAATATCAAATCTTGATCCGGAAAAATATTATGTCATTCCCGTCGGCATAACCAAAGACGGAAAATGGATGATATATAACGGTCCCGTTGATAACATAAAAAACGGCGAATGGGAAAAATTCGGCACTCCCGCCATTCTCAGCCCGGACGCTTCCCAGAAGGGGCTGCTTAAAACAGTCGGCGGAAAAGTAAAGCTCATCCCCATCGACCTGGCCTTTCCCGTGCTTCATGGAAAATACGGAGAGGACGGAACCATACAGGGGCTCTTCGAGCTTGCCCAGATCCCCTATGTCGGCAACGGCGTTCTCGCATCAAGCGTTTCCATGGATAAGGCCTTTACAAAAATAATTGCTAAAAACGCGAGGATAACCCAGGCAAAATACGTCGAGCTGAGAAGCGAGGATCTCCGAAGAATAAAGTCCGCCGTTTCAAGAATAGAAAAGAAACTCGGCTACCCCTGTTTTGTAAAGCCGGCCAACGCCGGCTCCTCCGTGGGAATAACAAAGGCTCATAACAGAGATGAGCTCATCTCCGGCCTTCATCTCGCTGCCCAGCATGACAGCAAGATCGTCGTTGAGGAAGCCATCGTCGGAAGAGAGATAGAATGTGCCGTTCTCGGCAACCGAGACAAAGCCGAGGCTTCCTGTGTAGGCGAGATATTCGCTGCCGCGGAATTCTACGATTATGACGCCAAATACAACAACTCCGATTCAAAGACCGTCGTTCCTGCCGACATATCCAAGGAAAAATCCGATGAGATAAGAAAGACAGCAGTAAAGGTCTTTAAGGCCGTTGACGGCAGCGGTCTGGCCAGGGTCGACTTTTTTGTGGAAAAGGATACCGAAAGGGTCATATTCAATGAGCTCAACACTCTTCCCGGCTTTACCCCCATCAGTATGTACAGCATGCTCTGGGCTGCCTGCGGAAAGAGTATGGGCGAGCTTATTGACGATCTCATAGACCTTGCCCTTGAGAGATTTTCTCTCAAGTGATCGGAGGGTGCTTTTATGGATAACAGACCAATAGGAATATTTGATTCCGGAGTCGGCGGCCTTACGGTCGCGAAGGAAATTCTTAAGGCTCTCCCCAACGAGAATATAGTCTATTTCGGAGACACTGCCAGAGTTCCCTACGGCGATAAGTCAACGGAAGTCGTTACTAAATACTCCAAGCAGATAGTGCGTTTTCTTCTCACAAAAAACGTAAAAGCGATCATTACCGCCTGCAATACCGTCTCTTCCAACTCTCTCGAGGCTCTCAGGACGGAATTTGACGTTCCCTTTGTCGGCGTTGTGGAGCCGGGAGTAAAAAGTGCCGTAAGCACGACTGTCAACAAAAAGGTCGGCGTTATCGGCACGGAAGCCACGATCAGGAGCAATATGTACAGCAGGCTTATCCACGAGGCTGACAGTTCCATCGAGGTATTTTCCAAGCCCTGTCCCCTTTTTGTTCCTCTTGCCGAGGAAGGCTGGTACGACAACGATGTGGCAAGGCTTACGGCTGAGATATATTTGAATGAGCTTGTGCGCTGCGGCATAGACACTCTGCTTCTTGGCTGCACACATTATCCGCTCCTCAAGCAGTGTATAGGCGAAACCATAGGAGAGGCCGTAAAAATCGTTGACCCGGCTAAAAACACGGCGTTTCTCATTAAAGAAATACTTAAGGAAAATGATATGTTGAACGACGGGACTCAAAAGCCCACCAATGTATTTTATGTAAGTGACATAACAAACAAATTCGATAAAATATGCCTTAAGACCTTGAAGAAAACCTACACTCCGGCTAAGATAGATATAGAGAAATATTAAAACAGGGACGTCGCCCAAACCGCGTCCCAGGCCTTCCGGTCTGGCGGCGCCGTTTTCACGGTAACGTCCCTGCGTAACAATAAGGGGAAGAAGTATGAGGGCGGATATGCTTTTACACCCGGCCTCAATAATAATTATTACCGTTTCGGGCTTTTATATACTTTAAAATGAAAATTTTTTCGCGGATTTATTTGAATATCAAAACTTTTCACATCGGTCATAAAATGTTAGACACCGGTGAAAAATAAACGCGTAAAGCCCGAGTTTAAGAAAGGAGAATCACAAATGATCAAAGTTATAACACCTGAAACATTTGAAAGCGAAGTTTTAAACTCAAGCGAGCCCGTTCTTGTGGATTTCTTCGCCACATGGTGCGGTCCCTGCAAAATGGTCGGCCCGGTTCTTGAAAAGCTCTCCGAGGACTATGCCGGAAAGGTAAAATTCGCGAAGCTCGACATAGACACGGCTGAGGCTCTCGCCATAAAATACAGCGTTTTCAGCGTTCCATCCATGCTCGTGTTCAGAGACGGAGAGGAAAAGGGCAGAATCGTGGGCGCCCTTCCTCCCACGGAAATATCCAAAAAAATAGACGAGTATATAAAGTAAAGCGTAACGCAAAACACCCCCTGTTTATACGAAACAGGGGGTGTTGCTGTATAAGAGTCCGGCAGCAGGCTCTGCCCTTTGACTTAAACCCGAGCCGGATATGGATTCAATCATATACAAAACATTGCGGCCAAAGATATAAGTTTTTCGGTTATTTTGTTTTATTTACCATAATTGACACATCTTTACTTTTATGCTAACATAGGCTTAATAATTAGTAACAATTATATATTGATCATAGTATAATTTTACATAATTGTCAATCAATCTAAAGGGATCTATTTCTTCGGAACAGGCTTGACAGTCAAAAAGTGCCGCCATCAGGTCAATCTGTCATTTTCTTTCTGCCATTGGCTTCGGGGCAAAATAAAAAGGCTTCAAAGCGAGATGCCACCTCCGCTTTAAAGCCCGGTTGTTTTAAAATCCTATGTTTTTCAGGTCGAATTTACACCTTCCGGCGATTATTCGGAAACCTTTAAGCCGGCAAGTTTAGCCATTTCGATGATAGATTCCTTTGAAACCTTCTTGCCTTTATATTCGATAAGATCATCCATGCTTCCCGTGAAAATGTCAGCGGGCTCATATTTCTTAAGAATGATCCTTTCGTCGTCAACAAAAATTTCAAGTGTATCTCTTTCATTGATATTAAGACTTCTTCTGAGCTCAATGGGGAGCACTATACGTCCTAATTCGTCTACTCTCCTTACGATACCTGTTGATTTCATTGATATCCCTCCCTTATAATTTGGCAAATTAGTTCTATCTCCTGTTCATAATATCAATATACCGTCTTTTTGTCAATAATTGTAATACTTTTTATATTTTTTGATAGTATAATTAATATAAAATTAATTTTTTATTATAAAATAGTACGAAATTTGAGACTAATTACGACAAAAAAAGGTAGTTGTAGACAAACATATATTTCCAAAATTCTATTTTTTATGCATTAATTTAGTTCATATTGCCGCCGTTTATATGAACTTTTTTACACTTTAGTTCGTTTTATCAAACACTTCGCTGGAAAACGGCCCATGAATAAATCCTTGTCTTACAAAATAAAAATAAATAAAACGGAGGTGGACAGACCATTATGAACATATTATGGGGCTCAATGATAATTATAGGCGTTATCTATTCATTTTTCAACGGCGTGCCTCTTACCGAGGCTGTCATATCATCCGGTAAAGACGCTGTGGATATGGCTATTACCATGCTTGGAATAGTACCTATATGGTGCGGTATGCTAAATATAGCCGAAAAGGCCGGTATCACCGCCGGTATATCAAAAATTCTGGATCCGGCAGTCGGAAGGCTGTTTCCCGAAATACCAAAGGGTCACAAATCCCTTGAATACATATCCTCAAATATTACGGCCAATATGCTCGGCCTGGGCTGGGCGGCCACTCCGTCGGGCGTGGAAGCCATGAAAAGCCTGTCGGAGCTTAACGGAAAAAGTGCTGAGGCGTCGGCATCCATGCGTATGTTTATGGTAATAAATATGTCGTCCGTACAGCTTATCACCATAAATATAATAGCTTACCGCTCAAATTTTTCGTCCGCCTCGCCGTCGGAGATCATTCTTCCCGGAATAGCGGCGACCGTCATATCCACCGCGGTCGGGATCATAGCCGTAAAATTGTGTGAAAGGCGCGTGAAAAAATGCAGATAATAAATTATATCTCGCAGTCCGTTCTTCCCGCTATTTTCCTTATTATAATACTTTGCGGCTGCTGCGCCGGAATAGACATTTTCCTTGCCTTTACCGAAGGAGCCGCCAGCGGCATAAAAACCGTATTTTCCGTCCTGCCGTCCCTCCTCGGCCTCTTGTGCGCGGTATCTATATTCAGAGCCTCCGGGGCAATGGACGGCTTAATCGCCCTGCTGTCTCCCATTTGCCGCCTGAGCGGCTTTCCGGCGGAGCTTATGTCACTTGGAGCCGTAAAAATGCTTTCATCCTCGGCGGCGACCGCGCTTCTTCTTGATATTTTCAAGGTCTTCGGCCCGGATTCCCTTGTTGGAACGGCGGCCTCAATAATGATGTGCTGCACGGAAACCATTTTTTATACTCTGAGCGTATATTCCTCAGCCGCGGGCGTCAAAAGGACAGGCTGCACCGTAATATGCGCCATAATAGCAAATATTTCCGGCATAATAGCCTCCTATGCCATCGCATTATATATGTTTCAATAATTGAATTTGAGCCTCCGATATGATATTATTAACTAATAGCTTATTTGCGGAGGTGATCTGTTTTGAAGCTGAAAAAACTTCTTGCCGCGGCGCTTCCGGCCCTGCTTCTTTTCGGATGCGTGGCTCCCGCCGAGGAAGATGAGGAAACGGTTTTCCAGGTCTCTGACGAGGACGGAGCGTATTACGCTTCCGTTATAGAAGAGACGCTTAACTCATTTTATTGGAGGTATGATTCCGGCAGTATTTTTTATGAGGAGGACGTCATACCGGATAACGAAGAAATATTGACCTGTTCGCAAAATGACGGATATGATCTTGAACGCTATGTCGGCGACGACTGTATAAAAGCCTCGGCCAGCCTTTTATATTTTAACAGACAGCCCGCCGGAACGGTTTATTTTTACTTTGTCGGTCAAAAACTCGCCGGACTGTATTACACCCCGTTCAGCGGCGGCATTCCCTGCAGTCTTGACGTGAGGAACGCCTATATGCTGCCCGGCTCGTTCACGAATATGGAAAGCGCCGACCCTGTATTTGAATATAACGCATCATACATAGGGGAGACGTCTGTCACCGGTATGTTCGATTCCACCGTTATAGACGGAACATCCTATTCCATATTCACCGACGGCAGGATTCTTTCTATATACCGAGGAAACGGCTCTTCGGCCATAAGCCTCTATAAAACCGTTGATCTTACGGAGGAAGGGCTTATCCCAATGTCCGCGGCTTTCATAAACAGAACTACGGAAAGCGCCGTTTTGTACGGTATCGAGACATACAGCGACGAAGGCTCGTCCCACATAATAGTACCGCAGAAAATAATATTCTTTGATTCGGATTTCAACGCCACGGAATCGGAAATATCCTCAACGGAAAACGATCTGTACTTTGTTGGATTTGATGACGGAAATCTTGTTGTGTCAAGAGGAAAATACATAGACTACTACTCCCTTTCCGGCACGTCTCCCGGTGTTAAGCTGGCCAGCTACTATATCGGCAGATCCATAAGCGCCATGCGGATATGCGACTTGGACGGTGACGGTCAAACGGAATATATTTTCACCGACGGTCTTGACCTGTTCATATATCACAGGACGGACACTCTTTTCAGATGCGTATGGAGCACCCACCTGTCCATTGACAGCTTTGAGAATTTCATATACACCGGAGACCTTAACGGCGACGGAGTAAAGGAGATATATGTGATTGATTCATCGTCAACGGCGGCCAAATACGTCATTGGCGAAAAAGGAATGTATATAGACAACGAGGACATAACCTACGGTCAGAGCCTTCATATCGCCGATTTCAACGGCGACGGCCTGTCCGACTGCCTTGTAAGCTACGGGCAGGACGCAGACTCAATGGAGATGAGGCTTAGCGTGGAAAAGAGCTGACCGCGCGTAAGCCATGAAAGGAAGATTTTTTTGGAAACGGAAGATAAACTGACGCCGGAGGAATACGGCGTTCACGAATATTATATGAAAGAGGCGCTTAACGAGGCCAAAGCCGCCATCGACAGCGGAGAGGTTCCCATCGGCTGTGTGATCGTATACGACGGAAAAATAATAGGCAGGGGGCATAATCTCAGAAACAGCAGAAAAAATCCCCTATGCCATGCGGAAATATCGGCCATAAACGAGGCCGCGGGCTTCATCGGCGACTGGAGACTGGAGGACTGCACCCTGTATGTCACCGTCGAGCCCTGCCCTATGTGTGCCGGGGCCATCGTTCAGGCGAGGATACCCCGCGTCGTTTTCGGCACGAGAAACGTAAAGGCGGGCTGCGCGGGCTCGATTTTGAACATTTTGAACGAACCTCGGTTCAATCATCAAGTGGAAGTCATCGAGGGTATACTCCGCGAGGAATGCGCCGCGCCCATGGGTGAGTTTTTCAAGCGATTTAGGAAAAGCAAATCCGCCGATCAGACGGAAGCGCTATCCTTATAATTTTTCGACACGCTTAAACGGACGGCTCCGCCGTCCGTTTAAGTATATCCAAGAGCTTTATCCAAATACCAGCCTTCCTATTCTCTTTTTTACTTTTCCTTTCGGCAGTTCCTCTCTCCCCGCGAACCACAGCGCCCCTCCTGACGGATCCCAGCCGTTCACCGCGTCCCTCGAGGCGTTTATATGCGTTTTTTCAGGCTCTCTCGGCAGAGCTTTTCCCTCCTCAAAGCTGCTTATTATATCGCCTATGCTGTCCCGAAAGCCTCCGTCGGCGGCTCTGTTCATCACTACAGCCCCTACGGCCACCTGCGCCGCGTATGGTTCTCCTCCGGCATTTCTGCCTATAAATCCGGCAAGGGCGTATATGTCGTTTTCGTCGGCTCTGACCGTCTTTATCCCAAGTTTTTCAAGCGTCTCCCTCTCGGCTATGCCGTTTGGCGCCATACCTCCATCGGTCTGAAACGCCGTCAGGGCGTAATATGTATAGGCTCCGAATATCCCGTCGATCTCTTTTGGATAGTATCCAAGCCCTTTCAGCCTCTCCTGTATGAGAGCCACTGTCCTCCCCGATGTGCCCCAGTAATACACCGCCACATAAACACCCTCTTATTCTTTTATTTTCTCAAACCATTCCACTATCTTGAATTTCATCTTCGGGACGGCATCCTCGGAGGAAAGCATAACAACCTCGTATCCTTCGTTCCCAAGGGCGTCCCTGAGCGTCTCCCTGTCGTCCTCGCCTATGCTCTCTCCGCCAAGACACAGTGGCGGGTACATAACGCACCACCAGTTGTGCCCCTCTCCTTCGCCAATGACTATCCTCAAAGAGCTGTATTCCCCCTCCGGGAAAACGGCGTCGGCATAATATCTGACAGGATAACGCTCCCTTGAAAGCTCCGTTTTTACATCGTATTCAAGGCCGGCCTCCTTTATTACCCTTTCAGCCGTTTCGGTTATGCCATCGGCCTTTGAAATCAAAACGTCCTCGGCTTCCCTTCGGCTTTCGCACTTCTCCATCTCCGGCCTTAAATATTCCAGCACCTCGTCCCTCACCCTCAGCTTAAGTCTCTGGTCCGTCTCGCTGTCGCTGTTGGCCAGCACATGGAACCTTACCACGGAATCCTCTATCCTTTCGCTGACCCTTCCGGCGTAAGAACATACAGCGATATATCCTGTAAGAGCAGCCGCGCACAGCGCCGCCGCGAGAGCGTCCTTCCACTCCCGCCTTATGACCATGCGTATTTTATCCAGACCCGTTTTATACGATTTTTTATCATATCCGTTCTCTTTATTTTTATTTTCCACTATGTAACCCTCCCTTATGATATATAAGAAAGGGTCTCCAGAATCACGTCATTTTATAACTCCGGAAGAAATTATTTCTACGTCGGCATAAATCTCAAGCCCGTCATACTCTCCTATTCCGAGGAAATCCGCGTCCATTTCCTCAGCCTTATTTACGCTGGCCGTCAGGGAGTTTATTATCTCTTCCTCAAAGGCGGCCCCGTTTATCCTGTCCGCAGCGCTCTCGGCGGATACCTCGGCGCTTATATATATTTTCACATTCCCCTCGTCCCTGAGTATATCCGTTTTCTGGCTTTTTACCCCGGCCGATACTCCTTCCGCCGTTATCAGCTCTCCTTTGGCTCTGCCTTTTATCCATTTGACGTTTCTAATGTCCTCGGCCGTCACGCTTCCCATGTACTTGCCGTCTTTTATGACCTCTCCGCCGTCAAGGAACACCTCTCCGTTTTCGGCGCTTATTTTCGGTATTACGAACGTGCCTCCCTGACGCAGGCATTTTATCAGCCGCTCAAAATTCATATACTCGCTGAGTTCCGTGTCCCCGCCGTTGTTTTTATAATAGTCCCAAAGATACAGCCCTCCCTTTGAGCCCTTATCCATTACCGCGCGCACGGTCTGCGCCGCGTTATCCGAGGCGAAAACAACTATCTTCGTGTTTATATCGTCCATCCTCTCCATCGTGTATACGGTTTCCGCCAGCGTCCCGCCGTCGGAATATACTCCGCTTCCGAATATAACTGTCTTAAGCTGTCCGAAATAAATCTTTTTGCTCGAGTACATATCGGCCAGTCTGCGTATCTCCGGCAGGCTGTCTCCTCCGACAAGTATGGTCTCCTGTTTTTCGGAGCTTTGCCCTATGTCGCTGGCAAGCCCAGCTTCTCCGGCGGACATAATATATTTTCCGCCTTCGCCTATGGCTTCCGCCTCCCTGTCCCCGCCCGAGTCCATCCCCATAAGGACGACATATTTCCGGTTTTCCGTCTCCGTGGCGTCAAAACAGGAGCAGAGAGCGAATGTCATAGCGAAGATACCGGCCGCAAAAATTCCAAGTTTTTTTATTTTCATCCTTTTTTCCTCCATTTCCAGGCAATCAGGCTTAAAACGGAAGCCACGGCGAAAACGGCCAGCGACACCCCTCCGGTCAGATAAATACCAGCCACGGCCGAGCTTGCGCCGTCAAAAATGAGCGAAAGCACAAACGCCACCGACGCTCCCGCGCATATGAGCAGGGCGGATCCGCCGTCCTTCGCAAGCCCCTTTCCGAAAAGCAGTATCTCAAATCCAACGGCGGCAAAAACGGCAAAAAACCACATCCTGAGCATAAGCACATCCTGCCTATCTCCCAAAAAGGCCTCAAGATTGACCGTGTCCATTATGTTGAGCGCCGGAAAAACCCTGTCAGCCGTATCTCCGAGACCGAATTTAGATACCGCCGTATATGTGAAGGCCACCACGGCGGCAAGAGCCATCATAACGGCGCATATTGCCTTTTTGGATCGGTTTTCGCCTTCGGTCTCCGGCAGAAGTATAAAAAGCGACTGAGCGCCGCCAAACATAAATGAACATCTAAAGCCGTTCAAAAGCACATTGTTCCCGGATTGCTCAAACGCCGCCGTAAGCATCCCTCCGCCCGTGTCGTAAAGGCATACAGCGGCGGCTATAACGGCGTTTACGGCCGCTATGACAAATATTATCTCTCCTGCCCTTCCAGCCCCCTGCGCGCCCGTGGAAGCCATATAAATGGTTCCCGCGGCAAATACGGCCGCCACTATCCATACCGGCGTTTTCGGCAGGAGATAAAGCGACACGGCGGAGCATACAAGCCTTATGTTCGCCCCCGCCGTTATTATCAGGCTCAGCCCTGCCAATATTTTTACGATTCTGTTCGATTTATCGAAACAAGCCAGTTTATTGACTGAAAAACATATCAACGCGCACTCCGCCGCCGTTATCAGGGCTCCGATAAGCACGCTGTAAATATTATAGACCGCCGTCTGGGGCAGGCCGATGAGCGACGATGAAAAAATGATCAGTGCCACGGCCGCCTGCATCTGTCTGGCGGAAATCTTCCTGTTTGAGAATATCATCTTTTTCCCCTCCTGATTTTGTTTTTCGGGGAAGCGAAAATCGGGCGTTTCCTGAGCATAAACAGCGGCAGTCTTATAATGCTGTCTTTAAGGTCGTCCCATCCTCTTTCCGAAGCGGAGCAGTATGGGTACATATACGGAATACCGAAACTCTCCAACGAGCACAGATGGACTATGACGAGCAGTATTCCCGTCCAGAACCCGAACATTCCCAGCGCCGCCGAAAGAATAAGTATAATATATTTTGACAGCCTTATGCCGTTTACCATCGCCTGATTTGGAATCACGAAAGTGCATATTCCGGTTATGGCCGAAACTATGACGACGACCGGCCCCACAAGTCCCGCCTCCACCGCCGCCTGACCGATGACGATGCCCCCGACAATGCCAAGCGTTGAGCCTATGGACGACGGCAGGCGTATGCCGGCCTCGCGCAGAAGCTCAAAGGCTATTTCCATGCCGAACACCTCCGTCACGGCGGAAAACGGCACGTCTATCCTTGTCCCGGCGATCTTCAGCACGGCTTCCACCGGCAAAAGATTCGGATTATATAATGTTATGGCGATATAGAGCCCCGGGAGCGCCAAAGCGAGGAATGCCGCGGCGTAGCGTATGAGACGGATGAAGCTCATTATCTGCCAGCGGTCATAATAATCCTCGGCGGCCTGAAAAAACGTATTCAGCGTAGACGGCAGAAGGAGCGCCAAAGGGGAGTTATCCACGGCGGCCACGACCCTGCCCTCCAATATGGCCGCAGCGGCCTTGTCCGGCCGTTCCGTCATTTGAACCTGCGGGAAAGGCGACCACCATTTTTTCTCCGTCAGCTGTTCTATATATCCCCCGTCGATAACGGCGTCCACGTCTATCTTTTTTATGCTTTCTATCACTCTTTTTACTATCTCGTCCCTCGCTATCCCCTCGATATACATAACGGCTATATCGGTCTTGCTCCTTCTTCCGCAACGGAGCCTTATGACCTTAAGTCCGGTGTCCCTTATCCTTCTTCTCATAAGGACAATATTAAAATTGATCGCCTCCCCGAAGGCGTCCTTCGGCCCCTGCACGACGACCTCGTTTTCGACCTTCGGCACGCCCCTTGTCGGCCATCCCTTAGTGGAAGCGATAAGCGCCTTATCGTCCTTATCGGCGAAAATGGCCGTATCTCCCAGCAGTATCGATGTAAAAATGTTGTCGAAGTCGTTTTCCTCTTTTATCTCCCCGATGCTTATGGCCTCGTTTTTGAGCTTATCAAGTATATTTATGTCGGCTCTTACCCGGGTACGGGTCATAAGGTTCGTCATGATAAGATCCTCGGTTACGGTTTTGTTTATCATATTATCGACATAGACGATCATCATTTTCATGTCCTTGTCCGGCCCCGCCAAAAACGTCCTGATTATTACGTCGCCGCAGTCCCTGAATGCCGATTCAAGTATGTTTTTATTTTCATTAAGGCTTTTAGAGACTAACATTTTATCACTCCTTTCATACATATATTTCACCCTTCGATTTTAGATTATACTATTTTTCATCCATTTCTATGCAAATTGCACAAATGGTCATTTTGGGCCAAAAGTCGGCATAAGAAGTTGTGTAAAAGTTGTGTATTTTTGTGTCAAAAGTTGTGTCAACTTTCGCTCACTGTAACATTATACAATTGATAAATCCAGTAAAATCAATACTTTCCAGCACATCTATTTTACCTTTTATACGGAATATGCATTTCTATTGACTTGATTTCCAGGAGTTGCTACAATTCATTTTGTAAAGTGACTAAACACCACGTTAAAAAAGTTCAGCGTGGGCAGATTTCAGTCACTGAAATTAACTAAAAAATTCATAAAAGGAGGAAACAAAATGAAGAAAAAATTAGCTTTATTAATGGCTGCGATCATGACTGTTGCTATGGTTCCCATGACAGCGTTCGCATCCACAAAGTTAACGGCTGTTGATGAAATCGCTACAGGCATTGGCGACAAACATCCATTCACATCAACAGTTGAGCTTTCAAAAGACGATGATCAGGTTGATGTTCCTGGAAATAGGTTTGATGTTCAGCTCAAACTTACAAACGGCGAGTTCACAAAGAACGATGCTGACGACTATTTAATGGACTTACCAGCTTATGGAACAAATGGTATTTGGGATGTACATGTAAAAAATGACACAACAGCCATTATCACATTAGATGCAAGAACATTTAATGGTAAAAACGATGGAGTAGGTCAGAACACTTGTGTACTTGATATTCTTGCATACGCTGTTGACGCTGGCGATGTAATCGCTACATTCTCAAGCAACGTAACACAGTTCAAGAAAGCTTCAGAAGTAATCGCTACAGCTTATGACGGAGACGTAACAATCGAGTCTGATGGTGTTATAACATTCGTTGAAGATTCTTCAACGGACAGAAAGAACATCAAAGACATCACAATCACAGGCCTTACAAACGGTGCAATTACTGATGGAGAAGAAATCACACTTAAACTCAAAGGAAACTATGAGTTTAACTGGGATGGAGATGACGCTTTCTTAGATGAAGATGGAGCCCCTGTTGCCATCGCTCAGATAGTTACTTGCCTCAATGACGCTTGTAGAATAGATGTTGGCGACTTTGATGAAGACGAACTTCATTTTACAATCCACGACATCGATCCTAACCAGGTGCCTGTTATCTCAATCGGTGGATTTGCAATCAAAACAACAAAAGGCACAGATCCTGGCGATGTAGCTAAACTTACAATCTCCAGCAAAGACTTCGACTCAGTTACACTTGAAGTAGCAAGAATGGTAGAAGAAGCTGTTACATATACAGTAGAAGATGATGACCTTCCTACAATCTGGGCTGGTAAAGATTACACAGCAGATGATGAGACAAATACTCTTGAAGTAGCAATCGAAGAGAACACAGGCGATATCCTTAACACATCAAGAAAAGCTACATTCACATTCCCCGATGGAATCGAAGTAGTTGATATTGAGGTTGACGATGTTGAGATTGCAGCAGGTGGACTTGTTGAAGGCGAAAAATATGGTAATGTTTACGCATTCGAATATGAAATCGATGAAAACGTTGTAACAATCTGGAATTACGGCGAAGACGAAGAGTCTGACGCTACAGATATGAAGATTAAATTCATCCTTAACGCAGCTCCCACATTCAGCGGAGACGTTGATGTAACGCTCGGCGGCGAGTTCGATGATGTTGAACTTACAGTTGCTACAGTAAAAGCTCCCTACACAGTAGAGGCTAAGACAAGTGAAGTTCTTATCGACTACAGATATGTACCCGTAAACGAAATCTTTATTACAGAAGCTGAGGAAGGTATCCTTGAAGAAGACGATAAGATTTACTTAGAAGTAGAAAAGATGGACTTTGAAGACGCTGGTTCTTACGAAGTAACATCAGGCGACATTGAAGTTGACGTTGAAGTTAATGATGGTGTTCGTAACGCTGCTTGGCTTGAAATCACAGTAAAAGATGATTCAACAGAAGCATCAACAATCACAATCAGCGGTCTTGAGCTTTACCTTGACAGAACTCTCCCCGTTGGTGGATATGCTCTTGAAAATGTAGGTGTATGGAACAATGCAGATAGAGCAAATAATGCATCTAATATCCTTTGGGAAAACTCTTCTACAATAAAAGATGAAGATAGAAACGGATACGATGTAAACGGTATCTTCGAGTATGACGCAGTAGTAGCTAACGACAGCTATGTAGAAGTAGTAACAGCAGGACGTGACCAGGATGATTCTTCAACAACAAGAAAGATCGTCATCACAATCGGCGCTACAACAATGGCTGTAGGAACAGAGACAGTTACACTTGATACACCCGCATACATCAACGCTGAGAACTATACAGAGCTTCCTTTAAGAGCTGTATCAGAAGCATTCGGCGCAACAGTAGGCTGGGATGACGCTTCAAGAACAGTAACAATTATGATGGGTCAGAGAATCGTATCAATGACAATCGG
>OGGQ01001463.1_pt1 | contig 30415 bp, 25 predicted proteins | sample 1571191 | NCBI WGS metagenome assembly OGGQ01 (sample SAMEA2582061, study PRJEB24529) | metagenome | biome: Human gut stool | place: China | collected 2011
CGCCGGAGGCGGCTTTGGCCAAAGGCCAAAGTACTGAACAGTACCCTTCCGCTCATAATGGATTAGTTTTTTGACAGTCTGGGGACGCCGCGTTTTGCGGCGTCCTTTTGCTGTTGCCATAAAAAATAGATGTTACTGTATTTCTTCCCATTTTTCATACAGCTCCTCAAGCTTTTCCTCGAGAGCTGTCTTTTCCTCATATAATTCTTTAAGCCTGCCTGAATCCGAGCTTATCTCAGGATCGAACATAAGGGAATCCAATTCCTTTATGCGGCTTTCGGCCTTATCTATTTCATCCTCGACCTTTTTGATCTCGCCGGCCTTTTTTCTGGCTTTGGCCTGCTCTTCCTTTTGCAGGAGCCAGTCGGTTTTTGTGTCTGAAACCGGCTGAGCTGTTTTTACTTCCGGCGCTGCGGCTCCGGAGAGCTTCTCAAGACGTTCCTTTTCATATTTCTTTTCCATACAATATGTATAGTTGCCCAGATATTTTGTTACTCCGTCCTTTGAAAGCTCCAGAGTGACCTCGGCGGTTTTATCGATGAAATATCTGTCGTGGGAAATATAGAAAACGGTTCCGTCATAACTGTTTATGGCGTCCTCCAGTATTTCCTTTGAATACATATCCAAATGGTTCGTAGGCTCGTCCAGAATAAGGAAGTTGCTTTTGGAAAGCATTATTTTCGCCAATGATACTCTGCCTTTTTCGCCTCCGGAAAGGGAGCCGATCGTCTTGAACACATCATCGCCGGTGAACACGAAGGCCGCGAGCACGTTTCGTATCTCGCCGTTGGTCATATTCGGGTAGGCGTTATGTATCTCGTCAAATATTGTGTTTCTGTCATCCAGCTCGTGGTGTTCCTGATCGTAATATCCGGGAAAAACATTTACGCCGAGAGCGGCCGTTCCGGATAAGGGGGAGAGCTGACCGAGGATTATTTTAAAAAGGGTGCTCTTTCCGATGCCGTTGGGACCGATGAGAGCCACCTTCTGTCCTCTTTTTATTTCAAACGAAACGCCGGAAAAAAGTTTATTGCCGCCGAAGCCCATGGATATATTATCTACGGAAAGCACATCGTTTCCGCTCTGTATCCTCGGCGTTAGACGGAAATGCATTTTATCAGGAAGGTCGTCGGGACGTTCGATCTTTTCCATACGCTCAAGCGCCTTTTCTCTGCTCTCAGCCCTTTTTATGGATTTTTCCCTGTTGAACTGGCGAAGAGTTTTTATTACCTCCTCCTGATGTTTTATCTCCTTTTGCTGATCTTCATAGCGCTTGAGAAGGGAAGCGCGCATGGCTTCCTTATTTCTTATGAAAAACGAATAGTTGCCGTTATAAACGGTGGACTTTTTATTTTCTATGTCTATTATTTTTGTGACCGTTCTGTCAAGAAAATATCTGTCATGGGAGATTATCAGAACGGAGCCGGAGTAGCCCTTCAAAAAGTCCTCAAGCCACTGTATGGATTCTATGTCAAGATGGTTTGTAGGCTCGTCCAAAAGGAGAAGATCGGGTCTCATAAGCAGCAGCTTTCCAAGAAAAACTCTCGTTTTCTGGCCTCCGGAAAGGGTAAATACCTGCTGCGAATATTCTTCCTCGGAAAAGCCGAGGCCTTTAAGGACTCCGTTTATCCTGCTTTTGCAGCTATATCCGTCCATTTCCTCAAATTCCTGCTGAAGCCTTGAATACTGTTCCATAAACGAGGAATATTCGTTGTCCGTGAGAGACGACATCCTTTTCTCCATTTCTCTAAGACGACGCTCAAGACTGAAAACCGAGTCAAAAACGGACAGCATTTCTTCATATATTGTTTTTTCCGATCTTATGTCGATATTCTGCTCAAGATATCCTATGGTAGTGTCCTTCGGAATATATATCTGACCGCTGTCATAGGAGATCTTATCCGTTATTATTTTAAAAAGGGTAGTCTTTCCGGCGCCGTTAACGCCCACAACGGCGGCTTTTTCCTTTTCCTCAAGATTGAAAGTTATTTTTTCCAGAATAGTATCCGTACCATAGCTTTTCGATATGTCTTTACAGGCTAGTATCATGATTTTACTCACTCCGATAGATGATATTCTTAAAAGATATTGTTAAAAAAATTATAACAGATTGAGTCCGGAATGAAAAGAGTTATCGTTGACAATAGACAATCTTAAGTGATATACTATACATAATAAGTTGATAAGGGGTCTTGTTTTATGGATGGCGAAAAGAAGATATCCAGTGCCGTAATCAACAGATTACCGCGCTATTACAGGTATTTGGGCGATCTGCTTGAAAATGATATCACCAGGATTTCATCAAAGGAACTTAGTGAAAAAATGAACATAACCGCGAGCCAAATTCGTCAGGATCTTAACAATTTCGGCGGCTTTGGACAGCAGGGCTACGGATATAATGTAGAGTACTTATATAATGAGATAAAGAAGATCCTCGGTCTGGACAGAGTATATAATCTTATAGTTGTCGGCGGAGGAAACATCGGACAGGCTCTTGTTAATTATACGAGCTTTGAAAAAAGAGGCTTTGTAATTACGGCTGTATTTGACGTTAATCCGAGACTTATCGGAATGTCCATCAGGGGCGTTGAGATATATGACGTTGACACGATGGAGGACTATGTTAAAAGCAATAAGGTGGATGTGGCCATACTTACGCTTCCGAGATCACAGGCGGCAAAGGCGGCTTCAGACTTGGCTTCATGGGGCATAAAGGGAATATGGAATTTCTCCCATGTGGACCTTAACCTTCCCAAGGACGTAATGGTAGAAAACGTCCATCTCACCGACAGCCTTATGACCCTGCTTTACAAAATCAATGAGGTAAATAACGATTCGGACGCGAATAGCTGATCGTTTGGTTAAGAAAATTAACATTCAAAACAGAAGGGAACCGTTTGGTTCCTTTTGTTTTATAAAAAATTCTGGCCGCTTATGGCGGGAAAAAATAAAATATATAAGAAATCCTTAAAAAATGAATAAAAATATATAAAATTATTTACTATTTTACAAAAAGGATATAAAATATAAGAATAGATAATATGCAGTATGGATTTAGAGCTGCATCAAGAGGAGGACGAGATTTATGGGCAAATTTTCGGTTGTCAAGGGAGACATAGTAAAGTCAAAAACGGACGCGATTGTTAATGCCGCAAATACGTCTCTTTTGGGCGGCGGCGGCGTGGACGGAGCCATTCATAAGGCGGCCGGTCCTCAGCTGCTTGAAGAATGTGAAAAACTTAATGGATGCAAAACCGGAGAGGCGAAGATAACAAACGGATATAAGCTGCACGCCAAGTATGTAATACATACTCCCGGTCCCATATGGAGGGGCGGTATGAAAGGAGAAGCCGAGCTCCTTGCGTCCTGCTACAGAAACTGTCTTAATCTTGCTTTGGAGAACGGAATAAAAACCATCGCCTTTCCTTCAATAAGTACGGGCGTTTACCGTTTCCCCGTGGAGCAAGCCGCTGAGATAGCCGTAAACGAAATACTTAACTTCCTTTATGAGCACAGCGAGATAGAACAGGTTAATATGGTGTGCTATGACGATGATACGCTGAAGGCATACAAAAAAGCGTATGAGCATGCGACAGAGCATTGACGGTTATACTCCGGAAATAAGAGGAAATCTTTTTTCCGGAGTTTTTTGTTATGTACGCGTTAATAAAAATCAGCGAATTTTGACGGAAATGAATAGACACTGTTTTATATATTTTATAAAGCGAACGGGGGAGAAAATTTTGTTATATTTTTATCGGTTATAGAATTATGTAAACAATTATGCACATTAATGATTTTTTTGCAAACAACTTGTACCCAGACATATTAACAATAAAAATAGCCGAAAAACAGGGTTATGCACAGAGTTATCCACATTATCCACATTTTTTTGCTGTTAATAATGTGTATACAGGTGTGTCGAGCGGCATATAATTGCGTTATTTTTTTCCCAAAAACTCGGCATTCTTTAAATTGTCCATAATAACGAAAAATAGTTTTAAATGATGACGCTTGATTTATGTAAACATATATAAAAATTTTTTATAAAACAAAAAAATAAAATATGATATAAGTTGAAGATAAAAAAAGGATTTTGATATTTTTTATAGAATATATATATTATAAAGATGTAAAATATACTTGAAAGGATTTTACGCTTTAGACGATAATGGTATTGTCAGCCCGGCGCAAAAGGGCCGGCTGTTTTATCATATACAGTATCACCCGAAGGGAGTTGTTATTATGCGTTACAACATTAAAGGAAAAAACATGGAAATCGGCGACAGAACGAAAGAAAAGGTAAGCGCCAAATTGGACAGAGTTAAAAAACTTTTTCCTGAAGACGCAGAGGCTGTAGTTTTGATCAAGAGCGAAAAACTTGAGTATATTGTCGAGGTAACGATCCCTATGCAGAAGAGGGTCGTTAGAGCGGAGGTATCGGCCGATGATATGATGGCGGCGGTTGACAAAGCAGTTGACATTATCGAAAGACAGATCGTAAGATATAAAAAACGTCTTAAAGCTCAGATCAGAAAGAACGCCGCTCTTGCCGCAGAGTATGACGCTATCCCGCCCGTTGAAGAAAGCCTTGACGACGAGCCCCTTTACAAGATCGAGAAGAGCAAACGCTTTGAAGTCAGACCCATGTCGGCTGAAGAAGCGGTTATGCAGATGGAACTTCTTGATCACAGCTTCTTTGTTTTCAGAAACGACAGCACAGAGCTTATTAATGTTGTATATAAGAGAAAAGACGGTTCCTTCGGTCTTATCGAACCAGAATAATATAAAAATATTAAAATGAACAAACTTAAGGCTTATATTACTGATGGCGTCGGCTTTGCCGGCGCCATTATATTATGGGCCGGATAGACCCAGGCAAGAACCGTGGAGCTTTGCAACAGAGAAACGGAGATATGTGAAATATCACCACCCGCTATGTGTGTGCGGCAATGGTTATAAAAAAGTCACCTTTCAGCCTATAATAGAGGTGTCAAAGCCGCTGTGAAAGAAAAGGTGATTTTAATAGCTAAGGAAGCCAATTTACGAGATATATTAAAAAAGTTGTTTAATTACATAGGGATGGAAATTACATAAAGGTATTTAGTGCAAGATCACGTCCGTATGTTAGTAAGTATACCGCCAAAATTAAGAGTATCCAGCTTTGGGTTATTTGGAAGAAAAAATTTGTAAATGATATTTGACCGACACGCCAATTTAAAGTATAAATTTGGGAATGGGTACTTTTGGGCATAAGGATATTATGTGATTACGGTTGGGTTAAATTTGGGCTATAGTAAATAAAGCGGGAACAATTTATAAAGAAAAAGTGTTTTTTTGAAGATTTCGTCATAGTGAATGCCTTTGCTGTTTGTGTACATATAAATTCCTCATTTTGGAGGCTGCTTTTTTAATATAGATCCAATAAATTGACTTTGGGTAATCAAGATTAATAAGGAGATGATCATATAATACTGAAAAAATTAATAAGGCTTGCTGTATTTTCTATCATATGTTTTGTTTCGATTAATTCGGCATATGCACTTGAAGCTTCAGATAATCCAAGCATATCTATTTGTAAAACTGACTTTAATGATCTGTATGAAATAGAGTATCCTAAAATTAAAAATGATAAAATAAACAGGTCATATGAAAAAGATGTAAAAAACGGAATAAGACTAATAATGTTTAACGGCAGTTTTGTAAAAGACCCATGTACAGTCATCAAAGATGAGGCAGTTTATATTTCTTTACAAAAGTTTGTCGATATGACAGGAGCATATGTGACAATAACCAGGGGTGACTTTATAAGTATTAATATAAACTATAAAGGGCAGGAGCTTTTGGTGGAATCATATAACAGCACGGATGCTGTTTTAAATGGAAAAAGAATATCTATGCCAAGAAGATTTGAAACGGCATTTGAGGATTATTATATCCCGTTAAGATTTATATGTGAAGTTTTTGGGGGAGAGGTTAATTACTATGCTGATTATATTTATAATTTTCAGCACGATGACAGAGATGACGTACCTCAAATCAATATCATAGCCATCAGTTTAGGTGAAAATAAAAATGAGACTTACAGTATTCAAGAGGCTGAAAGTATAATAAAGAAAGCCTCATTAGAAAAATATGATCAGATTGTTAAAGGGTTTAAGGAAAGAAATATTATAAATTATAAAAATGAAGCTATTTATGATCCAAGCGCTATAAAATATACGGGATATGATCTAGACAGGTATTATGTTTTTGAGCTTGAAGGGTATGAGTCACTTCCAATACTTTTTAATAAATATACCGGGGATTTATACAGCCATAAAGCAGGGCGTTCGTTTATAATAATAGATGAAGGATTTATTAATATTAATTGGCTTTTATAAAATAAAGGACAATTTAGATTAATTCTATATCACTATCGAATTTTCCGATTTTGATTTTTTGCTCACAGAATATCATTGATATACGTTTAAAATTTTCTTAATATAAAAATTTTTGTTGCTACGTCTTTATAAATCTGATAAACTATTATATTGTGGATGGACTATGTAGAAATACAATAGTATATGTATAAAGAGGTGCACATTTAATGAGTTTTCTTGAAAAGATATTTGGAAACTACAGTGAGAAGGAATTAAAGAAGATAAATCCTGTTGTAGATAAAATTGAAAGTTATGACAGCGCTATGCAGGCGCTGACGGATGAGGAGCTTAGGGCAAAGACTGAAGAGTTTAAAGGCAGACTTGCCGCCGGAGAGACCCTTGACGATCTTCTGCCCGAGGCATTCGCGGCCGTAAGGGAAGCGGCTTGGAGGGTAAGACAGATGAAGCCATTCAGAGTCCAGCTCATCGGAGGAATCGTCCTTCACCAGGGTCGTATTGCCGAGATGAAAACCGGTGAGGGAAAGACCCTCGTGGCCGTTATGCCCGCTTATCTCAACGCTCTTGAGGGAAAGGGAGTCCATATCGTTACGGTAAACGATTACCTGGCAAGCCGTGACGCCGATTGGATGGGCGAGATATTCAGGTTTATGGGACTCAGCGTCGGCGTAATACTTAACGGACTTACAAGCGCAGAAAGACAGGCGGCTTATGCCTGCGATATAACATACGCTACGAACAATGAGCTTGGATTCGATTATCTGAGGGACAATATGGTCGTTCGTATCGAGAACATCGTCCAGAGAGGACTTCATTACGCCATCATCGACGAGGTGGATTCCATCCTTATCGACGAGGCAAGAACGCCCCTTATTATTTCCGGAAGCGGAACGAAGTCTACGCAGCTTTATGAGATCGCCGACGCTTTCGCAAAAAGGCTTAAAAAGGGACGCATACTTAACGAGGAAGATGCCCTTAACCCCCTTATCAAGGAGGAGATAAAGGAGGAAGGAGATTTTGTTGTCGATGAAAAAGCAAAAACGGTTACACTTACCCAGCAGGGCGTCGAAAAGGCGGAAAAATTCTTTAACATCGAAAACCTTTCTGATCCGGAAAACATTGAAATTCTCCATCATATTAATAATGCTCTTAAAGCAAACTATAACATGTTTAAGGACCAGAACTATGTTGTCCAGAATGATGAGATCCTGATCGTCGACGAGTTCACGGGACGTATAATGCCCGGCAGAAGATACTCCGACGGACTTCATCAGGCAATCGAGGCTAAGGAGCATGTAAAAGTAAAAAGGGAAAGCAAGACGCTTGCCACCATTACGTTCCAGAACTTCTTTAATAAATATGAGAAGAAATCCGGTATGACCGGTACGGCTCAGACAGAGGAAGCCGAGTTCAGAAACATATATAATATGGACGTTGTGTGCATACCGACGAATAAGCCGGTAATAAGGGTGGACAGGACGGACGTCGTATATACGACCGAGGCAGGAAAGTTCCGCGCCGTTGTCAACGATATAAAGGAAGCGCATGAAAAGGGACAGCCGGTGCTTGTCGGTACGGTAACTATCGAGAAATCCGAGCTTTTAAGCGCCATGCTCAAAAGGGAAGGCATTCCTCATCAGGTGCTCAACGCGAAATACCATGAAAAAGAGGCCGAGATAATCGCCCTTGCCGGACAGAAGAACGCCGTTACGATAGCGACAAATATGGCCGGACGTGGTACCGACATACAGCTTGGAGAGGGAGTCAAAGAACTTGGCGGACTTAAGATAATCGGTACTGAGCGTCACGAGTCAAGACGTATCGACAACCAGCTCAGAGGACGTGCCGGACGTCAGGGAGACCCCGGAGAATCAAGATTCTTCATATCCATGGAGGACGATCTTATGCGCCTTTTCGGCTCGGATAAGACAAAGGAAATGATCGAGAAAATGGGTATCGGCGAGGATGAGCCCATTGAGCATGGAATGCTCGCAAAGGCCATCGAGAGCGCCCAGAAGAAGGTGGAGGGCAACAACTTCGCCATTCGTAAACGCCTTCTTGAGTACGACGAGGTAATGAACGAACAGCGTGAGATCATTTACGGCGAGAGAAAAAGAGTGCTTATGGGAGAAAACCTCCGCGACAGCATACAGAATATGATCGACCAGATCATCGACAGGATCGCCGACAGATATATAGCCGACGATACTCCCGTGGATCAGTGGGATATGCTCGGCTTCAACGAAGGAATACATGAGGTCATTCCCGTAAAGGGCAGCTTTATGATACCTGAGGACAAAAAGTCAACTGTAACAAAGGACAGCTTTAAGGACGATATGAAAAAAATCGCCCATAGACTTTATGAGCTCAAGGAAAAGGAGATAAATGACGATGAGAAGATGAGGGAACTTGAAAGGGTAATCATGCTCAAGGTCATCGACTCAAGATGGATGGATCATATCGACGATATGGATCAGATGCGTCAGGGAATAAGCCTTCAGTCATATGCCCAGAAGGATCCCCTCATCGAATATAAATACGCAAGCTATGATATGTTTGAGGAAATGAGCAACAGCATACAGCTTGATACCGTAAAGACGCTCTACAGGGTAAGAGTCGTAACGGAGGCTAAGCGTGAAGAGGTGGCAAAACCCATGTTCACCAACAAGGACGACTCCCTGACCGCTAAGCCCAAGCAGAGAACGACGGCGAAGGTCGGCAGAAACGATCCCTGCCCCTGCGGAAGCGGAAAGAAGTACAAAAACTGCTGCGGCAGAAACGCGTGATATATAGTTATTAGTAAGGAGCCGGTAATATGTTTGAACTTGATCAGATAGGAAACGAGCTGTCCCCCTATGAGGATAAGCTTAAGGATATGGGCGGTCTGCTCGGCATAGAGGAAGCTAAGGAAAAAATAGCCGAGCTTGAGGAAATATCCGCGGATCCTGATTTCTGGAACGATATGGCCAAAAGCCAGAAGACCATGCAGACGCTTAAAGGTCTTAAAGACAAAGTCAGCGGGTACGAGTCGCTCATATCAAAATACGAGGATATTTATACACTCATAGAAATGGGAAAGGAAGAAGAGGACGAGAGCCTTCTTGACGAGGTAAAGACGGAAGCGGAGGAATTCAAGGAGAGCTATGAAAAGCTCAGGATCGCAACCCTTCTTGACGGCGAGTATGACAGAAACAACGCCATTGTCACCCTGCACGCCGGAGAGGGCGGAACCGAAGCCTGCGACTGGGTGAGTATGCTTTACAGAATGTATACGAGATGGGCTTCCAAAAAAGGTTTTGCCGTTGAGACGCTTGACTATCTTGACGGCGAGGAGGCGGGAATAAAATCCGTTACATTCCAGGTAAACGGAGAGAACGCCTATGGATATCTCAAGAGTGAGAAAGGCGTCCACAGGCTTGTAAGAATATCGCCCTTCGACTCGTCGGGAAGAAGGCACACATCTTTCGCCAGCTGCGACGTTATGCCCGAAATAGATGATGATGTTGAGATCGAGATTCGTCCCGAGGATATAAGGGTAGATACCTACCGTGCCAGCGGCGCCGGCGGACAGCATGTCAACAAGACCTCATCCGCTATCAGAATCACCCACTATCCCACGGGAATAGTAGTTCAGTGCCAGAATGAACGAAGCCAGTTCAGCAACAAGGATATGGCTATGAAAATGCTCAGATCAAAGCTCCTTGAACTTAAGATAGAGGAAAATATGAAAAAGCTCGCCGAGATCAGGGGAGACATAAAGGAAAACGCCTGGGGCAGCCAGATCCGTTCCTATGTATTTATGCCCTATAACCTTGTAAAGGACCTCAGAACGGGAGAGGAAACGGCAAATGTTTCCGCTGTTATGGACGGAGATATAGACAGATTTATAAACGCTTATTTGAGCTGGATACATTGATGAAACAACCCTCTGAGACGGAACCAATCCTATCGGAGGGTTTTGCGCTTTTTACGCCTTTGGCGGACGCATATGGTGTGATATATATGAAAGAGATTGTAATTTCAAAAAACGACGGCGGACAGAGAGCCGACAAATTTTTAATTAAATATTTTTCTAAGGCTCCAAAGGGATTCGTCTATAAAATGCTGAGAAAAAAGAGAATAAAGCTCAACGGCTCAAGGGCTGAGGGCGGAGAAATGCTTGCCGAGGGCGATCGTATACAAATGTATCTTTCCGATGAGACCATCGGAGGTTTCAGGGAGGAAAAAAGGATAAACCGTTCGGCGTCGCCGCTTTCGGTAATATATGAGGACGAAAACATAATAGTGGCGGACAAGCCGGCCGGGACGCTCTCCCATGCGGAAAGTCCGGATGACAGAGATACGCTCATTGACAGAGTGCTTAGCTTTCTCAACGAAAAAGGCGAGTATGACCCCGGCAGGGAAAACTCGTTTGTACCGGCGCTTTGCAACAGACTGGACAGAAACACCAGCGGCATCGTTATAGCGGGAAAAACAGCCGAGGCGCTGAGACAGCTTAATGAAGCGGTAAAAAACAAGGATATAAAGAAATATTATCTTGCCCTTGTATGCGGTAAAATGGAAAATGGCGGAAGGCTTGAGGATTTTTACGAGAAGGATGGAAGCCTTAACAAAGCTAAAATAGGCGGGAAAACGGGAAAAAGGATAGCTACCGTATATTCTCCCGTAAAAACAGCGGAAGGATATTCCCTTGCCGAGGCAGAACTTATTACCGGAAAGTCGCACCAGATAAGGGCGCACCTTGCGTCGGCGGGATTTCCCATAATAGGCGACGTTAAATACGGAATAAAAGCGGATAATGACCGTTTCAGAAAAACTGCCGGCGTTAAAAGGCAGATGCTCCACGCCTACAGGCTCAGGCTTGGCGGACTGAGCGGCGAACTTGCGTATCTGAACGGAAAAGAGTTTCGCTCCGATGTGCCGGAGGACTTCAAAAGAGCCGAAAAGGAAATATTCGGCGAGATTATCAGGTTGTAAATGTAATACGGATTTAGTATAATTAAACAGAGATTTTGAGTTTGGAGGGATAATATGGCGCAGACGGTGCTTATTGTTGACGACGAGAAAAATATAGTTAATATTATCGCTTTTAATCTTAAAAAAGAGGGATATGAGGTGCTTACGGCAGGCGACGGAGAGGAAGCCGTGGCCATAGCGGACGAGAAAAATCCGGATCTCATACTTCTGGATATAATGATGCCTAAAATGGACGGCTATGAAGCGTGCCGAAAAATAAGGGAAAAACATAATATGCCCATAATAATGCTTACAGCAAGAGCCGAGGAACTGGACAAGGTGCTCGGACTGGAAATGGGCGCCGATGATTATGTTACCAAGCCGTTTGGAACGAGAGAGCTTATCGCCAGAGTAAAAGCCAATTTGAGACGTTCCGTCATAAAGGGACAGGATGAGCAAAAGTCCGCGAATGTGCTGGAATTTAAAGGCCTTACCATTGATCTGGACAAATTCGAGGCCAGAAAGGGAGACAGAGTGCTGGAACTTACGTTCAGGGAGTTTGAGCTGCTCAAATTTCTTGCGCAGAACCTTACGCAGGTGTTCTCGAGGGAGACACTGCTTGAAAAGGTATGGGGATATGAATATTACGGAGACGTAAGGACGGTTGACGTTACGGTCAGAAGGCTGAGAGAAAAACTGGAGGATAATCCGGGAAAACCCGTATACATACTTACGAAGCGCGGAGTAGGCTACTATTTCGGAGGAAATTAAGGTGATTTGATTGAGAAGCATTAAGTGGAGACTTATCGCCATGTATCTTGGGCTGGTGCTCATAGTCATGATTGTTACTGGATCCTATATACTTATAAGTATGCAGAATACGGAAATAGACAAGGCAAGGGATCAGCTTGAGCTCTATGCCCAGAAGGTAAGCGAGCAGGTCGTGGAGAGCTATGACGAGGCGGATTTCCAGACCGGCCTTGAGCAGTTCACAAGGACAAGCTCCTCGGACAGCCAGATACAGGGAAACATCATAAATGAATACTGCGAGACGGTGGCTTCCACAGCCGTGTCCCAGCCGCCTTTCCCCAGCTACAACAATTCGGTCGTTATGATGGCCATATCCGGGGAAACGGGCTTTGACGAATCAAGGGAGGATCCTGAGACGGATACTACATGGATATGCTACGCTTCGCCGGCGCTGACCATAAACGGTGAGGTAAAATATGTCGTTTACGCCAGAATGAACGCTTCCGCCATGCAGGAGAGCCTTGCGCAGACGACACAGACGATCATTGTGGCGGTATTTCTCGCCCTTGTGCTTGCCGTTCTTATGGCCTATGTTTTCGCCAAGACGCTTACCGGCCCGATTCATCAGCTTACGGTCAAGGCAAAACTGCTTGCCGAGGGAGACCTTAAGCAGACGGTGGAGGTATATTCCGAGGATGAAATAGGTCAGCTTGCCGAGAGCTTCAACTACATGGCTTCGGAGCTCAACAAGACCGTAGGAGAGGCGTTCAGGGAGAAAAACAAGCTGGAGGCCATACTGCACAACATGACCGACGGAGTCATATCCTTTGATAAAAACGGCAATATAAGCCATGCCAATACGGTCGCGGCGGAAATGCTTGAGGTTGATAAGCTCGATTTTACCCTTGATACGTTCACCAGAAAATATGACCTTGAACTGGACGAGCAGGGAAGGGACGTGGAGGACGGAATGGCCGTTCAGCTCCAGTATACGTTCCCGGTTGGAGAAAAATATATAAATGCCAGCTTTTCACCATATTTTAACGAGACCGAGGAGATCGAGGGAATAGTCGTCGTTCTTCAGGATATCACGAAGCAGAAAAAGCTGGATAATATGCGTAAGGAATTTGTGGCAAATGTATCCCACGAGATGAGAACGCCCCTTACGACCATAAAAAGCTATACGGAGACGCTTATGTACGGAGCTCTTGAGGAAAAGGATATGGCGATGGAGTTCCTCAACATAATAAACACGGAGACGGACAGAATGTCATTCCTCGTAAGGGATCTTCTTCAGCTTTCAAGGTTTGATAACAAACAGGTGCAGTTCAAATTCTCAAAGGTATATATAAATGAATTTATAAGCGAAAACGTAAGGCAGAACAAAATACATGCCGAAAATAAAAAGCAGAATCTCATACTTGAGCTTTGGCCGGACGACAACGCCTATGTGGTAGCAGACAGGGACAGGGTCAACCAGGTAATAAACAACATAACGACCAACGCCATAAAATACAGCCCCGAAGGAGCCACAATAAGGATCTACGTTACCGAGGACAAGACATATTATAAAATAAACGTCTCGGACACGGGTATGGGTATATCAAAAGAAGATCTGCCGAGAATATTCGAGAGGTTCTACAGAGTCGATAAGGCCAGAAGCCGCGCGATGGGCGGCACCGGACTGGGTCTTGCCATCGCCAAGGAGATCATGGAGGGCCATGACGGAAAGCTGACGGCTGAAAGCGAGTACGGAAAGGGAACGACCATGACCATGTGGTTTATGAAAAATCAAGATAATAAGATAAATTTTGACCACGATGATTTTGAGTGACAATATGGCTGAAGCCATATAGAAAATAATTGTAACTTAAAGGTAAGCTGCGCGTAATATGACTGTAACATTGAGTATATATAATATACTTACTGGAGTTATACGGCGCGGCGGACGTTGTTCTCCGCTGTGACTATTGTCAAAGGAGGCGCGTTTTATGAGAAAAATTAAATTATTTGCTATTCTCACAGTTATGCTGACGATGCTTATCTCTGTTAACGCGTTTGCCGCAGTTTATGATGGAGGACCCGGACTCATAGAGATCACGGGAGGAATAGATATGGAAAGCGAGTATGAATCCACGTTTGACGATACCCGTACCATTACGGGAAGAGCCGAAAGAGGCTCGGTGATCGTCATAGAGGTATATGTGGAGGATGACAATAACGGGCTTTCCGTGGCGGAGACCAAGGAAATAAAGGTCGGAGTGAGCGGATACTTTTCCACGAGTGTTGACCTTTATGAGGGCGAGAACTATATCGTTATAACAAACGAGGGTGAAGACGCCAGAATTGCGGCGGTTATAAAGAGAAAAAGCGAAGAAATAAAGGCAAGGCTCGAGAGGGGAGAATATTCCACCGACTTGGCGCTGGCGCCTTTTATTCCGTTTTCTGTGGACTGAATAATATAAATCAAGCGGTGATTGTATGAAGTATAATAAATTGACGGATATCGCCATATTTGTGCTTGTCGCCGCGGCTGTGTTTCAGACTGGAAAGTTATGGCTTGGGAATACCGACAGCCATAACTTTTTTTATTCTCTCTATTCTTCCCAAAGCGGGCAGATAAGAGAGACAGACAGCGACTATGACGTAATTGAGCCTGAAAAAACGGTCGTGGGCTACGGCAATAGAAAATTCAATATGCTTTATTCCGACGGAGGGGAGGCCTCTGTCACTGCTCTCAGCGAAAAGGTAGTAGGCGATGTTTTGAGAAACGGAAGCTACAAATCGACATCAGGTATAAGCTGGGCCGACTACATAGAAGGCAAGGCGGTAATAATGGAATACGCCTTTTATATGTCGCCGAGGGAATATATAAGGGGCTACGGAGTAAATAACGACGATTTCCTTAATAATGTGAGAAGCATAAATTATATAGTGGTAGTTCCGGGAAGCGGCAGTTCGGAAACAACATACTGCTACTTTATAGACAGCGGAATGGACGAGGCTCACCTGTTTACTCTTACGGGAGCGGAGTCTTCGCCGGAACTGTATAACACAATACAGAATATGCAATATTCCGGAGACGGCAGGATAGATTACATATCCACCGTTCAGAGCGGGCTCAACATTTTCGACAGCATTTATGTTCCCCAGTGGACCGACGGCGAGTATGTTTACAACGCCGTATACGCTGAGGATCCGTTTGACGATGGAAACGGCGGTATCGACGGAGAAAAATTAGGGGACTGTGCCAATAATTTCTTTGACAATTATGTCTCCGGAGGAACTTATGTCAATAATGTCTATACGTTTACAAACGAGAACGTGGTTGTTAAATTTTATGAGAACGGAGTGCTGGAATACTACGATTACGGCACCGGTACGGAGACTTCCGAGCAGACGCTTGCGGAGGCGTATACCATAAGTCAGGATTTCCTTAAAAACGACAGATATATAAGGAACGATATATATCTTTCCGGAGCGGAAACAAGAAACGACGGACTTGCGCTTTACTATGACTACGCCGTTGACGATATTCCGATAAGAATCTCGGAGCAGGCCGCCTCAGATATGGGAATGAATCACGCCATAGAGGTAGTCGTGTCCAACGGCGGAGTAAAAAGATACAAAAGATATACGGCGGAGTTCAAAAAGGACGAGAATACGACCGCGGCCATAAACGTGGATATGATCTCCGCTTGGGACGACGCGATTATGAGCTACAGCGGAAGCGAGACGGTCACGTCGGTTGAGGATATGTCCATAGGATATTATCTGGAAAACGAAGAGAGCGACCTGTTTATCAAATGGTTTACATCGGTAAACGGCGCTGAGATCGTCGGCGAAACATATAAATGAGGTGAAGGCGTTGGATTGGAGAAAGGCTAAAAAAATAATAATTTTGATGCTTATTATCATTAACGCGGCGCTGTTTGTGGCCAACAGGTATTATAACAATGACTACAGGGTTACTCAGTCTGAGGAAGAAGCCGTGTACCGCCTGCTTTCAAAAAACGGCATCGGAATATATACGGATATAATAAGCGAGTACCGTCCTATGAGACAGCTTGACGTCACTGTTTCGCCGCCTGACCTGGACAACCTTAGAAACATGTTTTTTGAGGATGACGAGAATGTTGAGACGGAGATAGAGTTTGACCAGTCGATACTCAGAAGCTATTCCGCCGAGCTCATAGCTGAGGACAGCGGATTTTTATACAGCTGCCCGACAGGAAAGGGAGAGACGGACGGATTCGGCACCGAGGCGGCAAGAAGGCTGGCCGACAGCTTTATCAGTAAAATGGGCGGAAGCTACTCAAACTATGTCCTTGACAGAATAACATACAAAAACGGCGGATATCAGCTTGAATACTACGAGTATTACAGAGGGATAAAGGTATTTTGCAATTACTGCGAGTTTTTCATTGACGACAGCGGCATAAAGACGGTTGAGTCGGAAAATTACGAGATAAACGGTTTCGCCGGCGAGAACCGTGAGATATGCGCGTCAACGGAGGCTCTTCTTACATATATATATAGCAATAACGGCGTTGATAAAACAGGGGTATTCATTGAGGATATCGAGCTTGGCTATGACTTCAGAGCATCGGAGAGCGTTGTCGGCGGGTCAAGGATAACGCTTGTTCCCTGCTATTATATATATTTGATAAACTCTGATGAGCCCTTTGCCGTTTACGCCTATGATAATACGGTAAAAACTATGGATGACGCTCTAACGGCGGATCAGACGACGGAAACGGATATTTTGGTTCAATAAGTAAATAAGAAAAACGCAGGGCTTTCTTCGGCTTATATACAGGCAGCCGGGGGAAGCCTTTTTTCGGCCGTGAATGTAAAATAGAGGCGCCGGCCTTAATATAATAGTAATATCGCTTATTGCCATAATAAAAAAGCAGTGATATAATAATACAGATTAAGCAATGTTAAAATGTGATATTTATATATAAAATTTTAAACGGAATGTTTGGAGAGGACATTGATATATGGGGAAACTTTTTGGCACCGACGGTGTTAGAGGTGTGGCTAACACTGAATTGACGGGTCGACTCGCCTTTGAGCTTGGAAGGGCGGGAGCCTATGTTTTAACTAAGGAAACTTATCATACGCCGAGGATTCTTGTCGGAATGGACACAAGAATATCCGGAGATATGCTTGAGGCGGCGCTTACGGCAGGTATATGTTCCGTGGGAGCGCATGCCGTGCTCGCCGGCATTGTGCCTACTCCGGCGGTGGCTTATCTTGTAAGAAAATACAGACTGGATGCGGGAATAGTAATATCGGCGTCCCATAATCCCGTGGAGTACAACGGAATTAAATTTTTCAATAACGAAGGATATAAGCTCAGGGACGACCTTGAGGAAATGATCGAGGAAATAGTGCTTTCCGATAAGGATGATCTTCCTAAGCCGACCGGCGAGTTCATAGGAACAAAAAGCATAGCGGAGGAAGCGCTGGACGATTATATCGATTTTCTCACGTCCACCGGAAAGGTCAGCTTCAAAGGCATAAAGGTGGCTATTGACTGCGCCAACGGAGCGTCATATAAGGCCGCTCCCATAGCCCTCCTCAATCTTGGAGCGGAACTCTGCATTATACATAACGAGCCGAACGGAAACAATATCAATAAAAACTGCGGCTCAACGCATATAGAGTCGCTTTGTGAGCTTGTGAGAGAAAATAACGCCGACATAGGTTTTGCCTTTGACGGAGACGCCGACAGATGTCTCGCCGTGGATGAAAATGGAGAGCTAATAGACGGAGACAAAATACTCGCCATCTGCGGACTTTATCTCAAGGAAAAGGACAGACTTCCCGGAGATACCGTTGTAGGAACTGTCATGAGCAACATGGGACTTTCCGTTATGGGCGGCAAATACGGCATACATATAGAGCAGGCCGGAGTCGGAGACAGATATGTCATCGAGAAAATGCTTGAAGGTGGATATTCCCTCGGCGGAGAACAGTCGGGACATATAATATTCCATGACTATAACACTACGGGAGACGGAATAATAACGGCCATACAGATGCTCACTGTGCTCAAGGAAAGAAGATGCAAGGCAAGCGAGCTTGCTAAAATAATGGATGTATATCCGCAGGTGCTTGTAAACGCCCAGATAAAAAACGAGAACAAAAACAGATATATGGAAAACCCAGAGGTCAGGAAGGCCGTTGAGGAGCTTGAAAAGAAATTTGAGGGCGAGGGACGCGTCCTTATAAGACCCAGCGGAACTGAGCCCCTTGTCAGAGTAATGATAGAGGGCAAGGATATAGAGCAGATGCGCGCTGACGCCGAAAAACTCGCGCAGATAATAGAGCGCAACCTGATGTAAAAGGAGGTATCCGAAAATGTGCGGTATCGTAGGATATATTGGAAATAAACAGGCTCCATCGATCCTTATAGACGGATTGAGCAAGCTGGAATACAGAGGATATGATTCCGCCGGAGTGGCTGTCCATGACGGTGAAAATATAAACATACTCAAGACAAAGGGCAGACTGTCAAACCTTGTGAAGATAGTCATAGAAAATCCCCTTACGGGAACGCTTGGCATTGGGCACACAAGATGGGCGACGCATGGAGTGCCTTCGGATGTAAACGCCCATCCGCATATTAGCAACGACAATATGATAGCCGTTGTTCACAACGGCATAATCGAAAACTATGTAGATATAAAAAATGAACTTGCGGCGGAGGGATGCGTTTTCTTATCGGATACCGATACGGAGGTAATAGCCCACCTCATAGATAAATATTATAAAGAATGTCTGGACTTTGAGGATGCGGTGTTTAGAGCCGTAAACCGATTTGAGGGAGCGTATGCCATAGGAATAATATGCAAAGACTGCCCCGATAAACTTATCGCCGTAAGAAAAGGCTCTCCTCTTGTTATCGGCAAGGGAAACGGCGAAAATTATATTGCCAGCGATATACCGGCGCTGCTCAACTACACAAGGGAGGTCTACTTCCTTGAGGAGGATGAGGTTGCTGTCCTTACGAAGGACAGTGTTGCCATATACGACAAGAACAGGAACAGGGTCGAAAGGGAAATATACCATGTCACATGGGACATTGAGGCCGCTGAAAAGAGCGGATATGCTCACTTTATGCTTAAGGAAATAAACGAGCAGCCCAAGATCGTAAGGGAGACGATCCTTAACCGTGTTCCGGAAAACGGCGACGGAATAGATCTTGAAAATATAAAGCTGGACAGAAAAGACCTGGAGAACATAGACAGAATATATATGGTTGCCTGCGGAACCGCGTACTATGCGGGACTCATCGGCAAACATCTTATAGAGAAAATATGCCGTATACCCGTTATAAGCGAGGTTGCCAGTGAATTCAGATACAGCGATCCAATAATCGATGACAGGACGCTGCTCATAGTCGTTTCCCAGTCGGGAGAGACCGCGGATACACTTGAGGCTTTAAGAATATCAAAGAAAAACGGGGCAAGAGTTTTGGCCATCGTCAACGCCGTTGGCAGCTCCATAGCAAGAGAGGCCGACGATGTATTTTACATACTCGCGGGCCCGGAGATCGCCGTTGCGTCCACAAAGGCATATTCGGCACAGGTAGCGGCAATGTACATACTTGCCTGCCATATCGCCCTTGAGCTCGGAAAAATGACAAAGGATGAGTTTAAGGAAATAAAAGAGCAGCTTTATATGCTGCCTTCAAAAATAGAGCTTATACTTCAGAAGCAGGATGTTGAAAAGAAACTTGCCGAGAAATATATGAACGTGAAGAACGTATTTTTCATAGGCAGGGGACTTGACTATCTTGTGTCAAAGGAAGGCTCTCTGAAGCTCAAGGAGATAGCTTATCTCCACAGCGAGGCGTACGCCGCCGGAGAGCTTAAGCACGGCCCAATAGCGATGATAGACGAGAATACCCTTGTTGTAGCAATAGTGACCCAGGAGGAGCTTATAGAAAAGACCATAAGCAATATAAAGGAGGTCAAGGCAAGGGGAGCCAAAACCATGGCTGTAGCCATGAAGGGCAACACAAAGATCGCCGAAGTGGCCGACGACGTCATATACATCCCGAGAACCATGGGCATACTGGCGCCGATACTTGCGAACATTCCCGACCAGCTTTTCGCTTACTATATGGCGCTGAATCTGGGAACCGATATCGACAAGCCAAGAAATCTGGCCAAGAGTGTTACGGTAGAATAAAAATAAAACCGATATTTCGGATATGCTCCGAAATATCGGTTTTTTAATGGAATTATAGGCTCAGTCAAGGGAAAGGGAATGTTTTACCCTGTCGTGCTCCTCGGACGTCTTCGCGTCGTTCCATCTGTCCATGGTTCCTACAAGATAGCCCGTAATACGTCTTATTCTCTCAAAATTGATAGGCTTGAAAGTATACTTCATATTTACGAAATCTCCGTCTATGGTAAGCTCAAGGGAATCTAATTTCCTCGAAGGGTTTTCTTTTTCGATAATATCAATATAGCCGTTGATCTCTTTTTCGTCCATTGTTCCGTTTAAAACAGTTACATTTGCCATTTCTATCCCTCCAAAATCAATATATTGTCCTTATGGACATAATAATACTACATATAGTTTTAAAAATCAATATTAAATTTATATAAATAATAACTATTCTTTGCTGATTGTAATTATTAATTTTGTATCCGCAAATAAAATCGCCCGCTGAAAAAGCGGGCGCTGAAGTTGTGATTGTGTTATTGAAGAATGTATACCGTTACCGTCTGTCTGCCCCATTCATAGGCCTCGTTAACGGAATTGTAGCAAAGGTCGATGCGGTTGCCTTCTATGGCTCCTCCGGTATCCTCGGCGGAAGCTATTCCATAACCGGGAACATACAGCTTCGTGCCAAGGGGGATAACGCTCGGATCGACCGCAACAACGCCTCTGACGGCTGCCGTGCCGGTCGCGGTGGTCGAATCACAGCCTTCATCGTACTGTGTATAGCCCGTTGCCACTACCGTAAGCGTTTTGTCATATTTAAAATCTCCGACCGGAGTTGAAACCATACTTGTGGTACCTCGCTCTATTATTGAGTTTACAGGCTCGGTAACTACCGTTCGGCTAATCTCCTTTGAACCGGTAAGAGTTCCGCCGACGTATGTTTCCTCGCTTATTACCTCGACAAGACCGTCGGAACCTTCCTGGACGACCCTTTCGGTACCTTTCGCAAGTTCTTTTGTATCTCTGTATTCTATAGATTTTTCTATTTTTTCATAAGTTGTGACCTCTCTTACAAGGGTGGATGAAAGCTCTATTGTCATATCATCCTCAAGAGCCGTATCCTCAGTCATATCATCGGGGAGATAATACTGAAGATCCTCATAGTCTCCCGAAAGGTCGTCAAGGAGTTCTCCGACGGTAAGGGAAGTGGTGTGAACCATACGGGGAACGCCGTCAAAGCTGATCACAATGCTAAGGGCAGGCTTTATTTCTATAACGTCTCCGTCCTCCACAATATGATCAAGGGCATAGTTAAGTTCATCATCTTCGGAAAAATCAATTTCCTGAAGCTCAAGAAGTTCCTCGACGGAAACCGGTTCGTCAAGGGTAGCCGTAAATTCATCAGTTCCTTCAATAATTGTTACGTTTAAGCTGCTGTCTTCGCTGTATGCGGAAACTGTTCCGCCGCACATTGCCAATAAACCAATCACGATAGCGATTACTCTAAGTCGTTTTGTCATAGTTTCCTCCTTAATGGCATTTCCCGATAAAAGGGAAATACTGTTTATTCCGCCGCCAAAGAGCAGCGGTAATTCCGGACCCGTCTAATAAAATATGACTTATGAGAAGCCTGTATTTTACGCTGACAGAAGTCTCGGTGGTTCTTACTGACCAACTCTCCTTGATTAATGCGTTTGCATGAAAAATAATTTGGCGATGAACTTTAAAGGAGCCCGGGGCTCCTTTATCTATACACGGGTATTATATTAACACAAATGTAACAACTATGCAACAATTATTTTATAAATAGCTCGATAGCGTTATTTTTGGTAATATTGCATATATCTATTTCGGGCACATTTTTGATTTCACTTATTTTTTCGACCACATACTTCAAAAGGCGAGAGTCATTTCTGCGTCCTCTGTACGGAACCGGAGCGAGATAGGGGGAATCCGTCTCAATGAGTATTTTCTCAAGGGGCAGCTTTTCGACAACCTCCACGGTCTTTTTGTTGTTTTTAAATGTGAGGCTGCCTCCTATACCGATATAGAAGCCCATATCAGCGTAATCCTGAGCCATGGGGGCGCTGCCGCTGTAGCAGTGTATAACGCCCTTCCTTACGTTTGAGGCCGATATGATATCAAAACATTCCTGTGACGCGTCTCTTGAATGTATTATGACGGGCATATCTAGTTCCTCAGCAAGGGCAAGCTGGCGTTTGAACCAGTATCTCTGATCGTCTCTGGGAGAAAGGTCGTAATAAAAATCAAGGCCGATCTCTCCTATGGCTACGACCTTGGGATGTTTTGAGAGTTCTCTGAGAGTATCAATATCCGCTTCGCGCATTTTTGATACTTCATGGGGGTGAACGCCGACGGAGGCGTAAAAAAACGGATATTTTTCGGCAAGGGCTATGGAAGCTCTTGAAGAAGCGATATCTGACGAAGAGTTTACAACCGTTTCTATTCCTTCTGCCGGGAAGGAAGCAAGCAGCTCGTCCCTGTCGTCGTCAAACCGCTCGTCATCATAGTGGGCATGGGATTCAAAGTACATGTTTATTTCTCCTTTATAAATCAAAAAACTAAAGCCTGATATTTCTCAGGCTTTAGTGTAAATATAATAATCGAAATTTATCAGCTTATGGATGAACCGTCGGCGAAATCGGCCTTGTCAACGGAAGCGAGCGAAAGCTCTCCGTTTTCGTCTTCTGCCACAAGAATCATACCATAGCTCATCTCTCCCATCATTTTTCTCGGAGGAAGGTTCGTAAGGACAATTACCTTTTTGCCTACCATTTCCTCAGGAGTGTAGTTGGGTGAAATTCCGGACAAAATCTGCCTTGTTTCATTGCCGATCTTTATCTGGTTTTTGAGCAGCTTTTTGGAACCGGGCATTTTTTCGGACGCGATTACCGTTCCGACCTTGAGCTTTATTTTATCAAAGTCGTCGATGGTTATTTCGGGAACAGGCTCCTCTTTCTGCTCCTCTCCTGCCTTTTTCTCCTGATTAGCCACGGAAGCAGCCTGAGCGGCTTTCATAGCGGCTTCAAGCTCGGCAAGCTCTTTTTTCATATCTATTCTGGGGAAAATCACGTCTCCCTTTGTATATACCGTGTCGGCGGGAAGGACACCCCATGTTTTGGCGCTGTCCCATGTCGTAGCTTCACCCTCGCTTACGCCAAGCTGTTTCCATATAAGTTTTGGCGTGTTGGGCATAAAAGGCTGAATGAGAACGGATACAATCCTTATGGCCTCCGAAAGGTTGTAAAGCACGTTGGCGAGCTTTGCCTTCTGAGAGTCGTCTTTGGCAAGAACCCAGGGCTGGGTCTCGTCGACATATTTATTCGACCTTCTGATAAGCGTCCATATTTCCGTAAGAGCGTCCGAGAAAAGCATCTTGTCAAGAAGAGTGTCGACCTTTTCCGTAACTGCCTTTGCCGTATCTTTAAGGGAGGCGTCAAATTCTGTTTCTTCCCTGTCGGCGGGTACTTTTCCGTCAAAATATTTTTCTATCATTCCGACCGTTCTTGAAACAAGATTTCCGAGGTCGTTGGCAAGGTCGGAGTTGATTCTCTGTATAAGAACCTCGTTAGTGAAGTTTCCGTCCTGTCCGAAGGCTATTTCCCTAAGCAGGAAATAACGGATGGCGTCAACGCCGTATCTGTCCACGAGCACCTTGGGATCGACAACGTTTCCTTTGGACTTCGACATCTTTCCTCCGTCGATAATGAGCCAGCCATGGCCGAACACCTGCTTTGGCAGGGGAAGATCAAGAGCCATAAGCATTGCGGGCCAGATTATCGTATGGAAACGAACGATCTCCTTTCCGACAACATGGACGTCCGCGGGCCAGTATTTTTTAAATTCCGAATCATCGTCGCTGCCATATCCCAAAGCGGTGATGTAGTTCGTAAGAGCGTCTACCCAAACGTAAACGATATGCTTGGGATCGAAGGTAACGGGTATTCCCCAGTTGAATGACGTACGGCTGACGCAGAGATCCTCAAGTCCGGGCTTAAGGAAGTTGTTTATCATCTCGTTCTGTCTTGTCTGGGGCTGGATAAACTCAGGATGCTCCTCGATATATTTGATGAGCCTGTCCTGATATTTTGAAAGCCTGAAGAAATAGCTTTCCTCCTTGAGCCTTTCAACCTCGCGTCCGCAGTCGGGGCATTTGCCGTCAACAAGCTGAACGTCGGTATAGAAAGACTCGCAGGGGGTGCAGTACCATCCTTCATATTCGCTTTTATAAATATCGCCCTGATCGTAGAGCTGTTTAAATATTTTCTGTACGCTTTTAACATGGTAGTCGTCCGTGGTGCGGATGAAATGATCGTAGGATATGTCAAGCTCCTTCCAGAGATCCTTTATGCCGGAAACGATCTTATCAACATACTGCTTGGGAGTTATTCCCTGTTTTTCGGCGATTCTCTCTATTTTCTGGCCGTGCTCGTCCGTTCCGGTAAGGAATTTGACATCATAGCCCCTAAGTCTTTTATAACGCGCCATTGTATCCGTAGCGACGGTGCAATAGGAGTGTCCTATATGGAGTTTATCGCTGGGATAATAGATCGGCGTAGTTATGTAGAATTTTTCTGCCATTTTGTTTTCCTCCTAAATTTTTCTGATGGATATATTATATCCGTTTTGAGCGAAAAAATAAAGGGCTATTGTTAATTTTGGAACATTATAGGGACGCCCTCAGGCAAAGAATGAAAAATGGAAAAAATCCCCTGCTTTTTATATAAGACAGGGGATGCAAGAGCATTATAATTTCATTTCAAGGGCTGCCTGGAAATTCTTTCTCATTCCGTCGCATGACTGGGCAAAGAGTTTGAGTTCATCCTCGTTCATATCAAGCTCGATAACGCCTTCGACGCCGTTTCTTCCGATAATAGCGGGAACGCTGGCGTAAACGTCGCTCTGTCCGTATTCTCCGTGGAGCTTGACAGCAACGGTGCAAACCTTTTTCTCATCGCCGAAAATGGTCTTTATTATCTCAACGCAGGAAGCGGCGATTCCAAACTCTGTCGAGCCCTTTCCTTTGTATACGAGCCAACCGCCGTAGCGCGCGTCTGCCGCGATCCTGTCGAGGTCGAGTTTGCCGTATGTATCAGGATATTTCTCCATGAGCTTGAACAGAGGCTTTCCGAATATGGAAGCGCATGACCAGGGAACCATCTGGGTCTCGCCGTGCTCTCCGAGGGCGTAGGCGTAAATGGATTTCTGATCTATGTTCAGCTCTCTGGCAAGGGTTTTCCTGAGACGGGCCGAATCAAGAGTTGTGCTTGTGGAGATAAGTTTCTTTTCAGGATAGCCCGTTTTATACTGGAGATATGCCGCGATAATGTCAGCGGGATTTGATATGCTTATTATTATTCCATCGAATTTTGAGCCCTTTATGCCCTCAATTATCGAACCCAAACATCTGAGGGTCGTGCCCATGGAGCCAACTCTGTCCTCACCTTTGCTGAGGTCAGGAAGGGGGCCAGCGCACATAACGGCAATGTCGGCGTCGTCAAGGTCGCTGTAATCACCAACTTTAACGTCGACATGGTGAGGGCAGTATACCGTGGCGTCCATTGTATCTTCCGCCTGAGCTATGGCTTTGTCCTTGTCCACGTCTATGTAGACGATCTCCTCGCACACGCCCTGTGTAACAAGACTGAATCCCACATGGGAACCAACATGTCCCGCGCCGATAATAACTACTTTTCTTCTTTCAATACTCATATATCTACCTCCGTTTTCTGGTTTTGTTTTAAATTTAATACAAAATATTATAATGGCCATCGGCCAAGAATGCAAATGTTTTTTTCAAATATTATGTTCGAATTATTGAACGCCGGTTGCTTGATAAAATACCAGCCGAAACGGAATTTTTTGACCAGTGCAAAAAGCGAGAATCATATTAATATAACAAAAATATATAAGAAAGAGCTTAAAGACTATATGAAAAATAACGGATATATTGTGTTTAATGTATGTTAAAACACACTTTTCGAGAATTTTTATACAATAAAATACGGTAAAAGAAAAGCCCTCCGGTCAGAGTTTAAGCCGAAGGGCAAAAAATTATTTCAGATTTTCAGGATTAAGAACTTCAAGCTCAGGTATGACGAATCTTCCGTCCTTTCTTATGAGACGGTCGTCAAAGTAAATTTCTCCGCCGCCGAACTCGGGCGTCTGTATGAGAACAAGATCCCAGTGGATAGCGGACCTGTTTCCGTTATAAGCGTCATCATAGCAGTTCCCGGGCGTAAAATGTATACTTCCCATGATTTTCTCATCGAACAGTATATTGTTCATAGGTTCTGTGATATAGGGATTTACGCCGATGGAGAACTCTCCGACATATCTCGCGCCTTCATCGGTATCGAATACCTGATTGAGACGGGCGGTGTCGTTGGCAGAGCAGTCAACTATCTTTCCGTCTTTAAACGTGAGACTTACATTCTCAAATTTGAATCCGTTATATTCAGAAGGAGTGTTATAGGTAATGGTTCCGTTTATGGATTCCCTGACAGGGGCGGTATATACTTCCCCGTCCGGTATGTTGCATTCGCCGGCGCATTTGACCGACGGAATATCCTTTATGGAAAAGGTTATATCGGTACCCTTTGCCGTGAGCCTTACTCTGTCGGTTTTGTTCATAAGCTCTGCGAGGGGATCCATGGCCTTTGACATTTTGCCATAGTCAAGATTGCATACGTTAAAATAGTAGTCCTCAAAAGCCTCAAGGCTCTTGTTTGCGCTCTGAGCCATGGATGGAGCCGGATAGCGGAGCACGACCCATTTTGTCTTTGGAACGCGTATATCATGATGGACAGGGCTGGTATACAGCTTATCATACATGGTGAGCTTGTCCTGCGGAACATCGCTCATTTCGGAGAGATTGTCCTCGCCCCTTACGCCGATATAGGCGTCCATCTGCTTCATCCTTGCGGCGTCGCATTCGGCCATTATTCTAAGCTGCTCCTCATCGGCGTTCATAAGAAGCTCACGGTCGATGGAGTTGGTAGTAAAATTTATAAAAGGCAGCCCGCCGGCGGCGTAAACTTCTTTGATAAGCTGTTTCACAAGCGGGAGGGGATGGGTTCCGCTGCAGCTTATGAGAACCTTTTCGCCTTTTTTTACACGGCAGGAGTAATTAACAATATTGCGCGCGAGAGTTTTTATTCTTTCGTCCATATAAATGCCTCCTTGATGATAGTATTTCTTTTTAACAAAACAATATTACAACTTTCGGATGGAATTTTGAATATTAATTTGAGAAAAAAACAAAAAAATGTTAAAATAAAAAAAGTATAATAACAGGGAAGTGATCATTATGAGAATAGCAGTGCCTTCGCATAACGGCGACATATATAAAAGCTGTTCAAACAGCAGGCAGTTTACCATTTTTGAGGTGGAGGACGAAAGAGTCGTAAGCGTGGAAAGACGGTACTCCTTTATAAAAAAGCCGGAAGCCGTGGCTGATCTGCTTGATGAGTATAATGTCAGCGTCCTTATATGCAACGATATCGGAAGCAGGACAAGAAAGGCCATAAGAGAACATCACATAGAGCTCATCCCCGGTGTCGTGGGAGAAGTAAACGACGCCATAGTCAGATATCTCAGCGGAGAAAAGATAGGCGTTCCGGAATATATGTATACATGCTTTAATGACGAGGACTGAAATACCGAAGGAAACGAAAAGCCCGCCGTGAGACGAATCACGACGGGTTTTCTGCCGTTTTGGACTGAGAGGCGTTTTCCACAGACGAGTATACATAAACGCCGGTGATTATTATGGCTCCTCCGAGTATCTGAAGGGCGTTTGGAATCTCGCGGAAGAAAAATACGCCGAGTATGGTTGCGAATACAGGCTCGCAGAGCTTTACCGCGGAAACATAGGCCGGAGTGAGATATTTCAGAGACCAGCTTATTATGCTGTGGCCAAGAAGATTGCTAAATACCGCCAGACCGAGTCCGATGAGCAGCTCCTTGACGCCGTATCCCCAAAGAGGGGTGCCGGTTGCGGCATCAAGAACAACTAAAGCGATAAAACAGGTGGAATATGTAATTATTGTGTATGCGGATGTGCTTATGTTCCTGCTTCTTGCGAATCTCCCCAAAAGCGTGTATCCCGCTATAAGTACGGCCGCGGCTAAGGCGAGCATATTCCCGTAAAGGGAGGACGTGCCGTCTCCTCCGCCGGAAAGCGCCGTTATAAAGCCTCCGCAGACGGTGACCGCTATGGCGAGAGCTCCTTTTTTAGGTATCCTGCCATGCATGAAGATACAGAAGCCTATGGCGGCGAATATAACGTCGGTATCGACAAGAACGGTAGATGACGCTATGGTCGTATGTTTAAGAGACTCGAACCAGAGAGTGAAGTGGAGCGCAAACAGTATGCCAGCGGCTATGGCGGCAATAACGTCCTTTTTTGTGAACCTCTTTATTTCAGGCAGGGATTTTTTCAGCGACATGGGCAGAAGAATGGCCACCGTCCAGCCGAGCCGGTATGTGGCGGTTATAAGCGACGGAGCCGAGGAATATCTGACGAATATGGCCGAGACCGATACGCCGAGCACCCCGAGAAATAAAAGAAGTTTTGGATTTATTTTATCAAGAGCATTCATATTTATTACCTCGTATATACTAAAGCTATTGGGGTCATTTCAACATGCAAAATTATAAACGATGGTTTTGAATTATGTCAATATTCGCGCACAGGGCTGTTTTGCTATTGACAATATAGGCCGGCACAAATAAACTTTAGGAAGGAGGTCGTTTATATATGGATAAGAGAAAATTAATGGCGCTTACAAGCGTCGTATGCATACTTCCGGCAGTCTCCTGCCTTATTATTTACGGCGGACTTCCGGATGAAATACCGATACAGTTCAATCTGGGAGGCCCGGCCGGAAGCACCGCGCCCAAATGGTTCGTTGCCTTTGGCATGCCCGGTTTTCTGCTTCTGTTCAACATTTTCTGTCATTGGAAGGTAAACAGGACGGCGGAAGAGCTTGAGTATCCCGAAGTAGCTCAGATATTTATAAAATGGGCTATGCCCGTCATATCGGCCGCGATAACTGCCGTATCCGTTGAGGCGGTTTTGGGCGGAGCGAGCTGGATGTTCCTTACGGCGGTCATATCTGCGCTGGTAATAGTTTTCGGCCAGCTCGTATATGACGGACTTCTTGACTACATCGGAGAGAGGGCGCTTCCGTGGAGCCGTTCGGAAAAGGCCGCAAGGCTTTGCGGAAAGATATATATGATCGTCGGAATGGCCGCCGTGGTCGTCTCCGTCGTTGGACAGAGCCTTATCGCCGCAGGCATAATAATTGTCGGAATAATAGCGGCTGCCGGAGCGGCTGTAAGATCGTAAAATTCAGCTCCCTTTTGTTTCCGGGCATATAACCGGACAAAAGGGAGCTTTTTGCATATTTGCCATTAAATCTGGGAATACTTCCGCCAAGAGGTGATTTTATGGGCGGAACTGCAAAAATATTTACGATCGTCGGAGCGGCGGCTCTTATATCCGGCACGGCCATTGGGTACAGCGTTTATGACAGCGATCCTGTTCTTACGGATAAAACGGAAATAAAAAACGCGCAGCCTGAGACGGGCGTGCAAGCGCAGCAAACGGACGACGGCGCTTTGCAGGAAGCGTCGGCGGGAAACGGCCTTGACGAGAACGCCGTGTTTACCTATGAGATATATAACGACATTACGGATATGTCGGATTCGGTCAGGGGAAGCTGCCCCTATGAACTGATTGGAAAGGAAATGACGGACGTCAAGGAATTTTATCCCGACTGGCAGGTAACGGAATTTTCCTCCGACGCCGTTACGCTGAGAAAAAATCTTGGGATGGACAACACGGACAGATATGTGGTAGGCATATATGAGGGATATGTGGCGGTGTTTTACGAGAACAGCGAGGAAGGCATATATATGCTTACGGATACGCCGGTCAGCGTGCTGGAGGATGATAAAAGGGCGCTGCTTGAGGAAGGCATATACGTTGAGGGCAGAGACAGGCTCAACCGTATTTTGGAAGATTACACAAGCTGACAGACAGCCGGCCGCTGGCCGGCTGTTTAGACTGTCAAAAAACTAATCCATTGTGAGCGGAAGGGTACTGGTCAGTACTT
>OGGQ01001465.1_pt1 | contig 30386 bp, 23 predicted proteins | sample 1571191 | NCBI WGS metagenome assembly OGGQ01 (sample SAMEA2582061, study PRJEB24529) | metagenome | biome: Human gut stool | place: China | collected 2011
CCTTAAGGGCCTGCCCCGCTGTTATAAATGTTGAAAAATTTGAGCCACCTCATCAAACGGGAAGTGCTTGCGCCGTCCGTTCCCGACGAGCGCCGCCCCGGGCGGGAGCAGCCTCCGGCTGCTGCGGCGCGGCCCGCTCCTCCAGCCGTTCCCGCGCCACCGCCAGCATCAGCTTAATCCGGTTCTCCTGGTTGACCCGGGTAGCGCCGGGATCGTAGTCAATGGGCGTGATGTTGGCCTGGGGATAGAGTTCCCGGATACGGTTAATCATGCCCTTTCCGCAGATATGATTGGGCAGACATCCGAAAGGCTGTGCGCAGACAATATTCTCATAGCCAGCCTGGACCAGCTCCACCATCTCGGCAGTCAGCAGCCATCCCTCTCCCATTTTGTTGCCCCGGCCGATGATGCCGTCGGCCAGCTTCGTCAGCTCCCTGAAGGGGAGCGGGGCGTGGAAACCATTTTCCTTCAGGGCGCGGATCATCGCGCTCTCCATCTGCTCAATGTACTTGAGCCCCACACCAGAGCCCATTTTTTCAAGAACCGTCCCGCCATACAGCCGTGCCGTCTCAGACAGGTTGTAGGTGCTGTACTGAATCATCCCCATAAGACCTGGAATATTGACCTCACACCCCTGGGAGGCCAAAAATTTCTCCAGGTCGTTGTTGCCCAAAGGCGAGTGCTTGACGTAAATTTCACCCACAACCCCCACCTTGACTTTGGGGGTCCGGTGAACCGGGATGGCCGCAAAATCGGCCGCCATTTCCCGCATGGCGGTACGAATCTCGCCGCCGGAGCAACCGCGATTATCTCCAATCCAGCCGCAGATGGTGTCCAGCCACTTTTCCTGTCTGGCCTCAGCCGTGCCCTGTGCCATTTCATAGGGCTCTGTCTGAGCACGCAGGGCCACCAGCAGGTCGCCGTAATAGACCGCAGCCAGCATCCTGCGCACCAGCGGCAGCGTAATGGGAAATCCGGAATCCTTCTCCAGACCCGAAAAATTCAAACTCACCACCGGCACCTGGGGATAGCCGGCCTTGACCAGAGCCTTGCGCAGCAGGTGGATATAGTTGGAGGCCCGACACCCACCGCCAGTCTGAGTAATAATCAGGGCAGTGTGGTCCAGATCATATTTCCCGGAGCCCAGCGCATCCAAAAACTGTCCGATCACCAGCAGCGCCGGATAGCAGGTATCGTTGTGAACGTATTTGAGCCCCAGCTCGCACACCTGGCTGCCGCAGTTCTCCAGCAGTTCACACCGGTAACCGGCTTGCCTCATCACCGCGGCCAGAATGCGGAACTGGACCGGGGCCATGTTGGGAATCAAAATGGTGTGAGTCTTTTTCATCTCCGGGGTAAATTTGGGATAATTGGTATAGTCTGTGTTCATATCTCAAGCCTCCTTCTGTTCGTCCAACGCTGCGAACAGGCTCCGCAGGCGAATCCGCACCGCACCCAGATTGGTGATCTCGTCAATTTTCAGTTGGGTGTACAGCTTGCCTCCGGCGTGCAGAATCTCTCTGGTCTCATCTGTCGTGATGGCATCCAGCCCGCAGCCAAAGGATACCAGCTGCACCAGGTCGCAGTCCCGGTGGGTACAGCAGTATTTGGCCGCCGCATACAGCCGGGAGTGATAGGTCCACTGGTTCAGCACAGTGGTTGGAAATCTCTCTACCTGGTCCGAGACCGAGTCCTCCGTCACAACCGCCGCGCCGAACTGCGTGATCAGGGTGTCGATGCCGTGGTTAATTTCCGGGTCCACGTGGTAGGGCCGGCCCGCCAGCACAATGATCCGGCGTCCCTCAGCCCTGGCTCGCTCCATCATGCGTCCTCCCTCTTTCCGAAGCAGAGCCATGTGATTTGCATATTCGGCATAGGCCGCGTCTGCGGCTTCCCGGACTTCCTGCTTGGTGAGATCCGGGAAGGTCTTCCGGAGAATCTCAAAGATCTTTCTGCTAAAATCCTTGGGGCGGTGAATCCCCACATAATCATAGATGAACTTGGTTCCACCCTCCTGAACCTCCGGGCAGTTGCCGGCGATCACCTCCGGATAATAGGCCACCACCGGACAGTTATAGTGGTTATCCCCCAGCCCTTCATCTACATTATACGTCATACATGGATAGAAGATGGCGTCCACCCCCAGCTTGGAGAGGAACTGGATATGCCCGTGGGCCAGCTTCGCAGGGAAGCAGACCGTATCGCTTGGAATGGTGCCCTGTCCCTGCACATACAGGTTTCGGCTGCTGAAGGGACTGTGGTACACAGTAAAGCCCAGCTTTGTAAAAAACGTGTGCCAGAAGGGAAGCAGCTCCCAAAAGTTCAGGCACAGGGGCAGCCCGATCTTGCCTCGCCGGCCGGGGACAGGCTTGTAGCCCAAAATCAGCTTCCGCTTGTATGCATATAGGTTCCACGCTCCGTCATCCGCCTTGCCGGTGATGGGACGGTCACAGCGGTTACCGCTGATGAATGTAGCTCCGTCGGCAAAGGTATTGACCGTCAGCTGACAGTTGTTGCCGCATAGCCCGCACTGCCGGCTTTCCGTCTCCTGTCGAAATCCGGCCAGGGCCTCCCGGTCCAGCACGGTGCTGACCTGGTCCGCCCGGGCTCTGCCCTTTCCGTACAGCGCCGCGCCATAGGCGCCCATCAGACCCGCGATATCGGGGCGGACCACCTCCACGCCCATCTCCTTTTCAAAGGCTCTCAGCACCGCCTCGTTATAAAAGGTGCCGCCCTGCACCACGATGTTCCGGCCCAGCTCCTCAGGCGAGGCGGCGCGGATCACCTTGTAGATGGCGTTTTTCACCACGGAAATGGATAGACCCGCAGAGATATTTTCAATCGTGGCGCCATCCTTTTGCGCCTGTTTCACGCTGGAGTTCATAAAAACTGTACAGCGGCTGCCCAGATCCACCGGGCGCTTGGCAAAAAGCCCCAGCTGGGCAAAATCCTTGATATCCCTGCCCAAAGCCTGGGCAAAGGTCTGCAGGAAGCTTCCGCAGCCAGAGGAGCATGCCTCGTTCAGGAAGATGTCGCTGATGGCGCCGTGGTCAATCTTGAAACACTTCATGTCCTGGCCGCCGATGTCGATGATAAAGTCCACGTTGGGCAGGAAATGCCGGGCCGCAGTAAAGTGGGCCACGGTCTCCACCACGCCGTAATCCGTGTGGAAAGCGTTTTGGGTCAAATCCTCACCATAGCCAGTGGTAGTCACAGAGGCAACATGCAGGGCGGGATGCTCCTCGTAAAGCTTTTGAAGCACTTCCCGGATCAAGGGGACGGGGTTTCCCAGGTTGGGCCGGTAGTCTGTAAACAGCAGCCGCGCCTCTTGGTCAATCACCGCCAGCTTTACCGTGGTGGAGCCGGAGTCAATACCGATATGTACCGGCGCGCTGTAGTCCGCCCCAAAGGGGACCCGCGGCACAGCGGCCTTTGCGTGGCGGGCATGGAAGGCCTCATATTCCTCCCGGTTTGCAAACAGCGGCGGATGACTCCGATAGGTCTCCGAGGCGCCATGAAGCCGCAGCCGGTCTGCTACAGCCGTAAGATCAAACTCCTGATCGGCATAATAGGCCGCGCCCAGCGCCACAAACAAAAGACTGTTCTCCGGACAAATTCCCCGGACTCCCAGCGTGTGGTCAAAGCTCTCCCGCAAGCAGCGGGAGAAGGTCAGCGGCCCGCCCAGATACAGCACCTGCCCGCAGATAGGCCGGCCCTGGGCCAACCCTGCGATGGTCTGATTCACCACCGCCTGATAAATGCTGGCGGCAATGTCTGGTGCCTTAGCACCCTGGTTGATGAGGGGTTGAATATCGCTCTTGGCAAAGACGCCGCATCGGGAAGCAATGGTATAGGTCTTTTCCGCTTTTTGTGCAGCGATGTCCATCTCATCGGCCCCCATTTTTAAAAGGGTCGCCATCTGATCAATAAAAGCGCCGGTACCACCGGCGCAGGAACCATTCATGCGGACCTCGACGCCATTGGTCAGGAACAGGATTTTCGCATCCTCCCCGCCCAGCTCAATGATGCAGTCCGTGCCGGGTGCCAGCCGCCCCGCTGCCACGCGGGTGGCGTAGACTTCCTGCACAAAGGGAATCTGCACACTCTCCGCCATGCCCATGCCGGCAGAGCCAGAGATGGCCAGTTGAGCCTGAGGCGTGTACTGCTCCGCCACCCGGCGCAGAAGCTCCTCGGACTTTTCCAAAATATGACTGAGGTGCCGCTCATATGTACTGTATATGATATGGTCCGTATCATCCAGCACCACGCACTTAATCGTGGTGGAACCTACGTCCAAGCCAACTTTCACAGGGTTTCTTGCCTCCTTCGGGTAAACCGCCGTCCCGCTGGGCCCAGCGCTGGCAACGGCCTGACATCTTCATGTCATGTTAAGGTTATTTTACTCTCTTTCGATATAATGATCAATCGGCAATCATCGGTATTTTTGTAAAAAAACCGTTAAGAAAATCGTTTTTTCTTCTCTTGGTTTCCCCAAAAATATATGTTATAGTAGTCTCAAACAGAAATAAAGTGAGGCAGATTCATGAACACCGTACTCATGCACACGTGCTGTGCGCCGTGCTCTTTATCCTGTATTGACCCCTTGCGTGCAGAGGGGTTGGAGCCCGTTGCGTTCTGGTATAACCCCAATATTCATCCCTGGAAGGAATACCAGGCCCGGCGGGACTGCCTTTTGGAATACGCCCCCACCATCGGCATGGAGGTGCGGGTACGGGAGGACTACGGCCTGCGGGATTTTGTCCGCCATGTGGCAGCCGATATAGACCGGCGCTGCGTATACTGCTACGAACACCGGCTGAAGGGCACGGCCCAGTATGCGGCAGAGCACGGCTTTGCCGCCTTTACCACCACCCTGCTGGCCAGTTTATATCAGGACCACGATGGAATCGCCCGCGCTGCGGAGCGGTATGCCAGAGAATACGGCGTCGCCTTCCTCTATCGGGACTTCCGGCCCAATTTCCGCGCCGGAAATCAGCTGGCCCGGGAAAAGGGGTTTTATATGCAGAAGTACTGCGGCTGCGTTTTCTCAGAGCAGGACCGCTACCAAAAGCAGATTGACCGGGATCGCGCCCGGTTTCAGGCGGGGTGATCCCCCGCAACCGGGCGGACGTCAAAATGTCTTTTTGTTCCCCGGTACAGGTCTGTGAGGGCTCAGGAACATGGTCAGAACCGCCCCACAGCGGACATCGGAGGCTCCGCGAAAGGTGCGCAAAAAGTCCGACAGCTTGTCGAAAAATTTTTTTCGACAAGCTGCGAAGAGACGCCTTGGCGTCTCTTTTATTTTGTTTGCAGGCACTTTAGCAGAGTCTCCAGTGAATATCGCCGCACCTGTGGCGGAACGCTTTCCCATGTGGCCGCCCCCGCCGCGCAGCCGGAGGCTGTACAGATTTCATGGTAGTGCATGCCATCCTCCAAGGGCGGTTCTCCCCGCAGCATAGCGCCGACGCCCTGCCCGCTACACTTCACCAGGGCTTCTCGCCGGACCCAGGTTTTAAAAAATCTCTCCTCCGAGGGCTCTACTTCCCGCAAAAGCCGCCGACTGACTGGGCGAATTCTCTCAATATCCACCCCCACAGGCCTCTCCGACAGTCCCACCATCGCGGCGGCGGCAGTGTGGCTGATACTGAAGTGAACTCCCGGCCATTCCGGAAAGTAGGGCTTCCCCAGGTCCGTCCGGGCAATCAGGGGCAACTCATACAGTCCACAGCGCTCCCATATGGCAAGACGCAACAAGGCATAGGCGCACAGCGGTGCCTGCCGTTTTTCCGCCTCCCGAACGCGCAGCAGACGCTCCCGCCAAGGGTACGGTGTCCATTCTAGCAGGATTCCAACCTCCGCCTCGGTCAGCCGCCGCTCCAGCAGTATGATCCGGATTTCAGTCGGCATGGCATCACCCCCCGTACTCAGCTCTTGTCCTCCCCGTATGGCCGCAAACAGTCTTCGCCGTGCAGCGCCGGACCCGTCTAATAGTCTCTCTATTGTATGCCGCTCATTCCGCACTGTAAATGGACCAGCAGAAAAAATTTAAAAATTTTGTACAAAAAAAGAGGAAATCCCAAATCCGTGGGGTATATCTAAAATACTCCCTGGTATGATGGACATGGTTTTTGGCTAAACTGGCTGGAAGGAGGGGACTTTCATGGCGTTTCCCCAGAGTTTTCTGGACGAGCTGATTGCTCGCAGCGATATTGTCGATGTTATAGGCAGCTATGTACAGCTCCAACGCAAGGGCGCCAATCTCTTTGGCCTTTGTCCCTTCCACAGCGAGAAAACCGGATCTTTCTCCGTCTCCCCGGACAAGCAGATTTATTACTGCTTTGGCTGCAAGCGGGGCGGCGGCGTGGTGAATTTCATCATGGAGGAGGAGAACCTCTCCTTTCCCGACGCGGTTCGGTTTCTGGCCAAGCGGGCCGGCATGGAGGTGCCGGAGGAAGCGGGAGACCGGGAGGAGGGCCGCCGTCGCCAGCGGCTGCTGGACCTGAACCGGGACGCCGCCCGCTTCTATTATCAGCTCCTGCAGCAGCCGGAGGGGGAAGCGGTGCGGGAATATCTCAGCCGCCGCCAGATACGAAAGGCTACCGCAGTCAAATTTGGCATGGGCGCCTCGTCCGACGCCTGGGATGTGCTGCTGACCGCCATGACGAAAAAGGGCTACACAAAATCGGAGCTGCTGGAGTCTGGCCTGGTGGTTCAAAATAAAAACGGCGGCCTCTATGACAAATTCCGGAACCGGCTCATGCTGCCGGTGGTGGATACCCGCGGCAACGTGGTGGCTTTTGGCAGCCGGGTGCTGGACAAATCCGAACCCAAATATATGAACTCCTCGGAGACGCCGGTTTACAGCAAACGCCGGGTTCTGTATGGATTGAACCTGGCAAAAAAGACCAAGCGTCCCAATATGATTCTCTGTGAGGGGAACCTGGATATTGTGACACTGCACCAGGCGGGCTTTGACAACGCCGTAGCCTCCATGGGCACGGCGCTGACGGTGGAGCAGACCCGGCTTCTCGCCCGTTTCACCAAGGAGCTGGTGCTCTGCTATGACAATGACAACGCCGGGAAAATTGCCACAGAGCGGGCCTTGCAGATTCTGGACCAGTCGGAGTTCTCCGTCAAGGTTCTGCAGCTGCCCCGCCGCCTGGTGGATGGCGAATCTGTGAAGCAGGACGCGGATGACTTCATCAAGTTCCAGGGACCGGATGCTTTTGAACGACTGCTGAGCGGCAGCGAAAACGGCGTGGAGTTCCGCATGGCCCAGGTCGCCGGAAAATATGATCTCACCAGCGACGAGGCCCGCGTCGCCTATTGTGAGGAGATCAGTCAGCTGCTCTCCTCCCTTCCAAACGCTGTGGAACGGGAAATTTACACCGCACGAGCCGCCGAGGCCGCCCGCATCTCGCCGGAGGCCATGACGCTGGAGGTTCGCCAGGCCTTCAAACGGCGTGCAGCCCGGGAGAAAAAGGCCGCGCTGCGCAGGGACCTGAACCCTGCCGCGCAAATACAGCCCCGGGAGCGCTCGCTGCGATATGAAAACCTCCGCTCCGCCCGGGCGGAGGAGGGAATTTTGCGGCTTCTTCTGCTGGACGACAGTCTCTTTCCTCAGGAGCCGCCTCTTTTGGAGTCGCAGTTCTCCTCCCCTCTGCTGGGCCGGGTTTACTCCCTGCTCTGGCAGGCGAAGCAGGAGGGGCGTCCCGTGGCTCTTGGAACAGTTTTCGATTCGTTGAACCCGGAGGAGGCCAGCCACATCACTGCCGTCTGCCAGCAGCCGGAGTCGGCGCAGAACGCCCGGCAAGCGTTGGCGGATTACATACGCATTGTACAGACAGAAGCGGAAAAGCGCGCCGGAGGCGGGACCATCGACCCCCTCCTGGCGGCAACAGAAAAATACAAACAGGGAGGAAAGCGGCATGGCTAAAAAAGAAACTTTTACCTCGGAGGAGCTGGAGCGGCAGGCGGATGCTCTGCTGTCCGCCGCCGGGCAGACAAATAAAGACAGCAGAACTCCAGAGGGTGCAAAGGCGGCGCCCGTCATGACGGATGAGGAGGCCAGAAAGGCCGGCATTATCCGCCTGGACGACAAACAGGTAGCCGCGCTGCCCGCCGCCTCATGGCTGATCAATAATGAAAAGCTGCGGGAGCTGCTGGCCAAGGGAAAAAAGCGGGGCAAACTGGAGTCCACCGAGTTGATGGAGGCCGTGGACGATCTCAATCTGGAAGGCGAACAGATGGACCAGCTGTACGACTCCCTGGAAGCGCTGAACATTGACATCAGCGCGGAAGAGGAACTGCTGCTGCCGGAGCTACCGGATGATGAGCCTGCCGCTGAGGAGATTGCCGAGGTTGAAGAGGAAGAGCTGGTGGACCCCAACTCCCTGGTCAATAATTTCTCCATCGACGATCCGGTCCGCATGTACCTCAAGGAAATCGGCAAGGTCCCCCTGCTCTCTCCCGACGAGGAAATTGTCCTTGCCCAAGCGCTGACCGCCGGCAACGAGGCGACAGCCCAGCTGGCAAATTTAAAGGCTTGCCGGGAGGCGGGCGAGCCAGTGGACGCCACGCCGGAACAGGAGGCGGCCTGGCGGAAGGACTACCGTGCGGGAGAGGCCGCCAAGCAGAAGCTGGCGGAAGCCAACCTGCGTCTGGTGGTCTCCATCGCCAAACGGTATGTGGGGCGCGGCATGTTGTTTTTGGACTTGATTCAGGAGGGCAACCTGGGACTGATCAAGGCCGTGGAAAAATTCGACTATACGAAGGGCTTCAAATTCTCCACCTATGCCACCTGGTGGATTCGCCAGGCCATCACCCGTGCCATCGCCGACCAGGCCCGCACCATCCGCATTCCTGTACACATGGTTGAGACCATCAACAAGGTCATCCGAGTCAGCCGGCAGCTGCTCCAGGAGCTGGGTCACGACCCCTCCCCCAACGAAATCGCCGCTGAAATGAACATGCCCGTAGAAAAGGTGCGGGAAATTTTGAAGATCGCCCAGGAGCCTGTCTCTCTGGAGACTCCCATCGGTGAGGAGGAGGACTCTCATCTGGGGGACTTCATTCCGGACGAGGGAGCCAGCGAACCCAGCGAAGCCGCCAGCTTTACCCTCCTCAAGGAGCAGCTAATGGACGTTCTCTCCACCCTGACCCCCCGGGAGGAAAAGGTGCTCAAGCTCCGCTTCGGCATTGAAGACGGCCGCACCCGGACTCTGGAAGAGGTGGGCAAGGAGTTCAATGTCACCCGGGAGCGCATCCGCCAGATTGAGGCCAAGGCTCTGCGAAAGCTGCGCCATCCCAGCCGCAGCAAAAAGCTGAAGGATTTTCTGAACTGAGCGCTTTTCCCCACAAGCCTCAGCGCAGCTTTCAGGGAGTTCTACGGAAACGAGGCTCTTTTTTCGGAAGCCAATACAGCCAAGCAGACGCCCCTTTTACAGCATATTGGAAGTGCATATTTCGTGCCCCTCCACAGTGGAAGGCCTAAAGATTCCTCCTAATGCCAACAAGGACCTGATTCTAAAAAGAATCAGGTCCTTGTTCAGAATTGGGAGAATCGCTCCACTCATTTCTCCTGGTAGCCCAGACTCCTGGAGATATCCCGCGAGCATTTGCTCAGAGCTTCTAAAATCAGCTTTTTTCTGTCCTCGTCCATCAGGCCGGACGGTGTGCTGACGCTGACTGCGGCGACAATTTGTCCTGTATAATCCCGAATCGGCATGGCAATGCAGTACAGGCCGATGCAATACTCCTCCGCATCCACCGCATAACCGCTCTCCCGCACCCGGGCCTCCTCCCGCATCAGCTGCGGGAGGCTGGTGATGGTGTTGGGCGTATAAGGTATCAGGGTCTCCCGTCCGCCAAAAAGCCCCCAGATCTCCTCCTCGTCCATCTCCGAAATCATGACCTTGCCCATGCCGGTTGCGTGAATCGCCTCATACTCCCCTGGACGCACGCTGATATGTGTGCTGTCATAGGCGCCCTCAATCTTCGAGATAATCAAGATCTCCCCACGCTTTAAAATCCCAAGGTTGACCGTGGCCCGCGTCTTGCGGCTCAACTCCAAAATGTAGCCGGGATTCAGATTCAGCAGCTGGTTCTGTTGGGGAACCACCTGCCCGATTTTATAGAGCTCCCAGCCCAGACGGTACTGATTGGTCTCTCCATCCTGCTCTACATACCCATAAAAGCTCAAGGTATCCAACAACCTGTGGACTGTGCTCTTCCCCATACCAAGGACTCGGCTGAGTTCGCTGACTCCAATGCCGCGGTTTCCCGTATCCTGGGCCAGATAATTGATAATCTCAATCGCCTTTGTCACCGTCTTAACCGGATATTTTGGCTCGTCTGCCATACCTCACCTCTCCTGCACTCACTACCCTTGTGAGTCTATTTTCATCATGCTGCCGACCGGGATTCCCTGCCGGTATTCTTTAACAAGAGTTATACAATATTTCACGATACAGTGTCAAGCCGAAGGCCGGAAAAACGTCCTGAACGCCTGTTCCCAGCGCCTCGGCTGCCTGCAATACGTTACCAAAACTCTCCCCTTTAAAGATATAAAAAGCTTCGCAAAATCTTAATTTATCTGTATAAATTACATAATAAATTCAATAATTTTCTTCTAAAATACATTTTTCTTCTAATTCAAACTCTACCCTAGGAGTACAGTTTTTTAAAAAACCGTTTCTTTTTTCACAAAAATTTTTAAAGTTCCCGGTTGACCATCCATCAACTGTAGCCACTAGAATAAAGACGAGCTGAGGGGATGGCACAGAATACTCCCCCCAACGGATTACATGAAATTTTTAAGGAGGATTTCTATCATGATTGGCGAGAAAGTTGTTCTGCGTTATCGTATGTCTGCTGGCGATGCTCACTATGCCGGCCAGCTGGTGGAAGGCGCTCACATTGTTACTGCTTGGGGCGACGTCGGCACTGAGCTGGCGATCCGTCTGTTCGGCGACGAGTCCCTGTTCGTGGGCTATTCCGAGGTCCGTTACACCGCTCCTGTGTATTCCGGCGACTGGATGGAGTATTCCGGCTGGATCGAGAAGGTTGGCAACACCTCTCTGACCTGCCACTTTGAGGCTCACAAGGTCATGGGTCTGGCTGATCGCGACGGCAAGAAGGGCCTGGCTGATTCCGCTGCTGACGTGTATCCCGAGCCCATCCTGTGCGCTTATGGCACCGGCACTCTGATGGTCAAGAAGGACCTGCAGCGTCCCGAGTTCGGCGATCCCAAGTTCCAGGTTCGCTAATCGAGTCGTTTTGTGTTGCTGCTGACAGCGATATAAACATGATTCCGGAAGGCTGTTCGGTTGTCACCACGATAACCGAACAGCCTTTTCCCTGCCCCGCCGCAAGCCGATGAAGCGTTTCGGCGGCTACTGCGGCAACGTTTTATTTAGAAATCCGACCTTGATCGCGGATCACTGCCGCCAGCTTTTGATTCAGCCATAGTCGAAAGCTGCGGGCGTGATTTCTTTCCCTATGGCTGAAATTCTTAGAAAGAAAAGGTGAAATTATGATGAGACCCCTGGAAGGCATTCGCGTCTTGGACCTGACTCAGGCTTACAGCGGCCCGTTCTGCACCATGAACCTGGCTGACCACGGCGCCGAAGTCATCAAAATTGAGACTCCGTGCGCAGGCGATCAGACCCGCGGCTGGGGCCCCATGGAAAACGGCTTCAGCGGCTACTACGCCTATGTCAACCGCAACAAGAAGGGCATGACCCTGAACCTCAAGACCGAGGAGGGCAAGCAGATCTTTACCGAGCTGCTCAAGACCGCCGATGTGGTCTGCGAGAACTACAAGGTTGGCGTGTTGGAGCGTCTGGGTTTCCCCTATGAGAAGATGAAGGAGATCAACCCCCGCATCATCTACGGTTCCATCAGTGGCTTTGGTCTGACCGGCGATCTGGCCGCCCGGCCCGCCTACGATATTGTAGCCCAGGCTATGAGCGGCATGATGAGCGTCACTGGCTTCCAGGATGGCCCTCCGTGCAAGATCGGTCCCTCTGTCGGTGACAACTACTCCGGTGCCTACCTCTGCATGGGCATCCTGATGGCCCTGTATGAGCGGGAAAAGACCGGTGTGGGCCGCCGGGTAGACGTTGCCATGATGGACACCCTCTTCTCTGTTATGGAGAACTTCGTGGTGGAGTACACCATTGCTGGCAAGACTCCTCACCGGGCCGGCAACCAGGACCCCTCCATTGCTCCCTTTGACTCCTTCCACGCCAAGGACGGCGATTTTGTCATGGGCTGCGGCACCGACAAGATGTATGCGGACCTCTGCGGCGCTATGGGCCGTCCCGAGCTGATCACCGATCCCCGGTACGTCACCAACGTGGATCGCTGCGACAACTATTTGCCTGATCTGAAGTCTGAGATTGAGGCCTGGACCACCACCAAGACGGTGGATGAGCTGGAGGAGATCATCTCCGGCCTGAAGATTCCCTTTGGCCGGATTCAGACGATTCCCGAGGCCGCTGAGCATCCCCAGACCAAGGAGCGCAACATGCTCTGGACCGTCTATCAGCCCGGCATGAACGAAGAGATCCGAATTCCCGGCACCCCCATCAAGATTCATGGCGAGCCTGACGAGTGCCAGAAGCCCGCGCCCCAGCTGGGCGAGGACAACGAGGCCATTCTCCTCAGCCTAGGCATGACCAAGGAGCAGGTGGCTGCCCTGAAAGAAAAGGGCGTTCTCTAATCCAGATACATCTAAAAGGTCTCCGTCCCATAAAGGGACGGAGACCTTTTTGTATGGTTTGCCGAAATCAGACCGGCAGCCGAAGTTGCTGCCCCACGTAGATCAGATTGGGGTCTTTGATCTGGTTCAGCTGTGCCAGAGCTTCATAGGTTGTGCCAAACTGTTCCGCAATCTTGGAAAGAGAGTCTCCCGCCTTTACAGTATATGTAGTACCGGAGGAAACCGCAGCATTTTTTACATGTTTAGCAGGGTCAATGGTAATCTCATCAATGACCGCACGGTTTGTGGAAACAGCCTGAGCGGGCGGCGTATCCAGGGAGGCAGCGCCAACAACATTGGGAGCGCCAGGCAGCGTCTCGGCGTTGGCGCCAGCGCTGACAATGGCCCGCTCCATGGCATTGACTGCCAAAACACTGATCAAATTCAGATCCGGAGTAACCTGGTCCCATGTCTGTGCCTGTGTGGTGACATTCCCATATGCCACCGCAAAAATGGTGTCGCCGTCAGAGGGGCAATGGGTGGGATAGATGGCGCGGGCATACCCGTCATGAGCGGCCTGAGCCAGCTTATTCACCTGTGCCTGGTTCAGTTTTGCATTGGTGACAATACAGCCGATGGTGGTATTGGTGGCTGGATTCAGCGACTCGTTGGCTTCTGGGTCATTCATCATGGAGGCTTCCTTGTCAATGAACATGTTGTTTTCCTTGTCGTAAGAGCCCGCAATCACTTTGCCGGTATCAGGATCAACAATATTGCCAACCGCGTTTACCGCCACAATCGCGCCCACATACAGGTCTCCCATCTTAAATGCAAAGGAACCCAAACCGCCCTTCATAGAAGAGGCTCCCGCAGTACCCTTGCCCACCGTGGCACCAGTGCCCGCGCCGGTATTGCCGTCTTTCCACTCCACGCCGTCAAAGGCGGCCTTGGCAGCTGCATATCCCTCAGCCTTGCCTGGACGGACCTTGTGATTGATATAGCCCAGATCAAACAGGCATGCGGAGGGAACAATCGGCACCACTGTGGCGCCTACATCTACGCCATATCCCTTTTCCTCCAGATACTGCTGCACACCGCCGGCAGCATCCAAGCCGAATGCGCTTCCTCCGGAAAGGCAAATGGCATTGGCAATCTGCACCTCTTTTGTAGGGTCCAACAGGTCCGTTTCCCGGGTTGCGGGAGATCCTCCGCGGACATCAACGCCAGCAACACCGCCGGCGGGATCATCCACAATAATTGCCGTACAGCCGGTACCATTTTTCGTGTCTGTCCAGTTGCCGACGATAATACCGGGGATATCCTCGAAATCAACGGCAACCGCCTGTTCCTCAGCCGCGAAACCCACAGTTAACGTGCTGAAGAGAAGCAGGACGGCCAAAAGGCTTGTCACAAATTTCCGTGCTTGTTTCATATTAGTTCCCTCTCTTTCTGAAATTTCCCGCCGTAGCGTTATTAGAATCATACAATATTTTCCACAGATTGTCAATCTTTTATAAAACCAAGGAGAATAATTTGTGTTTTTATTGATATATATTACAAAAACCTTCTGTGCTGAAAATATCGTTTTCCTGTTGAAGTCATGACGAGAATTATGTTATACTGAAAATTAAAGGCAAAATATCGCACAAGGCGGAAAGGAGCGAACCAGTTGATATCTGAAGGAAAGAGCTATTATTCGATCGGAAAAGTCTCCACACTGTGCTGTGTTCCTATCAAAACTCTGCGGTATTATGATAAGATCGGTCTTCTGGTTCCGGAATACCGCAAGGACGAGAGCAATTACCGCTACTACACTCAGGACCAGATCTTGACGCTCTTCATCATCCGCAAGCTCAAGCTTCTGGGAATCCCTCTGAAGGAAATTCACGAAATTATTTCCAGCCGGGATTCCGCTGCTATGGGGAAATGTATTCAGGAGCGGCTCCAGGGCATCAGCCAGGCTATTGAAGACCTCAATAACCAGTACAGCGAGGGAAAGATGCTGCTGGACCGTTTGAATATGGGGCATAATATTTTGGAGACTGGCCATGCCAGCTGGTCCACAGAGGAAATCCGAGTGGAGGATATTCCGGTTTCCACGGTACTTTTTACCCGCCGACTCAAAAAAAACTATAAGAATACGGATGTATCTGTGGAGCGATGGCTGGAGCTATTTCAAATGGTCTCTCAGCAGAAGCTGCGGGTCGTGGGGCCAGTGATTCTGACCTACCACAACAATCCTCTGGAGCAGTTTTTTAAAACTGACTGCGACCTGGAGATCAGCGTTCGGGTCAATGAGACCCGGGACCGGCCGGAGTGCAAGCAATTTGGTGGCTTCCGGGCCGTTACCGCATTACATATTGGCCGGAATGATGAAATCATTCAGACTCACGCTCGGGCCATCAAGTGGCTCAACCAGCAAGGCTACAGTGTGGCCGGCCCGATTTCTGAGGAGTACATCGTCTCTCCCATGGACATCATCAACGAAGAAGATCATATTACCAAGGTCATTATCCCCATTCAACCTTAAAAGAGAGCGGAGGCAAAGCCTCCGCTCTCTTTTGTCTTGGACAAATATTCAGCGTTCCTTATGCGCTGTGCCGGACCTCAACAACGCGGATGATTCCGTCACTGCTGGCATAAAGGTTTGCGGTGTCCGCGTAATCCAGCGCCGCGTCCAGCGTGATCCAGCTATTGCTGTCCCGGTTGTAGCATAGAACATTGGCAGGTACTGTATAGCTCCGACCGCCAACAAGAACCGAGCTCTTTTCAATCCATGCGCTCTTGGACACGTTGGCCAGCTCGTTGAGCGCCACCATGCTGGAAAATCCAGTGCCGCCGCGGTTGATGGTTGCGGCCACATAATCTCCGCCCTGGAAGTTGTAGCGCATATGGAATGCTTTGGTTCGACCGCTGTCACCATTGCCGTATTCCACGCCGATGCAGTCCTGATCCTCGTCATCCACAGTCCAGAACACCCGGCCATAGATGGTAGTGCTGTCACGGCTGCCTCTGAGAACAATCAGATCGACCTCGCCGGCCCAGTTAGCCCTTGCGTAGGTAATTTCGCCGCTGGGCACGCTGCCGCTGGTCAGCTGGCTGAGGTTAATCAGCGAGCCGTCCATGAAGACCATCACATTCTCCGCCAAATTCCGGTTCCCCAGCTTCCTGCCGCTTACATCCAGGTCGCCGTTCAATCCGCCGCTGAGCTTGGACAGAGAGACGCCTGCCGAGCTGGTAGAGGAAATCCGCACCACCTGGCCGTTGAATGCGCCATCAGCAGAGCCTGCCAGGGAAACGGTCGTGCCGCCGCAGAACATTTGAACCGTGCCACTGTCAGAGACCACGCCGACTGCATTGCCGCGGGCCCCGTTTGTACCGTTGGACTGCACAGCGCCTGCCACTTGGCCGTCTGCCGTCAGCAGCAGCGTCATCTGGTCGCCGGGCTTGAATTTTGAGAGTGTGTCCAGCGCAGAGGGCAGGACGCTCAGCTCCGTACCGCCCAGCACCGTAATCTTAGTCGGAGCACTGGGATTGGGCGTGCAGGCCTCGTAATACACCGTTACACGAGTGTCGCAGACCCGGATGGTGTTGGTTGCAGAGCTGTAGGTTGCCACGTCATGCTTCCGCAGATCCTTTACGGTTGCCAGGGTTCCGTTTTTGTAGATGGTGTAGGTATTGTTGCCTGCCAGTGCGCCAAAGCCGGCAGCAGAACCGTCCTCATAGACCACAATGGCCGAGGATGCCGTACCGGCATTGCCGCTGGTAAGGGGCAGGAATGTCAGTGCCTTGCCGTTCATAGAGACCACATAGCCTTTGGCACCCACCAAAGAAGTGGAGGCCACAGGGTGTGCCATGGTATAGGTCTCCTTTGTGGTCTTCATCTGACCGGTGCTGCCATCCACAGAGAGAAGCTCTGTCTCCTCGCTCAGCGTGTACTCTACGCCTCCCTCTCCCGCAGAATCTGCCTGCAGAAGGTTTACAAACAACCGCGCAGCTTGGGCGCGAGTCAGCGGTGCGCTGCCGCTGACCGTCATGCCCTCCGTCAATCCGGCGACAGATGCCATGGCCATATAGCTGTCCGGCCACACGCCGCCGATTTTGTCATCCTTGTAGCCCAGAAGGCGCAGGAGAATCGTAACCGCCTGTCCCACGGTAACGGTTCGATCGGGATAAAAACGACCGTCCGGATAGCCGGCGATGATCTCCTTGCCCTTGGCCGCCATATTGATGTAACCCGCAGCCCAGTGAGAGGGCTTCACATCCGGGAACACCGTGATGGTGTTATAGAGTCCCAGCTCATTCTCCGCGCCCAGGGCATACACTGCCATTTTGCAAAACTGGGCCCGGGTCAACTGTTGGTCGGGCCGAAAGGTACCGTCACTGTAGCCGTCCAGAACTCCCATCAGCCGCAGGGTTTCCACCGCCAGAGCCGTGCTCCGGTCCGACACGTCGGAAAATCTGGTGGTGTCAGCCGCACCTGACGGAATCGTCAGAATTCCAAGTGTCATGACCATGGCCAGCACAGCTGCACAAAGTCTTTTTCTCATATACTCTCCTCCTGATACTATATCTGTCGGCCGCATTACTCGGCTCTCAATGCCTCCACAGGCTGGAGCTTAGACGCCTTGGCCGCAGGGTAGATGCCGAACAAAACCCCAAGTGCCACGGACAGTGCAAATGCCGCCGCCGTCACCCACAGAGGGGGGAACACTGTGATCTGCACCAAAAATGTACTGAGCACCACGCTGCCAAGGGTGCCCACGGCGATACCCACCAGCCCACCGATTCCGCAGAGCATGGCCGCCTCAATCAAGAACTGTGCCACAATGCTGGCTCGTTGGGCGCCAATGGCCCGTCGGATGCCGATCTCCCGGGTTCGCTCTGTAACAGTCACCAGCATAATATTCATAATGCCAATACCGCCTACCAGCAAGGAGATCGCCGCAATCCCGCCTAAAATCAGGCTTAACTGGGTCAGGTACTCGTTCTGATAGTCCTGCCACTGATTCTCCGAGGAGACATCATAGCTGCCATTGCTCCCCACCAGGCCCTTGAGGAATCCTCCCAGCTGAGGGATAATCTCATTCAAGTTCACATTGTCCTTTGCCTTCACTGTGAACTGGCTGGGGGCCTCTCCTCCTAAAAGCCGCCGGGCAGTGTAGGGGAAGGCGATAAAGTTGTCAATGGTGCTGGTAGCGGCCGACTCCTCGCTGAGGCGACTGCCGTAAACCCCTACTACCAGGAAGGGGTTTCCATTGACCTGCAATTCCTTTCCCACAGGGTCTGCAGAGCCAAAAAAGGTCTTTGCCGCCTGGGCGCCTATCACGCACACCTGGTTATAATTCTTCATATCCAAATATGCAAGGTCCCGCCCTTTGGCCAGGGTCAGGTTACTGCATGCGCTGTACTGGTCGCTGACGTAGTACAGACTCGGAGGCATCTCACCGGTGATATTCCCATTTTCATCCCAGCTGTACTCCATATTGGCGGTGGACTTGGTCCCATAGGATACGGTGGCGTTGACATTGCCCTGTGGAGTCACGCCGTCGATATACTGCCGCATCCCGTTACAGTAGTTATAAAGATTCGGGAAATAGTCTGGCGCCAAGCTGTTGCCCTCTTCGTCATAGGAATAGGACCAGATATAGACGCTGATGCGGTTGCTGCCCATGGCCGCGTATTGCTGGCGGGTAAACTCTTTCATGCCCTCCAGCACGGAGACGATGGTCATCACCGCTGCGATGCCGATAAAAATACCAAGAATCGTCAGAGTTGACCGGCCTTTTTTCCCCCAGATGGATTTCCATGCCATTTTGAATGCCTGCATGATGTTCACAGCCAATCCACCTCCTGGACCTGGTCCTCCACGATCCTTCCGTCCGTCAGCCGCACGCAGCGCCGGGCAGTGGCGGCAATGCCATTATCGTGGGTAATCAAAATTACGGTGGTCCCCTCCCGGTTCAGCTTCTGGAGGAAGGCGAGCACCTCCAGGCCCGTCCGGGAGTCCAGCGCGCCTGTGGGTTCGTCCGCCATGACAATGGAGGGATTCGCGGCAATGGCCCGCGCAATCGCCACCCGCTGCTGCTGGCCGCCGGACATCTGGGTGGGCCGGTGCTTCACCCGTTCAGCAAGCCCCACCCTCTCCAGAGCGGCCAGGGCCATCTCCCGGCGGTCATCCGCAGAGACCCCTTGGTAGACCAAAGGCAGCTCCACATTTTCCAGCACAGTCAGGTCCTGAATCAGATTATACTGCTGGAAAATAAATCCGATCTCCTTGTTGCGGATACGGGAGAGCTCCTTGTCCGTCAGCTCCCGGACGTCGGTGCCGTTTAGAAAATAATCTCCGCGAGTGGGAATATCCAGACAGCCCAGCACATTCATCATCGTGGACTTGCCAGAGCCGGATTGCCCCACAATCGCCACAAACTCCCCCCGCTCAATTTCCAACGAAACGCCATCCAGCGCCCGAACCTCACTTTCCAGGCCCTCACTGTATATTTTATAGACGTTCCGCAGCTCAATCAGCTTTGCCATAGCGTCAACCCCAGGTGCTGGCGGACTGCATCTGTGTGAAGACCACGGTGCCCTCTTCCACGCCGGACTTGATCTCCACGTTATAGTTGTCCTGGATGCCGATCTCGACCGGAACCGCCCAGTAGCCCTCGGGAATCTCCTCTTCCACGAAGGGCACCTCAATGGCGTTGTCCGGCCTGTCGCCCTGCACATAGACCACAGTAGCCATAGAACCATCTTCCATAGTGACCGTGCGCACCGCCTGCAGAGGCAGTACCAGGCAGTTGTCATTCTGGCTGGCGATCAGGGTGTAGTTGATGCTGCTGTTGACCTGCAGCGTTCCCTCATAGTTATCGGCAGTGATCGTCATGGGGTAGGTCGCCACGCCGTTGTTGACGGTGCTGGAGAGGCTGACGCTCTCCACCGTCCCAGTTGCCAAGGTATCCCACTGGTTCAAATCCACCATCATACCCGCCTTGACATAGCTGATATTCCGCTCATCCACCGTGGCGCTGACGGTCAGGGTAGAAGTGTCAGAAATGGTCACGATGGGGTTTTGAGTATTGATCTCATCACCGGGCTGAAGTGTCAGTCCAATCACTGTGCCGTCAATCGGTGCCACGGCGCTACAGTTGGCCAGGTTCTTCTCTGCCTTTTCCAGCTCTTCCTGCGCAGTTTCCAGGCTCTGCTGAATGTTGAACATCTCATTTTCGCTGCTCTCACCGTCGATCTGCACCAGAACCTGTCCCGCAGAAACCTGCAGATAGTCCACCAGGTTGTTGACCAGAATCGTGCCGTTGACCGTGGACTTCAAATCTGTGGTCCGGTAATACTCCAGCTTTCCAGGCTCGTAAGGATAGACGGTCTCTCCATCCACCGTGACCGTGGCAGAGGCCACCATCTCCGCTGTCAGAGCCCCCTCGTTATCCACCAGAATCTCCGCAGAAAACAGTTTGGAGCCCTCCGGGGTAATCCGGCTGACCATATGTACCGCCTCCACAGTGCCGGAGATTGTGGTCATCAGAGTGGGGACGGAGACCTCCACCTTCTGCCCTACATACAGATCACCGGCATAGGCATAGCTATAATACTGCTCCAGGCGCATTTTCGTGTCGTCATTGAGCTGCGCCACAACGGTCCCCTTGGAAATCTCCTCACCGGGATTCAATTTCGGTGCATCCTCTCCCAGCATAATCTTACCGGCGTGCGGCGCCGTCAGGTTCAGCCCCGCGATATCCTTTTGCAGGGCGGAAAGCTGCTTTTCATAGCCCGCGACATCCGCGCGCGCTTTATCCACAGCTGTACGCGCCGCAGGAGAGTCTACCGTAAACAGAGGGTCCCCTGCCGTTACCTGCTGTCCCTCTGTCACAAATACCTCAGACATGGTACCGGCAGTGGTGATGGTAATGGCCTCGCTGTTCTTTGCGCGGGTCATACCGCTGCCCTCCACTGTGGCAGTAATCGAGCCGTACTGCACCTCCGCGGTCATGATCTCGGTCTCCGTCTTGCCCCCAGAGCCGCCAAAGATTTTGTACAGCATCAAGCCTGCCGCTGCCAGAATCGCCAGAATGATTATCCAGCGGATCAAACGCCGCCGCTTTTTTCGAGGCATATTCTTCCATTTCTGTTTCAGGGAGGACTTTTCCGGTTCCGTCTGCGGTTCCAGCTCAGGGGTAAGCTGTTCCTCTCTTTCCATGACTTCAGACATGATCACTTCTCCTTCATCGGTTGATATTGCAATGACATCTTCGGACGGCGCATCCTTCGCCTGTAATCCAAGAAATGCCTGGTTCGCCGAGTGTACTATTTATGCTAGTACAGTCCATCAGAGAATACAACAACAAAACGGTTACAGTTTCAAGCGGTCCTTCCTCTTTACAGGGCTGCATCGGGCCAGCAAAAGTCCATTAAAAAAACCGCTTTCCATGTTGGGAAAGCGGTTTTTTCGGGCTGCTGTCAAGCAGCCATGCGCTTGGCAGTGGCCCGCTGATACATCAGCACCGCCGCTACCAGCACCAGCCCCGTCACATCGGTCAGCGTGCCAGGGATCAGCATGCCTAAGCCGCCTGCCACCAGCACAATCCGCATCAGCGGATTGAGGGGGCGGTACAGGAAGCCATTCAGAGCCGCAGCCACGCCGAAAATTCCCAACAGGGCACTGATGCAGATCTGCACCACTTGGAAGGGGCTGCTCACATTGACAAACAGCATCTGAGGATTCATGGCGAAGATATAGGGTACAATGAACGCCGCAATCGCAAGCTTTGTTGCGTTGATACCCGTCCGCATGGGATCAGCCTTGGCAATTGCGCTGCCGGCATAGGCCGCCAGGGCCACCGGGGGCGTGATGTCCGCCACAATGCCAAAATAGAACACGAAGAAGTGCGCCGCCATTTTGGTGACACCGATGGAGGGGTCCATCAGAATCGGGGCGCAGGTGGCCGCCATGATGCAGTAGTTGGCGGTGGTGGGCACGCCCATGCCCAGCACAATGCAGCAGAGCATTGTCAGCACCAGCGCAATCATCATATGGCCTCCAGAGAGGTTCACAATTGCGCTGAGCAGCTTGGAGGCAAGGCCCGTCACGGTAATGCAGCCGGAAATAATGCCGGCCACACCACAGGCCACAGCCACTGTGATAGAGCCTTTCGCACCGCTCTCCAGTGCATCTACAATTTTGACAGGCGTGAGGAAATTGCTGCGATCCGGGTTCTTTGTGGCAATCGTAATCACATTGTCCAAGAGGCCCACACCAATAGCCGCCACAATCGCAATCGCCGCAGAGAAGGCCATGGTATACATGTTGGTGGAAACCATGACCACCAGGATGACCAGAGGCAGCAGCAGATAGATTCTGGGCAGCAGGTGGCTCATCCGGGGCAGCTGATCCTTTGGAATGCCCTTTAAGCCCAGTTTCTTGGCCTCCAGGTGTACGGCGATATAGATGCCGGCAAAATACAGCACTGCCGGCAGAATAGCACGCATGGCAATCGTGCCATAGGGCTCGCCGGTGAACTCCGCCATCAGGAAGGCAGCGGCGCCCATGATAGGAGGCATGATTTGTCCGCCAGTAGAGGCTGCCGCCTCCACCGCGCCGGCAAACTCGCCCTTGTAGCCGGTCTTTTTCATCATGGGGATAGTGACGGAGCCGGTAGTGACCGTGTTGCCCACAGAGGAGCCGGACACCATTCCACACAGGGCGGAGGAGATGACCGCCACCTTAGCGGGGCCGCCGGGGGCGGCGCCGGCCAGCGCGTTGGCCAGGTTGATGAAGAACTGTGCAATACCGGTGCGCTCCAAAAACGCGCCGAAGATGATGAACACCACGATGAACTTGGCGCACACGTTAATGGGGCCGCCAAAAATACCATTAAAGGTATAGAACATCGTTCGGATTACCTGATAGAAGGCCAACCGAATCTGCTCTATGCCGAGGGGTGCGCCTCCCATCAGATTGAAGAACGTGTAGACCAGCAGCACGCCGGCAACGCACAGAATCGGCAATCCCACGCATCGCCGGCACAGCTCAATCAGCGCCAGCACGCCGATCAATCCCACAATCATGTAGAGGTCATTCTGCATGACACGGGCAGACATCCGAATGACCTCGTCAGCGTTGATTGCGTAGAAGAAGTAGGCCCCGGGGCCGGCGATCAGCAGCACCACGTCGTACCAGGGCAAGTAGTTCACCCGGTTGTCCCCCTTCTTGGCGGGGAACAGCAAAAAACCAAACAGCAGGATCAGCCCCACGAAGACGGGCAACCGGACCTCCTGCTTGGTGCTGAGGAATACCGTGTCGATGATGCAGTACAGGGAGAACATCGCCATCAGAACGCGGATCACCAGTTTCGGAGTTCCCTCCCACAACCGGGTGTTGGATTCCCGGTCGTATTTTTTCATGACGGCTTCCACGTCGGCTGCGCTGCCGACACTGATGTCTTCCGTTACTTCAGCTTTTGTGTCTTTTTTCCAAAAGCTCATACTCTCTCCTCCTTTAGTGTTCTCTCACGAAGCACATGACGCCGCGTGCTGTCCGCACGGTCTCATCTGCCTCGTAAAACCGACAGGGACTGCGGCAGAAACGTTCTGCCGCAGTCTCCCGTCCTTTTTTCCGTTGTTTTTACGCGATTTTAACGGATGCTTTACTTGGTGGGCACCTCAAAGCCCTTCTCAGCGAAGTACTTGGCGGCGCCGGGATGATAAGGCACGTTGGTGACACCGGCGGCAAACTCCAGATCCAGCTCCTTGCCCTTGTCATGAGAGGCGGCGATGGAATCGGCGTTTTCGAAGATGGTGTAGACGAAGTTGTACACATCCTCCTCGCTCACGTCGTCCCGGGCGATGACCACGGCGCTGACAGCCACGGTGGTGGCCTCGGGCACGCCGTCATAGGTGCCCTCAGGGATCACATACTTCTCATAGTAGGGGGAGGTCTCCTGAAGCTTGGCGATGTGCTCGTCGTCCAGGCTCACCAGATAGGTGTCCTTCGCGGTTGCCAGGGAGGCGATAGCCGTGGTGGGGGCGCCGGCCACCACGAAGGCGGCGTCGATCTTGCCATCCTGCAGGGAGTCAGCACTGTTGCCGAAATCCTGATACTGGGCCTTGATATCGGTCTCATAGTCCAGGCCATAGGCGCTCAGAATGTCGATGGCGTTGTAGAACACGCCGGAGCCGGAGGCGCCGATGGAGACAGTCTTGCCCGCCAAATCCGCCACAGTCTTGATCTCCGGGTCACAGGTGACGATCTGGACCTGCTCCATATAAAGCGCTGCCACAGTGGAGAAGCCGGTGACGGGATAGCCCTCAAACAAGTTGGTGCCGTTATAGGCATAGTCCATCACGTCGGACTGGACGAAGCCCAGCTGGGCCGTATTATAGTCCATCTGCTCGATATTGTCCTGGGAGCCGTTGCTGGATACAGCTGTCACCTTGGTATTGCAGCCGCTGGAAGTGACGGCCTGCGCCAGCACAGTGCCGAAGCCATAGTAGGTTCCCTGCTCGCCGCCGGTGCGGAACTTCAGTTCTGTGCCGGAGCCAGTCAGGGGAGAGACGTTGGTTCCCGTCTGCTCGGTGGTGGTATCCTGTGTGTTTGCATCCTGCTCGGTCTCATCGGTGGTGGTGTCACCGCCGCAGCCAGCCAGGACAGAGGCCATCATGAGAACAGCCATCAGCAAAGATAAAAACTTCTTCATCTCAAATCCTCTTTCCTCATTTTTTCACGTAGTCTAGGCTACTTGCACATCATACCGCAGGCGCCTTCATTTTTCAAGACTTTTTTCCGGTTTCAGCCATTTTTTATGCAGGATGCCATCTTCGGTCTGTCATTTTAATCTCCTCGCCTGCGGTTTCCCCCATAATAGTCTGCTCTCTTCAGGGCTGCACGCACGCAAGAAAAAGGCCGCCGGAACATCCTCCGGCGGCCTCTTGTTTATTGGATCGCTCTGGTCTGAACCTCGTGATCCAGCAGCTTGATGAAGTCCTCCAGGGACATGGCGCCCAGGTCCTCTCCGGAGCGGTGCCGGACAGAGACAGTGCCATTCTCCATGTCCCGGTCTCCCACCACCAGCATATAGGGGACTTTCTCCATGGTGGCCTCGCGGATCTTCTTGCCGACCTTCTCATTGCGGCCGTCCACCTCTACCCGGAAGCCCCGGGCATCCAGCGCCTCCTGCAGTTCCTTGGCATAGCCGGCGGCCCGGTCTGTAATGGGCAGTACCTTGACCTGCACCGGGGAGAGCCACGCAGGGAAAGCTCCCGCGAAATGCTCCGTAATGACGCCGATAAAGCGCTCAATGGAGCCTAAGAGCGCCCGGTGAATCATGACGGGGCGGTGCTTCTGCCCGTCCTCGCCGGTATATTCCAGCTCAAAGCGCTCCGGCATCTGGAAGTCCAGCTGAATGGTGCCGCACTGCCACGTCCGTCCCAGGGAGTCGGCCAGATGGAAGTCCAGCTTGGGGCCATAGAAGGCTCCATCGCCGGCGTTGATGACGAACGCCTTCCCCATCTCAGTGATGGCGGCCTGGAGGGTGTCCTCCGCAAACTTCCAGTCCTTCTCGTCGCCCATGTGGTCCTCCGGCATGGTGGAGAGCTCAATCTGGTAGGTCAGGCCAAAGGTGGAGTAAATCTCGTCAAAGAGCTTCACTACGTTCTTGATCTCATCCTTCATCTGCTCCGGCGTCATGAAGATATGTGCGTCATCCTGTGTGAAGCACCGGACCCGGAACAGACCATGGAGTGCCCCGGACATCTCGTGGCGGTGGACTAGACCCAGCTCCGCCATCCGCAGGGGCAGATCCCGATAGGAGTGAGGCTCGTTCTTGTATACCAGCATGCCGCCGGGGCAATTCATGGGCTTAACGGCGTAATCCTCGCCGTCAATAACGGTGGTATACATGTTGTCCTTATAGTGGTCCCAGTGACCGCTGCGGTGCCACAGCTCCTGATTGAGGATAATGGGGGTTGCGATCTCCACATAGCCGTAGCGCTTGTGGCATTGACGCCAATAGTCCAGCAGTGTGTTCTTCAGCACCATGCCCTTTGGCAGGAAGAAGGGGAAACCCGGTCCCTCTTCCGTCATCATAAAGAGCCCCAGCTCCTTGCCCAGCTTCCGGTGGTCCCGTCGCTTGGCCTCCTCAATCCGCTCCAGATATGCGTCCAGCTCCTCCTTCTTGGGGAAGGCGATGCCGTAAATCCGCTGGAGGGTCTCACGGTTGGAGTCGCCCCGCCAGTAAGCGGCGTTACAGGCAGTGAGCTTGATGGCATTGCCCTTGATCCGGCCGGTGGAATCCAGATGGGGGCCGGCGCACAGGTCGGTGAACTCGCCCTGTTGATAGAAACTGATATGGGCGTCGGCGGGCAGGTCGTTGATCAGCTCCACCTTATAGGGCTCACCCTTTTCCTCCATGAACTTCAAAGCCTCTTCCCGGGGCAACTCAAACCGCTCCAGCTTCAGCTTTTCCTTGCAGATTTTCCGCATCTCCGCCTCGATCTCGGCCAGGTGTTCCGGCGTAAAGGCAAAGGGCGCATCCATATCGTAATAAAAGCCCTCATCGATAGAGGGGCCGATGGCCAGCTTCACCTCCGGCCACAGGCGCTTGACGGCCTGTGCCAGCACGTGGGAGCAGGTGTGCCAATAGGTCTTGCGGTATTCGGGGCTTTCAAAGGTAAATTCGCTCTTGTTTTCTTCGGACATCTCTGTTCTCCTCCTTCATGATAAGGGGTGAAAAAATCCCACCCCTGACTTGGATCAGGGGTGGGATACAAGCTGTATTCCACGGTTCCACCCTGCTTGCGCCGGTAAGGCGCCGCTCGTGTCCTCTGTAACGGGAGGTCCCGTCCCGGTCATCTCCCGGGCAGCTCGGGAGTGGTACCGGCCGCCATCCGACGCAGGGCACTCACAGCATTCTGTGCCCCTCTCTGCGCGCCCGCGCACGGCCTCTTCTCCGTCTTTGCCATTTTTACGATGGTACTATATCACGCTCCCCGCCGTCTGTCAAGCGGGAGATTTCCCCTGTTACCTTTTGGAGTGATTCAGGCTATCATTAACCGCCTTTCGTCAACCATCGTAAAATTCTTGCAGTCATGACCCGTCAGTCCAAATATAAAAAGGAAATGGGGCTTCCCCATATCCGGCAGGGCGCTGTGCATCCTGCCTCAGGCGGAGGCAATCACATCCTGGTTCTTCACAAAATACTCCACGCCGGAATAAAGCGTGGTCAAAGTGATTACCCACACGCAAATAGTGTTCACCACTGGCGGAATCGGCAGGAACATCAGCACCACACACACCATAGTGGAGGCGGTCTTGACTTTTCCGGACCAGCCCGCAGCGATCACCCGCCCCTTGTCGCTGGCGATCATCCGCAGACCGCTCACGGCGAATTCCCGGCAGATCACAATCAGCAGCGCCCAGGCCGGCATTTGCCCAATCTCCACAAACCACAGCATGGCGGCCGTCACCAGCATTTTGTCCGCCAGTGGGTCCGCAAACTTGCCAAAGTCCGTCACCAGGTTGTACTTTCGGGCGATCTTGCCGTCCAGCAGGTCCGTGAGACTGGCGACAATGAAAATCGCCAGGGCCACGTACCCGGCATTGGGGAACCCCCAGTATAAAACAGCCATAAACACAGGGATCAGAATAATGCGCAGCAGCGTCAGTTTGTTTGGCAGATTCATCGCTTTTCTCCTTCTTCCGGTGGGTAGGGCCGGTTCTTCCAGTACCACCACTTCAGTTTTTCCGCTTCCGGCCGCGGGTGCTCGGCATAATAGACCGCCGCCCGCCACACATAGAGGGCGCAGCGGTCCTCCTGAAAGCCCTTCATCAGGCATTCCCGCCGGTACAATTCCTCCGGGTCCGCCCCCGCGAGGTCGGAAACCGCCTGGATGCCCAGCGCCTCCATCACAGCCGCAATCCGAGGACCCACGCCGGGAATTTCCTCCAGCGGCGAACTCATTCCACCGCCTCGCCGGTCAGCTCGCCGTCCATCACGCCAGTTAGACGGACAATAACAAAAGTCCCCGGTTCCACCGCCTCATCGGCTGTAAAGTAGATGTGTCCGTCAATATCTGGGGATTCGGCATAACTGCGGCCCGCATACATCTGGGCCTGGGCGTCAAAGCCCTCGCACAGCACCTCCCGCTCCAAACCAAGGACAGACTCATTATACGCGTCGATGATGTCGGACTGTACGTCCACCGCCAGCTCTGAGCGGCGCTTGGCTTCATCCATGTCCACGTGCTCCATCTGTGCCGCCCGGGTCCCCTCCTCCGGAGAGAAGGGAAATACTCCAGCTCGTTCAATGCGGACCTCCCGCAGGAACTGGCACAGCTCCTCGAACTCCGCCGCTCCCTCGCCAGGAAGCCCGGTGATGAGGCTGGTCCGCAGCACCAGGCCGGGAATCCGGGCACGGAGCTTTTCAAAGAGCGCCAGCAGCTCCGCCTTGGTGTCCCGGCGGTTCATGGCTTTCAAAATCCCGTCGTTGCAGTGCTGGATGGGGATGTCCAGATATTTGACGATCTTTGGCTCCGCTGCAATCACGTCGATCAACTCCTCGGTGATCTCATCCGGATAGAGGTAATGGAGACGGATCCAATGGAAGTCCAGCTTACAGAGTTGCCGCAGCAGCTTCGCCAGCTGATGCTCTCCATTCAGGTCCGTGCCGTAGCGCGTAATATCCTGAGCGATCACCAGCAGCTCCTGGACTCCGGCAGAGGCCAGCTCCGCCGCCTCGTCCAGAAGCTCCTCCAGCGGACGGCTCCGGTACTTGCCCCGCAGTGACGGAATTACGCAATAGGCGCAGTGGTTATCGCAGCCCTCTGCAATCCGTAAGTAGGCGTACCAGGGCGGTGTGGAGAGAATACGGGCTCCTCCCTGCTCTGCTGTGTGAATATTTCCCAGGCGGCAGGGCCGGAATCCGCCGGTCATGACCTCGTCAATGGCTGCCACAATTTCACCATAGCTGCCGGTGCCCAGAATGCCGTCCACCTCCGGAAGCTCTCCCAGCACATCAGCCTGATAGCGCTGGGCCATGCAGCCGGTGACGAGAAGCTTTTTGAGCTTTCCGGCCTTTTTCAGCTCCGCCATTTCCAGAATATTGTCGATGGCCTCTTCACAGGCGGAGGCCAGGAAGCCGCAGGTATTCACCACCGCCACATCCGCCCCCTCCGGGTCAGTCTGGATGGTATGTCCGGCAGCCTGGACAGAGGCCATCATCTGCTCGCAGTTCACCTGGTTTTTGGCACAGCCCAGGGAAATAAATGCAACATTATATGACATAGGATCGCTCCGTTTTCTTGTTTTTTTATGGGGAAACCGGCAGAGGAATCTCCGGCCGCTCCATGGATTCTTCCGGTGTCCACCAGCTGGCTTCCGTCACTGCGGTGGGAAAAATTCCGTCCTTGAGTTCCAGCCGAAGGACGGTGCCCTGACGGTCTGGGTCGTCCTCCCGGGATAACAGCACAATCCAGGATGGATACCGTACCTGAAACGTCCCAGCCACCCGGCGGCTGATCTCGCCTTCTATTACAAGGGCATGACAGCTATAATCGCAAGCGTATCGCTGTGCATAACGCTCCGCCGCAAACCGGGCCAACCACTCCGGGCCGGGACTCAGGCCCCAGAGCAAAAGAAGCAGAAAAATCCCGGTCAGAGACAAAGCAAGAACACGCAGCACCCGTTTTTCTTTGCCCATGGGAGCCTCCTCTTGATGGACCGCTTTTCTCAGTTTTCCGTGATCTCCGCTCCCAAGCGGCTCCAGGCTGCTCGGATATCCGGCCAGGCAAAGCCCCGGCGGGCCAAGGCGTCACAAAGGCGCTTTTTCTCCTTCTCATCCGGGGTCCTGCCTCGGAGCTTGGACAGCAGGAAGCGGTCGATCTGCCCGGCCGGGTCCGGCAGAGCCTCCAGGGCCTCCTCCCACAGCTCCCGGGGCACACCCTTTTCATGGAGCTTCTCCCGAACCCGTGCGGGACCATATCCCTTCTCCCCGCAGTGGCGAACCAGGGCCGCGGCATAGTCCGCATCGTTGATGGCGCCGATAGCCTCCATCCACTCAGCGGCATAGTGGGCCTCCGCCTCACTGGCTCCCTTTTCCCGGAGCTTGCGCTCCAAATCCCGTCGGCTCATAGCCCGCCGCCCAACGAGGTCCGCTGCGGCGGCCTTGGTATTGGAAGCGCCGGCAGCCTCCTTCAGCCGCCGTAGTGCCGCCTGGTCCAAAAGATCCCCAGCCCGCAGGCCGAAGTCCAGCAGCTCCTGCTCCGTGATCTTCAGGCAGGCGCCGTCCTCCAAAAAGACCAACACTCTGCCCCGTTTATGCCGGGACGCCTCAATGCGCTCAATCCGCATCGTCAAAATCGTCGGCGCTCACATCGACAGCACGTCCCGCAGCCTTGGCCGCAATGCGGGACTGGCTGCTCATCAGCTTATCAAAGTTTTTCCGGATATCCTCCTCCAGCTGGGCGGCGATCTCCGGGTTATCCAGCAGGTATTTTTTGGCGGCGTCCCGGCCTTGGCCAATCCGGGTCTCTCCCATGGAGAACCAGGAGCCGGCCTTCTGTACCAGGTCCAGCTTCACGCCCAGATCGATCAGCTCTCCCTCCCGGGCGATGCCCTGGCCATACATGATGTCAAACTCCGCCTCCCGGAAGGGGGGGGCCACCTTGTTCTTTACCA
>OGGQ01001469.1_pt1 | contig 30321 bp, 23 predicted proteins | sample 1571191 | NCBI WGS metagenome assembly OGGQ01 (sample SAMEA2582061, study PRJEB24529) | metagenome | biome: Human gut stool | place: China | collected 2011
TGTCCATCATGCCGGGCATGGACTGACGTGCGCCGGAACGGACGGAGACCAGCAGCGGGTTCTCGTTGTCGCCGAAGGTCTTGCCGGTGATCTTCTCGAGGCCCTTGACGTGCTCGAAGATGTCAGCGGTGATCTCGTCGTTGATCTGACGGCCGTCTGCGTAATACTGGGTGCAGGCCTCGGTGGTGATGGTGAAGCCCTGCGGCACCGGCATACCGGCTGCAGTCATCTCAGCCAGACCAGCGCCCTTGCCGCCCAGAATGTTCTTCATGGTGACCTTGTCGCCGCCAAAGGCATCGTTGCCTTCGCTGAAGTAGTACAGATACTTTTTGCTCATGCGTGTTTACCTCCCAAATGATGGCCCCCGGCGCGATGCTCCGGCGGTCTTATCGATGCTCTGTCTTGTCATACGATAAACATTTCTCTGTGAATGCTAAACCATTATACCAGAATTTCACGTCTATTCCATCGGGCAAAACACCGAATTTGTTTGATATTTTTTGTGCAAACTCTTGCATTTTACTTACTTTTTCGGTAATATAAAATGGGAAAGATTTCGAGAGGTTTTTTAAGGTTTTAAGCCATTTTTAGGGTGATGGATACAACTTTCCATCCATCAAACCCTTCACCCTGTTTTTCCGGGGTGATTGCTCCCGAGTTTGTTCTGTCTTGGATACAACAAAACCCTCCTCCGCAGGGGCTCCGCCGCCGCTGCGGGGGCCGTTTTGGGAGGAGGTTTTTTATTTATGCAAAACATTGACACATCCGCACTGGCTGCCGCAAAGGCAAAGCTCGACGCTGCCGAGGCCCAGCGCGAAGAGGTGCTGCTGCGCCACATCGCAAACGGCGTGGACATCCGCAGCCGCAATGTGGAGATCGGCTCCGAAGTGGTCATTGCCCCAGGAGCCGTCATCCTCGCAGGCACCATCCTGCGCGGCAGGACCACCATCGGCGCAGGCTGCGTCATCGGCCCCAACACCCTCATCGAGGACAGCACCGTGGACGAAGGCACCACCGTCAACGCCAGCCAGGTCTACAGCAGCCACCTCGGCCCCCACAACAACATCGGCCCCTTCACCCATGTGCGCATCAACACCGTCACCGGCTACGGCGTGCATCTGGGCGCTTATGTCGAGACGAAGAACTCCAACTTCGCCCGGGGCAATACCGTCAGCCACCTGACCTACATCGGCGACAGCGACGTAGGCAAGTACTGCAACTTCGGCTGCGGCACCGTCACCTGCAACTACGACGGCAAGGACAAGTTCCGCACTCAGATCGGCGACTACTGCTTCATCGGCTGCAACACCAACCTTGTCGCCCCCGTCACCATCGGCGACGGGGCCTACACCGCCGCCGGCAGCACCATCACCAAGGACGTCCCCCCGCAGGCTCTTGGCATCGCCCGGGAGCGTCAGACCAACCTCGACGGCTGGGCTGAACCGAAAATGGAAGCGTACATTATAAAGAAGCAGAAACTGGAGCAAGAGCAGGGTTAAGGTTTCCGTTTTTGCTCCCCCTCCGACTCTGCCCAGAGCGTCGGTTCCGCATCCGGTGCTTTCCTTCTGCCCCGGCGCACGTTCCGCATCCGTGCGCCGGGGCATTTTATGTTTTTTGTGTATCTTTTTGCGCGCGCGTATGTTATAATAACATATTGTTCGAAAACAGATCCAACGTAAAAAGGCAGAATATATCAATATGAACACCAATGACATCTGGCTCATTGCCGGCCTCGGCAATCCGGAGCCGAAATACGACGGCACCCGTCACAACGCAGGCTTTGCCGCGCTGGACTATCTGGCCGGCAAGTGGGGCATCTCCGTCTCCAAGACCAAGTTTCAGGGCCTGTGGGGGCAGGGCGAGGTGGACGGCCACAAGGTCGTGCTCCTGAAGCCCCTGACTTATATGAACCTCTCGGGCGACTCCATCGGCCCGCTGGCGGGCTTCTTCAAGATCCCTGCCGACCACGTCATCGTCCTGTGCGACGACATCACCCAGGACCCCGGCAAGCTGCGCATCCGGCCCTCCGGCTCTGCGGGCGGCCACAACGGCCTCAAGAGCATCATCGCCCGCCTCGGCGGCGAGAACTTCCCCCGCATCCGCATCGGCGTGGGCGCAAACCCCCGCCCGGACTACGATTTGGCCGACTGGGTGCTGGGCAAGTTCCCGCCCGACGACGCCAAGGCCCTCGCCGACCGCTGCCCCGACATCGCAGCCGCCGCAAAGCTCATCATGGACGGCAAGCTGGGTCTGGCGCAGAGCAAGTATAACGGGTAAGGCTCCGCTTGACGCAACCTCTCAGTCTCGCTTCGCTCGACAGCTCCCCTACCGAGGGGAGCCTCTGGCGAAGAGGGAAAGCTTTCCGGTATGCCAAAGCCTCCCCTCGATAGGGGAGGTGGCACGGCGTCAGCCGTGACGGAGAGGTTTAACCTCACCAGAAAGGAGGTCCACCATGTACGAAGCGCTCCTGAAAAACACCCCTGAATATCAGAAGACAGCGGCCAGCCTCGCCTCCCCCGGCCCGGCGGCGCTGTTCGGTCTGCCTCCGGCAGGCCGGGCATTGCTCTACGCCGCGCTCCAGAAGGACACGGGCCGCATCCTCTGCGTCGTCACCCCCGGCGAAGCCGAGGCTACCCATTTCGCCGACGACCTCAAGACGCTGGGGCTCTCGGCGGCGGTGTTCCCGCCCCGGGACTTCATGCTCCGCCCCGTCGAGGGCGCGGGCCGCGAGTACGAGTACCGGCGTCTGTCGGTGCTGGGCGCGCTGGCGGGCGGACGGCTGAACGCCGTCTGCGTCCCCGCCGAGGCCCTGCTCCAATACACTGTGCCGCAGGATGAGTTCCAGAAGAACACTCTCACCCTCAAGCCCGGCATGGTCTACAACCGCGAAGCGCTGGTGGAACGGCTCTTCGCCGCCGGATACGTGCGGCGAAGTCAGGTGGACGGCCCGGGACAGTTCAGCATCCGGGGCGACATCGTGGACATCTACGCCCCCGATATGCGCCAGCCCGCCCGTGTGGAGTACTGGGACGACGAGATAGACTCCCTCGCCTCCTTCGACCTGCTGACCCAGCGGCGGGACGGTGCGCTGGAAAAGATCTATCTTTCCCCCGCCCGTGAGGTGCTGTTCGGCAGCACCGCCGACACGGCGGAGGCCCTCCGCGCCGCCCAGAAGAAAGCCCGCGGCAAGCGCCGCACCGCCCTCGAAAAGGCCATGGAAGCCGACCTCGCCCAGCTGGACAGCGGCGTCATGCCCGAGGCCATGGACAAATACTACGGTCTGCGGTACGAAACGCCCGCCACATTGCTGGACCACCTGAGCAGCCCCATCTTCATCCTCGACGAGGTGGGCGGCATCCGGGACGCCCAGAAGGCCACCGAGTTCCGCCGCAGCGAAGAGCTGACCGGCCTGCTCGAGGAGGGCGTCATCTGCCCCGGCCTCGATGTGCTCTACCAGACCATGGACGACCTCGCCATTGCGGCGCAGGACCAGAGCACTCTGCTCTGCGAGAACTTCCTGCGGGGCATGAACGAGTTCAAGCTGAAAGACCTCATCAACGCCGAGGCCTTCGCGGCCCCCAACTGGGGCGGCGACCTCGCTTCCCTGCGGGAAGACCTCGACCCGCTGGTCCAGCAGGGGTACGCCGTGGCCCTTTTCGCCGGCACGCCCAAGGGTGCAGCGGCCCTTACCCGCGATTTGGCTGACAAGGGCTATGCCGTCAGCATGAGCCGGGACGTCCGGCCCGCGAAAGGTCTGGTTCAGGTACTGCCCGGCCACCTCACGGCGGGCTGCACCTTCCCGTTCGCCCGCGTGGCGGTCATCTCGTCCCGGCGTCACGGTCTGGACGACGAGGCCGCCGAGAACAAAAAGCGCAAGAAGAACAAAAACGCCCTGTCCAGCCTCTCGGACATCAAGCCCGGCGACTATGTGGTTCACCAGAGCCACGGCATCGGTATGTATGCGGGCATCCAGCGTCTCGAGGTGCAGGGCGCGATAAAAGATTACCTGAAGATCCAGTATTCCGGCTCCGACGTGCTGTATGTGCCGGTCACTCAGCTCGATCTGCTGAGCCGCTACACCGCCCCCGGCGACGAGGAAAAGGTGAAGCTTGCAAAGCTGGGCGGCACCGAGTGGCAGCGCACCCGCGCCAAGGTCAAAAAGGCCACCGAAGAGATGGCGCAGGAGCTTATCGAGCTCTACGCCCGCCGCCGTCAGGCCACAGGCTACGCCTTCCCCGCCGACGGTGATTGGCAGAGCGATTTCGAGTCCCGCTTCGAGTACGACGAGACGGACGACCAGCTCACCGCCACCGCCGAGATCAAGAAGGACATGGAAAAGGGCTGGCCTATGGACCGCCTGCTCTGCGGCGACGTGGGCGTCGGCAAAACGGAGGTCGCCTTCCGCGCGGCCTTCAAGTGCGTCATGGGCGGCAAGCAGTGCGCCATTCTGGCCCCCACCACCCTGCTGGCGTGGCAGCACTACAACAGCATCATCTCCCGCATGGAGGCGTTCCCGGTGAAAGTCGGGCTGCTCTCCCGCTTCCGCACCGCCAAACAGCAGAAAGAGACCCTGCGGGGCCTGCAGGCCGGCAGCGTGGACATCGTCATCGGCACCCACCGCCTCCTCTCCAAGGACGTCCGGTTCCACGACCTGGGTCTTGTCATCATCGACGAGGAGCAGCGTTTCGGTGTCAAGCACAAGGAGAAGCTGAAAGAGAGCTTCATCGGCGTGGACATGCTGACCCTCTCGGCCACCCCCATCCCCCGCACCCTGAACATGGCCATGAGCGGCATCCGCGACCTCTCCACCATCGAGCAGCCGCCCATCGAGCGCCAGCCGGTGGAGACATTCGTGCTCGAGTACAATGACGTCATCCTCGCCGAAGCCATGAAGAAGGAGCTGGCCCGGGGCGGTCAGGTCTACTACCTGCACAACCGGGTGGACAACATCGAGTCCTGCGCCGCCCATGTCAGCCAGATGGTACCCGGGGCGCGGGTGGGCATCGCCCACGGCAAGATGACTGAGGAAGAGCTGAACCCCGTTTGGCAGCATCTGCTGAACGGCGAGATCGACATCCTCGTCTGCACCACCCTCATCGAGACGGGCATTGACGTGCGCAACTGCAACACCCTCATCATCGAGGACGCCGACCGGATGGGTCTGGCCCAGCTGTACCAGATCCGGGGCCGCGTGGGCCGCTCGGGCCGGAAAGCCTACGCCTACTTCACCTTCCGGCGGGACAAGACTCTCACCGACATCGCCCAGAAGCGGCTTTCCGCCATCCGGGAGTTCACGGCCTTCGGCTCCGGCTTCCGCATCGCCATGCGCGACTTACAAATTCGCGGCGCAGGCAGTCTGCTGGGCCACAGCCAGCACGGCCACATGGAGGCCGTGGGCTATGACCTCTATGTCAAGATGCTGGGTCAGGCCATTGCCCGGGCCAAGGGTGAACCCATCCAGCGGGACAAGAGCGAATGCCTCGTGGACCTGCGGGTGGACGCCTTCATCCCGGAGAAATATATCGCCGACGGCCCGGGCCGCATCGAGGCCTACAAACGCATTGCTGCTATCCAGACCCCCGAAGACGCCGCCGACGTGCTGGACGAGCTCATCGACCGCTACGGCGACCCGCCGCCCTCCGTCAGCGACCTCGTGAACGTCTCGCTGGTGCGGGTCCAGGCTGCCGCTGTGGGCGTCTACGAAGTCACCCAGAAAAAGGACACCCTGCTGTTACAGGTGGAGACGCTGGACGTGGCCATGATACGCGGCCTGCTTATCGCTTTCAATGGCCGGGTGACGGCAGGAGCCGGCACCAAACCCTACCTCTCGGTGACTCTCCAACCCGACGAAAAGCCGCTGGAACTGCTGCAAAGCATCCTCAAGGCGATGGCCGACATCCTTGCTGCCCCGCCGGAAGAAAACACCGGCAAAAAATAAATTTCACTAGGAGTACACTTATGAAGAAGAAACTCATCGCGCTCGTCTGCGCCCTCGCTCTGGCCGTCGGCCTCGTGGGCTGCAGCCTCTCCACCCCGGATTCCGTAGGCACCATCGGTAACGTGGACATCTCTTCCGGCCTCTATCTGCTGGCCCAGTTCGATGCCTACCAGACCGCCGCCGACCTCGCTTCCGACGACCAGGACGCCACCAAGGTGTCCAGCTTCCTCAAGGCCACCATCACCGTCGATGACGCCACCGGCGAGACCGCCGTGGTCAGCGACTATGTGGCCCAGAAGACCCTCGAGAACCTCGAGTCCTACGCCGCCATCGAGACCCGTTTCGATGAGCTGGGCGGCGTTCTGACCCTCGACGAGGAGACCCAGGCCGACAGCTACGCCTCCCAGCTGATGGAGCAGAACGGCGACCTCTACAAGGCCAACGGCATCGGCCTCGACACCCTCAAGCGGTTTGAGCGCATCCTCATCAAGAGCAACGACCTGCTCGAGATGTGCTACGGCACCGACGGCGAGACCCCCGTCTCCGACGCAGAGCTGACCAGCCACCTCGAGGACGAGATGGTCTACATCCGCTATGTGGTCGTGCCGCTCTACAACACCAGCACCTTCGCTTTTGCTGATGACGACCAGCGCACCCAGATGCTCGAGCTGGCTCAGACCGCCGCCGAGAGCTGCAACGCGGCCATCCCCGATGGGGCCAGCGCCCAGACCTCCGCTTTCAGCGCCGCCGTCGCCGCCGCCCTGCCCGACATCTACGCGGTGCTGGATGGCGAGCCCTCTTCCGACGCGTCTTCCCTCTCCACTGCCCTGCTGGGTTCTGACAACATCGATTCCACCTTCTCCGAGGAAGGCTCCGCCGACGCCGTCCGCGCCCTCAAGCCCGGCGAGGCCGCCGCCGTGCAGTATTCCAGCTATGCGCTGATGATGCTCGTCCGTCTCGACCCGCTGGACGCTGACACGCTGGACAGCCTCCGCGCACAGGCCCTCTCCGACATGAAGAGCGGCGAGCTGCAGGACAGCCTTCAGTCCTATGGCGCCCAGCTGCCCCACGCTCTGGACTCCGCCGCCATGAAGAAGATGCCGGCTTCCAAAATCAAGAACGAGCAGTAATTTTCCTCAAAAATAATACAAAAGCTCCGGGGATCTGTTGGTTCCCGGAGCTTTTCTGTTATCATACTGCTTTTCAAATTCTGCTTCCAGCGCCGCGCGGATATGCATCGTGCGGCGTTGCTTTTTGTCGGTTTTTATGGTATCCTCTTAGCAGAAAGGCGCTGTCCTGCAAGTGCAGCGGTCATGCTCCCTCCCTCGCGTCACATTGTGCCGCGTCAGGAGGAAGTTCAATTTTTTGTCATCCTCCTGACGGTTCGAATGTTTCTACATGAAAATCTAAGGGAGGATTCCACTATGGAAATTTTGAATACTGTTATTGCTCTGCTCGGCCTTCTGGCCACTGTCATCCTTGGCACTGCCAAAATCACTTGGACGATTGCCCAAGTCTTTTTTCGGGATATGCATCACGCAAAACACTATATCAAAAAATAAAATGGCAAGAAAAATGACCGCCCCTATAGTCTTCCAAACTCCGGCGGTCATGTTTCTCAAAATGTGACACTGAGAGAGGGAGCTGACCACTGTGCAGCCAGCGCCTTTCCTTAACTTTATTATAGGCAGTCGTACGCGGATTGTCAAGCGCCAGAACTTCCAGAATACAAAAGATAAAAACGGACCACCCGCTTCGGCCTTCTCAGGCTGTGGCGGGCGGCCCGACATTTTCTAACGCATTCTGATGCAATCCGACGTTTTTATTCATTCTCTCGAAAACAATGCAGATGCATCATTTTTCTTATATTTCGGCGTTATTTCCGCCTTTTAGAGCATCTCAGAATGGGTAGTTTTTGCGTTTTTGAGTTCCCATAATTTTCCAGCCCGTACATCTTCGACTGGTCTATACCTTGATTATAGATGAATCGCTCTCCAATGTCAATAGCCCAGCGCCTATAAAAAGCCCAAGGGCGAGGTCCCTTGCGGAACCTCGCCCTCAGACTATGTGAGATAAATCACTACATGCGCGAACATATAATGTTTATCATTACAGGCCGTGTGCCTGTAATACCTGTTTTATAGCAATTCAACTTTTTAACGCAACAGCAGCAGCGTTGAATTGCATATCGCAAACATGCTGTTATCCTGAACATTTTCATATACAAGGACTTCGTGGTCTGCCTCGATGGGTCCAGTATAGTGCATTTTTACAGGATTGTCAATATACGGTATTATTTTCGACATTTTAGCCAATCAGGAGCCGTGAAAAACAGCAAAATGCTCTGCCTGCACAGGGACAAATGGCCGTGAGCCCGTTCATTCTTTTACTGCCTTTTCAAACTCCGCTTCCAGCGCCTCGTTGACGGCGCGGACGGCGGCGGCATCGGGTTTGATGGCCGTGCGGTCATAGGTGAACAGGCCGTTCACCTCGTCCTCCACGTCGGTCAGCTGGGTGTATACCAGCGCCGACAGGCCCTTTTTCAGCTGCGGGAGAATCGTCTTGCGCTGCAGATCGCAGTAGCGCTCGGTCAGCTCTGCCCGGCTCTTTGCCGTGCCGTAGCCGTAGGTCTTCCGGGGCGGCTCATGGCCGGGCATGGGCCATGCAATGCCGCCGTATTCGCTGAGGGCCACCGTGCGCACATTCGGGCGGATGCGGAGCGGATAGAAGTAGTTGTGGATGGAATGCACATCTCCCCCGCCCCGGTCGAACCAGCCGCTGGCCTCGTCCACCAGACGGGAGGGGTCGAGGGCGCGGAGGGTCTCGGTGGCTTTCCGCGCGTCGAACTGCCCCCACCCCTCGTTGAACGGCACCCAGCACCCGATGCAGGGGTGCCGACCCAGGGCGGCTACCGTGTCGGCCAGCTCCCGGGCGTACTCCTCCCGGCTGTGGGCGCTGCCCCGGCCCAGAAAGCCCCACAGCAGCTTCCCGTCCGGGGCGCGGCGCATCAGGGGCTGTAAGGCGTTGGTCAGGTAGGTGACGTACCACATCGGGTAGGCCCCGCCGCCGTTGACCATATCCTGCCAGACGATGATGCCCAGTTTATCGCAGTGGTAGTACCAGCGCTCCGGCTCGATCTTGGCGTGCTTGCGCAGCAGGTTGAAGCCCAGTTCCCGCACGGTGTGCAGTTCGTGCTCCACGGCCGCGTCGGAGGGCGTGGTGTAAAGGCCGTCGGGCCAATAGCCCTGGTCCAGCAGGCCGTTGAGCAGGATGGGCTTGTCATTGAGGAAAAACCGCCGGATGCCCTTTGCATCCTCTTTGCACTCCCACTTGCGGAGGGCGAAATAGCTGTGGATGGTGTCGAAGTCCTTTTCTTCGCCCTGGGTCGTGCCGACCGTCAAATCATAGAGGAAGGGGCTGTCGGGGCTCCACGGGAAGAAATGCTCTTCGGCGATGTTCAGGGTCACTTCGCCGTCCCGGTCGGCCTCGTCGCTGCCCCAGTCCTCGGCGATGGTCACGCCGCCGGCCCGCACCACGGCCCAGAGGTTCACCGCACCGCCGGGCTTCGAGGTATGGACTTTCACCGTCACGGTCCGGGCGTCGTAGTCCGGGGTGACAGTCAACGTATCAATGTAATTTTCCGGCACCCGCTCCAGCCAGACCGTCTGCCAGATGCCGCTCTGGGCCGGGTAGAACATCCCGCCGGGCCTGAGGGTCTGCTTTCCCCTCGCCTGCGTTCCGGTGCCGGTGGGGTCCTGCACGGCCACCCAGAGGGTGTTATGTCCCTGCGGGCGGAGCAGGTCGGTGATGTCCAGCGTGAAGGGCCAGTAGCCGCCCCGGTGTCCCCCGGCCAGACGGCCATTGACCTCCACCGCGCAGGCGTAGTCCACAGCCCCGAAGTGGAGCAGGACGCGCCCGCCCTCGCCCGCCGGGGGCGTGAAGGTGCGGTGGTAGTGGAGCCACTGGCCGGGCTGCAGCGTCCGGCCCACGCCGGAGGCTTTTGCTTCGGGCGAATAGGGTACGAGGATAGCGCCGTCCCACTTTGCCGGGAACTCCGAGCTCTGGGTGATGGCGTAGTCCCACGGGCCGTTCAGGTTGACATAGCTGTCCCGGCGCATACTCGGGCGGGGATATTCGGGGAGCGGATGCATGGAACTACCTCACATTCACTTTTTATAGGCTGCGGCCAGCTTTTCCAGTGCGGGCAGGCTGCGCTTCACCTTCTCGGTGTCGATGCAGTAGGCAAAGCGGACATAGCCCTTGACGCCGAAGGTGTCACTGGGGACCAGCAGCAGATCGAACTCCCGGGCCTTGAGGCAGAAGGCGTTGGCGTCCTCTTCCAGCGCCTTCGGGAAGATATAAAATGTGCCGCCGGGGCGCTCCACCTCAAAGCCCAGCTCGGTGAGCTTATCGTACAGCAGGTTCATGTTCGTCTCGTAGACGGACAGATCGCTGGTGACGTCGAGGCACTCGGCAGTGGCTTTCTGGATGATGCTGGGCGGGCAGTTGTGGCCGGTGAAGCGGGAGATCTGGGCCATCATGTCCACCAGCACGTCTTCGCCCTCGCAGCCGGGCCGGACGGCCACATAGCCCAGACGTTCGCCGGGCAGGCTCAGGCTCTTGGAGAAGGAGAAGCAGGTCAGGGTGTGGGGGTAGAACGCTGCCGGATACGGCACCTTTTTGCCGTCGAAGGCGATGTCACGGTAGGGCTCGTCGCTGACGAGGAAGATGTTGTGGCCAAAAGCCTTACTCTTCTCGGTCAGGATGTCGGCCAGACGGCTCAGGGTCTCGGCGGAGTAGACGACGCCGGTGGGGTTGTTCGGGGTGTTGATGAGGACGCAGGTGACGTTCTCGGTCAGCATCTCTTCAAAGGCGTCGAGATTCGGCTGGAACGCCGGCGCCTGAGGCGGCACGACCTTGAGCACAGCGCCAGTCCCTTCCACATAAGGGCCGTACTCGGGGAAGTAGGGGGCGAAGGTCAGCACCTCGTCGCCGGGCTTTGTCACAGCGCGGATGGCGTGGGCGATAGCGCCCGCCGCACCGGTGGTGGGGAAAATATCCTTCTGCTCATAGGGCAGGCCGAAGGTCTTTGCCAGATGGGCCGCCACGGCGGTGCGGAAGCCCGGGTCGCCCTGACTGGGGCAGTAGCCGTGGAGGGCGACAGGCTCTTCCTCGGCCAGCAGGGTCTGCATGGCTTTGGTGAACTTATCCGGGCAGGGGACGCTGGGGTTGCCCAGCGAGTAGTCGAACACGTTCTCATAGCCGATCTCGGCGGCGCGCTGTTTGCCGTACATGAAAGTCTCGCGGATGACGCTCTTGTGGCCCAGCATGGCGCGGTAAGTCTCGTTCAGCATAATACTTTCCCTCTTTTTTATTGATCCTCTTCCGGCAGGGCAGAAGCATAGCTCTGCTCCACCTTCACCATACAGCAGTATCCCGGGTCCTGCTCCTTGACGAAATTGCACATCTCGGCCAGCCGCGCGTCCTTGTCGCCGGTGTAGCCCGCCGGGAACACGAGGTCGAACAGCACGTTGGTGTGGCTGTCCCCCGGCACGATGCGCAGGTCATGGATGGACAGACGGGGGTCCATCTGGCGGGCTTTTTCCATCAAGCGGCTCCGCAGGACGCCTACGGCGGCGTCCGACGTCACGATGGGGTCGTAGTGGATGGTGACCTGTAAGTGGTCTTTTTTCAGAAAATCCCGCTCGATGTTGTCGATGATGTCGTGGGCTTCCAGCGGGTCGGCCTCGGCGGGGAACTCGATGTGGAGCGAGGCGAACTGATGCCCCGGGCCGTAGTCGTGGACCATCAGATCGTGGACGCCCAGCACCCCCGGGTAGCTCATAACGGTGTGCTCGATGTGCTCCACCAGCTCCGGCGAGGGGCTCTCGCCCAGCAGGGGGCTGAGGGTGTCCATCATAAGCCCCCAGCCCGACCAGAGGATGAACGCCGCCACTGCCACGCCCATGAGGCCGTCCAGCACGTCCCAGCCCGTCAGGTGGGAGAGAACGGTGGACAGGAGCACGGCGCTGGTGGTCAGCACATCGTTCCGGCTGTCGGCGGCGGTGGCCATCAGAGTCTCGGAGTTGATGCGCTGGCCGATGGTCTTGTTGAAGCGGCTCATCCAGAGCTTGACGCCGATGGACGCCGCCAGCACCCCCACACTGAGCCAGCTGAACACCACTGCCGTCGGATGCAGCACTTTGAGCGCAGATTCTTTCAGCAGGGACAGGCCGATGGCGAGGATGGTGACGCAGACCACAAGGCCCGCCAGATATTCGTACCGGGCGTGGCCGTAGGGGTGCTTTTCGTCCGGGCCTTTGGCCGCCAGCCGGAAGCCCACGAGGCTCACCACGTTGGACGAGGCGTCCGAGAGGTTGTTCAGGGCATCGGCCATGATGGCGATAGAGCCGAACAGCGTCCCCGCCGCCAGCTTGCCCAGACAGAGCAGGAGATTGCAGGCCATGCCCACAAGGCTGGCCAGATTGCCGTAGGCCGTGCGGACGGCGGCGTTCTTGGTATCGTCCGGGTGCCGGACGAACAGGCGGATGAGCAGTTGTGTCATAAAATTCCCTCTCAGCAGGTATTTCGATGCTACCAGTATAGCACTGCACTTTATGGTTTTGAAGTATTTCGGTGAAATTTTTCGGGTATGCAAAGCCCCCGGCGGGGAAGTTCCCTGCCGGGGGCGGCGTTTTTGGGGGTCAAGTGCTCCTTACTTATCGGAAGGCTTGCTCAAGTCGATGCTGCGGATGATCTTGCGCACGGGCAGCACGCTCTTGGCGTTCATGGACAGCTCGTCCACGCCCATCCGCAGGAAGGTCTCGGTGAGGGCGGTGTCTGCGCCCAGCTCGCCGCAGATGCCCACCCAGATGCCGTGGCGGTGGCCCGCGTCGATGGTCATCTTGATGGCCCGGAGCACAGCGGGGTGGTGCGGGTTGAAGAAGGGCTCCAGCTTTGCGTTCTGGCGGTCCAGAGCGCAGGTGTACTGGGTCAGATCGTTGGTGCCGATGGAGAAGAAGTCGCACTCCTCGGCCAGCTCGTCGGCGATGAGGACAGCGGCGGGCGTCTCGATCATGGTGCCGACCTCCAGCTTCTCGTCGAACTTTTTGCCCTCAGCCCGCAGTTCCGTGCGGCACTCGTCCAGCACGGCCTTGGCATCCTGCAGCTCCCGCAGGCTGGTGATCATGGGGAACATGATGCTCATGTTGCCGTAAGCGGAAGCGCGGAGCAGGGCGCGCAGCTGGGTCTTGAAGAAGTCCTTCCGGGTCAGGCAGATGCGGATGGCGCGGTAGCCCAGCGCGGGGTTTTCCTCGTGGTCGAGCTTCATGTAGTCCACGGTCTTGTCTGCGCCGATGTCGCAGGTGCGGACGACCACCTTGCGGGGTGCAAGGCTCTCGAGCACCTGCTTGTATGCCTCGAACTGGTAGTCCTCCGTCGGGAAGTCCTTGCAGTTGAGGTAGACGAACTCGGTGCGGAAGAGGCCGACGCCGCCGGCGTCGTTCTGCTGCACGGCGCCCACGTCGCCCATGCCGCCGATGTTGGCAAAGACGTTGATGGTCTTGCCGTCGAGGGTGGTGTTGGGCTTGCCCTTCAGCTCCTGCAGCAGTGCCTGCTTTTTCTGGTCTTCCTGCTGGCGCTTTTTCAGGCTCTTGAGCAGGTCGGGGGTGGGGTCAACGTAGACACAGGCGTTGTAGCCGTCCACGACCGCCATCTTGCCGTCCCAGTCGTCCTGAATGTCCTTGCACTGGATGAGGGCGGGGATGTTCATGCTGCGGGCGAGGATGGCGGTGTGGCTGTTGGAGCTGCCCTCCCGGGTGATGAAGCCCAGCAGCAGGCTCTTGTCCATGCGGACGGTCTCGGACGGGGCCAGGTCCTCAGCCACGAGGATGCTGGGCTCAGTACCCTGCAAAGTAGCATTGTCCACGCCCTGCAGGATGTCGAGGATGGCCTGTGCAATGTCGATGACGTCGGCGCTGCGGGCCTGCAAATAGGGGTCATCCATGGCGGCAAAAACGGCGGCCTGATTGTCGCCGGCGGTCTTGACGGCGTACTCAGCGCACTTGCGCTGGCCGTTGATGATCTCCTTGATGGCGTCCACGAAGTCGTCGTCATCCAGCATCATGGCGTGGATGTTGAACACCTCGGCGATGTCCTCGCCGGCTTCGGCCAGAGCCTTCTCGTACAGAGCGGTCTGCTGGTCGATGGCCTTGGCGCGGGCGTCCTCAAAACGGGCCTCTTCAGCGGCGGTGTCGGCCACTTCGGCGGCAGAGATGACGGTATCTTTTTTCTTATAGATCTTCAGCTTTCCGATGGCAATGCCATTCAGGATGCTTTTACCGGTACCTACCTGCATTGCAATTTCTCCTTATTCTTGCTGTTTTGTGTTCTGCAACAAAAAGCCCCCGCAGGACATTCCCCGCAAGGGCTTCTCATCACACTGGGCGATCAGACGTTCTCGCTCAGGAATTTCTGGATAGCTTCGGCGCAGGCGGCTTCGTCGTCGCCCTCCACCTTGATGGTGACCGTGTCGCCCTGCTTGACGCCCATGCCCATCAGGGCCATCAGCTTGCGCAGGTCGCAGGTCTTGCCGCCCTTCTCGAGGGTGGCGGTGCTGGCAAAGCCCTTGGCCACCTTGACGAGCAGACCGGCGGGACGGGCGTGGATGCCGCAGGCATCCTTAACGGTGTACTGGAATTCCTTCATGATCATTTTCTCCTTACTTCATCCGGTCCTCCTGGGCAGCTCACCCTGCCCCTCGGGACGCAGCACTTGAACCTTCTGGCTGCTGGATGTCTACTTTTATTATAAACCTTAGTCGTTCTTTTTTCACCCTTTCATATTGCCGATTTTTTATCAAAAATTTTAGTAACATTTAACAGAATCTTTCTGCAAAAATACCACTACTGCACAATTATTCTGTTTCACCGCACTTTTTCGTGCAGAATGACGGTTATTCGACGGGATACCCCTCGGCGTCCAGCGGCAGGTCGGTGTACTGCACGGGCTGCTCCTGTGCAGCGTCCGGCTCGCCGGAAGTCTGCTGGGCCTGACCCTCCGCGCCCAGCTCGCCGTCATGGCGCTCTCCCCAGTCGCCGCTGAAATCTTCGCCCGAGGTCTGCTGGGCCTGCCCGTCGGTCAGTTCATCCTCGTGCCGTTCGCCCCAGTCCCCGCTGAAGTCCTCGCCGGACACCTGTTCGGCCTCCTGCAGGGCCATCGCGGTCTGGGCGTCTTTCAGCCCGGTGACGGTGCCGGAGGGCTTTTCCAACAGGTACGCGCCCACGGCCTTTTTCTTGTAGACCAGCAGCACGCCGTAGCTGCTCACATCGCCCCGGCTGGCCGCCGGGATGAGCGCTGTCCACTTCTCCACGGTCTTGCCCTTGTAGCGGGCCAGGTCCATGCCGCTCTGCTGCACCACCCCGTTAAAGGCCGAAAAGCTGTCGTCCCACTTGCGGGGGATCTTGACCTTATCGGCGGTGATGGACGCGCCGTCCACGTCCAGTCCGTAGCCCGTGAACCAGGTCTGGATGTCCTGCGCACTCTCGATCTTATTACCTGCCGCCGCGACAGCCACCGAGCGGGTGCTGATGTACCGCCCCAGCATGGCACTGAACACCACCAGCGCACAGCACATCGCCCCCACGCCCAGCTTCTTGACGCTTGCCTTACTCAGTGTGACCACAAACATACCCTTGCCTCCCACCCATTCAGATTTGTCCGTACAGCATATGCGGGAGACGGCGGTATCATGCAAAAACGGGACTGCTTTCCAGCAGTCCCGTCTCGTTTTTCTGATTCACGTTCCAGTGGCAGGCGTCTGGCGATAGATACCCAGGCTGTTGTCCGGCATTGGCATCTCCACCCGGGAGGCGCGGTCGTTCACGGCCACCATCATCGCGGCCATTGCGGCCAGCACCACGGCAATGATGAGCCACTTTACAAAATTCGGCAGTTTTTTCATTTGTTACATCCTCAGTTGGTTTTCGGTCGGCAGAGGGTGCGGGCGCGGGCCAGCAGTTCCGCCGCCTCCGGCCCGGAAAGCTGTTTCACCCACGCCGGGCGCTCTGCTGCGCCCGGGCCGGTGCTGTCAGCTTCCGCAAAGCTGGCAAGGCCGGTGTCGGTGCGGTCATTCCATGCGATAAAACCTTCCGGCGCGATGTGGGCGCCGAGACGGCAGTCCAGCACCGCCGTCTTGCCCTCGGGACGCCACGGACGCCCCAGATAGACGCTGCCCGGCGGGCAGTCCGACACGAGATCGCAGCTCCAGAACACAAAGCCCAGTCCATCGGCTTTGCCCGAAGGAGCTGTGACATAGCTGTGGGGGATGTGGTTGTCCACCGTGCGGATGACGCAGTTTTCGAAGAGGGCGTCGCCGCCGCCGAAGATGAAATCAATGTCGCCTGCGATCTCACAGTCGGTGTAGTACTGGGCGGTCGGTTTGCGGGGCGCAAGACCGCGTGGGCCGAGAAAGCCGTCCTTCTCCCGCTCCTTTTCGGGCAGCGGGGCGCAGAAGAGGGTGTCCTGACTGCCCAGCAGCTTGACGCGGCGGAACACCGCCCGGGTGCTGTCCACATAGGCCGCGACGGCCTGCCCGGCTTTCGCGCCAGGACCAGCGTCGTTTTCGATCGTCATGTCCTCCACGCAGAGCGTTTCGCCGCTGAAAAAGGCGGTGTAGCTGCGGAAGGTATGGGTGGGCCGCCCGTCCTTGTGGGGCAGCTTGCCGCCGTCACCCCACACGAGTTTCGTCTTATCTGCACCCGCCCCCCGCAGGGTGATGCAGCGCTTTTCGCAGACCAGCTTTTCCCGGTAAATGCCGGGGCCGACCTGCACCAGTGCTTCCTCCTCGTAGGGTACGGCCAGCACCGCCTCCGCGATGGACGCGAAGTCGCCGCTGCCGTCCTGTGCAACTGTAACTTTCAGCATATATGTCTCTCCTATGATCGATTTAGATACTGACAAGTATACCCTCTCGCCGCCCAAAAAGCAACTCAGCTGTTTTCGAGCCGGAGGACAGCGGCGGTAATGTCGTCGGGACGACCCCGCTGGACGGCCCGGGCGCGGGCGGCTTCCACCAGCTTTTTTGCCAGAACGTCGGGCTGTTCTGCCTTGGCAGCGGAGAGTTCCAGCTGCTGCATCACCCAGCCGGGGCCGTCCACTAAGAGGCCGTCCGACACCAGCACCACATAGTCCCCCGCCGCCAGATGCACCACCCGGCTCTGTCCGCTGACGCCGCCGAGGATGCCCATCGGCAGGCTGGCTTCGCCCACAGCCCGGGCCTTGCCCCCATGCACGAGAAAGCCCGGGGCCGCACCGGCCTTGAAGAGCCGGGCTGTGCCGGTATAGAGGTCTACGCTCACGAGGTCGAGGGTCGCGCCGCTCTCCTCGTCGCTCTTGAGGGCCAGCGCCACGTTCACGAGCCGGGCCGCAAGCTCTGCGGTAAAGCCCGCTTTGAGCAGGCGTGCCGTCAGCTCTGCGGCGAGGTTGCCGTCTACTGCCGCCGGACGTCCCGTTCCCATGCCGTCGCAGAGGATCATCTGGGCCGCTGCCGCACTGCAGAACTGCTGGACCGCGTCGCCTGAGATCTCGCCCCGCGCCGCCGCGCCCGCCGTCCCGAATACGGCCCGGAGCAGCGGCTTTTCGGCAAAGAGCAGGGTGGTCATCCCCTTGCAGGAGAGTACCTGCGGCGGCTCGAGGCTTCGGCGGCAGATGCGCCCCACCTCCCCGGCCAGAGCGGCCAGCTCTTTTTCATTGAAGCGGGTGCGGGGCAGTGTCACCGCCGCCCGGGTGCGGCCCAGATCGTCCAGCGTCACAGCACATTCCAGCGGCGGCGTCCCCAGCTGAGCGAACAGCGCCGACACCCGGCCAGACTTGTAGGGCTCCGGGCTTCCGGGACGCCCCAGCTGTTCGCTGAGAACGCCCAGTGCATCGGCCACGGCGCTGTACTGCTCCGTGAGGGCCGTCCGCATGGCCTCGGAGTGGACGCGGGCCTCCCGGCGGCTGCGGTAGAGTGCAAACGCCTTGTCCCCCGCCGCGCAGAGCGCCGCCGGGTGGATGCACCGCGCCAGCTGACCGGGCAGAAGCGCCGCTTCCAGATGGCCTTTTTCTTCCAGAATGGGGCGCAGGACCTCCATTCCTTCCAGCGTGGAGGCGTGCTCCTGCTTCCAGCAGACTTCCCGCCGCCCGCAGTTGGCGCAGAGGCCGTCGTGGATGTTGTCGATGACCCATCGGAACCCCTCGCACCGGCGTGGAAAAACATCGTAAACCTCGTTCACCGTCTCCGCCAGCGAGGAGAGGCTTTCGGCCACCGCTTCCAGCCGGGTCGCGGCGGCAGAGAGGCGCGGCCGCTCGTCGCCGGGCGGGTCGTCCTCTTTGAGGGCAGGCATCAGCCAGCCCGCAGGCAGCAGGGCGCAGAGCCCCGCACCCGCCCCGGCACTGAGCAGAAAGCTGAACGCCCCCGCCAGCGGCTGGATGCAGAGCACCCCCGCCACGCAGCCGCCCGCATAGGCCGCAAGCCCCTCTACCCGTCGCGCCGGGGCAAGCACCGCCGCAGCGGCACACCCACAGGCAAGCCCGGCGGCGGCAGGCGCAAGGGCAGGGTCTGACGCGGCCAGAGCCGCACCCGTCACCCCGCTGAAAGCCAATGCCTCCAGCGGCAGGCCCTTGCAGCAGAGGGCCAGCTCTGCCGCCGCACAGGCCATCACCCCGGGCAGAAAGAAGCCAAAGCTCATCCCGCCCAGTGCGGCGGCCACAGCGGCAGACAAGATCAGGCTGCCCATGCCCGGTTTTTCGGGCGGGAAGCGCCGCAGGCCGTATCCCGCCGCCGCTGCCAGCAGGGCGTCGCCGCCGCAGAACAGGATGGTCTGAACGCCGTTTTCCTCCCCCGCCGCGAAGCAGACTGCGCTTCCCACCAGAGTGCCGCAGCCCGCTGCCACTGCCGGGACGAATCGGCCGGGCCAAAGCCACCGTGCCGCCACCGCCGCGCCCAGCGCGCAGAGCAGGCAGACGCTCTCCACGGTCAGCGTGCCGAAACTCCGGGCCAGCACCCCCAGTGCGGCCCCGGCGGCTCCCACGGCGAAGCAGTCCTCCGCAAAGCCCAGCGTCAGCCCCAGCCCGAAAGGCATCAGCGCACCGTACAGCACGGCCCAGCCTCCGGCCAGCCCCAGCAGGAACGCGCTGCCCTGCCGCAGGGCAGGCCGCACTGCCGCCCGCGCCCGGAGCGCACCGTTCACCCGCTTTTTCCCGTCCGTGAGCTGTATCGTCCGAAAAGACACCTGCATGAAAAAAATCCCCGCTTTCCGGCGGGGATCTTTTGCAATATCACGCTGTGCTGTTCTGTTTCCCGCGCCTTCTGCGTATACTGTAGCGCAGGGCGCGCGCAGTTTTTGGCGGGGTGATGGAATAGGATAAAATCTCAGCAGAAGTAGTGCGCTTCGCCAAAAAGCGGCTCAGCCATTCAGCTTCTCGATAGCGGCCTTCACCCGCTCGAGGGTCGTTTCACGGCCCATCATGCAGGCGAGGTCGGTGCCGCCGCCGGGGGTGCGCTGCTTGCCGGAGAGGGCGATGCCCAGCGGGTAGAGCAGCCAGCCATTTTTCTTGCCCAGCTCCTCGGCCTTGGCCTTGCAGGCGTCGAAGACGGTGTCACGGTCATTGAAGTCCAGTGCCTCGTCGCTCAGCACGGGCAGCAGGGCTTCCAGCGCCTCCTTTGCAGACTCAGGGGTGGTCTTCTGCTTCTTGTTGGTGTAGAGGCTCACGTCATACTCGGGCATGGCGTCGAAGAAGTCCAGCTGCTCGGGGATCTCGCCCAGGACCTCGCAGCGGGGCTGCAGGTTTGCACAGAGCAGTTTCTTGTTGATGGGGGTATGGACGGCGCTGTCGATCCAGGGCTCAGCCTTGGCCAGGAACTCCTCGGGGGACAGGCGGCGGATATACTCGGCGTTGATGGCCCGCAGCTTGAGAGGGTCGAAGATGGCGGGAGACTTGGAGATGCCGTCCGGCGTCCAGATCCTGACCAGATCCGCCAGCGAGAAGATCTCCTGCTCGGCGTACTCGCCCTTGGGGCTCCAGCCCAGCAGGCAGATGTAGTTCAGGATCGCCTCGGTCAGGTAGCCCTTTGCAACGAGATCCTGATAGCTGGCGTCGCCGTTGCGCTTGGACAGCTTGTTCTGAGCGTCCTTCATGACCGGCGGGCAGTGGATGTAGTTGGGGATGTTCCAGCCGAAAGCCTGGTACAGCAGATTATACTTCGGGGTGGAGGACAGATACTCGCTGCCGCGGATGACGTGGGTGATGCCCATGAGGTGGTCGTCCACGACATTTGCGAAGTTGTAGGTGGGCATACCGTCGGTCTTGATGAGGATCTGGTCGTCCATCTCGCTGTTGTTGACCTCGATGTGGCCGTAGACCATATCGTCGAAGCCGGTCACGCCCTCGCGGGGGATCTTCTGGCGGATGACGTAAGGCTCACCGGCGGCGAGGCGCTTTTCCACCTCTTCCCTGGGCAGGTCGCGGCAGCAGCCATCGTAGTGGGTCATCTCACCGTGGGCGCGCTGCTCGGCGTGGAGGGCTTCCAGACGCTCCTCGGTGCAGAAGCAGTAATAGGCCTTGCCCTCAGCCACCAGCTGCTCGGCATACTGCTTGAACATGCCCATGCGCTCGCTCTGGACGTAGGGGCCGACGGGGCCGCCGATGTCCGGGCCTTCGTCCCACAGAAGGCCGGTCTCCCGCAGGGTGTTGTAGATGACATCCACAGCGCCCTCCACGTAGCGGCCCTGGTCGGTGTCCTCGATGCGGAGGATGAAGGTGCCGTCATCGTGCTTGGCCATCAGGTAGGTGTACAGGGCCGTGCGCAGGTTGCCAACGTGCATATAACCCGTAGGCGAGGGAGCAAAACGGGTGCGGATATTATTGTTCGGCATAATGATTTCTCCTTTTAATCTATCATAGGCAAATGAATTGCAAATATCTCTGCCTAAGTTTACCCTCTCCGGCCCTGTTTGTCAACGGAGACAGCAAAGAGGGGCAGTCTTGGCCGCCACTCTTTGCTTCTTTGAGAAGTTTTTGTCGAATCTGCCCGTTTAGATTGACGAATGACTCAACTTTTTGTATACTGAACAGGAACAAGTTGACAGAATTTTCCTGTTTTTCCTGCACAGGAACATTTTTTGCGTTGTGTCGGCGTAAAAGACGCTCATTCTGCCATCTTTCTGGACACACTGAAAAGGAGAAATGAATATGAAAACAACTGGCATCGTTCGGGGCATCGATTCTCTGGGCCGCATCGTCCTCCCCAAGGAGCTGCGCACCACTATGCACATCGACAAGGACTCGAAGCTCGAGATCTTCGTGGAGGGCGATCAGATCATCCTCAAAAAGCACCGTCCCGCCGGCAGCTGCGATTTCTGCGGTGAGCTGGCGGCTGACATGGCCCAGTATGAGGGTTACTGCATCTGCCCCGCCTGCCGGGCCAAGATCGCTGCGCTGTAAACGGAAAAGGAGAATCACATGAGTCAGATGATCGACTTCACCCTGCCCTCCTGCGTACTGGGCCGGACGCTCCATGCATTCCGCTGTGTGCCGGAGGGTGAGGTGCGGGCCATCCTGCAGCTCTCCCACGGCATGGTGGAGTTCATCGACCGGTACAAGCCTCTGGCCGAGTATCTGGCCGCCCGGGGCATCCTCGTCACCGGCCACGACCATCTGGGCCACGGCGGTTCCATCCGCACCAGGGCGGATTACGGCTATTTCGCCCAGCCCGACGGCAACCGCGCCGTCCTCGACGACCTCCACGCTGTCACTGTGCTGACGAAGCAGCTCTATCCCGGTGTCCCCTATTTTCTGCTGGGCCACAGCATGGGCTCGTTCTACGCCCGGCAGTACCTTTGCGAGTGGGGCGGTGAGCTTGACGGAGCCATCATCATGGGTACCGGCTTCCAGCCCAAAGCGCTGGTCGCCACGGCCCGGGCGCTCTGCCGGGTGCTGGCCGTCTTTTTCGGCTGGGAGCACCGCAGCAAGCTGGTGGCGAACCTCTCCTTCCTCGGCTACAACAGGGGTCTCGAGGGCCGCACGCCTCAGGACTGGCTCAACCGTGACCAGGCCGAAGTGGACAAGTACCGCGCCGACGAGCGCTGCATGTTCACCTTCACTCTGAACGCCTACTACAGCATGTTCACCGGCATCCTGCGGCTGTACGACCCCGCCGTTCTGGCCGGGACGCCCAAGAGCCTGCCCCTTCTCTTCCTCGCCGGTGACGCCGACCCTGTGGGCGAGCGCACCGCCGGAGTCCAGCGGGCCATCCAGAGCCTCCGGGACGCCGGTGTCGGGAACATCGAGTCGAAGTTCTACCCCGGCGCCCGCCATGAACTGCTGGTGGAGACGAACAAAGCCGAGGTGTTTGCGGACATCGCCGGCTGGCTGGACAAACAGATCTGATAAATATAACGGGGCTGTTGTGCAACAGCCCCGTTTTTTTGTTTTTCTTCTTTACTTTTTGGCTGCCCAGCCGTCCACGACAGCCACAAGGGCCTTGCCCCGGCGGCCCAGGATTTTAGGCAGCAGGATGCGGGCCATGGCCCAGACACCGGAGAAGTTGTACAGGATGATGAGGGCCGTGATGATGCCCGTCCAGAGGCCGTACAGCGGCGTATCGGCCAGCAGCACGAAAGCCTCGAACACCAGCGCGGCGGCGTTGACGAGGACACGGCCCGGGTGGACATGCATCCCGATCATGCCGTGGGCGTCCATGGCGCGGAGGGTGAACACCAGACCGAGGCCGAGGAAGGACGCATAGGTCGCACCCACGGGACCCCACCACTTGATGAAGAAGTAGTTCATGAGGCAGTTGCTGATGGCACCGGCCATCATGGTGACCATGCTGCGCTGGGACTTCTTATTCACGACATAGACGCTGTTCATGAACTGGTTGAAGCAGCTGCAGGTAGACGCCAGCACGAGGAACGGCACGAAGTGCCATGCGTAATAGTAGTTGGACTTCATGACGTGCATGACCGGGCGGCAGAGCCAGATGATGCCCGCTGCACAGCAGAACAGCACGCTGGAATAGGTGCGGAAGATCTGGGTAAAGAACTTGGCTCTCCCCTCTTCCTCGGTGACAGCCGACAGCTGCCATGCATCGTAGAAGATAAGGCCCAGCGTCGTGAGGATGGTGGGCAGGAAGTAGCCGGTGGAGAGCAGGCCGCTCCATGCGTCGCCGCTGTGGCCGTCGAGGCCGTCGCACATCTCACGCACAAAGAACAAATCGGAGGCGTTGATGATCCAGAAGCTTATCTGGGCCGGTATCATGGGCAGCGAGAAGTGGAGCATCTGCTTCCAGAGGGTCTTGTTGATGCCCTTCAGCTCGATGAAATCCCAGAGCCTGCCGGTGAACATCAGGAAGAGCACGCTCACGAAGTCGCCGCTGATGATGGCCAGCAGATAGCCGTTGGCCCCCCACTTGAAACCCACCAGATAGAGCACATAAAACGCCATGGTCGCCACGGTGCAGAGCACACCGTCCACGGCCACCAGCTTGTTCCACTGGCGGCTGCGCACGAACTGGGTGCAGAGGGTGCGCAGGCAGCTCATCAGGACGTAAATATAAATGAGCAGGCCGTACTGGGCCATATCGGGCAAAAACTGCGCCACCGGCCAGCAGAGCACGAGGATGCCGAAGCCGCCGAGGATGGTGAGCAGGCCGTTGGTGAACACCTGCTTTTCGCTGTTGCCCTTGTCGAGGCCGAAGCGGATGATGGCGTTGGACATGCCCATCGACACAAAGGGGATGAGCAGATTGGCGTACTGGCTCAGGATCTTCGACAGGCCGAGGTCGGAGATCTCAGCCATCGCGTAGGTCAGGAACGGCTGGACGATGAGCGTCAGCAGCTTGGACGAAAAGCTGCTGATGGCAAAGATGATGGTATTGCCGGCGAGCTTCGAATATTTATCGCCGCCGGAGGTCTTTTCGCTTTCCAAAAGATTTTCTCCTCTATTTTTTACTGGCTTGCCCTCTCAGTCAGACCCTTTCGGGTCTGCCAGCTCCCCCAAAGGGGGAGCCTTTTTGCCTCTCCCTTTGGGAGAGGTGTCACCGAAGGTGACGGAGAGGGCAAGGCCGTTATCCTTTTAATAAGTCTCTTCGGGCTTTCCAGTCCGGCATCAGTTTCGCCACTTCGGCCCAGAAAGCCGGGCTGTGGTTGGGCTGCAAAAAGTGGCAGTACTCATGCACTACCACATAGATCTGTGCCGCCTCGGGCATATTGTAGAGCTGGAGCGCGAAGGTGATCTGGCGCTTCGCCATATGGCAGACGCCCCAGCGGCTGGTCATGCTGCGCACTTTGATGGTGGGCTTCTGCCCGCCCAGCACCCCGGCAAAGGCCGGGTAGACCTTGTCGCTCATGGCCGTGAAGTGGGCCAGGGCGGCCGCCTTGTCAGGCAGCTCCTCCTGCCGCTTTTCGCGGGCAGCCTGCCGGGTCTGCGCGGCCCGTATCCACTCTGCCTCGGCGATGACGTAGGCGTCAGCCGCTTCCAGCGTCGTGCGCAGAGGGATGCTGAGGGCCACGGTGCCGTCCCGCCGGATGTGGAGGTTGAGCCGCTTGACCCGCCCCCGCGTCAGCTCATAGGGGATGCCCCCGGCCACTCGCAGCATCACGCACTCTTTTTGCATCTGCGCAGCTCCGCAAAGGGCAGCTGAGACAGCACGACGGCGGCGAAGATGAGGGCGCAGCCTGCGCTCTCCCGCATCGAAAGGTTCTGGCCCAGCAGCAGCCAGCCGCCCAGCGCACTGAATACGCTTTCCAAACACATGATAAGGCTGGCGATGGCGGGATTCAGCTCTTTCTGGCCCAGGATCTGAAGCGTATAGCCCGCGCCGCTGGACATGACGCCGCAGTAGACCACCGGCAGAAAGTTTGCGCCGTACTCTGCCAGCGTGGGCGTCTCAAAGATCAGCGCCGCCGCAGAGCTCTCCACAGCCACCACGATGAACTGGATGAGGCTCAGCCGCACACCGTCCACAAGCGGCGAAAAGTGGTCGATGGACATGATCTGGAAGCTGAACAGCACGGCGCAGCTGAGAAGGATCCAGTCGCTGGTCTCAATGCCGCCGAAGCCGTTCTTCATGCAGAGCATATACAGGCCCGCCACGGCGATGACCATGCTGACCCAGAGCTGAGCGCTGCCCTTCCGGCCCAGAAAGAGGCCGAACACCGGCACCAGCACAACGTACATGGCCGTCAGGAACGCGGCCTTGGCCGTGGACGGGTTGATGGTGATGCCGATCTGCTGAGCCGCAGAGGCCGCGAACAGGAAGGTGCCGCAGACGAGGCCCGCCGCCAGCAGGGTCTTGCGCTCCGACTTCTCCTTCGGCCAGCCGTAGGGCTGGCCCTGTTTTTTGCGCACGGCGTCGAAAGCGAACACGGTGGGGATCAGCACGAGGACAGCCAGCCAGCTGCGCCCTGCGAGGAAGGAATAGGCCCCCATGCCGGAGCCTGCGCTCTGGGCCACGAACGCCGTACCCCAGATAAAGGCGCAGAGCATCAGCATGAGCGAATGTCTGGTCTGTGTCTTCATCCTGCGATGCCCTCCACCTTGAGTCCGCCGTAAAGGTAGTAGCGGCTGGAATCGTAGGAGATGGTCAGGCGGTAGCTGGCCACCGGGTCCAGCCCGGAGATGACGCAGCGGTAGTTCTGACCGTCGGTCTTGATATAATAGGTGCTTCCGTTGACGTACTGTGCGCCGCCGGCCACCTTCTGCCAGACGGACACCTTGTACCGCTGGGTACCCTCGGCGGTGCCGTAGCCGGTGATGGTCAGGCTGCCGCCCGGGACGGTGAAGTAATCGGTCTGTCGGCTCCAGATACCGTTGAACACGAGGTTCAGGCTCCCGTTCACCGCCGCCGAGGCATACTTGGCCGAGGCGTCAGCAATGCCCTCGATGTTCAGCGGGTCGCTGGTCGGTTCGGCCCAGCGGGTGCTGTCCTCTTCCTGCACCTCGTTGTCCGCGTTGTTCTTCATGTCCAGCACAGTCTTGACGCCGGATGCAGCCACAAGCAGCACCAGCACCGCCACGACGAGCAGGACGATTCGCTTTATCTTTTTCATGATCTTTTATCCTCAAATTTTGTTTTAACACGAGGTTTTACACGATTCTTAAAAGTTATTTTCGCAAGCAGGGTGCGCCGAATGACGAGGATTTTTGTCGGCAGACAAGGCGGTTTTTCGAAGCGATCCTAGGCGGATCGCAAGGAAAATCAACGCAGTATGCAGGCAAAAAGACCGCTCAGGCGGTGTGCAGCGCTTACGAAAATAGCTTTTAATAGTATACCGCATTTTATGCTCCCATACAAGAGTTCAGGCTGTAGTCAGAGCGGCCAGCGCCGCACGTTCGGCGTCGGCAAGCTCCGGCCGGGCTGACCGGAACAGCGAATCGTACCGGTAGAGCGCCCAGCCGCCCGCGCCGAGGCTGCGTAGACGTTCCACCTGCCGGGCAAGAGCGCTGCCCGTACACCACTGGCTCCGGCTGTCCTCGTTGGCACCGCCGTCCCCCTCGCCGATGCGATAAGCCCCCAGCCCGAAGTAGAGGGCCGTGGATGCCGCCCTGGGCATGGCCAGCCACTCCGGCACGATGTTCTCGAAGGCGAAGCGGGTGCTGCCCGACTGGAGGGTATAGCCGCAGCCCCAGTATATCTGCGGGCAGAGGTAGTCCACCACGGCGTTTTCGCCCTCGGCGGCCAGCCATGCTTTCACGTCGCTGTACTGCTGGCCGAGGTCGTTGTCGGGGTTGCCCTGCGGGCTGACGCCGAAACGGAGGGTAGCGTCGGCGGCTTTGACGGCATCGTGGGCCGCTTTCACCAGCGCGGTGACGTTCTGCCGCCGCCATGCGGCCAGATCCCCCGCGCCGCTGGCGGCGAACTGGGCCGCGTCCAGTGCGGCGTCTGTCGTGGGGTAAAAATAGTCGTCGAAGTGGATGCCGTCCACAGCGTAGTTCTGCACCAGCTCAGCCACGCCCTGCACCACATAGTCTGCGGCTTCCGGGATGGCCGGGTTCAGGTACAGCCCCTCGCCCACGGCGCAGACCCATTCGGGATGTACATTGGCAAGGTTATTTTCCGCCAGTGCGGGCGGCATCTTCGCCGAGGAGCGGAGGCGGTAGGGGTTCACCCACGCTTCCAGCGAAAGGCCCCGGCTGTGTGCTTCGGTGATGAGGACGTCCAGCGGGTCGAAGCCGGGGTCCTGCCCCTGTACGCCGGTGCAGAGATGGCTCCACGGGAAGAGGGTGCTACGGTAGAGCGCGTCCCCGAAAGGCCGCACCTGCACAATGACGGTGTTCAGCCCGATGGACAGACAGTTGTCCATCAGCTCCGCCGCACCGGCACGGAAGGCTTCTTCGGACGAAAAGTCCATCCCGGCCCATTCCAGATAGCTCACCCAGACGGCCCGCCATTCACCCGAGGGCAGGGCGGCGTTGGGCTCTGCTTCGTTCGTCGGCGGCACCGACGACGCCGAGGCCGTCTGACCCCGGCCCAGCATCACCGCTGCCCCGGCCAGCGCGGCGCAGCCTGCCCCGGCCAGGAACGCCCGCCGCCCGAACCGGCCCCGCCGGGCGCGGCGTCTTCTGCGCCGCTGGGTCATGCGTCCTCCTGCATCTTATAGAGGCTCAGCGCTGCCCAGCCCCGGGCGCAGGCCAGCAGCACCCAGAGCAGGTTCGTCCAGAAGCCCAGCGCGGCCATGCCGCCGTATTTCGCCATCAGCAGGAAGAACAGGTGGAGCGCTTCGGCGGCACCCACCAGCTGCAGCTGGCGCTGGATGGCCATGCCGCGCTTATACTCGGTGCTCAGCAGCAGCGGCCAGGCCAGCGCAGAGCAGAGGTAGCCCGCCCAGCCGTTGACCATGTAGCTCACCATCAGCAGCACGAACACGCCGGTGAAGTTGCGTTTTTCCCAGCTTGCCGAGCCTTTTTCCGCCGCAAGGAAGAGGGCCGCGATGCCCGCCGCGGCGAATGCGATCTGCTCGATGAGGCCGAAGCTGGTGCCGCTCAGGACGGCAAAGCCGTTGAGCATGGAGGCCGCTGCGGAAACCAGCAGCAGGAAATACCAGGTCTTTCGCGTGAATTTGAGTTTCATATCGTCCCTCCCGCCCGCAGAAAGGGCGCAGGCTCCCCCATCAGTTTTTGGAATTTTTCAAATATTATAACACATTTTGGGGCGTGTTGTGTTACAATAAGGAAAACTCGACACAAATTCCATGGGGAGGCGCACATGAACGCTGTTTTTTCCATCCTTCTTCTCGCGGCCATTCTGGGCTTTATCGTATTTCTGCTGTCTAAGAAAGACCAGAACCGCCGCAGCCAGTACGGCCCCAGCGGCCTGTCCGAGTTCCGCACCGACCTGCCGCTGGACGACTGCTTCGACCGGCTGGACCAGCACAGCCCGGACGATGTCTTCGCCTACGAGTGCCGCCGGGAGAACGACGGCGGCTTCACCCTCCACCTGACGCTCCATCAGCCCACCCAGCAGCCGCTGGACACCCTCTACACCCTCCGGTTCGACCCGGGCCGCCAGACCATCGTGACCCTCATCTTCATCCGGGAAGCTTTTGGCTACAAAGAGCCGCTGTTCCAGCCCGCGATGCTGGACGAGTTCATGCTGCGCAAGTTCGACGCCCGCCGCACAAAATAATTCCGGCAAAAGGCTTTGCTTTTTTCTGATTTTTTGGTATACTTATAGTTAGTCCATGTGCGGCAGACCGCCGTCTTCGTGGGCCAGTAGCTCAGTTGGTCAGAGCTGGCGGCTCATAACCGCCAGACCTCACCATTTTTGCCTTTCTCAAACAGCGTTTTTCCGTTGTTTTTTGCTTCACAGGTCGTTTCAAAACCGGACTTGGGTATTTTCTGGGTACGAAAGCTGGTTTACAGAGGTTTGAAACAACGTCATAAGGGCCATTAGCTTAACGGTTAAAGCCGGCGGCTCATAACCGCTCCAGTGGGGGTTCGAATCCCTCATGGCCCACTAAAAAAGCACGAGATTTCGGTCTCGTGCTTTTCTTTTTCCTATCAGAACTTATCTTTATACAGTTCTCTGCTCATCTGTTTCCGAATCTCATCACGTCGTCTGTCGTAGACCTGCGTGTAGATTGCAAGGGTCGTACTGGGCTGTGCGTGTCCGGCTTCTGCGGCTACTGTCGCCACGCCGATATTGGGATTGGACAACAGAATGCTGACGAAGGTGTGCCGGAACATATGCGGATGAATTTTTTCAATGCCCGCCTTTTTTCCAACACGGCGTACCAATGCGCCATAGCTATCCGGGTTGATAGGAAAACCATAGTCGTTGCAGATCACGAAGTCGTTCCCACGCAAATCCAAAAGGGACTGTGCGTATTTGGAGCCTTTCTTCTCCAAATTCTTCTGCCAGCTTGCACCCATCAGCTTCTTCTGGGCTTTCCACTGTGCATAATAGTCCTTCAGGAAATCCATGAACTCCGGCGCAACATCCACATCACGGATATTGCTTTCCTTCGTTGTGGTAAGCTGATAGCCATAGTTCGGAAAGACCAGCAGGGATTTTGACACATGGATCGTTCCCTCGCGGAAGTTTACGTCTTTCCATGTAAGTCCAGCCAATTCACCACGGCGGACACCTGTGTTCAGCAAGCACAAAACGATTGCTTTTTCCAGCATAGAACATTCTTGTAAGGCAGCTTGCAGAGCTTCTACCTCATCACTATGTAAGCAATCCACCGATTTTCCTTTTCGACCAGATGCCTTTATCATTGGCATTTGAAGTGATGTTCCATAGTTATCATTGGCGTAGTTCAGAACTGACCGAATGAACAGATTGTACTCTCGCATCGTCTTTTTCGTCATGGGACGGCGATCAATCTCTACTTCAAACATCTGTTCAACGGTCTTACCTAAAGCCGTTGCCACCTGTTGTGCCGAATCCAAAGATACCGTTTCGCCACGGAAGATTCGCTCAATGGTTTCCTCTCGGATGGTGCATTCCTTCGCAATTTTAGGGCAGGACACCGTTTTGAACTCTTTCGCTTCTGGTTTCAAAACTGCACGTTTGTAAACTCGTGCGTCACTGTCCTCAATGAAGCGAATCATCGAATCACAATCCTTTTTTGTAATCAACGCAATCGGCTTTTCAGAAAACTCCGGATAACACTGGATGCGCTGAAGATATTTTTCCTTTTTCAAACTCGTGTTCTCTTTATTCCTGTTGCTATCATAGTCGCCCTTCAGACGAACTGAAGGTGCCATACGAGAACGGTTTGAAGCTATGTACTCCTGCGCCACTACTGCAAAGGTCTTTCCTGCATTGCTGGCTTCCTTGTCTGCCTTTTCCTGTTCCAGCCGTTCAAATTCGGCAGCGGCAGCTTTCGCAGCGGCGT
>OGGQ01001475.1_pt1 | contig 30246 bp, 26 predicted proteins | sample 1571191 | NCBI WGS metagenome assembly OGGQ01 (sample SAMEA2582061, study PRJEB24529) | metagenome | biome: Human gut stool | place: China | collected 2011
GCTCCCACCACGGCAGCGGCGCCTACCACAGCCGCATCTCCCACCAGAGAGATTATTCAGGGTACTCCGGGCGGTCCGGCGTCTTCCGCAACGTCTGCAGCACCGTAGAATACAGACAAGCCGTATATGCGGCTGAGAACAGAGAACGATATCACATATCCCCGGAAGGAACGGTTCTGAAGCCGGTTCCATCCGGGGATATTTTCCGGCATTTTTCGTTCGCCGGAAGCCATGTGAACAGAAAAAACCGCCGGCGCATCGGAACATTCCTCTGCGGCCGGCGGCTTTTGGCATTTACAGCAGCACGTCAGATACGTGGGGCTGTATTCTGCAGAAAGAGACAGTCTCAGTCTTCATATTTGTCATAACCCTGATAGGTAACCCTTCCATCTTCGTCTGTGCAGTAATAAACACCGTCAGAATCGGTTACATTCTTTTTCTTTTTGGCAAGGACTCCGCTGGTGTTCACAAGGTATTCAGAACCGTCATAGGAAACAACTTCATACTTGGTTCCGGATTCTGCCTTCAGGCGGCGGCCGTTGTCGTAAATGTAGCTGCCGTCAATGCCGTTGATTCCGCGGCCCTTGTCGGTGCCTGCGGATTTGAAGGAATAGGTGTAGAGCTCCCCGTCCAGTTCCACGGTGGTGGTTCCGGTCCGGACCTTTCCGTTGTATTCGTCCATGTAGTAAACGCCCCATTCTCCGTCACCTTCCGGGAGATCATCCAGAGAATCGATATCTTCACATCCGGAAATGACCTTGTCATTTACTGCCATTTTCTTGAGACCGGTTATCATCTCTCCGTATTCATTGAAAGAATACAGATCGCCATTGATGGTTTTCATCTCACTGACAGCCAGATCTCCGTCAGAAGCACCGTAGAACCAGTAAGAGGTATCGTCATAATAGCTGTCTGAATCCATGTCTTCGTCGGGCACTGCCTCAAACCATCCGGTATGGAGCCAGCAGCTGTCTTCATCACCGTAATAGTGCCATTCTCCGGAATCTTCTTCCACCCATCCGCTCTGGGCAGCACCGTATTCGCTGAAAGAATATTTTCTGCCGTTGATGGTGGACTGACGATCCGTATACTTTTTGCCGCCGGCGGAGAAGTAGAACCAGTAGGAGGGCTGTGAATCAAATTCATTGTCATAATCCTCCACACTGGCATAAAGCCAGCTGTCCGTCAGAATGGCGCCGCCTCCGTTTTCCATATCCGCATAATAAAGGGCTTCCTGCCATGCATCACCGCCGGTCAGCGGCTCGGCGGATGAGCTGATCCATCCGGTGAGCATCCGGCCGTACTCGTCGAATATATATTTTTTTCCGTCGATGGTCTGCACATCAGCGGAACCGTTTCTGCTGCGCAGAGCCCGTCCATCACTTCCGAAATAATACCAGCAGGTATCTTCCGGTGTGCTGCCGCCCTGCCAGCTGGTGTTTTCCAGCAGTCTCCATTCATTGGTGACCATGGCGCCGGAAGAGTTCACATAGTAATAGTTTCCGTTCACATCCAGCAGCGTACTGCGGACCATATATCCGTCGCTTCCAAGATAGTAGGTATGGGTTCCGTCTTTCTGCCAGGAATCTCTCAGATATTCTCCGCTGCTCAGCCGGTAGGTCCATTCTCCGTTTTCCATGGACCAGTCTGCAAATGATGTAAATGCAGTGCCAAGAACCATGACCGCGGAAACTGCCAGCACTGCCAGTCCTGTTCCTGTCTTTTTCATAAAAATCCTGCCTCCTCATATCCTTTTATTCAGCCTTTATTCTCCTATAGGATAGCACCAAAATACGGATGAAATCCAGTCTTATTTTGCGGTAAAAGTGTGGCAGCGCCTTACAAAAAAATGACGGAATCCGCGTAAAAAAAGGTGCGGCGGCACCTGACCGGATAAAACAGGAAATCGCGTACGGATTCTTTTCTTGTACACAGAATCAAATTCAGATATAATAGGGAAAGATGAAGTTACCGGAAAAAGACAAAGCCACATTGACAGAAATAAGGAGAAAAATATGGATTGCAGTCGTTTTAAGGAAAATACGGAACGCGTGGTGGAAAGCTGTTCCCGTGTGATTGTGGGAAAAGAGGATGCTGTCCGCCTGATTTTCACCAGCTTTCTCTGTTCGGGCCATGTACTGCTGGAGGATGTACCGGGAACGGGAAAAACCATGCTTCTGCGTGCATTTGCGAAAACCATCGGAAGCGGATTCAAACGGATCCAGTTCACGCCGGATCTGCTTCCATCGGACCTGACGGGAATTAATTTCTATAACCAGAAAACCGGAGAATTTGAATTCCGGAAAGGACCGTTGTTTACAAATATCGTACTGGCAGATGAAATCAACAGAGCCACACCCAGAACCCAGTCCAGTCTGCTGGAGGCCATGGAAGAAGGACAGATTACGGTGGACGGAACCACATACCGGATGGATGAGCCGTTTTTTGTCATGGCGACGCAGAATCCGGTGGAATCCTACGGGACATTTCCGCTTCCGGAAGCGCAGCTGGACCGGTTTTTCATGAAACTCAGCCTGGGGTACATGACCAGAGAACAGGAGATGGAGGTAATTGCCAGAAAACCTGCAGCGGATATTCTGGAAAGCCTGGTACCGGTTCTGTCTGCGGAAGAGATCCGGACCATGAAGGCGGAATTTCCGCAGGTCAGGGTTCATGAAGATATTGTTTCCTATATGATGGATATAGTGGAAAAGACGAGACGGGAGAGCCGGTTTGTGACCGGAGTGTCCACCCGCGGAGCCATTGCACTTTATAAGGCATCCCAGGTGACGGCCGCATGCCGGGGCAGGGATTTTGTGATACCGGAAGATGTTCTGGAAGTGGCTCCGTCCGTCCTGAGCCACAGGATCATTTCCAGAGGCTCTGAAAGTTTTGAAGATGCCAAAAGGTTTTTTATGGGAATGGTGGAAACCATACCGGTTCCGCTGGAGAAAATACGATGATTCTGTTTCTGATTATGCTTGCGGCAGTGCTGTATGCCGCAGAGAAATACTCCCTGGCACATGTTCTGGACCGGGTGTCCTGTGAGACATGGACAGACCGGGTTCTGGTGGAACCGGAAGAGGAGTTTTCCTGGTCTCTGACTGTGTCCAACGGAAAACGTATGATGGTCCCATATCTTGGCATACGGGAAGCGGTACCGGAAGGTCTGATGTTTTCGGAGACGGGAGAGCCTGTGGAAAAGAAAGAAATCTCAGGACTCAGTTCGGTGCTCTATGTGGCCGGGGGCCAGAAGGTGACGCTGGAACGACGGGTATGTCTGCCTTCCAGAGGACGCTATTTTTTCCGGGGAGCCGTGGCGGAAGCCGGGGATTTCCTGGGAATCAGGAATGTGCTGGGATATTATCCGGAACTGAAGGAAATGGTGGTAAAACCGAGGCCGTATGATGCCGGGAGACTTTCGGAGGTGCTGGGAGGTTTTCTGGGAGAGCAGTCTGTCAGGAGAACCCTTTTTGAGGATCCCATTATTACCATCGGTTTCCGGGAATATACCGGAAGAGAACCGTTCCGGGCCATCAGCTGGACACAGAGCGCCAAAGCCGGCCGCCTCATGGTACGCCAGTATGACTGTACGGCGGACCCTGCATGCACGGTGCTGCTGAATACACAGTGCAGCGGGAGAGAGGAACGGGAAGAACTGCTGGAACGCTGCTTTTCCATGGCGCGGAGCGTGTGCGAAGAACTGGAAAGACGTAAAATTCCGTATGAATTCCGTACCAACGGCAGCATTGCCGGCGCCATGGGAAACTGGAAACAGGTGGGAGACGGTCTGGGAGCGGGACATCTGGAGACTGTTCTGGAGGGTCTGGGCCGCATGACATATAACTGCAGGGAGGATCTGGACAGCTGGATTCCCAAAGTGGCGGCTTCTGTTCAGGGCAGAAGGAATTACATTATTCTGACACCGGAAAAAAATAAAAAGTTTCCGGAAATGCTCATGCGGCTGGAAGAAGCTTCCGGCGGAAAACCTCTGGTCATCGATGCGGAAGAAATGGAGGAAAGCCATGGCAGTGATCATTCTTAAGATGCTTACAGATATATTCTGGTATCTGGCCATCATGTTTCCTGTGATTCTGTCTGTTCCTCTGCCGGTACAGATCCTGCTTTCCCTGATCCCTGTGCTCTGGATCTTCTGGCTTCTGGACAGCAGGAAGAAAAAAGACATTGCGGGAGGACTTCAGGATATTCTGTTTCTGGAAGGAAAGATTCTGACAGCTGCGGTTCTGACGGAGCTGGTGGTTCTGGGAGCCGACCGCTGGCAGAAACAGAGCGGAGGATTCGTGCTGCTGTTTCTGATATCAGGCATTCTTATGCTGAGAACGGGAAGAATCTCCGCCTCCGGTCAGAGCAGGATGAAGTTTTTCGGGTCCAACGGGATCTGTCTGAGCCTGATCCTGGCTGCCGCCATGGTCCTCTCCCTGAAACCGGTCAGGGAGGCATTTCTCCTGACGCTGAAAACAGGATACCGGTGCCTGATTCTTCCTGTGCTGCTGCTTCTGAGAATCATGATGAAAATATTTGAACTTCTGGCACCGCTGTTTCCGGAATTTCAGGCATCCGGAGACATGGATACAGCTCTGGATACCATGACAGGGCTGGAAGGAGAACTGAATACTCTGGAGGAAGTGCAGGCTCCCTGGTTCCTGAAAGCCATTCTGATTCTGCTGGCCGCAGGGCTTCTGGTGCTGATTTTCAGATACCTGTACCGGAGATTCACTGACATGGGAGACCGGCGGGCCGGAAACAATGCGGGGATTTCCCTGCGGGAACAGATGGGAGAAGAAAAAAAAGAGGAAGAAGAGCGGGATTTTCCATGGTCGGAACGGACGTCCAGATATTATTACCGGAAATTTCTCAGGCTGTGCCGGAAGAAAAGGCTGATTCCCGACGGAATTGTTACCAGCCAGGCGGTGCAGGACAGCGCATGCCGCGTCTGGCCGGAAGAGGAACTGGAGAAACTGAGAGACAGCTATCTTCCGGTCCGCTACGGGAATTACAGAGAAAGCCGCGAGGAAAAGAAGCGGAGCCGGGATGTATACAGACATCTGAAAGAACTGGACGAAAAAACACCGGTGACATGACCGGGAAAAGTTCGGTTACATATTAAAGTCTATCTGACGGAAAGGATGGTATGATCATGCATCAGATTACAGAACAAATCAGACGAAACCGGGATTTCTGCAAGAGTCCCTTCGGAGAGGAAAGGGAACCTTCCGATCAGCAGAAGCACCTTCCCCAGCCGCCTCTCTGCAAAGCAGCAGGTTCCGATGAAAGGATTCCTCTGCCAAGAGATTTCCGGGAGGTCCTTACCCAGCCGGATTTCCTGGCTATCTTACAGCAGAGAGTCAGCCAGAGATTCTACCAGGACAGACCCATGTCCCTGAGTCAGCTGTCGTTCCTTCTCTGGGCATCCCAGGGAGTAAAGGCGCTTCGCGGAAATCATTATGCCACACTGAGGACGGTTCCGTCCGGCGGTGCCCGTCATGCCTTTGAAACCTATCTGGCAGTACGTCTGGTGGAGGGGCTGGAACCTGGGGTATATCATTACCTTCCGCTGGAGCATGCACTGGAACCTGTGGGGCCGCTGGAAAACCCTGCGGAACAGATTACCGCCGCCATGCACGGACAGAAATGGGCCGGCGGCTGCGCGGTGGCCTTTCTGTTCAGCTTTGTGCCGTACCGTGCCGAATGGAGGTACGGAACCAGTGCCCACCGGGTGGCTCTGATTGATGTGGGACATGTGGGACAGAATCTGTATCTTGCCTGTGAGGCTGTCGGATGCGGTGCATGTGCCGTGGCGGCACTCGATCAGCAGACGGCAGACAGCCTGTGCAGGCTGGACGGCCAGGAGGAATTTATCATTTATGCAGCGGCAGTGGGACTGTCGGATCCGGAAAAGAACAAGGCGGGAAACAGCCAGCTGTATGCGGATACTGTTGCAGAAAGCAATGCCATTGAGCCGCTGAAAAAATAATTTCTGCCAGGAAACAAGACGATGGGAATTTCAGCAGCAGCGATCCTGATTCTGAGATTCCTTCATGCAGATTACATTCTGGAGGTGATTTCTTCCAGAGCCGCTAACTGGGGCATTATTCTTTTGACAGTTGCAGTTTTTGCCCCGTTGGCACTGGACAGATACGAATTGAGTCATCTGCTGAGTCTCATTTACAGTCCTGCGGGATGGATTGCTGTCCTTGCAGGAATCCCGGCGGCAAAGGCAGTCTTCAGATTTTAGGATTTGGAAAGCCGGAATCAACACGGCAGAACACACTGCCCGGCCGTCTGAAAACGGTGAAAAGAACCCGGGAATTTCTCTGATTTCAGAGAAATTCCCGGGTTCTTGATATCCGGACAGCCTGATGCTGCATGTGCTTTAAAAGCATCGATTTCAGAACGATTCAAGGGTACATGTTTTTCAGAACAGATTCCGGTTCACCGGGGAAAATTCTCCGGTCCCCGTCAGAGAACCTTTCCCGACTGTTCCCGGAGATAGGAGCGGGCATCTTTCAGAAAACTGGCGACAATCATCAGGATAACCACAGCCACGGGAAATGCTGCAATGATGGAAACGGACTGAAGATTCGCCATGGAATTGTCACTGAAAACCAGGGCAATGGGAAACAGAATCAGCATGACGGCCCAGAAAATGATCACTGCCGTATGGGGCTTTTCATCCCCGGTCATCTGGCGGTAGGTATAGCCGGAGGCCACCAGGGAAATGGAATCGAAACTGGTGGCATAAAATGCAATCATGGCCAGAGCCAGCAGCACCAGCACCAGCGAAGGAAACGGAAGAGTCTCGATAATGGCCAGAATCGTGGAGTAAAGATCTCCTGTGGCCGCATAGAGTTCCATGACATTCAGCCGGCCTGTGACCTGAAGGCCGAGACTGTAGTTTCCCATGATGATAAAGCTGAGGAATGTGCTGCCAAGGCTGTACAGGTACCCCCCGAGAATGGTCTGGCGCACCGTACGCCCCCTGGAAATGCTGCCGATGAAAAACGGAGCAGCCACACACCATACCATCCAGTATGCCCAGTAGAAGATGGTCCAGTTCTGGGGAAAGGATGTGGACCGCAGAGGGTCCGTATAGGTGGCTATGGACAGGAAATTCTGGGCAAGGTTTCCGACGGCGGAAAAGCCGGTTTCAAGAATATAGCGGGTTTCTCCTCCGGCCAGCAGGATGTAGGCCAGGAGAATAAAAAACAGATACATACAGGATGCGGCCAGCCTGGCGACACCCTTCATTCCGCCGGCGACGGAAACGGTATAGACAATGCAGATCACCAGCAGGATGCCGATGGTCAGCCATTTGGAATCCGGAAGACCCGTCAGCCTGGAAAGAATCTGGGACAGGAGGGGTGTGGCCAGTCCGAAAGTGGTGGCAGTTCCGGACAGCAGGGCAAACAATGCCAGAAGGTCGATGAGCCTTCCGGAAAGACCGTCCGTCTTTTTCCCCAGAAGAGGGCGGCAGGCTTCAGAATATTTCTGTTTGGCGCATCCGCGGACATGAATCATGAAACCGAAGGCAACAGCCAGAACCAGATAAAAGGCCCACGGAATAGGACCCCAGTGAAACAGCGGGAACGTACTGGACCAGATCTGGATGTCTCCCAGTTCTGCAATGTGCGGATCAGAGGCATAAAGGATCCATTCGCAGAGGGAATAAAACAGGATATCTGCGGCAAGTCCGGCCGTAAACATCATGCTGCCCCAGGAAAAGGCGGAATATCTGGGTTTTTCCCCCGGTTTTCCGAGACGGATATTTCCGTATTCCGAAAATGCCAGATACAGGGAAAGGAGGAAAATACCAAGACCTATCACCAGATAGTACAGACCGAAGGTGTCGCCCAGCAGGGCACGGATCTGTTCCAGAATGGTTTTGGAGGCTTCCGGAAAAGCAGTAAAACTCAGAAACAGAAACAGAATCAGAAGAAAAGGAATCACAGCCGCAGGCCAGTCGATCCGGCTTTTCAGGGAACCGGCGGATTTGTTTGTTTCGTTCATAAGTCCATCCTTTCTTGTTCAAAAAAACAGATGCTTAATAATTATTGAACATTATAGCATCAGACCCCTAGGAATGCAACCCCAAAATGAGAGGATCTGCCGGAAAAGGTTTTCTGCGCAGAGGGCACAGTCCGCATCTGTTTCCGGAGTATTCCGGAAGCCGGCGGCTTCCGGACGAAACCGGTGGTATTGCCGTGAGGTTCGGGAAAGGACCGCCTGTGCGGATGTTTTATGTGGATTGCGCAAAAAGAAAAAAATACATGATAAAAAGTAAAATATAATTGACATATAGACAAAAATAGTATATAGTAACCATAAAGGAGGACAACAGATGAAAAATCTGCGTATGAAAGCTGCCAGGGCGGCACTGGACATGTCCCAGAGTGAACTTGCGGAAAAAGCCGGGGTCACAAGGCAGACCATCGGCATGATCGAATCGGGGGAATATAATCCCACACTGAATCTCTGTCTGAAGATCTGCAGGATTCTGGGCAAGACTCTGGATGAACTTTTCTGGGAGGAGGAGTAAAAATGGATGAACGGATCAAAGGGGAATACAGAAAGATTTATTCGGAACTGGTATGCATTCTTATGATATTTACGGCAGGATCTCTGCTGGTGAAGTTTATTCTGCTGGGCGGCAGGCCGGAAACCTGTGTCACGGAAATGGCAATTCTGATTTTTTCTCCGCTGTATATGGCAGTGCGCCAGTACATGCTGGGGATTGCGCCTGAAGACGCAGTGCCGCGAAAACGGCAGAAAATCAATTTCCTGGCGGCCGTTGCGGTTTCTGCCTGTGCCTACGCGGCGGTTCTCCGGGCGCGGGGCAGGATGTCGGATGGAAATACATGGCTGAGTCTGCTGACTTTCGTGGCCATGTTCACGTTTGTCTATTATGTTTCAAGAAAACTGGGAAGTTATTTTGCGGAGAAAAAGAGCAGAAAATATGAGGACTGAAACAGAAGGGGACCGGCGGAATTCTGCCGGTCCCCGTTTCATGCCCCGGTGTGTCCGGAGTCTCAGAGGAATCAGAACATAAGAAGATAGAGCCCTGTAAGGAGAAGAAGTCCTGTCAGATTGGCGGCGGCAAAGAGAGAAAGATAGGTTCCCGGCCGTGCCGATTCTGACTTTATGTAAAGTTTCAGCGAGATCAGACTTGCCAGGGAGGCAATGGGGGTGCCGAGGCCTCCGATATTGGTGCCTGCCAGCAGATCTCTCCAGTTATCGGAGAACCCGGAAAGAAGAACCGCCGCAGGGACATTGCTGATTACCTGACTTGCCAGAATGGAAGTAAACAGTGCGCTTTTTTCCATGACCTGTGAAAGAGCCTGACGGATCACGGGAATTTCACCGATGTTGCCTGCAAAGATAAAGAAACATACAAAGGTCAGAAGAAGGCCGTAGTCCACCTGTTTTAAAAGATCTCTTGAAAGGAGTCCCAGAAACACCGCCACCAGCACCGTGGTCAGAGCGTAGTGGACCACATGGAATACCGACAGCAGACTCATGAGAAACAGAACGCCGCAGAGAAAGAAAAGCCATGGATACTGCAGGGATTCCTGGGCGGTAAAATGTACGGATACCGGCTCTTTCTTTATGAGAAGAGAGCAGAGGGCCAGACAGATCAGGCTTGCCAGGGCCAGAGGCACCATAACGGAAAAGAAGTCTCCGGCGCTCAGCCCGTAATTGCCGTAGAGAAACAGGTTCTGGGGATTGCCGAAAGGCATGGTCATGCTGCCCAGATTGGCGGCAACTGTCTGGAGAACAATAATAAGCGGCGCATGCTCCATGTGGCCGGAAAGCTGCAGCACCAGAAGGGCAAAGGGCACAAAGGTGATCAGAGCCACATCATTGGTAATCAGCATGGAGCAGAAAAAAGGAAGCAGAATCAGAACCGCGGCCAGGCCCCGGACGGTTTTCTGACGGGACAGCAGGGACTGGGCCAGAAGCCGGAACACACCGCATTTCTGAAATCCGGAAATCAGAGCCATAAGGCAGAACAGGAGACACAGAATCCGGATGTCGATGTAATCCAGATAGGCGGCCGACGGCCTTACAAAACATGCCGAGACGGCAGCACAGAGGGCGGAAATGCAGAGCACCGTTTCCCCTTTGAAAAATTGCAGCAATTTTGCTTTCATGACAGATATTCCTCCGAAAAATCCATATAAAAGCCGGAACAGCTCCGGCCAATTTAGCATTTTACCACAATTACAAAAAAAAGGAACCCCGGCTGTGAAAAAAAATGCCGGGGATTCCGTATGGCAGGCCTGTGCCCGCAGGGGGAGAGGGGAACAGGCTGCAGCACTATGGGAGAAAATTCATGAACAGCGTAATCAGGATGCTGTTGATAAAGTCGATAAACAAGCTGCCCACCAGAGGCACCACGAAATAAGCAGTGGGAGACGGTCCGTACTTGGCCGTGACTGCCTGCATGTTTGCCATGGCATTGGGGGTGGCACCCATGCCGAAGCCGCAGAAACCGGTGGTCATGACCGCGGCATCGTAGCTCCTTCCCAGAAGCGCAAAGACCACATAATAGGCGAATACGGCCATCAGAAGAGTCTGTGCAGTCAGCATGATGACCATGGGAAGTGCCAGCTCGGCCAGCTGCCAGAGCTTCAGGCCCATCATGGCAAGTCCAAGAAACAGGGAAAGAGAAAAACTGCCGATGGTGCTGATTTCTTCCATGGGAACATCCCTGCGGCAGGCATCCATGACATTTCGGATGGCAGCGGCCACCACCATGGCTCCTATGTAGCTGGGGAAGGACATGGGCTGTCCCATGATGGTGATTTTCTGAAGCAGGGAGGAAACGATGGTTCCGGCGCCGATGGCCAGCGCAAGATACAGAGAAGCATCCAGAAACCGCCGGGAATCGATGGCGCCGGTCACTTCATTTCTGTCCACCACAACTTCGTTGGAGCCCAGGGCACTTTCCGTGGAACGGAGTCCGAGGCGGTTGATTCTGTGGTAGGCAATGGGGCCTCCGATCATGCATCCTGCCACCAGTCCGAAGGTGGCGGAGGCGATGGCCACAGCATTGGCTCCTGTCACCCCGGCATTTTCCAGAACCGGCCCGAAGGCCCCTGCCGTGCCGTGTCCGCCGATCATGGGAATGGAGCCGGTGGCCAGCCCCAGACGGGGATCCAGGTGGAAGGCGGCAGCTATGGCACTGCCCAGACCGTTCTGGAGAAGCACCATGATAATTGCAATGCTCAGGAAAAGAATGACCTGAATGCCGCCCTTTTTCAGAAGGCGGAAGCAGGCGGTAAAGCCGACGCTGCAGAAAAAGACGGTCATGAAAAAGGTCTGAAGCGTGGCATCAAAAGAAATTTCCAGTATTCCGGCGGAACGGAGAAGTACGTGGATAACGGCATAGACCACGCCGCCCACCACGGGTTCTGGAATGCAGTATTTTTTTAAGACAGGAAACAGCCCGGAAAGGACACGGCCAAGAAGCAGCACCAGGGCGGCCACGGCGGCTGCCTGATACATATTCAGTTCGATTGTGAACATGGGAACACCTCCGTTTTGTTATTGTGAGAGAAGAATAAACAGAGGGTTTCAAAAAAATACAGAAAAAAACAGAAGTCCGCAAATTTTTTTGCAGACTTCTGTGGGAAATCTTTACTGACGGTCGGCCTCCAGCATCAGACCGTCGATGAAATTCCGGATGCTGACTTTTCCGCCGGAGGTGCGTCTGCCGCGGAGAAAATCCATTTCTGCCCGGATTTCCTCAAAGGAAAACAGGGTTCCGGAGTATCTGGAAAAGGTTTCGTTCATGAAATCCTCAATTCCCATATGGGCAATGTTGGTCATGCCGGCGGCAATGGCCCGGCGGATCCTCTGCTCCATGTTCCGGGGAGAATCGCTGAGCAGTTCGCAGGTATGGCCCACGCTGAGCTGTGAAGCGTGCATTCTGTTCTCACGCAGGTATTCGCATACCATTATGATATCGTTGCATCCTTTTTCCCCGGAAATGCCCAGCCGGTTCAGAATGTAGCGGAGTTTGCGTGTATAGATATGAAGTTCATTCCGTTCCCTGGATTCCGGTTCCATGTCATTCAGGAACATGCGGCGGATGTTGCCGAGAGTTTTTTCGTTTTCGATCTGTTTCCGTACATTCCTGAGGACGGAAGTCACTTCGATGATATTGATGGGCTTGCTGATAAAAAAGTCCACGCCGGCGGTGTATGCCTTACTGATGAGTTCCTTGGAGGATACCTGGGAAATCATGATGCATTTGATCTGAGTGTTCAGGGTACGCAGATTCCGTACAAATTCGGCTCCGTCCATGACCGGCATGAAAAAGTCTGCCAGCACCACATCGGGGCGGCAGCGCAGCACCTCGTGAATGTCGGCAGGTCCGCCTCCGCAGTCTCCGCAGATGTCACCCAGCTGCTGACTTTCAATGATATCCTCCAGAATATTAATGACGGAAATGTCATCTTCCACAATATAGATTCTCATTCTGCTGCTCCTTTCAGAGACTGTGCGGGAATACGCACGGTAAAGACGGCGCCCTGGCCCGGCTGGGAAGAGACACGGATGGTTCCGCGGAAGGTTTCCTCCACAGTCATCCGGACGCCGCAGAGTCCCACACCCCGGGAAATGTTGCCGGTTTTTCTGTCAAATTTGGTGGAATAGCCCATTTTGAAAATATTGGGCAGATGGCGGGGGGAAATGCCCGGTCCGTCATCGGTCACAAGAAAGACATAATCATCTCCCTGACGGAATTCCTCGATGGATACCGTTCCTTTTTTTCTTCCGGAGGCAATGGCCTCAATGGAATTGGTCACAAGGTTTTTCAGCACAGCCATCAGTTCATAGTGTTCGTCGGTGATGAAGTTATCGCGGCAGCGGAAATCAAGACGGACGGAAAGACCGCGGTCTTCGGTGAAATGATGGGTGGTTTCTTCCAGAATTTTCAGCAGGTCCCGGAATTCCATCTGTTTTTCATCGTATTCTTCTGAGATTTCCTGTTCAATTCCCTGGATGATCCGTATGTAGTCCTTTTTTATTTCATGGACATCCCTTGCGATGGAAAGTGCGGTCTGCTTTGTTTCTTCCGGCAGGTCCAGATTTTTCAGGGTTTCATAGAGCCGGTATGCATTCCTCATGATGCCCTCTATTTCCTCGGAATTTTTCCTCATGAAATAGACTTCATTTTTCAGGCCTGTGGTCATGAGAAACAGGCGGCAGTACCGCCTTTCATGCTCCGAACGGGCAAGCAGAGTCCTGTACTGTCTTTCCGCCAGAAGGCAGAGCCCTGCGGCCAGAGTCCGGAAGAGAGCGGTGAAAAACAGAACGCTGATCCCGTAAAAAGAAAACAGATGTCCGGCAATCAGGGCCAGAAGCAGGATTTCCAGCATGTTGGAAGCAAAATCGCACAGGAAAAAGGAAGGAAGAAGGCGTCCGGAAGGCACCGTGCATTTGTTGCGGATCAGAAGCCGGAACAGAATGCCGTAGCAGAAATAAAAGACAGAGCCCGGAACCAGAAAGAGAAGGGCCTCACCGGTGAAATGTCCTGAAAAATATAAAAGCAGGCCGCGGAAAAGAAAGACCATGACGGCAGTCACCGTACAGGTCCGTATGGTTCCGGTCTGCTTTACCAGTGTCATCAGAAGAAACGGGAGAAGAATCACGGAGGCGGAGATGCGGAAACTTCCCATGATGGTGTTCCAGTACAGCTGTGAAGACAGGGCAATGGTCAGCCCGGTCAGAAGGATTCGTTTTCTGTTTTCCATGAGTTCTCCTTTGTATGGAATGGAGTATGATAAAATCATACGGTACGGTTCCGGGATTGTCAATGCGCCTGCTTAAGAATCTTTTCTTTTGCCGCAGGAAAACATGGAAAAATAAAGCCGGAATCCAAGATTTTTGTATTGTAAGAAATCAGCCGGTAGATTATAATGAAATCACAGGGAGTTCGCTTCGGGGGCGGCCCGGGGCGGCAGAAATTGTATGATGCAGATATGAGGAGGAGATAACAATGAAACCATATCATGAAATGTCAAAGGAAGAACTGGCATCCCTGAAAGAACAGCTTACAGCGGTTTACAAAGAATATCAGGGCAAGAATCTGAAGCTGAACATGGCACGCGGAAAACCCAGTTCTGAACAGCTGGACCTTTCCATGCCGATGCTGGATGTTCTGAACAGCAAGAGCGATTACATGAGCGTGGACGGAGACTGCAGAAACTATGGCGTTCTTACGGGAATTCAGGAAGCCAAGGAACTGATGGGCGGAATGATGGATGCACCGGCTGAAAACATTATCATGTACGGAAGCTCCAGCCTGACTCTGATGTATGATACCGTATCCCGTTCCTATTCCCACGGTGTGATGGGAAACACTCCGTGGTGCAAGCTGGACAAGGTGAAATTCCTCTGCCCGGTTCCGGGATATGACAGACACTTTGCAATTACCGAATTCTTCGGCATTGAGATGATCAATGTTCCGCTGCATGACGACGGCCCGGATATGGACATGGTTGAGCAGTATGTGAACAACGATGAGACCGTAAAAGGTATCTGGTGCGTACCGCTGTATTCCAACCCGTCCGGACAGTCTTATTCTGACGAAGTGGTAAAACGTTTCGCAAACCTGAAACCGGCTGCAAAGGATTTCCGTATTTTCTGGGACAACGCATACTGCGTACATCATCTGTACCCGGATCATCCGGACCATGTTCTTGATATTCTTTCCGAATGTGCCAAGGCCGGCAATCCGGATATGGTATATAAATTCGGTTCCACTTCCAAGGTAACATTCCCGGGAGCCGGAATTTCCGCAGTGGCAACATCCAAGGCCAATATCGAAGACATCAAGAAACAGATGAACAACCAGCTGATCAGCCATGACAAGATGAATCAGCTGCGTCATGTGAAGTTCTTCGGCAATGTGGACGGACTGAAGGCACATATGGCAAAGCATGCCGCCATTCTGCGTCCGAGATTCGAGGCAGTGGACGAGATTCTCAACAGAGAGCTCAAGGGACTGGAAATCGGAACCTGGACAAAACCCAACGGCGGATACTTTGTATCCTTCAATGCTCTGGACGGATGTGCAAAAGCCATCGTTGCCAAATGCAAGGATGCAGGTGTTGTGATGACAGGCGCAGGTGCCACATATCCTTACGGAAAGGATCCTCATGACAGCAATATCCGTATTGCTCCGTCCTTCCCGACACTGGATGAGCTGAAACAGGCTGCCGAAATTTTCTGCGTATGCGTGAAACTGGTAAGCGTGGAGAAACTTCTGGGAGAATAAAAATACAGAAAAGTAAATAAAAATTTATAAAAAATTTAAGGGACTGTACCGGACTTTCGGGATACAGTCCCTTTACTTTTTTACAGCCCTATACTAAAATATAAATACGCGTCCGTTCACGGGCCGGCGGGAAGAAGGGCTCCGCCCGGAGCCGAAAGCCGGATTTTCCAGAATCCCGTGACGGCAATACTGACAAAAAACGAGGAAGATTATGAATCCGATACATCAGACAGAAAAGAAATCAGGAAAAAGGGAAACACTGAGAGAAGGGACAGCATACCTGATTTTCGGAGCCCTGACCACAGCAGTGGATTATGTCATTTCCAACGGGCTGTTTTATCTGACAGAAACCCCTGTACTGCTGGCGCAGAGCATTGCCTGGGCGGCAGCAGTGCTGTTTGCCTTTGTGACAAACAAGTGGTGGGTGTTCAACAGCCATACGCTGGTGCCGGGAGAGGTGTGGAAGGAATTCACATCCTTTGTTCTGTGCCGGGTGGCCACATTTGTATTTAATCTGGCGGCGCTGGCTGTCATGGTGGACTGGATGAAAATCGAGTTCTTTCTGAGTAAACTGGTCATTTCCGTGGCCGTGGTAATCCTCAATTATGTGTTCAGCAAAATTCTGATTTTTGCAAAAAAGAAAGACAACATATAAAAGGAGCATTCCCTGATGGAACAGAATGAAATAAAGAAAATTTCCCTCGAAATGGAAGAAATGCTGGATGGCGGAAATCCCGGGAGAAGAGAAGCAGAAGGAAAGGAAATACCGGGAGCTGCTGCGGAAAATGCCGTGGAGAAAATTCCGGAAGTTCAGAGACGGACGGAGGAGCCTGCGGAGAGCAGCGCGGAAACCGACAGGGAAAAGAAAGCGGAGACAGAAGGGGAAGAAGAAAAGAAAACGGAAGAAAAAACGGAAACAGGCAGCAAACAGGCAGACGGGGAATCCGGAAACGGCGGCAGCAGGAAAGAGCCTGGCATGCGGACTGCCGGCAGAAGCCGTGCGGAAGGCCGGGGGCGGGGACGCAGAACCGCATCAGAAAATTCCCTGATCCGTCCCGGAGACGGACTTCTGGCTGCGTTTCTGGTACCGATGGTAATCATGATCATCATATACGCACAGAGAGGAATCTTTCCCTTTGGAGAAGAAAGTTTTCTCAGGACAGACATGTATCACCAGTATGCGCCGTTTTTTTCCGAGTTTCAGTATAAGCTGAGAAACGGAGGGAGTCTTCTTTACAGCTGGGACGTGGGAATGGGAGTCAACTTTGCCGCTCTTTACGCCTATTATCTTGCGAGTCCCTTCAACTGGCTGATTCTTCTCTGCCCGAAAGCATATATCATTGAGTTCATGACCTATATGATTGTGCTGAAGATCGGTCTTTCCGGCCTGAGCTTCGCCTGGTACCTGAAAAAACGCTGTAGAACCGGCTCCATCGGAGTGGGCATGTTCGGAATCTTTTATGCGCTTTCAGGCTACATGGCTGCATACAGCTGGAATATCATGTGGCTGGACTGCATCATTCTGTTTCCGCTGGTGGTTTACGGTCTGGAGCGGCTGGTGCATCGCGGAAAGGGGTTCTTTTACTGCCTGACGCTGGGGCTTTCCATCCTTTCCAATTATTATATTTCCATTATGACCTGTATTTTCCTGGTGCTGTACTTTTTCGCACTCCTGATTCTGGAGAAGCCGGGAAAAGTCAGAAAGTATGTGATGGCCTGCCTGCGGTTCGGCGTATATTCCCTGCTGGCCGGGGGCCTGGCGGCAGCCGTTCTTCTCCCGGAGATTTTTGCCCTTCAGACTACGGCATCCGGGAATTTCAGCTTCCCCAAGACATGGAACTCTTATTTCCCGATTTTTGACATGATCGCACGTCATATCGGAAATGTGCAGACAGAGATCGGACTGGACCACTGGCCCAATATTTACTGCGGCGTGGCTGTCCTCATGCTGTTTCTGCTGTATCTGGCCTGCCGGAAAATTTCCCTCAGGGAAAAATGCGTATACTGCGGTCTGCTGCTGTTTTTCTTCGCCAGTTTTTCCATCAATGTCCTGAATTTTATCTGGCACGGGTTTCATTATCCCAACAGTCTGCCCTGCAGGCAGTCCTTTATTTATATTTTTCTGATGCTGTTTGTGTGCTTCCGGGCATTCATGAACCTGAAGACCGTGCCGCTGCGTCATGTGGCTGTGGCTTTCTGGGGAGCTGTATGTTTTGTGCTGCTGGCTGAAAAGCTGGTGGAGCAGGATGATTTTCATTTTGCAGTCTTTTATGTGGCGATCCTGTTTCTGGCGGCGTATGCCGGACTTATCTATCTGTACCGCAGCGGGAAACAGGGACTTGCCATATTTCTTGCCCTGACGGTGGTTTCGGTGGAAGCGGCGGTCAATACCACAGTCACCAGTGTTCCCACCACAAGCCGTACGGCGTATGTGAAGGACAATGCCGATGTGGAGATGCTGATGGATACGCTGCAGCCTGCAGAGGATTTCTACCGGGTGGAAAAAAAGACCAGAAAGACAAAAAATGACGGAGCCTGGATGAATTTTCCGTCGGTATCTCTGTTTTCTTCCACAGCCAATGCGGATCTGACGCAGTTTTTCAAACGCATGGGCTGTGAAGGTTCCACCAATGCGTACAGCATCACGGGAAGCACTCCGCTGGTGGACAGCCTGTTTTCGGTAAAATATGCCCTGTATTCCAACTCTGTCTCCAACACGGATCTGATGATGTATCTGAGAGAGTCGGGAGAAACCTATCTGTATCAGAATCTGTACACACTGCCGCTGGGCTTTATGATTCCGCGGGATCTGGAAGAAAACTGGATGTATGAAATGGACAATCCTGCGGAAGTGCAGAATGATCTTTGTGCAGTGCTGGGGGCCGATCCGGTTCTGGTCCCCATAGACGGGGAAATGTCGGGAAATACCTACCGGTTCACCACCGACATGACAGGGGAATATTACGTATATGTGGCCAACAAACAGGTTGAGGAGGTAAAAGCGTCGCTGCCCACGGGACAGAAGAGCTTTTCCAATACGGACAGAGGCTATTTCCTGGAACTTGGAACCATTGCCGACGGAAATGAGGTGGTTCTGACGGCAGGAGAGACCGGGGAACAGATGAATGCATTTGTATACCGGTTTTCGGAAAGAACCATGATCCAGGTGTTTGAAAAACTGAACCGGGAACCCATGCATCTCACCAGCTGGTCGGATACGGAACTGACCGGTATGGTGGAAACCGATGAAGGCGGTCTTCTGTTTACCAGCATTCCCTATGATAAGGGATGGACTGTGACCGTAGACGGGAAACCGGCAGAGACCAGAAAGGTTTTTGACGCATTTCTGGCGCTGGAACTGGAACCGGGAGAGCATGAGATCGGCTTTTCCTACTGGCCGCCGGGGCTGAATTACGGCCTGATCCTGACCGCTGCGTCAGCAGGTATCCTGGTGATCCTGTTTGCCGTCCGGCAGCTGATGGAAAAGAAAAAGAAGAACGGACGGAACGGGTGGAACAACAGAAAAGAACAGGAGGAAGAAACATGAAACTCTGGGGAGGAAGATTTACAAAGGAAACCAATCAGCTGGTGCATAATTTCAATGAGTCAATTTCTTTCGACAGAAAGTTTTACAGACAGGATATTGCAGGCAGCATGGCCCATGTGAAAATGCTGGCAAAACAGGGAATCCTGACAGAACAGGAGAGGGACAGCATCCTCTGCGGTCTGGAGGGCATCCGGAAAGATCTGGACAGCGGTGCGCTGGAGATCACAACGGAATATGAAGACATTCATTCTTTTGTGGAAGCCAATCTGATCGAGCGGATCGGTGATGCAGGAAAGAAACTCCATACAGGACGCAGCAGAAATGACCAGGTGGCTCTGGACATGAAACTGTATACCAGAGACGAGATCGATGAACTGGACGGGCTGCTTGCCGGGCTGCTTGTGGAACTTCTGGATCTGATGGAAAAGAATCTCCATACGTATATGCCGGGGTTCACTCATCTCCAGAAAGCACAGCCGGTGACACTGGCCCATCATCTGGGCGCATATTATGAGATGTTCCGCCGGGACCGGGGACGTATGGCAGACATCCGCAGAAGAATGAATTACTGTCCGCTGGGATCCGGAGCTCTGGCAGGAACCACCTATCCTCTTGACCGGGAATATACGGCAGAGCTTCTGGGATTTGACGGTCCCACCCTGAACAGCATGGATTCGGTTTCTGACAGGGACTATCTGATTGAGCTTCTGGCGGCACTGTCCACGGTTGCCATGCATCTGAGCCGTTTTTCAGAAGAAATCATCATCTGGAACAGCAACGAGTACCAGTTTGTGGAGATGGATGATTCCTACAGTACGGGAAGCAGCATCATGCCACAGAAAAAGAATCCCGATATTGCAGAACTGATCCGCGGAAAAGCCGGACGGGTCTATGGATCTCTGGTATCCATGCTGACCGTCATGAAGGGAATCCCCCTGGCTTATGACAAGGACCTTCAGGAAGACAAGGAACTGACTTTTGATGCCATTGATACGGTGAAAGGATGCCTGCTGCTGTTTACCGGCATGATCTCTTCCATGACCTTCCGGAAAGACAGAATGGAAGAGAGTGCAAAAAGGGGATTTGCCAATGCCACGGATGCGGCAGATTATCTGGTGAACCATGGAGTTCCGTTCCGTGATGCCCATGGAATTATCGGAAGGCTGGTCCTTATGGCAATTGAAAAGGGAAAATCCCTGGATGATCTGACCCTTGAGGAATACAGGTCCGTGAGCCCCGCATTTGATGAAGACATCTATGAGGCCATTTCCCTGAAAACCTGTGTGGAGAGACGTATGACCACGGGCGCCCCGGGAGCCGAAGCCATGAAAAAAGTCATCGGAATATACAGAAAAGAACTGGAACAGGGAAAATAAAAGAAATACAGGACTGAAAAAGCCTGAAAAAACGGAAAAATTCTGAAAAACTGAAAACAGAAACAGAACAGAAACGGCACGGGCCGCGGACAAATCTGCAGGTTTTGATTTGTCCGCGGCCCGTGTTATATTTAGAGAAGGAAGGCCATTAATGGCCGTCAAAAATAAGAAATTGTCCGTTGTAAAAAAAATCAGTCATTTGGTTCACAGTTTTCCCACAGATCTCTCAGATCCATATACTGCGCCCCCTTTCCGAATCACGATGGTTCTTATCCCTTTGTGTATCGGCTGCAGCCAGGATCACCTTCCGGTGATTTCCTTGGTGAGTATAGTGTATCACCGGATAATATAATTGTAAAATGTTTATTTGTTTGATATAATGTAAACATATATTTATATTTCGACAGCACAGGAGGAGACCTATGACATTTCTGGAGATTGAAGCGTTTCTGAACATTGCCCAGTACGGCAGTTTTTCTGCGGCAGCGGAAAAACTGTATATTACCCAGCCTGCGCTGGGACGGAGAATCCGGGCCCTGGAAGAGGAACTGGGATATCCGCTGTTTGTAAGAGGAAAAGGCGTCCGGCATGTGGAACTGACCAGGCAGGGGCAGGCATTTATCGGAATTGCCCACAGATGGCAGGCACTCTGGAACGAGACACAGGAGGCGGCACTTCTGGGACAGGAGAAAAATTTCTTTGTGGCCAGTGTGGGAAGCCTTCTGGCTTTTATGCTGCCCAATGTGTTTCAGACGTTTCTGAAGGCCCATCCCGACTGCAGCCTCCACGTATCCACCATCCATTCCGTGGAAGCCTATCCCTATGTCAGCAACAAAAATGTGGATATTGCGTTCATTACGGATCCCATCTATTCCTCACAGGTGAAGACGGAGATCTTTTTCCAGGAAGATCTTTGTCTGGTGGCGGGGAAAGATCTGAACTTTCCGGAGAAAATGCAGATCAGTCAGCTGGATTCCCGCCACGAGATCCGGACCCAGTGGGACAGAAATTTTGATGCCTGGCACAACTATTATTTCGGCAATGCGTCAGTACCGCGGATGTATCTGGATGAGATGGGATTTCTGCAGTATTTTGCCCAGAGCGGAGACAACTGGGCGTTTCTTCCGGTATCCATTGCCAGAAGCATGTTAAACAACGCACCCATTTCCATTCATATGCTGGATGTGGAACTGCCCAAAAGGACCCTTTATTATCTGTACAGGATTCAGGACGCATCTCCCTATCAGGACGATCTGCTGCGTCTCTGCAGACAGAGGCTTGCCCAGGAAGAGGGACTTCTTATTCATGATCCGGGGGCGTCACCGCAATCTTGATGACGTGGTCCCGCCTGTTTTCAAAGAGATCATAGGCTCCGGCAATGTCCGTCAGGGAAAAACGGTGGGTGATCAGGGGCGTCATGTCCAGTTTTCCGTCAGCAATGAGGGAAAGAATTTCCTGACAGTCGCAGCCGTCCACGCCTCCGGTCCGGAATGTAAGGTTTTTTCCGTACATGTCCGGAAGCGGAAGAATCTGAGGCTTTTCGTACAGCGCCACAATCACAACCGTGGCATTGGGTCTGGCTGCCTGCCAGGCCAGGCGGAACGTTTCGTCTGTTCCGGCTGCTTCCAGCACCGCGTCGGCACCGCCATGGGCACTGTGGGCCAGAACAAAGGCAGAAAGGTCCGTCGTATGGGGATTGACCGTGAGCACCTGAGGATAATGACGGTTTACAAAGGCGATCCGCTCTTCATCCACTTCGGCCACAATGACGGTGCCTGGATGTTTAAGGAGAACACAGGCCAGAGTGCAGATTCCCGTGGGGCCTGCCCCCAGAAGCAGGACTGTATCCCCTTCCCGGATTTCAGCAATGCGGGCGGCCCAGAAACCGGTGGCCAGGATGTCGCCGGCAAACAGAGCCTGCTCGTCGGAAACGGAATCAGGAATTTTTGCAAGCCCCTGATCTGCAAGAGGGACACGTACATATTCTGCCTGTCCCCCGTCGATTCTGCAGCCCAGTGCCCATCCTCCGCTGGGATCCTGGCAGTTATTGACATATCCGTGCCTGCAGAAGAAACACTCTCCGCAGAAAGTCTCCACATTTACGGCCACCCGGTCTCCCGGCCGTACGGAAGTCACCTGGCTGCCGGCATCGGTGACGATTCCCACCATTTCATGGCCCAGAGTGATGCCCGGCACGGCCCTGGGCACGGAACCGTGGAGAATATGGAGGTCGCTGGTACAGATACTGGACAGGGTTACTTTTACAATGGCGTCTTTGGGATCCAGAAGGACCGGTTCCGGCTTTTCTTTCAGCAGGGCTTTGCCGTTCTGTTCATAAGTATAGGCAAGCATATGGAATGCTCCTTTCGAAAAAAATTCAATGGCAGTGATGTCTGCATATGACTCGGCCGCTTCCCGAATCGGGGAGCGGCCGGATGTGCTGTATGCCTGTAAAATTTCTATGGAGAACCGGAGTTACCGTTTGCTGCTTCTTCTCCAGATATGCATTTTTTCTGCGGCCTCAATCAGTTCATCGCGGAACTGAGGATGAGCCACGGAGATGATGGCCTCCGCTTTCTGCCAGGTGGAGAGTCCCTTCAGGTTCACCTTTCCGTATTCCGTCACCAGATAATGGATGTTGGCACGGGTATCCGTAACGATGGAACCGGGATTCAGAGTGGGAAGAATCCTGGATTTCAGCTGTCCGTCCTTGGTGGTGAAGGTGGAAGAACAGCAGATGAAGCTCTTTCCGCCTCTGGAAAGATAGGCGCCCAGGACGAAGTCAAGCTGTCCGCCGGCTCCGCTGATATGCTTGATGCCGGAAGATTCCGCATTTACCTGTCCGAACAGGTCCAGATCCACCGCATTGTTGATGGACATGAAATTGTCCAGAGCGGCAATGGTGCGGACATCGTTGGTGTAGTTGACCGGTGCGGACATACATTCCGGATTCCGGTTCAGATAATCGTAGAGTTTTCTGGTGCCGGCTCCGAATGCATAGACCTGGCGGCCCTTGTCCAGATTCTTCCGGGCACCGGTGATCTTTCCGGCATTGGCAATATCCACAAATGCGTCCACATACATTTCCGTATGAACGCCCAGGTCCTTGAGATCAGATTTTGCAATCAGGGATCCGACCGCATTGGGCATACCGCCGATGCCGAGCTGGAGGCAGGCACCGTCGGGAATTTCTTCCACGATGAGCCTGGCAACAGCTTCATCAACTTCCGTTGCTGCTGCACCGCCGCCCATTTCGGCAATGGGAGGATTGGAACCTTCTACCACCATATCCACCTGGGAAATGTGAATGCTCTCCTCCACGCCGCCGAAGCATACCGGCATATTTTCATTGACTTCCACGATGACGGTTTTTGCTGTTTCGCAGCATGCTGCCATATGGGAATTGTTGGGGCCGAAATTGAAATAGCCGTGTTCATCCATGGGTGCGGCCTGGAAAACAGCCACATCCGGCTTGGTCTGAGATTCTCTGTAATATCTGGGAAGCTCGGAATACCGGATCGGGGCGTAGTAGGAAAATCCCTGGGCAATGGCTTTTCTTTCGATTCCGCTCATATGCCAGGAGTTCCAGGTAAAATGTTCCGCCGGATTTTCAATTTTGAAGATCTCAGGTACCCACATCAGGATACCGCCGCGGAAATTTACGTCCGTAAGTTCAGGCAGCCGTTTTGCCAGAGCCGCATCCACCGCCACGGGAGTGCCTGTGGTCCATCCGTAATCCACCCAGTCTCCGGATTTCACGGTCCGGGCAGCTGTTTCAGCCGTTACCAGCTTGTCCTGATACATTTTTTTAACATCCATTGTCTTGCCCTCGTTTCTTCATTTCAGATTTCTTCATTTCTTCCGGAAAAATTCCCCCATCCCGGATCATTCCGGATGCGGAAAATCTTCTGCTGGCTTCAATTTTATCATCTTCTCCGGACAGGGTCAACAATATAACGAAAGAATGGAAAAACACTGAAAAAGTAAATGAAAATTAAGGAAAAAACCTTTGATAATTATTTGACAGCAATATTGATTGGTGATATGATAAATTACGTATAAAGTATTGTCGAGAGGTATGCGGATTTGTCGCAGGTTGTCATATCAGAGCCGCATGGATGCTCGGCAATAGGTATATTGAGGAGGAAGAAGTTAATGGCAAAGAAAATTGTATTGGCAGGTGCGTGCCGTACGGCAATCGGTACCATGGGCGGTGCTCTCAGCACAGTCCCGGCTGCTGAACTGGGTGCGATCGTGATCAGAGAAGCACTGAAAAGAGCCGGAGTTGCTCCGGAAAAAGTGGATCAGGTGTACATGGGATGCGTGATTCAGGCAGGACAGGGACAGAACGTTGCCCGTCAGGCTTCCATCAAGGCAGGTCTGCCCATTGAGGTACCAGCAGTTACCATCAACGTGGTCTGCGGTTCCGGTCTCCAGTCTGTGAATATGGCAGCACAGATGATCGAAGCCGGGGATGCGGACATTGTTGTGGCCGGCGGATGCGAGAATATGTCCATGGCTCCCTATGCAGTTATGCAGGGCCGCTACGGCTACCGCATGAACAACGGAACCCTGGTGGATACCATGGTTCATGACGCACTCTGGGATGCATTCAATGACTACCATATGGGAATCACCGCAGAAAATATCTGCGATCAGTGGGGACTGACCAGAGAAGAACTGGATAAATTCGCTGCAGACAGCCAGAACAAGTGTGAAGCAGCACAGAAAGCCGGCGCATTCAAGGATGAAATCGTTCCGGTGGAAGTAAAGAAGAAAAAAGAAACAGTAATTGTAGATACAGATGAAGGCCCGCGTGCAGGTACCACAGTGGAGACACTGGCAAAACTCCGTCCGGCATTCAAGAAAGACGGTATGGTAACCGCAGGAAACGCATCCGGAATCAATGACGGTGCGGCAGCTGTGGTTGTCATGAGCGAAGAAAAGGCAAAAGAGCTGGGTGTAACACCGATGGCCACATGGGTGGCAGGTGCCCTGGCAGGCGTGGAACCGCGCATCATGGGAATCGGCCCGGTGGCAGCCACAAAGAAAGTCATGGAAAAAACCGGAATGCAGATCGGCGATTTCGACATCATCGAAGCCAACGAGGCATTCGCTGCCCAGTCTGTTGCAGTAGGTAAGGAACTTGGATTTGATCTGGCAAAACTGAATCCCAACGGCGGAGCCATTGCACTGGGACATCCCGTTGGTGCATCCGGCTGCCGTATCCTTGTGACACTGCTTCATGAGATGCAGAAGAAGGATGCAAAGACAGGCCTTGCAACGCTGTGCATCGGCGGCGGCATGGGCTGTGCAGCTGTTGTGAAGAGAGATTGATCCTTACATACAACAGGGATCGGGGAGGCGTTTGCTATGGGTTATGTAACATATGAGCAGGATGGCTATGTGGGAATCATAACGATTAACCGTCCCGAAGCTTTGAACGCACTGAATACCCAGGTTTTAAAAGACCTGGACCAGGTGATCGACCAGATCGACCTGACCGCCACCAGAGCTGTGGTAATCACAGGGGCCGGTGAAAAGGCATTTGTAGCCGGAGCCGACATCGCCGATATGAGCAGTATGACAAAGCAGGAAGGGCGTGCATTCGGAAAATTCGGAAATGATGTGTTCAGAAAGATTGAGAGCCTGCCCATTCCTACCATTGCGGCAGTCAACGGATTCGCACTGGGCGGAGGAAATGAACTGGCCATGAGCTGTGATATCCGCATCTGTTCCGAAAATGCCGTATTCGGCCAGCCGGAAGTGGGACTGGGAATCACGCCGGGATTCGGCGGCACCCAGAGACTGGTCCGCCTGGTGGGAACAGGAAAGGCAAAGGAAATGATCTATGCTGCCATCAATGTGAAGGCAGCAGAAGCGGAGAAGATCGGACTTGTGAACGCGGTATATCCGAAGGAAGAGCTGATGCCGGCAGCCATGAAGCTGGCCGGACGGATTGCTTCCAATGCACCCATTGCAGTGAGAAACTGCAAGAGTGCCATTACGGAAGGTTTCCTTTCTGATATGGACCATGCAGTTGCCATCGAAGAAAAATATTTTTCCGACTGCTTTGAGACAGAAGACCAGCGGAACGGTATGAAAGCGTTCCTGGAAAAACGCAAGGCAGAGGAATTCCATAATCGTTGAGTGACAGAATTTAAGGAGGCAGCATCATGAAAGTAGGTGTGATCGGCGCGGGAACCATGGGTTCCGGAATTGCGCAGGCATTTGCACAGACTGAAGGATATGAGGTCATGCTGTGCGATATCAATGAAGAGTTTGCCGCAAACGGCAAGAAGAAAATTGAAAAGGCGCTGGGAAAGCGCGTTGCAAAAGGCAAGATGACGCAGGAAGACGCAGATAAAATCCTGAATAAGATCACCACTGGCGTGAAGGATATCTGCGGCGACTGTGACCTGATCGTGGAAGCAGCCATTGAGAACATGGAAATCAAAAAGCAGACATTCCGCGAACTGGATAAAATCTGTAAACCGGAGTGCATTTTCTCCACCAATACATCTTCCCTTTCCATTACGGAAATCGGTGCAGGAATCGAACGTCATGTGGTGGGCATGCATTTCTTTAATCCGGCTCCTGTCATGAAGCTGGTGGAAGTCATTGCCGGTCTGAATACCGCACCGGAGGCAGTGGAAACCGTGATCCGTATTTCCAGAGAAATCGGAAAGACACCGGTTCAGGTGGAAGAAGCTGCCGGATTTGTTGTAAACCGTATCCTGATTCCGATGATCAACGAAGCCATCGGCATTTATGCAGAGGGAGTCGCATCGGTGGAAGGAATCGATGAAGCCATGAAACTGGGAGCCAACCATCCCATGGGACCGCTGGCCCTGGGTGATCTGATCGGTCTTGATGTGGTTCTTGCCATTATGGAAGTCCTTCAGAAAGAGACCGGAGACACCAAGTACCGTCCGCATCCGCTTCTGAGAAAGATGGTGCGCGGAGGACGTCTGGGACAGAAGACCGGAAAAGGCTTCTACGATTATACAAAATAACAGTCCCTGATTCGGGGAGATCATGTTCCGGCAGGCAGCAAGGGGACCGGTCTGGGGTGTCCGTATGAAGGAATACCGGACCGGAATGCAGCCGCCGGGACATTTGTGCCTGGATGCATGAAGGAAATGCTGCATCCACATTTCCTTATGTCATATATGAACCAATTACAAGGAGGAACTAACACATGGATTTTACATTAAGTAAAGAGCATGAGATGGCGAGAACATTATTTCATGATTTCGCTCAGAAAGAAGTAAAGCCTCTTGCTCAAGAGGTGGATGAAACAGAAAAATTCCCGAGAGAAACTGTCGACAAGATGGCAAAGCTGGGATTTCTCGGAATTCCGGTTCCGAAGGAGTACGGCGGACAGGGCTGCGACCCGCTGGCATATGCAATGTGCGTTGAGGAACTTTCCAAAGTATGCGGAACCACAGGCGTTATCGTTTCCGCACATACATCCCTTTGCTGTGATCCGATCCAGACATATGGTACAGAAGAACAGAAACAGAAATATCTGATTCCCCTTGCAAAAGGCGAAAAGCTGGGCGCATTTGGTCTTACAGAGCCGGGTGCAGGTACAGATGCTCAGGGACAGCAGACAAAGGCTGTTCTGGATGGCGACGAGTGGGTTCTCAACGGATCCAAGATCTTCATCACCAACGGTAAGGAAGCTGATGTTTATGTAATCATCGCTGTAACCGGTACCGTTGAGGACAAGAAGGGCAGAAAGAAAAAAGAAATTTCCGCATTTATCGTAGAAAAAGGAACACCGGGCTTCTCCTTCGGTACAAAGGAAAAGAAGATGGGTATCCGTGGATCCGCTACCTATGAGCTGATCTTCACAGACTGCCGCATCCCGAAGGAAAACCTGCTGGGCAAGAAGGGCGAAGGCTTCCATATTGCCATGCATACTCTGGACGGCGGACGTATCGGTATCGCTGCTCAGGCACTGGGTCTTGCAGAGGGCGCTCTGGAGAGAACCGTTGAGTATGTAAAGGAAAGAAAACAGTTCGGCAGAAGCCTCAGCCAGTTCCAGAACACGCAGTTCCAGCTTGCTGATATGGCAACAAAGGTACAGGCAGCTCAGTATCTGGTATACCGGGCAGCTATGGCCAAGGCAACACAGAAGAGCTACTCTGTGGAAGCAGCAATGGCAAAACTGTATGCAGCAGAAGTTGCTATGGAAGTAACAACAAAGGCTGTTCAGCTCCATGGTGGTTATGGCTACACAAGAGAGTACGACGTAGAGCGCATGATGCGTGATGCTAAGATCACGGAGATCTACGAAGGTACCAGTGAAGTTCAGAGAATGGTAATTTCCGGCGCTCTGCTGAAGTAATCAGCGCGCGGGATTCCATGGAAGAGAGAATAACGAAGAATAAGGAGTGAAATACAGTGAAAGTAGTTGTTTGTATTAAACAGGTTCCGGATACCAAGGGCGGCGTTAAGTTCAAACCGGATGGAACACTCGACAGAGCGGCAATGCTCACAATCATGAACCCGGATGACAAGGCAGGTCTGGAGGCAGCTCTTCGCCTGAAAGACCAGTACGGTGCAGAAGTCACAGTAATCACAATGGGTCTTCCGAAGGCTGAGGAAGTTCTTCGTGAAGCTATGGCCATGGGTGCTGACAGAGGCATCCTGGTAACAGACAGAGTTCTCGGCGGTGCCGATACATGGGCAACATCCCAGACTATCGCAGGCGCCATCAGAAACCTGGAATACGACCTGATCATCACAGGACGTCAGGCCATCGACGGCGATACCGCACAGGTTGGTCCGCAGATTTCCGAGCACCTGGGAATCCCGGTTATCAGCTATGCACAGGATATCAAGATTGAAGGGGACAGCGTAATCGTTCAGCGTCAGTACGATGACAGATACCATGTCCTGAAGGCAAAGATGCCGTGTCTGATCACAGCACTTTCCGAATTAAATGAGCCGCGTTACATGACTCCCGGCGGAATTTTTGATGCCTACAAGAAAGACATCACCGTATGGGGAAGAAACGATCTGAAGGATGTTCTGGATTCCAACCTTGGTCTTAAGGGATCTCCGACCCAGATCGCAAAAGCATCTGACAAGGTAAGAAAGGGTGCAGGCGAAAAAGTGACCCTGGATCCCACAGAATCCGTTGCTTACATTGTCGGAAAACTTGAAGAGAAGCATGTAATCTGATTAAAATAATAGAAAAGTGTGGTGAATGTAATGAACTTAGAAGAATACAAGGGAGTATATGTCTTTGCACAGCAGGTAGACAATCAGGTCAGCAGCATTGCACTGGAGCTGATCGGAAAAGGCAAGGATCTGGCAAAAGATCTTGGAACAACCGTAACTGCAGTTCTGGTTGGTTCTGACGTAAAGGGACTTACAGATGAACTGGGCGAGTACGGCGCAGACAGAGTTATCGTTGTGGATGATCCGGAACTGAAGGAGTACAGAACAGAGCCGTATACACACGCGCTGGCTTCCGTTATCGAAAAATACAAACCGGACGTATTCCTGATCGGTGCAACAGCCATCGGCCGTGATCTGGGTCCGCGTGTATGCGCAAGAATTCATACCGGTCTTACCGCTGACTGTACACAGCTGGATATCGGAGATTTCCCGCTGGTTCCGGTTCCGGGAAAAGAGCAGAAACATAATCAGCTGCTGATGACCCGTCCGGCATTCGGCGGAAACACCATCGCAACCATCGCCTGCCCGGAATTCCGTCCGCAGATGGCAACGGTTCGTCCCGGCGTTATGCAGAAACTTCCGAGAGAAGCAGGAAGAAGAGCAGAGATTGAGGAATTCAATCCGGGATTCATCCCCAATGAGAAATATGTGGAAATCCTTGATGTGGTTAAGGCTGTCAACAATGTGGCTGATATCATGGATGCCAAGATTCTGGTTTCCGGCGGCCGTGGTGTAGGAAGCCCCGAAAACTTCAAGATTCTGGATGATCTTGCAGAGGCCATCGGCGGTACCGTAAGCTGCTCCCGTGCTGTTGTGGATGCAGG